>Ga0209698_10005310_pt1 | contig 13968 bp, 14 predicted proteins | sample LitLauG_LLR_2012_FD_187203 | JGI IMG/M metagenome (GOLD analysis project Ga0209698, IMG submission 187203) | Freshwater sediment microbial communities from Pennsylvania, USA - Little Laurel Run_MetaG_LLR_2012 (SPAdes) (version 2) | ecosystem: Environmental > Aquatic > Freshwater > Creek >... | reverse complement strand
ACCCTCTACCTGCCGATGACCCTGTCCATCATGCAGGTGGTGCTGGCCAGCGTGGGCGGACGGCGCTACGCCCTGCCCGCCGCCATGGTCGAGACGGCCCACCGCGTGCGGGCCCGCGAACTGATCGCCGGCCTGCAGGCCGGGAGCATCGCCCTGGACGGTTCCCCGGAAATCACGCTGCGGCCCCTTTCGCAGCTGCTGGGCGCGGAAACCGTGATCGGCGCCAACGAGCAGTATTCGGTGGCCCTGCTGCGCCTGGGCGACGACCGCCTGGCCATCTGCGCCGACGATCTCTCGGCCAACCAGGAGGTGGTCGTCAAGAACGTCGGCCCCCAGGTTGCCCGCTTGGCCGGCGTGCTGGGCGCCACGGTGATGGGCAACGGCGAAGTGGTGCTCATCATCAATCCGGTGCAGCTCATCGGCCGTGCCCCCGAGCCCCCGGCGCTCGAGGCCCCGGCCGAGAAGATCGAATCGGGCCGGCCGGCCACCGGCGGCGCACGGGTCAACGCGACGGGCAGCGCCACGGTCATGGTGGTGGACGATTCGCTCACGGTGCGCCGCGTCACGCAGCGGCTGCTCGAGCGCAACGGCTACCGCACGATCCTCGCCAAGGACGGGGTCGACGCCATGCGCGAACTGCAGGAGCAGATCCCCGACATCATGCTGGTCGACATCGAGATGCCCCGCATGGACGGCTACGATCTCACGCGCAACATCCGGGGCAATGCGGCGACGCGCGGCATTCCCATCATCATGATCACCTCGCGCACCGCGGAAAAGCACCGGCGCGTCGCCTTCGAGCTGGGGGTCAACGAATACCTGGGCAAGCCGTACCGCGAGGACGAACTGCTCGAGCTCGTGGGCCGATACGTGGAAACGGCGCGCGCCGTCCGCGCCGCCAACGAAAGCGCGTGACGGGCGTGGCCGCGAACGTGGACGGCGATCCGGCCGAACCCGCCGCGCGCGCACCCTTCGTCGAGCTGCTGCGCGCGCGCTGGCACGCTGCCGATGGCGCAGCCGGCTCGCTGCTGTGCGTGGGCCTCGATCCGGACCCGGCGCGGTTTGCGCCGCAGCTGCGCGGGCGCGACGATGCCATAACCGAGTTCTGCTGCGCCATTGCCGACGCCACCGCGCCGTTCGCCTGCGCCTTCAAGCCGCAGATCGCCTACTTCGCCGCGCACCGTGCCGAAGCGCAGCTCGAGGCGGTGCTGGCGCATATCCGCCGCGCGCATCCGCAGATACCGGTGATACTCGATGCCAAGCGGGGCGACATCGGCTCGACGGCGGAGCAATATGCGCGCGAGGCGTTCGAGCGCTACGGCGCCGATGCGGTCACGCTGTCCCCCTTCATGGGCCAGGACACCCTAGCCCCGTTCCTGCAATACGCGGGCCGCGCGGTCTTCCTGTTATGCCGCACCAGCAACCCGGGCGGCGATGACCTGCAGATGCTCGATGTCGGCGGCGAACGGCTGTTCGAGCGCATCGCGCGACTGGCAGCCGGCCCATGGAACCGAGCCGGGCAGCTGGGCCTGGTGGTCGGCGCAACCTATCCGCAGGAACTGGCACGCGTTCGTGCGCTGGCCCCCGATCTGCCCTTGCTGGTTCCCGGCATCGGTGCGCAGGGCGGCGATATCGCGGCAACCCTGGAAGCGGGCCGCACCGCGCAGGGCGACGGCCTGGTTATCAACTCTTCGCGGGCCATCCTGTACGCGGGCAAGGACGCGGACTACGCCGCGGCCGCGGCAGCGGTCGCACGCCAGACGCGGGACGAGATCAACCGCTACCGGCCCAGCTGAGCCGGCACGCGCTGGCGGCATGGGCGATCGCCTTTTCGCAATATAAATTATTACCAAATGTCAACGCTCCGGCATCCGCCGCGACGGCGCGTCAGGCGCGGGTGTGGATAAAAGCATTCAAAAATAGGCATTTTTGCAACGCTCGCGGTGGTCGTCGGCTGACCGCTTCCGGGGCCACGTTATATACTGTTATATATTACGAAAGGCGGAAAGATTCCGCATGCCCGATCAACGAGCCCGACCTTCCCCGGAGTTGAAATTGCGCAAAATCCTAATGGCCGCTGCATCAACCGCGCTGTTGACCACCGCCGGCCTCGCCCGTGCCGAAGACAGCAGCGTCACCCTGTACGGAATCCTGGATACGGCAATAGCCAACATCGAACACGCGCAGAATTTCGACCCGTTTCATCCGGTAGCCAACAATCCGAACGTCACCAAGGGAACCGACGCGGCCACCGGCATGCTCAACGGCGGAATGTCGGCGACGCGCTGGGGCATCAAGGGCCAGGAAGACATGGGAAGCGGGTTCAAGGCGCTTTTCCTGCTCGAGAGCGGATTCAATGTGGGCAGCGGCAACCTCAGCAACGCGGCGCTGGGAATCTCCCGCAACACCTCCAGCGGGCCAAACATGTCGGCGGACAGCGCGGTTTCCGGCCAGCTTTTCAGCCGCGGCGCCTACGTCGGCCTCGCCTCCGGGAGCTACGGAACGCTCACCGCGGGACGCCACCAGAGCTTCTTCCTGGACAACATCGCGATGTTCGACCCGATGATGGGATCGCAGGCGTTTTCGCCCATCGGCTTCTCCGGGACGTATGGCGGCGGCGGCGCCACCGATGACAGCCGGGTCGACAGCAGTCTCAAATACAAAATCGCGCTGGGCGACTTCACGCTGGGTGCCCTGTACAAGTTTGGCGGCATTTCCGGCAGCAGCACTGCGCAGGGCGCCTATGAGATCAATGGCATCTATACCAGCGGCGGGTTGTCGGTGCAGTTGGGGTACCAGGCCTTCAAGGATGCCTTCGCTATCAGCAATGCGACGGGCACCGGAACGGTCAAGGCAACCGCCGAAGACACAAAAAGCTACATGCTGGCTGCCAAGTACTCGTGGGAGCAGGTCACGCTGCGCGCCGGATTCGAGCGCGAGGAGCTGATGAACCCGTCAAACCCGGCCAGCGACCTGACGGTTACCAGCCTGTATGGCATCGGCCTGGCAGCGGCGCCGTCGGTAACCGCTTATCCGTCGCAGAAGAACCTGAACGTGTACTGGCTCGGCGCCGGATATGATTTCACGCCCGCATTCACGCTGTTGGCCGGCGCCTACCACGTCTCGCAAAACGACTACGACCCGATCGGGTGCGGCAGCGGCAAGGAAACGGGCCGCTGCAGCGGCAGCCTGAATTATTACTCGTTGGTTGGCGAATACTTCCTGTCCAAGCGCACCGACCTCTATGCCGGGGTCATGAAGTCCACCGTCTCCGGCGGGCCGGCGGCAGCGGTCGCCAACACCGCGCCCACGCCCTCGGAGACCAGCAACCGCATCGTGGCGCTGGGCGTACGCCACCGCTTCTGACAAGGGCGCGGCGGGCCGCGCCGGCGCGCGCCCCTTGGGCTAATCTTGGGGCGGTCCATCCGTAGGCGCCCCCATGTCCGAGCACCCGCCGCACCAGAAGCTGCAGGGCCGACTCACGCTCGAAACCGAGGTGGGGGTCTTCCTGGGCGAGACGCGCATACGCCTGCTCGAGGCCATTGAGCGCCATGGTTCCATTTCGCAGGCGGCCAGGGCGCTGCCGCTTTCGTACAAGTCGGCCTGGGATGCGGTTGAAACCATGAACAACCTGGCCGACGAGCCGCTGGTGCAGCGCACGACGGGCGGCGCCCACGGCGGCGGAACCACGCTGACGGATTACGGCCGGCGCATGGTTGCGTTCTACCGCGCAATGGAGCAGAACTACCAGGAAGTGCTGGAAAGCACCGCACGCACGCTTGGCGATGCCGGCGCTCCCGATTTCGCGCATTTCCGGCGGCTGCTGCGTCGCATGGCTATGAAAACCAGCGCGCGCAACCAGTTCGTCGGCACGGTCGCCGCGTTGATCGAAAAAGGTATCAACGTGGAGGTGCGGCTGCGGTTCGATGCGGAAAACATGCTCGTGGTGAACATTACCCGCGAGAGCGCCAGCCACCTGGGGCTGAAGATCGGTAGCGAAGTCCACGCCTTCGTCAAGGCGCCCTCGGTCCTGCTGGCCCGCGATGCGGCGGCGCCGGCCTCCGAAGGCAGCCGGTTTCGGGGCACCATCAGCCGGGTTGCCACCGGCGACGCGGACAGCGAAATCTGCCTGCTGCTGCCCAGCGGGCGGAACATAGTGGCCGTCGTCGAAAATGAAGTGGTTCGGAACGAGCGGCTGGCCGAGGGCGTCGAGGCCGTTGCGCTGATACCGCCGTCAAGCGTGATACTGGTCAGTTTCGATTGAATGCAATGTGATGGAACGCGATGCGATAGGACCCGCTGCCGCGCAGGCGGGTCCACCGCCCTTCCGGTCAGCAGGGGCGAACAACGCGCACCAGGCGCACGAGTCCATCGAGCGATTCGATGATGGCGCAAGTCCGAACGGCGGCCCGATCGCCGGCGAAATGACGCGTGGCCGTCTGTGCCAGGGGTGACGCGGACGGCGCGCGACGCAGGGCCCAGGCAAAGCACACGGTGCCCACCGGCTTTGCGGCGCTGCCACCGCCCGGACCGGCAATACCCGTCACCGCTACGGCAAGCTGTGCCGCGCTCTTGCGCAGCGCGCCCAGCGCCATGGCCTTTGCGACGGGTTCACTGACAGCGCCGTAGTCGCGCAGAAAAGCCGCCGGGACCGCCAGCATGCGCTGCTTGGCCTCGTTCGAGTAGACGATCATTCCCTGCGCGAACCAGCCGCTGGATCCGGCGATCTGGGTAACGGCGTAGGCCACCCCGCCGGCCGTGCACGATTCGGCAGTGACCAGTTTCAGGCCCTGCGCGACGAGCAGCGCGCCGACCTCCCGCGCCAGCGCGTGGATGCGGATCGCCGGATCGCTCACGGCGCCCTCACCAAAGGCCCAGACGAACGGCCAGGGCGATCACCAGCAGGCAATAAAGCGCCGCGACGATATCATCGGCCATCACCCCCGCGGCATTTTTCCAGCGCCGGTCGATCTGCCGTATGGGCGGCGGCTTGACGATGTCGAAGAAGCGGAACAGCAGGAAGGCCACTGCCTGCCAGCGCAGCAGATGGGCGCCCACCGGGAGCATGACCAGCACCAGCCAGAAGGCCACGATCTCGTCGACCACGATGGTGCTCGGATCGGCCTCGCCGAGCATGGCCGCCGCGCGTCCTGCCGCCCAGGTGCCGATGATGAGGGCAACGGCAACCACGATCAGGGCGGTGGCAGGGTCCGTGGCGCCATCGGGCGCGATTGCCGCGAACAGCAGCCACGCCAGCAGGGTACCCCAGGTGCCCGGGCCGGGCCGCAGCAGGCCGCTGCCCAGTCCCAGTGCGAGAAAGTGCGACGGGTGCGCGACGAGAAAGCGCAGGTTCGCCCCTCCTTCGCCCGGCGCACTGCGCCGGGCTTCGGCGGGCAGGTCCTCGTTCCGATTGCGCGCGCTGGCGGGCCGGCCCGCCGAAGCCGGGCCCAAAGGGCCCGGCGAAGGAGGGGCGGTTGCGGGCGCTGCCGGCGCCTCTTCAGCGGGTTGGGCGCCCGCCGGACCGGCGGTTTCGGGATCGACCATGGGAAATTTCAGGCCGGTACCTGCATTACGCGTCGAGCTTCGCGCTGCGCGCTGCGCCGAACAGGCCCTCCTGCGCGCTTTGCGCGACCGAGGGCCTGTCCGCCGAAGCCGGGCCCAATGGGCCCGGCGAAGGCGGAGCGAAATGATCGAAAGACTGCAGCGCGATGTCGATCAGGGGTGCGGCTGCGTGCTCGCCGTCCCTCAGGCGCAGGCCCGGCGCGCTTTCAATTTGGCCGATTCGGCTGACCCCGACGCCATCGCCGGCCATGCGCGAGATGGCGGTGCGGCTTGATGCCGGCGCCGTGAACACCAGTTCATAGTCGTCTCCGCCCGCAAGAACGCACTGGTACTGCACGGCCAGCGGCAGCGTGTCGAACACCGCGGCGCGGGGAATGGCCGGCCAGTACAGCTCGGCGCCAACGCCGGAACGCTCGAGAATGTGACCGAGATCGCCCAGCAGCCCATCGGAGACGTCGATGCTGGCGGTGGCTGTGCCCGAGAGCATGCGGCCCAGTTCGAGGCGCGGCGTGGGCCGGTCCATGCGCAGCAGGCAGGCGGCGCGCGCCGGCTCGGCGATCTCGATCTGGCCGCGCCGCACCGCGAGCGCGAGCGCCGCCTCACCGGTGCTGCCCGTGATCCATAAATCGTCACCCGGGCTCGCGCCCGACCGTCCGCAATAGCGGGTGCGATCGATTTCGCCGATCGCCGTGATGGCAATGGTAAGGAGTCCTACGCCGGTAGCACCGGACGGTGCCCGTGTCGTGTCGCCGCCGATGAGCGCGCAGCCATGGGCCTGCGCCAGCGCGAACAGACCGCGCGAGAAAGCCGTCAGCCAGGCTTCATCGGCGCGCGGCAGCGCAAGATCCAGCAGGAAGCAGCGGGGCCGAGCGCCGGCCGCGGCGAGGTCGGAGAGATTCACGGCAAGGGCCTTGTGGCCCAGGTCCTGTGGGTTGGCATCGGGCAGGAAGTGCACGCCCTCGAGCAGCATGTCGGACGTGAGCGCCAGCGTCTGGCTGCCGACGTCGATGAGCGCGCAGTCGTCGCCTATGCCCTGGCGCTCGGCGGTGGGGCGGGCGAAAAAACGCTCGATCAGCGTGAACTCGCCCAGGGGGGCGCCCTCACCCCCGGCTCCGCTAGGCTCGGCGCCGTCCATCGCCGCCACTGCCCGATTCGATTTCGGCGCTGCGCAGCCGCGCCGCCAGCTTGTCCAGAACACCGTTGACGTAGCGGAAGCCATCGGTTCCGCCAAAGCTCTTGGCCAGCTCTATGGCCTCGTTGATGGCGACCCGGTAGGGAATCTCGGGGCGGTATTTGAGTTCGTAGGCGCCCATGAGCAGCAGCGCATGCTCCACCGGGCTGAGCGCCGCCACCGGGCGATCCAGCAGGTCGGAAATTTCTGCGCGCAGTTCATCGGCGGCGGCAATCGTGCCGCCCAGCACCTCGCGGAAAAACACGACGTCTACCTTGGCGAGCTGTTCGCCGGTAAGCAACTGGGTGCCGATTGCGCCGGCATCGCCGCCCGCCAGCAGCCAGCCATAGAGGCCCTGCAGCGCCAGCGCGCGGGTGTGATAGCGCTCCCCGCGTTCTGCCGGCCGGACACGGCGCGGCGCAGCACCCGTCGCAGCACGGGCCGCAGCGGCGGCCGGCGCAGCGTCGTCACTCGGCTTCTTGGCTGCCATCTTCTTCCAGGGACCACAGGAGATTGGCCATCTCGACGGCGACACGCGCGGCTTCCCCGCCCTTTTCCGCGACGCGGGCCCTGGCCTGCTCGTCGTTTTGGGTGGTCAGGATGGCATTGACGACGGGCACATGATGATCGAGGCTGATGCGGGCCAGGCCGGCAGCCGACTGCTGCGCAACGATCTCGAAGTGGTAGGTCTCGCCGCGTATCACGCAGCCCAGGCCGATCAGGGCATCGAAGTCGGCCGTTGCCGCAAGGGTCTGCAGCGCCAGCGGGACCTCGAGCGCGCCCGGCACCGTGAGCAGGGTGATGTCGTCCTCGTCGACGCCGAGGTTGGCCAGTTCGGCCAGGCAGGCAGCCAGCAGCGCCTCGCCGGCCCAGGCGTTGAAGCGGGCTTGCACGATGCCGATGCGCAGTTCGGCTCCGTCGAGGTCGGGAGCGATGGTATCGATGGCCATGATTTTCAGCTTTCCAGGTAACCGGTGGTGACCAGCCCGAATCCCGTCATTGACGGCATCTTGCGGGGTTTGGCCAGGAGTTTCATGCGGACGACACCCAGGTCGCGCAGGATCTGCGCGCCGACGCCGTAGGTGCGCAATTGGTGCCGCTCGCCCGTGCGCCGGTCGGCTACCGGGCCCGGGGCAGCACCGGCGGCGAGCAGGCCGGCAAGCAGCCGTTCGCTGGTTTCGCCACAGTTGAGCATGACCAGCGCACCGCAGGGCGCGGCCGATATCGCCGCCATCGCCTTGGCCAGCGGCCAGGAATGGCCTTCGTGATCGACTTCCAGCAGGTCGAGCACGGACAGCGGTTCGTGCACGCGCACCAGCACCTCGCTCTGGGGATCGGGAGTGCCGCGCAGCAGCGCGACGTGCGCCGAACCGGTGGGTTTGTCGCGGTAGACGTAGAGGTCGAACTCGCCCGCCGGCGTGCGCACGCGCCGCTGCGCCAGGCGCTCGATCATCGATTCGTTGGCGGCGCGGTACCCGATGAGGTCGGCTATGGTGCCCAGCTTGAGCTGGTGGCGGCGCGCGAACGCGATGAGGTCGGGCAGGCGGGCCATGGTGCCGTCCTCGTTCATGATTTCGCAGAGCACCGCCGCCGGCGTCAGGCCGGCAAGGCGCGCCAGGTCGCAACAGGCTTCGGTATGGCCGGCCCGGACCAGCACGCCGCCCGGTTGCGATACCAGCGGGAATACGTGCCCGGGCTGGACGATATCGGCGGCCACGGCGTCGGGCCGCGAGGCCACCCGAATCGTATGGGCGCGATCGGCGGCGGAGATACCGGTGCTGACGCCTTCGGCCGCTTCTATGGCAACCGTGAAATTGGTGCCGTGCACGCTGCGGTTGCTGCCGGCCATGGGGCCCAACTGGAGCCGCCGGGCGTGCTCGGCCGTGATGGGCATGCAGATCAGGCCGCGCCCGTACTTGGCGAGGAAATTGATCTTCTCGGGCGTGACGAAGTCGGCCGCAAACAGCAGATCGCCTTCGTTTTCACGATCCTCGTCGTCGATCAGCACGACGATGCGCCCGTTGCGGATTTCATCTACCAGCACGCTGGTGGGCGAGATGGCCGAGGAATCGCCGGACGAAGGTTCGCCGGCACCATGGGGCACTGCGGTCAGCATGGGATCGCCTTACTGTTGCGGGTTGACATTCTATTACGCGCCTGGATTTCCCGTTGCCGCCTCCAGCATCCGCCCCACATAGCGGGCAATGAGGTCGATCTCGAGGTTCACCGGTGCGCCGGCAGCGAGTTCTCCCAGCGTGGTGGCGGCTACCGTGTGGGGGATGAGGTTGATAGAAAACTCGCAACCCTGCAGGCCGGAGGCGCTTGCCGCGCCGTGGTCCACCACGCGATTGACGGTGAGGCTGACGCCATCGACGCAAACCGAACCCTTGACGGCGACGAAGCGCGCCATGGCCGGCGGAGCCAAAAGGACGAGTTCGACGGATTCGCCAAGCGGCGCGCAACGCAGCACCGTGCCGATGCCGTCGACGTGGCCGGAAACAAGGTGCCCGCCCAGCTTGTCGCCCAGCGCCAGCGAGGTCTCGAGGTTGACCGCGCGGCAACGGTCCAGGCCGCAGGTGAGCGACAGCGTTTCCGCCGATACGTCGGCACCGAACATGCCGCCGTCCACGGCGGTGGCAGTAAGGCAGACTCCGCTCACCGCGATGCTGTCACCAACCGCGATCGGGCGCGGCGCAAGCGCCCGCGCATCGATATCGACATGGACGCCGGCCTCGAGCGGGGTGACGGAAACGATGCGGCCTACGCCCTGTACCAGACCCGTGAACATGTTCAGGAAAACCTCGCGATGATGCGCACATCGGGACCGATGCGGGCGATGTCGTGGATATGCAAGCGCGTGGCGCCGGCAAGCGCGGTCAGTGCCGGCAGTTCGAGCATGGCGCGGCCGGGCCCGAGCAGCAGCGGCGCCATGTAGACCAGCAGCTCATCGGCAAGCCCATCGCGCACCAGTGCGCCGCTCAGCGTCGGACCGGCCTCGACATGCAGTTCGTTGATGCCGCGGCGGCCCAGCTCCTGCAGCAACTCGGCGAGGTCGACGCGGCCGTCGGGACCCGGGAGGGCGAGGATCTGCGCATTGCGCTGCGCATAGGCGTCGGACTTTTCGGCGCCGTCACCGGCCGCCGCCAGCAGCACCGGATTGCCGTCGAAGATGCGTGCAGCCAAACTGGTCTGCAACCGGCTGTCGGCCACCACCTTGAGGGGCTGGCGCGGCGTCTCGACGTGCCGCACGGACAGCAGCGGGTCGTCGCTGCGTATGGTTCCGCTGCCGGTGAGGATTGCGCATGCACGCGCGCGCCACGCGTGGCCATCGGCACGTGCCGGCTCGCCGGTAAGCCATTGCGACGCGCCGTTGTCCAGGGCGGCGCGCCCGTCGAGGCTGGCGGCTAGCTTGATGCGCACCCACGGACGCCCGCGGTTCATGCGGGAAAAAAAGCCGATGTTGGCGTCGACCGCTTCCTGGCGCAACAGGCCGCAGCGCACATCGATGCCGGCACTGCGCAGCATCTCCATGCCACGCCCCGAGACCTGCGGATTGGGATCCTCCACCGCCGCCACGACCCGCGCAACCCGCGCCTCGATGAGCGCCGTGGCGCACGGCGGCGTGCGCCCAAAATGCGAGCACGGCTCCAGGGTCACGTACACCGTTGCACCAGCAGCGTCGTGGCCGCGGCGCCGCGCGTCGTGCAGCGCCACGATTTCGGCATGGCTGGAGCCGGGCTGCTGCGTGTAGCCTTCGCCGATTACGGCGTCGTCGCGGACGATCACGCAGCCGACCCGCGGATTGGGGGTCGCCTGCAACGCCCGCGCGCCCAGGTCCAGGGCCAGCTGCATGAAACGCGGGTCGGATTCGGAATACATCTTGCCGCGATTTTACGCGCGTCACGGGTAACTCCTCCCCCGATACCCACGACGGGGCGGCGAGGGAGGGCATGCAGCGGCATCCCCGGCGCACCGCAGCGCCGGGGCCCCGGCAGACTCAGCGCACCGTCAGGCGGCGGCCGGCCACGTGCGCGCGCTTGGGCAGGGTCAGGTGCAGCACGCCGTTCTCGAAACTGGCGTCGGCGTTTTCATCCGTGACCTCCGCGGGCAGCTCCAGGCTGCGTGCGTAGCTGGCGGCATAGCGCTCGGCGTGCAGCACCTTGTCGCCGTCCTTGGTTTCGTTCGAGGACTTCGTCTCGGCAGCGATCGCGACCCGCGACCCTTCGACGGTCACGCGGATATCGTCCTTGCGCACTCCGGGCAGGTCGACGGTGATGGCGTACTTGTCGCCGCGATCGACGACGTCGGTGCGGGCCAGAACGGCCCCCGGCGACGTGGCGCTGCGGCTGGGTACGGGGAAACCCGAGCGGGTGAAATAGTCCGAAAAGATCTCGTCGAAGAACGATCCAAGCGGTTCGCGGCGGATGATGGCATTCATGTTGAATCTCCTCTAAGTACAGGTTATGGGTGCCGCGCCCAAGGCGCGGTGGCGGACCCCGTGATCGCTGCGGCGGCTCGCCTGGTGACCCGTATCTGGGGGGGCGCCGGCCGGTTTCAAGCCCCCGTGGCTGGGGTTACGCGCCTTTCGGCGGAGCCGCACCCGCACCGGCGCCCGCGTCGCCGCCGGTGCGCGGTTCGGGGACCGTGTCGCGGGCGTTACCCGGCGCGACCGCGGCGTCGTGCGCGGCGATGAGCTCGGCCATGCGCCGATCGGTCTCCGAGGCGCTCGCGGCCAGGCCGCGGGCGGCGCCGGCACGGTTGGCCGCCGGCTGGTTGCCGCTGGTCTTCCACTTGCCGGCCAGGCGCGTAATGGGAATTTCGATTCCCACGATGGCACGTGTCAGCTGCGCGATGTATTCGTCGGGCGCATCGCCAACGGCCCAGGGCGCCGGCCGCGCCGACTCGTGCTCGCGCGTGAGCTCCTCGACCAGCGCATGCGCCCACGCCGCGTCGTCGCGCACCATGAGCTTGCCGTGGGCCTGCACGACCGCATAGTTCCAGGTGGGCACGACCCGGCCGTGCTCGTGCTTGGTGGGGTACCAGGATGGCGAAACGTAGGCCTGCGGGCCCTGAAAGATGGCCAGCACGTCGGTCGCCGGATCAAACTCCTGCCAGATCGGATTGGCGCGCGCCACGTGGCCGGTGAGCACGCCGGCGAGCGCTGCGCCGGCGGCTCCATCGCGCGCGCCAGGCGCATCCGGTGCCTGGGAATCCTGCCGGGCAGGCGTGAAGCGCAACGGAATATGGTTGGCGACCAGGCCGCCGGCCGTCAGCGTGACGAGCGTGGCCAATGGATAGGCCCGCATCAGCGACTGCAGCACCGCCATGCGGTGCTCGGCAAAATGCGCTGGCGTGTACACGTGCGGTCCCTCCGCTGAAACGGCGCCCCTTATGCCGCAGCGCGCCGGCGGCGCGGCGGGCGCACTTCCTTGACCACCTCGGCGAACTCGTCGATATCCTCGAAGCTGCGGTAGACCGATGCAAAACGGATATAGGCGACCTTGTCCAGGCGCTTGAGCTCGCGCATGACCAGCTCGCCGAGCTTTTCGCTCTTGATCTCGCGCTGGGCGGCGGTGAGCAGCCGGTCTTCGATGCGGCCGATCGCCTCCTCGACCGATTCGCGCGGCACCGGGCGCTTGCGCAGCGCCAGCAGCATGGACGCGCGCAGCTTGTTGCGGTCGTAGTCGGCGCGGCTGCCGCCGCGCTTGATCAGCGTCGGCAGCGCAAGCTCTACGCGCTCATAGGTGGTGAAGCGCTTGTCGCAGCCCAGGCAGCGGCGCCGGCGGCGGATCGTTGCGCCCTCATCGGAGGCGCGCGAGTCGATCACCTGGGTGTCGGCATGGGCGCAGAAAGGGCACTTCATCGGTTGGGACCGGTAATTGCAGCCACCCTCACCCCCGGCCCCTCTCCCGCGAAGCGGGCGAGGGGAGCGTTTCCCTCTCCCGCTTGCGGGAGAGGGTTAGGGTAAGGGTGGCCGCGAAACACTCACCCCCGCAATCGGCGGATCGGATCAACCATACACGGGGAAGCGCCTGGTCAGCGCCCCCACCTTGCTGCGCACCGTCTCCACGACGCCGGCGTCGTTGGGATGATCGAGCAGGTCGGCGATGAGGTGCGCGGTGGCGCGGGCCTCATCGGCGCCGAATCCGCGCGTCGTCATGGCCGGAGAGCCGATGCGGATGCCGCTGGTGACCATGGGCTTTTCCGGGTCGTACGGAATCGCGTTCTTGTTCACGGTGATGTGTGCCTGGCCCAGCAGGGCTTCGGCCGCTTTGCCGGTGATGCCCTTGGGTCGCAGGTCCACCAGGGCGAGGTGGCTCTCGGTGCGGCCCGAGACGATGCGCAGGCCGCGCTCGGTGAGCGTGCTGGCCATGGCCTGGGCATTGATCAGCACCTGCTCCTGGTAGCCGCGGAATTCCGGCTTGAGCGCCTCGCGGAACGCGGCGGCCTTGGCGGCGATGACGTGCATCAGGGGGCCGCCCTGCATGCCGGGGAAGACGGCGGAGTTGATCGCCTTCTCGTAGGCCTGCGTCATCAGGATGAAGCCGCCGCGCGGACCGCGCAGGCTCTTGTGGGTGGTGGAGGTGACGATGTCGGCATGCGGCACGGGGTTGGGATACAAGCCGGCGGCGATCAGGCCGGAGTAGTGCGCCATGTCGACCATGAAGACGGCGCCGACATCGCGGGCGATGCGCGCAAAGCGCGCGAAGTCGATGGCCAGCGCGTAGGCCGAAGCACCGGCCAGGATCAGCTTGGGCTTGTGCTCGTGGGCTAGCCGTTCGGCCTCGTCGTAGTCGATTTCCTCGCGCTCGTTGAGGCCGTAGCTCACCACGTTGAACCACTTGCCGCTCATGTTCACGGGCGAGCCATGCGTGAGGTGTCCGCCCATGGCCAGCGACATTCCCAGTATGGTGTCGCCCGGCTTGAGCACCGCCAGGAAGGCGGCCTGGTTGGCCTGGGAACCCGAGTTGGGCTGCACATTGGCCGCCACCGCGCCATACAGCTGCTTCACGCGATCGAGCGCCAGCGTCTCGGCCACGTCGACGAATTCACAGCCGCCGTAATAGCGGCGGCCGGGATAGCCTTCGGCGTACTTGTTGGTGAGCTGCGAACCCTGGGCCTGCATCACGGCAGGGCTGGCGTAGTTCTCCGAGGCGATCAGTTCGATGTGATCTTCCTGGCGGCGGTTTTCGTCGGTAATGGCCGCCCAGAGTTCGGGATCGGTCCGGTCCAGG
>Ga0209698_10005309_pt1 | contig 13970 bp, 9 predicted proteins | sample LitLauG_LLR_2012_FD_187203 | JGI IMG/M metagenome (GOLD analysis project Ga0209698, IMG submission 187203) | Freshwater sediment microbial communities from Pennsylvania, USA - Little Laurel Run_MetaG_LLR_2012 (SPAdes) (version 2) | ecosystem: Environmental > Aquatic > Freshwater > Creek >... | reverse complement strand
GATAAAGCCAAAGTTGACGCCATCGTTGACGCCATGAAGATGCCCGGCGTCTACCTGCTCGATCGCGAAATGGATGCTGACCACAACCGCTGCGTGATCACGCTGGTCGGCGAGCGTGAGGCCATCCAGGAAGCCGCCATTCGTGGCGTAGGCAAAGCCGCCGAGCTGATCGACCTCAACCTTCACACCGGCGCGCATCCGCGCATGGGGGCCGCCGACGTCGTGCCCTTCATTCCCATCGAGGGCGTGACCATCGAAGACTGCGTCGCCATGGCGAATCACGTGGGCGAGGAAATCTGGAAGCGCTACCAGATTCCCGTGTACCTCTACGAGTCGGCAGCAAGAATCCCGGAGCGCCAAGGCCTCGAGAACATTCGTCGCGGACAGTTCGAGGGCATCCGCGCGGAGATCGCCACGAATCCGGCGCGCCGTCCGGATATTGGCGAACCGCGAGTGCATCCGACGGCGGGTGCAACGGTCGTAGGTGCGCGCAAGTTTCTCATTGCATACAACGTTTTCCTCAACACGACCGACGTTGATATCGCCAAAAAGATCGCCAAGGCTGTTCGCTTCTCCACAGGCGGCATGCGTTTCGTGAAAGGCGCGGGATTCCTCGTGCGCGGCCTGGCCCAGGTCTCGATGAACCTTACCGACTTCGAGCAAACGCCGATTCACCGCGTCTTCGAGATGGTCAAGCGCGAAGCCGCCCGCTATGGCGTGACGCCCATCTCGAGTGAGATCGTCGGACTCATCCCCAAGAAAGCTCTCGAACAAGCCGCCGAATGGTTCTTGCAGGTCGAAAATTTCGATTCCTCGCTGATACTCGAGAATCGCCTCGCCGCCGTGATGGGTGGCAAGATGGCGGTGGGCGGACTTCGTGCCGGCGTCGAGCCGTTTGTCGAGCAGTTGGCCGCTCCGACCGCGACTCCGGGAGGCGGCAGCGCTTCGGCCGCGGCGGCCTCGATGGCTGCCGGCCTGGCTACAATGGTCGCATCCATGTCTCGCGGCAAGAAGGCGTATCTGCAATATGAGTCGCAGCTCAGTGCTGCGATCGCGCGCCTCGCGTCTCTTCGCGAAGAGCTGAAGGCCGCCATCGATGCCGATGCCGCGTCCTACAATTCGGTGATGGCCGCCTACAAGCAAGCCAAGTCCGCCGCCGACGAGAAGGCAGGCGAAGCCTTGATCGAGGCCTCCTTGAAAGAAGCTACGCTCGTCCCGCTCAGTGTGGCGGAAAAGGCGCGTCAGATTACTGAGATCGCGCAGTCTCTCGAGCCGATCACAAATCCCAACATGAAGTCGGACTTGACGACCGCGTTAGCCCTCGCGCGCGCCGCTGAGACTGGCGCCCTGGCCAATGTGGAAATCAACCTGGCGTCGTTGAAGGATCAGGCATTCGTTGCGGACATCCGCCAGCGCGCGCAATTCAAATAGGAAATCAAAGTAGGGTGCCCCGTTGTCTCGCTAGGTTTGCACGACGTAGGAATGACCGCATTGGAGCGATGACAGAAGAGCCTTGAAAGGGTGCGCCTTCAAGGCGCGCCGTCACGGACGCACAACGATATGCGGCTTCAACCGCTGAGGTCAGGCGACGCGATCGCCCCGAACGCAAGGAGTAGTGACCGCTGCGGCAAGCTCCGCTTTGCGCCTCAGGAGCTAAAGCCCGTCACTCCCGGGAAACACGATGCGGCACGCCTGGAAGGCTGCCCTTTCAAAACAAAACCTTCGCTTGCGCGTGCGACTATCCACGCCCCCAAATGATTAACGGTCCTTGTACTTTTGTTCCGGCCAAGTAACGTGCAAGTAAAATACAATAAGACGATCAATACAACAGCGTGGGTTCGTGCATCCAAGTAAGGAGCACGTCATCCTGCGGTTTTTCTGACCCGAGGCATTATGAGAATTTTCAAGATCTGCATGGCAACCCTTCTTCTGGCGAGCATGGCTTATGCCATGCCGCTGAACTCTTCCGCGCGCGCCTGCGTCCCCGCCGATCTGCTGCAGTTGATCTCGGTGGACTATCGCGCCCTTAAGGATTCTCCAACGGCCATGGCCCTGAAGGCGCAGGTGCTGCCCGAGAATATGAAGCAGTTTGAGGCTGCCCTGAAGAACATCGGCATTGACCCTGATAAAGACGTGGACACCCTGGCATTCGCTTCGTTTCACTCCGGCAAGCAGGGCGTGAAAAGCGTGGGCGTGGCCAGCGGGCCCTTCAACATGAAGGCCGTGCTCAAGAAGATGAAGCTGCAGAAAATGACGCCCAAGAAATACGGGAACAGTAGCATCTATCCCATGGACGGCGGTTTCATGATGAGTTTCCTCGACGACAGCACACTGCTGTTCGGCGACATTGTGGCTCTGAAGGCCGCACTCGACACCCGCGACGGACAGACCTTGAATCTCGACACCAACGGCAACATGGCCGATATGATGACCAGCGTCGACTCTGCTCCGGTATGGAGCATTCTCGACCAGCAGGGCACGCAGAATATGTTGCGCTCGGCGCTGGGCGATGCCGCGAAGGTTGCCGACTACGAGACGCTCAAGAAGCGGCTTCTCGGATCACGCTACACCATGAATTTCACCAGCGGGGTCAACTTCGATCTCACCGTTCTGACCTCGGACTCGATGACGGCGGGCACGCTGTCATCGCTGGTTAAGGCGGGCATCCTCTACAAAAAGATGAACGCGACTCCGGCTGAGAAAGTTGCGGTGGATAACACGACGGTCGACTCCGACGCCTCGAACCTGCAACTGCACTTCAAAGCTAACGACCAGCAATTCCAGTCGCTCATGCACTCCGAGTTGTTTCAGGCGGTTTCCCACTAGCACGCAGGGCGATTCGTTCGATAAGCACCCGATGAGATGACCGGGTGCTTTTTTTTGGCCCTACCTTCGGCTGTGTATCGACTTCGTTGGAACAGCCTGCTCGTTCACAGAAACACCCCGCGCGGAGGTTCTCGGACCAACAGCGCCCAAGAACCGAACCCGGTCAAGGCTGAGATCGTGGCTGGAAAAGGTCCGACCGTCGACCAGGTAAATCGATTTAACTCCTGCCTGTATGTAATAGAAAATGAAAGAGATACATAACATCATTTACACAGCCTAGGATGGATGGAAGCCGCATGCAATCAATCGCTTAACCGGGCAATGCACCAGCTGTGGTGCACCGATGATCGGATCGCGCTATTGACTTTCGCGAGCTGCAGAAACGCCGCCTTAGTATTCACTCGCCACTGCCGAACATTTCGGTTGCATTGTGCCTGTCCGTCGGATATCTACACACGCTATGTGCGCAGCCCCGCCCACGACCGCTTTCCTTCTCCTCGCTTCGATGTGCACATCAGCTTGGTTGGGTTTGGCAAGTGTCAGTTCCGCCCAAATCGGCAATCGCCAGCCGCCAACCGACGAGGGGCCCGCGCATCCAGACGAAGTCCGAGCTTTTCTCGATACCTTCTTTCAGTCCAAGCTGGCCGAACTCCATTGTCCCGGTGCAGCAGTGGCCGTAGTCCGCGATGGGAAAATTCTTCTGGCGAAGGGCTATGGCTATGCCGATCTCGCCAGGAAAACTCCGGTAGATCCTGAAACGACTCGCTTCTATGTTGCTTCTGTTTCGAAGCTGTTCACGGCCACGGCGGTGGTTCAACTCATGGATCGTGGTTCGTTGCGACTCGACGAAGATGTAAACCACTACTTGAAACACACCCGGCTCGACAACAATTACCCGCAGCCAGTCACGGCCTTCCATCTGCTGACCCACACTGCCGGCCTGGAAGATCTTTCCAACATCATGGGAGGCACGCCACGCCGCGTTTTTCCGCCGCGAGAGGTCATCAGCTACACAAATTATGGCTTCGACGTGGCGGGCGAGATGGTCGCCGACGTGAGCGGGATTCCATTTGCCGATTACGTGAACAAAAACATTCTTCAACCGCTGGCGATGCCGCACAGTAGTTTTGTTCCTCCAGCGGCTTCGGCGCCCGACGTTGCAGTGGGATACGACTTCGACGAAGGCAAGTTCGAACCTGCGGAGCGCCCGATGGACAGCGTTGTTCCATCGGGATCGCTGGTCAGCACCGCCACCGACATGGCCCACTTCATGATCGCGCACCTGCAGAATGGCCGGTATGGAGAGGCACGGATCGTGAGCGAGAAGGCCGCCGCTCTCATGCATGAGAGACAGTTTTCCAATCATCCCAAGCTGCCTGGCATCGGGCTCGGCTTTTTCGAGACATATAAGAACGGCCTTCGCGGGCTGGAACACAGCGGCGATCTACCCGGTTTCCAAAGCCAGCTTTTCCTTTTGCCGGAAAAGAATGTTGGGCTGTTTGTGGCGCTCAATGCAGGAAGCTACGCACTCCCTGAGAAGCTGAAGTCGGAGTTCCTGGATCACTACTACCCCGCCGCTGCAATGCCGACGAGCCCAACAAGCAATCCAGATTCGATCTCTCGTTACGCCGGGAGCTATCTCTATACGCGCACTCCCAAAACGACGATCGGGAAGATCGCCGCGTTCTTCTTGCAGGTTCCGGTGACTGTTGCCGGCCCGCACGATCTGACCATCGCGTATCCCGAACTCTTCCCATGGGGCCGGATCCATGCGACTGAGGTAGAGCCGTTGCTTTTTCGCCCCGCGCCGGGCTCGTCGAATTCGAGCGATATCGGGTTTCGAGAAGATAAGAGCGGAAACACTACGTTTCTCTTTCAGGGAGAGTTCGCCTACGAGAAGTTGCGGTGGTGGCAAACCGCAAAGGTGCAGTTAGCCATCGGAATTGTGCTGTTAGGTATCTTTTTCTCGGCTTGTTTGGTTTTGCTATCGGGCTTCGTTTACCAGCGATGGCGAAAAATTCCCGCCAGCAGCTCTTCCACACTGTCGCGCATTGCGGTTCGCCTGGTATGGATCGTCGGCGCGCTGAATCTGCTATTTGTGATTGCCACGGTCGCGACACTGAATGCCGCAGGCCCCTCAGGCTTGGGCGACAAGGTGCCGTCCCCGATTCCGTGGTTGTTGGTCATTCCCCTGGCAACAACAGGCTTGACGATTTTGCTTTTATGGTTTGACGTTCTCGCTTGGAAAAACGCCTGGTGGTCGACCGCGTCCCGGCTACTGCACTCCTTGTTTACCGCGGCAGCCCTAGGCTTCACCCTTTACTTGAACTACTGGAATCTGCTGGGATTTCGGTATTGAGCGTCTATTTGGATTTCCGCTGGGCCCGTTTTGCCCCCGCCCAGCCTTCCTTCACGATCTGGCGTGCACGGCCGATCGCCAGGGAATCGGCGGGAACATCATCGGTAATGCACGAGGCTGCGCCCACATACGCCCCTTTGCCCACTCGAACCGGGGCGACTAAGGTGCTGTCGCTGCCGATGAACACGCCATCGTCGATTACGGTTTTGTGTTTGTGAACGCCGTCGTAGTTGCAGGTAATCGTTCCCGCGCCAATATTCACTCCCGCACCGATTTCGGCGTCGCCCAGGTACGTCAGATGGTTCGCCTTCGATCCCTTGCCGAGTTTGATTTTCTTGGTCTCGACGAAGTTTCCAACGTGCGCGCCCTCGCCGATCTCGCTGCCCGGACGGAGATGCGAATAAGGGCCAATAATCGCCCCAATCGCGACCCGCGCGCCTTCCATGATGCAGCCCGGGCGGATGAGCACACCATCGCTGATTTCGCTATCTCGGATCACGCAGTATGAACGCACACGGCAGGCCGTGCCGATACGCGTCTTGCCCAGCAATTGCACGTAGGGCTCAATGACTGTGTCTGGCGCGATCTCGACTTCGGCATCGATGACGCAGGTTGCGGGATAGAAGATCGTCACGCCGTCCGCCATTAACTGCCGGCACTTCAACATGCGCAGATAGTGGTCGATGTCCGCCAGTTCCGCCCGCGTGTTGCCACCCAGGATTTCACTGGGGGTCGGCGTCTTCCAGGCCACGACGCGCTTGCCTGCCTTGCGCAGAACCTCGGCCATATCGGTGAGGTAATACTCGGCATGCGCATTCTCGGTGGAGAGTTCGCCGATATTCGAGTACAGGTCCTTGACGGCGAACACGTAGAAGCCTGAATTGATCTCGCGAATCTGCTTCTGCGACGCGCTTGCCGCCTTCTCCTCGACGATCGCGCGCACTTCGGGACTGCCAGAGTTCTTCCGCAGCACGCGACCGTAGCCGCTCGGGTTATCGAGGTCCGCGCTCAGCAGGGTCATCGAAGCCCGCTCTTCCAGATGGAAGTTGCGCAAGTGCCCGATTGTCTCTGGAGTAATCATTGGCGCATCGCCTGAGAGGACTATGGCATGGTCGTAGCCCGCTAAAGCTCCGCGCGAGACCATCAAGGCATGGCCGGTGCCGCGCTGCTCGGCCTGCAGAATAAAGTTGACGCCCGAGTGCTCCATTGCTGCACGCACGCGGTCGGCGTCGTGCCCGACGATGACCCAGACATCTTTCGCGGGGACAATGCGCTTCGCGGCCTGAATCACATGGGCCAGAAGAGGCTTTCCTGCAACCTCATGTAACACTTTAGGTAGTTGCGACTTCAGCCGGGTTCCCTTGCCTGCCGCCATGATGGCCACGGCAATCGTTTGGTTCGCAGAAGATGCCGCGTGACGAGCGGGTTGCCTGATGGAAGACTTGGCTTGCGATTTCTTCATTCGCCCCAATATACCGCGCTCGTCGAGGGATGGCTATTTTCAGCGGCATGTCCTAGAATCTTGCGGGCAGTCGCACACTTGCGGTATCTAGCGCTGCCCTCGGAGAAGAACACAGATGCCGAAGTATGTGATCGAACGCGATATTCCAAACGTGGGCAGTGTCACGCCCGAGCAGGTCATCGCCATCTCGCAGAAGTCGTGCAGCGTGCTCAACAATCTCGGCCCCAAGATCCAGTGGCTGCACAGCTACGTGACGCAGGACAAGATTTATTGCGTCTACATCGCTCCCAACGAGGAGATGGTGCGCGAGCATGCCCGCCAGGGTGGCTTTCCCGCGAATAAGGTCTCCGAAGTGAAATTGACGATTGATCCGACCTCGGCCGAGGCCTAGCAGTTTGCTGAAAAAGTCTGCTTTTGGGTGGCGCAGCGCTTTCAGCGTTGCGTTGAGGCCTTTGTTTTCCGCCAGGGCGTTAGCCCCTGAGGTCCTTGAATTTCGTTTTTCCGCAAGCTGCTAAAGACCCAGCCCACCATCCACCGCCAGGATCTGGCCTGTAATGAACTGCGGGGCGGTGGCGAAGAAGAGCACGGCTGCTGCGATTTCGTCGTCGCGACCGTTGCGGCGCATGGGCGTCAGTGCTGCCATGCGCTCCAGGAACGCCTTTCCGGCTTTGGTCTCACCGCCCATGTCGATCATGCCCGGAGCGATGGCGTTCACGGCGATCTCTGGCGCCAGAGCTTTGGCCATCACTTTGGTCAGCATGTGCAACGCCGCCTTCGACGAACAGTAATGGGCATTGCTCGCCCAAGGGCGCAGCCCACCCAGCGAGCCTATATTGATGATCTTTGCTTCGATAGTGATGCCCTTGCCGCGCTTGCGCCGCATCCATTTCAGCGCCTCGCGCGCGACCAGGAAAGGACCGCGAGTGTTCGAGGCGAAGATAGCGTCCCACTGGCGGATGGTGAGCTTCTCGAATTCGACCGATTCGTAATTGGCGGCGTTGTTGACCAGAACGTCAATACGTCCTAACTCTTGGCCAGCATCTTTCATCATGGAGCGAACACTGGCCTCATCGGTCACGTCGCAGCGGAAGCCGAATGCCCGCACCCCCTTGGCTGACAGATCCACGACGGTTTCCTGGGCTTCGCGCGCGGAATTCCGGAATGTGATGGCGACATCAGCGCCCGCTTCGGCCAGAGCTAGTGCCGAGGCTCGTCCCAACCGCCGCGCGGCGCCTGTCACCAGCGCCGTCTTCCCAAGCAAAGGTTTCGAAGCCAATTCTTGCATGCAGGGATTCTAACGCCTGCCCGATTATGGCTGGAAAATCTGCTCGCATCCGCGCTAAAATCTGCTTCGCATGCCAGTGTCGCGCAGCGTCGTTGTGTACTCGCGTAAGGGCTGCCATTTGTGCGAAGTGGTGAAAGAGAGCCTTTCGAAGCTCTCGCGCCGTGGCGGGTTCACCTGGAGCGAGATCGACGTCGACACCATCCCCGAACTGCGCCGCCAGTTCAACGACGAAGTGCCTGTCGTCTTTATCGATGGCCGCAAAGCCTTCAAGTATCACATGGACGAGCGCGAGTTCCTTCGCAAGCTCGTCAGTTAACTCGCGGCGGGCCATTCCTTCCGCTACAATCTCAACCGAATGTTACGCACCGAACTCTACGCGGATCCTCATAATCTGTTTCTGCACAGTCTGGTTCTTGATTCCTGCCGCCGCAACGGCCCGAAGACGGCGCTGGTCGACCCTTCGTGTCCGCGAAGGATGACGTACGCCGAGTATGGGGAGACCGTTGAATCCGTGGCACGCGGACTGGTCGCCGCAGGCATCCGACCGGGCGAGATCGTAGCCATCTTCCTGCCGAATTCGTGGGAATTCTGCGTCGCATTCCACGCCACGCAGCTTGCCGGAGCGATCCCGACGTTGCTTAATCCCACGTACCGCGAACGCGAAGTGCGCTATCAACTGGAAAATTCTGGGGCGGTCATACTGATTACTGACGGACGCAATGTTGAAGGCATCAACCTCGCCGGACTTCCCAGGCTGAAGCGCGTATACACCACTCGACAAGTCTCCGCGGGCACGGAGCCGTTTGCTAATCTGCTGCAGCCGGCGGCGGTTACTTTTCCGAAACAAGACCTCGGTTCCGACCAGGCTCTGGCCGCACTTCCCTACTCCAGCGGCACAACCGGACTGCCCAAGGGAGTCATGCTTTCGCACTTTAATCTAGTGGCGAATGTCTTTCAGTTGCTCGGCCCCAAAGCCACTAAGCTCAATGCTGCCGACAACATTTTGTGCTGCCTGCCGCTCTATCACATCTACGGACTGAACGTGATCCTGAATCCTTCCCTGATCCTGGGCGCTACTTTGGTTCTGATGCCTCGCTTTCATGCGCAGCAACTCACGACACTGCTGATGGAAGAGGCGATTACCATGATGCCGCTGGTGCCGCCCGCGATTAACGCGCTGTGTCAGGCGGCTGAGGCCGGACAATTCCCTCGCGACCACAAAGTTCGCTGGATCAAGTCTGGCGCCGCGCCGCTCGCCCCGGATCTTCCGCGCCGCTTCACGGCGTTGACAAACATTCTCGTCTGCCAGGGATATGGCATGACCGAGGCGTCGCCTGTGACGCACTGCGGATATCTTGAGCCGGAACTCTATCGTCCTGATTCGATCGGACATCCTCTGGCGCAAACCGATTGCCGCGTGCTCGCGCAATCCGAGATCGATCCTTCTGATACTCCTGAGGACCTGACCGAGAGTCCTTCTGGGCAGCCCGGCGAGCTGGTCATGCGCGGCCCGCAATTCATGCTGGGCTACTGGAACGAACCAAAGGCCACGGCCGCCGTGCTGCGCAATGGGTGGTACTGGTCGGGCGACATCGTGACTCGCGATCGCGACGGCTTCTACCGGGTCGTCGATCGCCGCAAGGAGATGATCAAGTACAAAGGCTTCGCCGTCGCGCCGGCGGAGGTTGAAGCCGTGCTGTTGGAACATCCTGCGGTGAAAGAATGCGGCGTCGTGGGCCGGTCAGACTCCGCCGCGGGAGAAATTCCCGTCGCGTTTGTCGCCTTGCGCAACGGATTCGTCGACAGCGGCAAGCTTGCGGAGGAACTCTGTGCGTTTGTGGCCGAGCGCCTCACGCATTACAAGCAGCCGCGCGAAGTCCACTTCGTCGATGCTGTTCCCAAGACCGCCTCAGGCAAGATTCTGCGCCGCGAACTGCGCAAGCAGATGGCTTAACGGACCCCCAAGAGTTCAGAAGTGACACCGTTTTGACATTCCCCTGACAACTCTCCTGAGCCGAACGGACACTATCACTCTCGGCACGCTTAAGCGCCAGTCTCTCCGCAGATCGTGCCCGCCCCCCAGCCCTGTGACTGTTCTGTGGGATGGTTCCGCGAATAGAAACACTTCAAGCCATTGAGTTCTTCCAGGAGGATCGTCATGAAATTGTTAAGACTCAAAACCTGGGCTTGCGCAGCCTCGCTGGCAGCCGCGGGTGCCCTGCCTGCCCAGGCGCAAGGGAATCACTTCAACACGCCGGGGAATATCCTGATTTCCGACCAGTACAACAACCGCGTCCTCGAGGTGAATCCCAACAACCATCGCGTGGTCTGGCATTTCGGAAATGGATCGAGCGTGGCCGGACCGCACTCCGTGGTCGGAGTGAACGATGCTCAGAGAATCGGGCCGTTCACCCTCATCGCCGGCACCGGGGTTCCTCCAGGAGCTGAGCCGACCTGTCCTAATGGCTGCGCGGACAATCGCGTGATGATTGTTGACGACGACGGACACATCGTTTGGCAGTACGGTAAGGCCGGAGTCACCGGTTCAGGTCCAAACCAACTGAACACGCCAGTGCAGAACACATGGCTGCCGAATTTTCACATCCTGGTTACCGATCAGGCCAACGAGCGCATTATTGAAATCAACCTCGACAAAAAGATCGTCTGGCAATACGGCCAGACCGGGACAACCGGGGAAGGTCCCGACCAGCTCAACAATCCCAACAGCGCCGAGTTGCTGGCGAACGGAGATATCCTCATCGCGGACGAGAATAACAACCGCGTCATTGAGGTCACCCGCAAGAAGAAAATCGTCTGGAGTTATGGCTGCTCGACTTGCACCCAGCTGAGCGGAGCGGCGTTCGCCAGCCGCCTGCCCGACGGCACCACCCTCATCACGGATTCGAACAACAATCGGATACTCGATGTTGATTCGAATGGAAATGTGGTTTGGACCTACTACACGAACGCGCGTACAGGAAGCGTTTTGTCGCCTCTTCCGACACGTGCTGTGATGCTCAAGACGGGCAACGTCCTGATCAGCGATCAGTACAACATGCAGGTGATTGAGATCGATCCCAGCCAGAACATTGTTTTCCAGCAAGGAACGATTGGGGTGGCTGGCAATACCTTCGACCTGCTGAACGGGCCCTACGATGCGAAGGTAGTGGGCGATTATACGGGCCTCACGCCGCCATTCGGGGGCGGCGATCACCGATAACGCGTCAGACACTCGCTCTCCCCGCCCTGCTCACGTTGGCCGCGAGCAGGGTGGGATTCTGATTTCCGCGCACATCCGCCACCCTCTCGCCTCGTTCGGAATCTGACAGGCATATAATGCGAAGTCCTATCGTCCAGGCTTGCGGCACAACTCTGCCTGCCGATGGTCGAGTCGAATTCAATCCCTGAGGCGCGAATGTCTTCTTTTACCCGTCGTGATTTTGTTCGCACTGGTGTTGCGGTTTCGGCCACGACTCTCATTCCCAATTCCCTCAGCCGTGCGCATGCCTTGTTGGCCGCGCAGGGTCCCGCAGAGCAAAAGACCGTCGCTCCTCGCGAACACCTTCTATTCGATTTCGGTTGGAAGTTTTTCCAGGGGCATGCCAGCGATCCTGCGCACGATCTGGGATTCGGCAAAGGTCAGGGAGACTTCGCGAAATCCGGGGAATTCGATTTTGCCCGCGAGAAATTTGACGACTCGAAATGGCGCTCGCTCAATCTACCTCATGACTGGGCAATCGAATTGCCCTTCGTGCACGATGAGGAGCAGCAGTCCCACGGCTACAAACCGCTGGGACGCCGCTATCCGGAGACCAGTATTGGATGGTACCGGCGGACCTTCGACCTTCCGAAGGAAGATGCCGGCCGCCGCATCGCAATTGAATTTGACGGCGCCTTCCGCAGCGCACTCGTTTTCCTGAATGGCTATTTCATCGGACGCAACGACAATGGCTATGCTCCCTTCCGCTTCGACGTAAGCGACTTTCTGAACTATGGCGGAAAAAATTATCTCGTCGTGCGCATGGATGCAAGTTTCGGCGATGGATGGTTCTATGAAGGAGCGGGGATCTACCGTCACGTATGGCTTACGAAGACCGATGCGCTGCATCTGGAACCTTGGGAGACAGTTGTCCGTCCAGCGGTGAAGGGCAATGCGGCCACGCTGAGCCTGGTGACGATCGTGCGAAACAAGGGATCGCGGACAGAAGGATGTCACGTGCGCTGGCAGATCTTCGATGCCGCCGGAGGGAACGCAGCGGCGGCAGATAGTCCGCCACAATCCATCGGGGTCGATGGCATGGCGGCTTTCACGTCGAGTGCAACACTGTCGAATCCCGCGCTGTGGTCTCCCGAAACTCCAAATCTCTATTCGGCAGTCGCAACCGTCGAAGTTGACGGCAAGGCGCGCGATGCCGAGTTCGTGACCTTTGGCGTCCGCGATATTAAATGGGACGCCGATAAGGGATTTTTTCTCAACGGCAAGTCCGTCAAGATCAAGGGCACCTGCAACCATCAGGATCATGCCGGAGTCGGCGCTGCCCTTCCCGACCGGCTGCAGGCCTACCGCCTCGGCGTATTGAAGGACATGGGCTCGAACGCCATTCGTACCTCACATAACATGCCCACCCCCGAACTGGTGGAAGCCTGCGACCACATGGGGGTAATGATGATGTGCGAAACCCGCCTGATGAGTGCCAACGACGAGGGCATGGCGCAGCTCGAGACCATGATCAGACGCTACCGCAACTCGCCGTCGGTCATCCTCTGGTCGATGGGCAACGAAGAGTGGACGATGATGTACCAGCCACAAGGCGCGCGCGTCATCGACGACATGATTCAGCGAACCCACGAACTGGATCCCACACGCATGTGTACAGCCGCCGTGAACACGGCGTTTGACCAGCACTTTCCCGAACATCTCGATGTCATGGGCTTCAATTACAACTTGAACGAGCACGATAGCTGGCATAAGGCGCATCCGAAGACACCATGCGTCGGTTCCGAAACGGCAAGCACCGTCTGCACGCGCGGCATCTACTCGACTGACAAGCTGCGGAACTGGGTGAGCGCCTACGACGCGGTCCATCCGGAGTGGGCGCAACTCGCCGAGGAGTGGTGGAAGTTCTATGCCGCGCGCGAATGGCTGGCCGGCGGCTTCGCCTGGACCGGCTTCGACTATCGCGGCGAGCCCACGCCGTACGGCTGGCCCTCGATCAGTTCGCAATTCGGCATTGTCGACATGTGCGGCTTCCCTAAGGACAACTTTTATTACTACAAGGCGTGGTGGGGCGCCGATCCAGTGCTGCACCTGCTCCCCCACTGGAACTGGGAAGGGCGGGAAGGGGAACCGATTTCCGTGTGGGTGCATTCCAACCTGGATTCGGTGGAAGTGTTTCTCAACGGCAAGAGCCAGGGCGCGAAGAAGGTCGAGCCGGTGACACATCTCGAGTGGAAAGTGAAATATGAACCGGGCGTTCTCGAAGCCCGCGGCAGCAAAAACGGCAAGGTTGTGCTAGTGGAAAAGCGTGAGACCACTGGCGCGCCAGCCTCAATTCGCTTGACCGCCGACCGCACAGAGATCAATGCCGACGGCGAGGATGTCGCCGTGATCCGAGTCGAAGCGCTCGATAAGGACGGGCGCCTAGTCCCAACCGCGGACAATCCGATTGTGTTCAAGTTGAGCGGCGAGGGCGCGCTCATCGGCGTGGGCAATGGAGATCCCAACTGCCAGGAATCCGATAAAGAACCGAAGCGCAGCCTGTTCAACGGCTTGGCGCAGGTGATCGTGCAGGCAAGCCGCACGCCGGGGATGATTACCCTCGATGCGTATTCGGGCGATTGGCCGCCACCCAAGCTGCAGACAGCGAAGGTTGAGATCACGACGAAGCGGGTGGAACTGAGGCCTTCCGTGGTGTAACGACAGTTTTATTTGACATCCCACCATTCTCGATATATCTGTATTGGCGCGCCGTATGTTCCGCCGTATCCTGCCTGTCGCTCTGCTGCTCGCTACCTCGCTCGCTCCCGCACGCGACAAA
>Ga0209698_10005308_pt1 | contig 13970 bp, 12 predicted proteins | sample LitLauG_LLR_2012_FD_187203 | JGI IMG/M metagenome (GOLD analysis project Ga0209698, IMG submission 187203) | Freshwater sediment microbial communities from Pennsylvania, USA - Little Laurel Run_MetaG_LLR_2012 (SPAdes) (version 2) | ecosystem: Environmental > Aquatic > Freshwater > Creek >... | reverse complement strand
GCAGGAGGCCGACGGCGTTGTTTTCCCAATCGTCGGAGCGAAACGAGTTGGAACACACCAGTTCGGCGAACTTGTCGGTCTTGTGGGCGTCGGTCATACGGGTGGGGCGCATTTCGTGCAGCATCACCGGCGTCCCGGCATTGGCGAGCGCCCAGGCAGCCTCCGCGCCAGCTAAACCGCCGCCAACCACATGAACTTTTGCGCCTTTTGTCATGGACGCCTTGCTGCATCGGGGCGCTCGCATGCGCAAGCGCTGCTTGTAGCGTCTGGCCAGTGTCTTTAAAATCAACTGTTCTTCGGACCCTGCTCATGACGCTGCAATATATCGATCTCGCCGCCTTCAGCCTCGCCCACGCCGCGCGCGAGCCTTTTGCGCATTTTACCGGCGAGGGCGCGCTTAAGGCCGATAAAATCGATGCGCTGGAGCGCGATTTTCCCAAACTCCAGCATGCCGGCTATCTGACGCTCGAAGAGGTGAAGCCCCAGGCGAGCTTCAAGGAATTCTTGGACGAACTGCAGAGCGACGACATGGCGGGGGCGGCGTCTGAGCTTCTGGGCTTTGATCTGAAGGGTCGTCCGCGCTTGGTGACGATTATGCGCCGGTGTCCCAAGCGGGCAGGTCGCATTCACACCGACGGCAAGTCCAAGCTCGCCACCATGCTTATCTATTTCAATCGCGCCTGGCCTGCCGGTGAGGCCGGCACGGTTCGGGTGTTGCGCGACGCCCATGACTTCACTTCCACCGTCGCCGAAGTTCCCCCGCTGATGGGCAATTTCCTGGGCTTTCTGCGCGCCGACAATTCATGGCATGGCCACCTGCCCTACGAAGGCGAGCGCAAGGTGGTGCAGATCACCTGGCTTGAGAGCGAGGCCGACGTCGAACGCAAGCGGCGCGACAATGCGCTGGCTCAAACACTCAAGGGTCTCTTGGGCAAGCGCGCCGCGATGTAGTCGGCTTGCCAAAGCGAGCGCAAGCGGCGAAGAAGCCGCCATGACCGTTATCGATCCTCGGATGCAAGACAGCGTCGGCGCAGCTCTGGGCAGCGTGCGGCAGAATTGGCGTGGGGTCTTGTTCACCGCCGCCATCGGCGCGCTCGCAACCACCGCCATTCAAATGCTTGGCGGATTGGCGCCGTCAGCGCCGTATCTGACGATCGCTGCGGCGCTCTTCGCGAGCGCGATGATTTATTCGGTATTTATCGGCATGGCGTTGCGCGGAGGCCAGCCGCGTTTGCGCCCAAGCGAGGGGCTGCGGGTGTTTTCGGCGATGGCGGTGGTCGGGTTTTTCTTGGCTATTGTCGGCTTCGTGCTCTCCATCGTGAGCGCCATCATTCTGGTCGCGGGGCCTTATGCCTCGCTCAGCAGAGAAATATCTGCGGCCAGCGGCGACCGCGACGCCGTCAATCGTTTGGCCCAGCAGATGTTCGCCCAAAATCCAGCGCCGATCGTCGTGATCGGGGTGTTCTACCTTTTGGTATGGTTTTATCTGACCACGCGGCTTTACCTGGCAGCGCCCGCCAGCGTGGATCGAGGACGAATTCTCAGTTTTGAGACCTGGTCGTGGACAAAGGGGGCGACCTTAAAAATCATGGGCGCACGCGCGATGCTGATTGGGCCCGCATTCGTCTTGACCTTTGCACTTACCTATTTGTTGTCGCGCGCTGCAGGCATTGCGCTTTTCGATGCGAGCGGGGGCTCCCCGCAGCCGGGCCCCGCCTTGGCGTTTGCGATCATAACCGCGTTCTTGGGCTACCTGGTGAGCGACGCCTTGAGCGCCAACCTTTCCAGCGCGCTTTACCGCGATTTAGGGGGCCTTAAGGCGCGGTTGCCGCCTTCGTGAGGCTCGACCCAGGCGCGCTGCTCGGCTAGTCGGGGCGGTTCTCATGGCCGCGCCTCGCTCATACTTTGCCGATTTGCTGAAGCTTGCGGGGCCGGTGGCGCTGGCGCGGCTGGGCATTATCGGCATGGCGATTTCCGACGTCGTCGTGGTGGGTCAGCTCGCGCCCCATGAACTTCCCCATCAAGCGCTCGGTTGGGCGCCGACGGCGGTGTTCTTGGTGGCGGCGATCGGTTTGTTGCAGGGCGTGCAGGTGTTGGCGGCGCGCTCGTTGGGCGAGGGCAATCCGGAGGGCGCAGGCGTAGTGCTGCGGCGTGGCCTGGTGCTGGCGCTGATCGCTGGCGCCGCCTCGGTGGCGCTCATGTGGTGGGGCGGGGAGCGGCTGTTCTCCATTTTCGGCGTCGAAGCAGATCTCGTGAAATTGTCGGCGCGCGTGATGGACGTGCTCGCGCTCTCGATCCCCTTACACCTGCTCTATATTGCCGGCACATATTTCTGCGAGGCGATCAAAAAGCCGGCGATTTCGACCATCATTATGTGGCTCGCAAACGCGGTGAACCTTGCTCTCAACCTCTGGCTTGTGCCCCAGTACGGGGCCGTCGGCTCAGCTTGGGCGACAGTGCTGGCGCGCGTCTTCTTGTCAGCGGGCTTGCTGATCTGGATTTTTCTGCTGCGCGACGGCGCGGTCTATGGCGTGCGAAAATTCGGCGTAAAAGGCTATGGCTACACCGCGCTATTGGGCGTGGGTGTGGCCTCGGCGGTAAGCCAAGCGGTGGAGGCGGGGGCCTTTTCCGGCATGACGGTGATCGCGGGACGGCTCGGCCCCAATGTGGTGGCGGCCTATCAAATCCTGCTCAATCTTATGGCCTTTGTGTTTATGATTGCGCTGGGGATGGCGGCAGCGACGGCGGTGTTGGTGTCAGAGGCGATCGGACGCAACGCCCCTAAAGACGCCGCGCGCGCCGGCTGGACGGGCATCGGCTTGAACGCAGTGAGCATGCTCATAGCCGCGGCGGCGATGTTTCTTTTCCGGACGCCCATTGGGCACGCTTACACCGCCGACCTTGCGTTGGCGGCGCTGATTTCATCGCTGATCTGGATTTGCGCCATTGCTCTTCATCCTGATGGCGCACAAGTGGTGACAGCGTCGGCGCTACGGGCGCGGGGCGACAATTGGTTTCCCACCTTCAGCCATATTCTCGCCTATGCGGTGGTGATGCCGGCGCTCGGCTATTGGTTTGGCGAACATCTGCACATGCAAGTCGCGGGATTGTTGTTGGCCATCTGCGCCTCGAGCCTGCTGAGTGGGGGCGTGCTTTTGCTGCGTTGGTGGTCGATCAGCGACAAGCCCGCGCCCCAAGCACGCGCCGAAGATGCGCTCATAACCAGCGTTGCTGAAGCTGAGGTGCGCGACGCTAGGGGCTGACGCCCAAGATCCAGCCTTCTTCCCGCTCCACGACCTCACGCCGGGGATCGTCTTTCGCCGGCCCAAACAGGGCGCCCAATTGGCCCTTTTCGTCGAGCGCGTGGAAACGCTCGCAGACCGCGCGGACCTGCACTTCATCCTTCACCTGGCCGGCCGGCGCTTTTGGCGCAAACAGCGACGGATAGACTTCAGCGAACACTGCATCGAGGCCGTCGAGTTCGCTTGGCGTTAACGGCTTCCAACCGGTTTCGAACGGCCAGATGCGGGCCCGTTCGCCGTGGGCGCTGCGGATGCGCGACACTATGGGCATGCCGGTGAGCGCCTGGCCGCCGACCGAGCCCTGATAAAAGAGCTTCCAGATCGAGGAAGGGCCTTTGATGGCCTCCTCGCTCAAGCGGAATTCCGGCAGGTCGCCTGCGCGGTGATCGCGGACCCGCTTCACCGATAGCATGGTCTGTGCATCGCGCGCAGGCGCGCCCCAGAACGGAAACGCCTCTCCGGTCATCAACCGGTTCATCTTAGCCCCGACTTGGAAGCGGTTGTTCTCGTTGGTGGGTTTGTCCTTGATTTCCTTGGCTACGAAATCGAGCACCTGGCGCCAGGGCGCAGCGCCCGTCAGTTTCAACTGAGCTGCGGTTCCGCGGGGAAAGCCCAACGGAAAATCGAAACCGACGAGCGCGCGTTCGCTCTTACGCCTGAGATCGCCGAGGATCTCGCCCAACAGCGTTTCAGCAGCCGCGCGGGTTGCTGGATTGTGCGCCTCGAACGCCATTTGGAAGCGCACATTGCGCTTTAGCACCCCAACCCAGATGCTATCAGCGCCGGTCACCGGTTTCGATGCGGCGCTCCAGTCGACCATGACGTAGGCCTGGAAGAGGCGTGGGGGCGCCATTTCAACCGAGCTTCACCAACATTTTCCCGGTATTGCCGCCGGTGAATAATTGGAGAAACGCGTTGGGCGCGCGTTCGACGCCATTTTCGACGGTTTCCTCCCATTTCATTGTGCCGTCCTGCACCCATTTGCTCATATCGGTCATGAATTGCTCGCGCATGTCCATGAAATCGGAGACGATGAAGCCCTGCATCTTGATGCGCTTGCCGACGACGTAGGCCATGTTGCGCGGGCCGGGCGCGGGCGCCTCATTGTTGTAGATCGAGATCATGCCGCACTCGATAAAGCGGGCGAAAGGACGCGCCACTTCAAGCGCCACCTCAAGGTGTTCGCCACCCACATTGTCAAAATAAATATCGACGCCCTTCGGGGCGGCGGCCTGCACGTTTTGCAGCAGCGCGCCCTTCTTGTAGTTCACGCCAGCGTCGACGCCGACGGACTTGAGCCAAGCCAGCTTTGCATCGGAGCCGGCTGAAGCCACAACTGTGCAGCCGCGGATTTTGGCGATTTGACAGACGGTTGCGCCTACAGCCCCCGCCGCGCCGGACACGAACACCGTTTCACCCGCCTTCGGCTCGCCGATGCGATGCAAGCTTGTATAAGCGGTCATGCCCGGCATGCCGAGCACGCCCAGATAGGCCTGCGGGGGAACGTTGGCGCTGGGAAGTTTGTTGAGGCCGCTCGCCGGCGCGACGAAAGCTTCACGCCAGCCCAGGAAGGAATCGACCAGATCGCCCGGTTTGAATTTCGGGTCGTTGGATTTTTCGACGCGCCCCACCGCCCCGCCTTGCAGCGCTTCGCCGATCTGAAACGGCGGCACATAGCTTGGCCGGTCATACATGCGTCCGCGCATATAGGGGTCGACTGACATCCACATGTTGCGGACCAGGACTTCGCCTGCGCCTGGATCGCCCACATCGACGCTGGCGAGCTCGAAGTTTTCGGCCTTTGGCATGCCGACGGGACGGCTCTTCAGCCGGATTTCGCGCGATTTGGTCATGGGCGGCGTCTCCTCTTTGCTTGCCTGCCACCCTAGATCACTTTCGGCGCCGCTGAAAACGATGCCGCCGGGTGAAATGAAGCTCCCCCGTGGCCTGGACAGGGCGCGCCCGCGCGCCCCATAAACCGCGCACTCTGGGCGCCCATTTTTGAGTCTAACCTGATGTCCATCCGTCTACGCTTTGCGCCATCGCCCACCGGCCGGCTCCACGTCGGCAACGTGCGCACAGCGCTGTTGAACTGGCTTTTTGCGCGCGGTCAGGGCGGCCAGATGCTGTTGCGGATCGACGACACCGATTTCGCACGCTCCACCAAAGCCTTCGAGGAGGGAATAGACGCCGATCTCGCCTGGCTGGGGCTTAGCTGGGATGCGCGCGCCAATCAATCGCAGCGCACCGACGCCTATGAAGCTGCCGCGCAGAAGCTGAAGGCGGCGGGGCTTCTCTATCCCGCTTACGAGACCGAGGAGGAAATCGATCGCAAGCGCAAGATCGCGCAAGCCACTGGGCGGGCGCCGATCTATGACCGCGCCGCGCTGAAACTCACCGACGCCGATCGCGCCGCATTGGAAGCGCAGGGGCGCAAGCCCCATTGGCGCTTCAAGCTTTCTGGCGCGCGCCGGGATTGGAACGATCTGGTGCGGGGTCCGCAATCGATCGATACTGCCTCGCTCTCCGACCCGGTGCTGGTGCGCGAGGACGGGGCCTTCCTCTATACGCTGCCCTCGGTCGTGGACGATGTCGATTTCAAGATCACCCACATTGTGCGCGGCGAAGACCATGTCACCAATTCAGGCGTGCAGATCGAGATTTTTGAGGCCTTGGGAGGGCCTGCGCCGGCGTTCGGGCACTTCCCTTTATTGGTGGGGGCAGACGGCGAGGCGTTGTCGAAGCGGCTGGGATCGCTTTCGGTGATGGATTTGCGCGCCCAGGGATATGAACCCATGGCGGTGCTTTCACTTTTGGCCAAGCTCGGGACCTCCGATCCGGTAGAGGCGCGCAGCGCGTTTGTCGAGCTGGTCGCCGAATTCAGCTTCGACAAAATCGGACGCGCGCCAGCCCGCTTCGATCCAGCGGAATTGAAGCGCGTCAATGCAAGCCTGCTGCATCAAACCGACTATGCGGCCGTGCGCATCCGCCTGGCGGCATTAGGCGCCGATAAGGGCGAAGCATTTTGGAACGCGGTGCGCGCCAACCTTGTGCTGTTGCCAGATGTGACCGAGTGGGTGCGCATCGTCGAGGGACCCATCGCTCCGGTAGTGAACGATAAGGCGTTTGCCGCCGCCGCCGCCAACCTCTTGCCCGAAGGCGCCTATGACGCCGGCGCCTGGCAGACCTTCACCAATGCCGTGAAAGAAAAGACTGGCGCTAAAGGCAAGGCGCTCTTCATGCCGCTGCGCCAGGCTCTCACGGGTATGGATCACGGGCCCGAAATGGCGGCGCTGTTTCCGCTGATTGGCGAGGCGCGGGCGCGCAAGCGGCTCTTGGGTGAGACCGCCTAGCGGGCGAATGCTGCTTGCATGGGCCCAACTTGACGGATGGCGCCAGGCGCGAGTTTCGGAAACTCGCCGACCAGGGTCGTATTTGGCGCCAGCCGAGCGATGCAAGCCAGGGTTTCCTCCATCTCGGCCTTGGCGAGCGCCTCACCCACGCAGCGATGGGCGCCGCCGCCGAAGATCGGATGCCAGCGTGGATGGTCATCGCGGCGAATGTTGAAGGTTTCCGGATCAGCGTAGACTTCCGGATCGCGCAGGGCTGAAAGCAATGACACCGCAATCGGGACGCCTGCCGGCACGCAATAGCCGTCAATGTCGAGATCCCGCACCGCAACGCGCGGCACGCCCGAGACGATGGGCTCGTAACGCAGCCCCTCGTTGACGACGCCCTTTTTTAGACCGTCTGGGTCGGCGCAAAAGGCCTGCCACTGATCGCGGTGGGCCATGAGCGTGGCAAGGGTCATGCAAAGCGAGCCGCGGGTAGTGTCAGATCCCGCCAGAATGAGGCCGAGCACCTGGGTGCGAATTTCTGCCTCGTTCAATTCGCCTTCACGCGCCGTCTCGGCGACGTAGTTGGAGATGAAATCGCCCCTCGGCGTGTGGCGGCGATCGTCGAGCAGGCTTTGAACATAGGCGTTGAACGCGGCCAGGCTTTGTTCAATCTGGGGGCGTTTTTCGAGATCGATAAAACCGAGCGCGGCTGCTGTATCTCCAATCCATTGCATGAATATTGGCAGGTCCGAGCGCGGGATGCCCAGCACCTCGGCGATGATGCGGGCCGGAATTTGCGCGGCAATGTCGTTGACGAAATCGATCGGCCCCTTGTTCAATCGCTCTTCCACAAGTTCGGTCGCCAGCGCAATCACGCGCGGGCGCACGGCGTCCATCAGCTTGAACGCAAAGGTGCGCGACACGGGCGCGCGCCGGCGCCGGTGCGCATCGCCATTGGCAAACAGCATGCCGCTGGTTGCAATTTCCCAGATCGGTCCTGAGGTGATGCCCTGCATCACTTTGGTTTCGGTCTCAAGTTGGCGGGTGGCGTCGCTGGTGATCAGTTCGAGGTGGCGATATCTGAGCGCCAGCACGATGCCGATTTGACTGCGCACAATTGGCGCAGTCTCGCGAAATTTTTTCAGGACAATATACGGATCTCCGACCTCATCGAGTGGAATTTCCGGTGCATCACTCAATGGGCGTAGCGACATCGGGCAGTCTCCAGCAATTGAAGCCTGCCTATAATCATTGGCCCGGCGCAGCGGTCTCACCGCGCCGCGACTGAACGCCAATGTCGGCTAGGCAGGGACGAAACGGAGCGCGACCCCGTCATTGCAATAGCGCAAACCGGTAGGAGGGGGACCATCAGGGAAGACATGGCCCTGGTGGCCCAAACATTGCGCGCAATGATATTCGGTGCGCTGTTCGATCAGCTGATCGTCGGATTTGGTGCCGATATTCTCGTGGATGACGTCAAAGAAGCTCGGCCATCCGGTACCGCTGTTGAATTTCCATTGCGAGCGGAAAAGCGGCAGGCCGCAGCCGAGGCAGACGAAGGCCCCGACGCGGTGCTCGTCCAGAAGCGGGCTTGTGAACGGGCGCTCGGTGCCCTCCCGGCGCAGTACATCATAGCTTGCTGGCGACAATTGTTGGCGCCATTGGGCGTCGGTCTTGGTCCGCCACGGCGAGTTGGCGAAGCGGCGTTCGCTGGCCTGGTCGGCGGTTGCTTGGGCCTGGGGCGAACACGCCAACAGCGGGATAAAGGCGGCGGCGCTCAAAAGGGTGCGGCGGGATAGGGTGCTCATGAACGCTTATACGCGCCCGGCTTGGGTTCGGTTTCAAGCCTGGTGCGACAATCAGGCGGCGATTGTGGCGCCCAGGGCGGCAAAGCAATCCTCGATGGTGTGAACATAGGCAAAAGCGTTGGGGAAATCCGGCGGCGTCAATTTGGCGTCGATGGTGTGCTGCACGAGGGCGAAGAAAGGCGTCCAGAAATCGTCCTCAGAGAGAAAGATCACCGGTTTGGCATGCAAGTCTAGGCGCCGCCACGACAACATTTCGACCGCCTCTTCAAGGGTCCCAATGCCCCCCGGCAGCACAACGAAGGCGTCGCTTTCCTGGAACATAATGTGTTTGCGCTCATGCATGGTCTCGACCATGCGGTGCGGCACGTTTTCCAAGACGATTTCACGACGCTCAAGGAATTTCGGCATCACCCCCAGCACATCGCCGCCCGCGGCCCAAGCCGCTTTGGCGCAGCGCCCCATCAGGCCGACCGAGCCGCCGCCATAAACCATGCGCAGACGCCGTTGTGCGAGACCGGCGCCGAAGCGGGTAGCGAGGTCGAGATAAGCGGGCAGCGTTGCTTCTGAGGAACCGCAATAGACGCAAACGGAACGAACCGGACGGCCAAGGGGACTGGAATCAGCCATGCGTTTTATCAAACTAACCCAATAAGGCCGCATTGCGGGGAAAAACCCGCGTCCCTAAGTCCCGACCTTCAAGGATTGTTCCAGAATATGGCTAGAGGCGGCGCCGGTAAGGGGCACGGAAGGGGCGGCGAGGGCCGCCAGGTCGGCAAAGCGGTCGCCGAAGCGGGCGAGTTTGCCCCGCCCTTGTTGCGCACCTTCAAACGCCTGCTGGGCCTGGTGGGGGGCCTACATGAGCGCGCTTATCGTTGGCGCATCGCTGTGGCTTTGGCGCTGACGCTTTTGGGCAAGGTGTTGGCCGTGTTTTCGCCGCTGGTGCTAGGCGATGGGATCAACAAGCTCGCGCGGGGCCACGGCGAGGGGCTATTTGAAACCTTCGCTGGTTTGGCGCTTTTCTGGTCAGCGTTGCGATTTGCCTCCACCGCCGCGCCGCAATTGCGCGACGCGCTATTTCAACCCGTGAGCGAGGAGGCCCAACGCCGTGCGGGCACGCGGGTCTTTTCTCACGTGCATTCGCTCTCGGTGCGCTTCCACCAGTCAAAGCGCACCGGCGCAGTCTATCGCACCATTGAGCGCGGCGTGCGGGCGATCGATTTCTTGCTGCGCTTCTTGGCGTTCAATATCGCGCCGACATTAGTGGAGTTCGCGCTCGCCGCTTGTGTGCTGACCTGGCGCTACGGGCCGTGGTTTGCGGTGATCGCCTTCATCACCATCGTCATCTATGCATGGATGACCTTCGGGGTCACCGAGTGGCGGCTTAAGCATCGCCGCGAGATGAACGAAGCCGACAGCGAGGCCGCGGGGCGGGCGGTCGATTCGCTATTGAATTTCGAAACTGTGAAGAGCTTTGCGTCGGAGGCGCGCGAGAGCGAACGCTATGACCGGGCGCTTGCCTCCTATGCGCTGGCGGCGGTCAAATCCAATACTTCGCTGGTGCTCTTGAACGTCGTGCAGGGCTTTGTCATGGCGCTCGGTTTGGCCGGCATGGTTCTGGCGGCTGGCTATTTCGTCGCCAACGGCCATATGGGGCCAGGCGACATCACCGCGGTCATCATGATCATGACCAATCTCTACGCGCCGCTAAACATCCTCGGTTTCGCCTATCGTGAGATCAAACAAACATCGATCGACATGGAGAAGATGTTCAACCTCCTCGACGAACAGCCCGACGTCGCCGACGCGCCAGGCGCGGAGGCGCTCAAGCCTGCGCGCGGCGAAGTCGTGTTCGAAAATGTCTCGTTCGCCCACGAGGGGCGCGACAATGGCTTAGACGGGGTCTCATTCACCGCTCACGCAGGCGAAACCACCGCCATCGTCGGCCCCAGCGGGGCTGGCAAATCTACCATCCTCAAGCTGCTCTACCGCTTTTACGATCCGTCGAGCGGGCGGGTCTTGATCGATGGGCAAGACCTCAAAGGGGTCACTCAATTGAGCCTGCGCGATGCGCTGGGCCTGGTGCCCCAGGACGTGGTGCTCTTCAATGACACCATCCGCTACAACATTGGCTATGGCCGTCCCCAAGCCAGCCAGCTCGAACTTGAAGAAGCGGCCGCGCGCGCCCAGCTTTTGGAATTCATTGAAGGCCTGCCGCTGGGCTGGGATACTCGCGTTGGCGAGCGCGGGCTGAAAATAAGCGGCGGCGAAAAGCAGCGTGTGGGGATCGCGCGCGTGGTGCTGAAAAACCCTCGCATTCTGATTTTGGACGAAGCCACCTCATCGCTGGATAGCGCCACCGAAGCGGAAGTGCAGGCAGCGCTCGAAGCGGCGTCCAGGGGGCGAACCACAATTGTTGTGGCGCACCGGCTCTCCACCATCGCCAATGCCGATCAGATCGTGGTGTTGGAAAATGGGCGCATCGTCGAACGCGGCGCCCATGCGGCGCTGATCGCGCGCGAGGGACTTTATGCGAGCCTATGGAAGCGTCAGGCCGAAGAGCCCCAGGAGGCGGTGGCCGCCGCCGAATAAGCCAAGGGTCGCCCGCGGCGCGGCGCCAGGGCCATCGACGTCGCTCAGCCCATCAATAGCGCCTTATAGCGCTCGCGAAGCACCTTCTTATCGATCTTGCCGGTGGCGGTGAGCGGCACCGCGTCGAATACGACTGCATCGGGGGTCCACCATTTGACGATGCGAGGGGCCAGATAGTCGAACACGTCTTCTTTGCAGAGATTGGCGCCTTGGTGGGGTTCGATCACCAATACCGGGCGCTCCTCCCACTTCGGGTGCGCCACGCCGACTACGGCGGCGATTTTTACGCCTGGGCAGGCGACGGCGATGTTTTCAAGATCGATGGATGAAATCCATTCGCCGCCCGATTTGATCACGTCCTTCTTGCGGTCGGTGATGCGCATGAAGCCGAATTCATCGAGCGTGGCGATGTCGCCTGTATCAAACCATCCTTCGGCGTCTGTGACGTCGCTTGCGGCGCGGAAGTAGCGTTGGATGGTCCACGGCCCCCTCACCATAAGCGCGCCCGAGGTTTCGCCGTCGCGCGGGGCTTCAGCGCCGTCCTCGCCGACGACTTTGAGTTCGATGCCGAATTGCAGACGTCCTTGCCGGGTCCAGATCGCGTCGTCGAGCTTTTCTTCACCCAGCGCTGCGAGCGCCGGCGTCGCGGTGGCAATGACGCCAAGCGGCGCAGTTTCGGTCATGCCCCAGATTTGCAGAACTTGGACGCCGTATTTGCGCTTGAAGGTTTCGGCCATGGCGCGCGGCACCGCAGAGCCGCCAATGACCACCCGTTGCAGGCGCCCAGGTGTTTGGCCGGTCTCATCGAGGTAGGCCAGATACATCGTCCAGATCGTTGGGACGCCGCCTGAGAAAGTGACGCCTTCGCCGACAATCAGCTCCTGCAAACTTGCGCCATCCATCTTGTCGCAAGGCAAAACCAGCTTGCAGCCGTTGATGGGGGCCGCAAACGGCAAGCCCCAGGCGGTGGCGTGGAAGAGCGACGAACACGCCATAACGACGTCAAAGGCGTCAAACCCAAAGGCGCTATTTAGCCCCGAGGCCATAGCGTGGAGCACCACCGCCCGATGCGAGTAAAGCACCCCTTTGGGATCGCCGGTGGTGCCTGAAGTATAGCAAAGGAAGGCGCCGGCGTTTTCCTCAACAATAGGCCAATCGAAGCCTTGGCTTTGCTCGGCTAACAGTTTTTCATAGCAAAGCGCCCCGACCGCGCCTGGGCTATGGGCGCTCTCTGCGCTCAGCATCACGAACGTCTTTACCGTCTGCATATGCGCCGCCAGGCGTTCAACGATGGGTAGAAATGATTTGTCGAACAGCAATACGCGGGCTTCGGCGTGATTGAGGATGTATAGGATCTGCTCGTCGAATAGCCGAGGATTGACAGTGTTCAGCACGGCCCCGAGACCAGGGACCGCGTAAAACAGTTCGAAATGCCGATGCGTGTTCCAAGCCAGTGAGGCGACGCGATCGCCGGATTTGACGCCGAGCTTGATAAGCGCCCGAGCCGCGCGTTCGGCGCGGTTCAATTCCTGTGCGTAGGTGGAGCGCGCCGTGGTCTCGTCCACCAAGCGGGAGATGACTTCAACGCCGCCGTGGGCGGTGGCTGCGAATTTAAGAATATCGATGATCTGCAGCGGGCGCGGCTGCATCAAGCCTGGGATCACTGAATTGCTCCCCCCAACATGGCGCGGGTTAGCCCTGTTTTAGCAAGCTGGGGCGGTCGGCGAAACGGGCCGAGGCGCTCTTAAGGTCTCTTTCTATGAGCGCGCTCGCCAGCGGGTTTTTTGACGCGAAGCCCTTTCATGTCGCCCGCGGGGCCGCGGGCGGCCCCCGCGATGAATGCCATGGATAGCTCTCCTCAGGCGACGAGATGCTTTTTTCGAAAATCGCGGATCACCACATGGGCGGCGTTGTGGCCCGGTGCGCCGGTGACGCCGCCGCCTGGATGCGCGCCCGAACCGCACATATAGAGATTGGCGATGGGCGCGCGATAATCGCCATGGCCGAGCACCGGGCGGGCGCTGAACAACTGATCGAGCGTCAGCGCACCGTGCATAATGTCGCCATTGATGAGACCAAATGTCCGCTCGAGGTCGAGGGGCGAATGGATCTGGCGCGCCAGCACCGACTTGGCGAAGCCGGGGGCGTGTTTATCGACCGTGGCGATCATGAGATCGGCGACGTCTTCGCGGTGGTCGTCCCAGGAGCGGCCCCCTGAGAGCCGCGGTTGCACATGTTGGCAAAACAGGCTCGCAACGTGCTTGCCCGGCGGCGCCAGAGTATCATCCAAAGTAGAGGGAATAAGCATTTCGACGATTGGCTCGCGTGACCAGCCCAAGGCGCGGGCATCGTCAAAAGCGCGGTCCATGTAGGCCAAAGAGGGGGCGATGATGATGCCGGCTGTGAGGTGATCGCCCGGTTCGGGCTTGGCGGTGAAGCGCGGCAATTCTTGAAGCGCGACATTCATGCGAAATGTGCCGGAACCGTTTTTATAGCGATCGATGCGCTCGTTGAAATCGTCAGGCAGGGTGCCGCTCGACAACAATTTCTGATAGAGAAGTTTTGGGTTGAGATTAGAGATGACTGCGCGTGCGCGATATATTGCGCCATCTTCCAGCACCACGCCGCGCGCGACGTTTTGCTCGCTTACCGCAACCCCGCCGGCGATCTTTGGCGTGCGTTCGACGATGACTTCCTTCACCTCGGCGCTGGTGCGGATGACAACGCCGCGTTCGCGGCAGCATGCCGCCATCGCTTGTGTGATCGCGCCCATGCCGCCAATGGCGTGCCCCCAGGCGCCTTTTTTTCCATTCACCTCGCCGAATACGTGATGCAAAAGCACATAGGCCGAGCCCGGCGTGTAGGGGCTGGCGAAATTGCCGACGATGGAATCAAAGCCGAATAGGGCTTTGATCGGATCGCTTTCAAACCAG
>Ga0209698_10005307_pt1 | contig 13970 bp, 9 predicted proteins | sample LitLauG_LLR_2012_FD_187203 | JGI IMG/M metagenome (GOLD analysis project Ga0209698, IMG submission 187203) | Freshwater sediment microbial communities from Pennsylvania, USA - Little Laurel Run_MetaG_LLR_2012 (SPAdes) (version 2) | ecosystem: Environmental > Aquatic > Freshwater > Creek >... | reverse complement strand
ACATTCCGGGATTCATGATGGCGATGGTGATGCCGTATCGCGTCAAGAATCCGGGAATCGTTCAGGAGGTTCAGGCCGGTGACAAGATCGCCGCCGTCGTGGTCATCGGCAGCGATCGGAGCGACTACTGGCTCGAAGATGTTCGCATCACCGATGAATCGGCGCGAGGCCGGGCAATTCCAGCGGTTGGAACGCGAATGCTCATGCCCGGGGCGAAGGTGCCAGACGTCGATCTCGTCAATCAGGACGGCCGCACCATCCATTTGTCAGATTTCTCCGGCAAAGCGGTGCTGGTCACGTTTCTGTACACGCGGTGCCCGATGCCGGATTTTTGCCCGCGCTTGAGCAGCCAGTTTGCGCAGATTCATGACGAGCTGAAAAAGACTCCCGCCGACTACGCGAAGACGCACCTGCTCACGGTCAGCTTTGACCCGAAATACGACACCCCCGCGGTTCTTCGCAAGTATGGCCTGCGATATCTCAACGGCGACGAAGGCGGCTTTTCGCATTGGGACTTCGCCTCGGCGAATCCAAAAGACCTTGGTCGACTGGCGGAAGCGTTTGGTCTGCAATACGAGGAAAAAGACGGTCAGATCATTCATACGATGAACATCGTGTTGATCGCTCCCGACAGCACGATGAGCAGGTTCTGGTCGACGAATTGGACGGGCACAGAGCTGATCGACAGTCTGCGGCAAGCGACCGGCTCGCCAGTCGGCAGAGTGAGGTGACCGCTATCGGTGACATTTGTCTCTCCGGCCGGGGCAGAGGGTTGGGGTTTCTGCGCATCTAATCAGATGAGGGCGCAGGTCAGTTTGACGCTGTTCCGGTACGCTCCGTATAATGCGTAACGTCCACACCCTGATCACCACGCTGGCAGTTCCGCGTGAAGAGAGCCGGGCGTCAAAGGCGTTTTCGTGCTGGCGGCTCCGGATTCAGATCCATGTTTCAGGTCTGTGTTTAAAGTCTTACGACTGATAGGCTAGGGCTGCGATCGATTCTCGTTGAGCCCGGCGAGCTGGAAATTTCCAGCATTTCCTGAAAATCCGAAGGAGTTCAAGGTCCAAATGATTAGCAAGATAATGCGCGCCACCATGGCCATGATGTTTGGCTTCTCCCTGTTTGCGTTTGCCCAGGCAGCCGATCCGGCAGCCGGCGCTGCCGCTGCTACCCCGAATGCTGCCTCTGCCACGCCTGCCGCCGCCAAGATCACCGGCACCAGGGTGGGCACTCTCAACGTAGAACAGGCGATCTTTGCCTCCAACGAAGGGCGGCGCGATGTCGACGCTCTGATCAAGAAGTTTGAGCCGAAGCAAAACGAACTGAAAGGTCTGGCCGATGAAATCGACAGCCTGAAGAAGCAACTCAGCGCCCAGCAGGACAAGCTGAATGACGAATCGCGCGACAAGCTCGTGAAGTCGATCGAAGGCAAGCAGAAGAGCTTCGACCGCGCCAGCCAGGACGCGCAGGAAGACTTCCGCAACCAGCAGCAGGAGATCGCCAGCCGGATTCTGGGCAAGATGGCTCCGCTCATCCAGAAGTACGTCGGCGACAACGGCTATGGTCTTCTGATTGACAGCTCCCAGCCCTGGCCGCAGGGCCCGGTGATCGTCGCCGGACCGTCGATCGACATTACGCAGGCTATCGTGGAAGCGTTCAACGTGCAGTCTGGCGTGCCTGCTCCGGCGGCAGGGACTGCTCCTGCAAAACCGGCGCCGAAGCCGGCGACCAAGCCAGCGACCGCCGCGCCACCCAAGCAGTAGCGACACCGGACGGAGTGCTTTCGTTCCGCAAAGTAATGTAAAGACCGCGTGCAAGCGCGGTCTTTTTTTGTCTGTAGTCCGCCTCGATTCGACCGCTTTTACTTATTCCTCCGTCGCTCAGGATCAAATCTCTCGCCGCAGGTGTCTGTAGGGGTAACGGGCCCGTTCTGGAGGACACACGATATGTTCAGCTCTCTCGAAAGCAACTGGGACCAGTCTGCCCGTCGGGGGCGAGCGACGCTCGCATCCTTCACCATGCAAGCGCTTGGATTGAGCTTGCTGCTTGCAATTCCGCTATTCACCATACAGGGGCCACCGGTCATAAAGTGGTTCGACGAATCGCAGATTCTAGTACCGCCGTCGGCACCGCCACCGCCCGCGTCTCCCGAAAGACAGGGACAAATTCGGCCGTCGAATTTCCACGAGGGTATTTTGCAGACGCCCCCTTCCGTTCCCCCAACCATCGCACAGCTTAACGAAGGAGGAGTCGAAGACGCTCCAGACGTGGGGAACGTCGGCGTGATAGGAAGCACCGGGAACAACCGTCGTGGGGTGTGGGGATCGACTGGCGGCCCCACTGTGGAAGTCGCGCCACCGCCCAAGCCTCCTACCCCCACGCATCCCCTGCAGATCTCACATTGGTCGGAAGGTAATCTCGTTTTCCGCGTGCAGCCCGTCTACCCGGCACTCGCACGGCAGGCGCGAATTCAAGGAGCGGTCGAACTGCGGGCGATCATCAGCAAAACGGGGACGATCGAGAATCTGACCGTCGTCAACGGCCACCCAATGCTGGTGAGGTCGGCGATTGAAGCAGTGCGGCAGTGGAGGTATCGCCCGTACATGCTGAACGGAGAGCCTGTCGAGGTCGAGACCGACGTGACCGTGAACTTCCTGCTCTCGGGTGGTTAGTTCGAGTGGGAATTCGGCCGACAGGGCTACACGCAGTTACCATCGGCAGCTAACGGCGGAGCGTTCGCTGGCTATAATCGGCTAAGTGAACGCTCCCCGAACCAATTTTTCGCAACTGCCCGACCGCCGCTCGCTGATTCTCGACGGCCGCACCTGGGCGGAAGTCTCCCTGTCGGCGCTGGGAAAGAACTTCCACGCGGTGCAGGCACACGTCGGCGAAGGCGTGACGATTTGTGCCGTAGTCAAGGCCGACGGCTACGGCCATGGAGCGGTCGAGTGCGCTCTTGCCCTTGAAGCGGAAGGCGCTCCCTGGCTCGGAGTGACCGATGCCGCCGAAGGCCGCGCCTTACGGAGTGCGGGTATTTATACGCGCATTCTGCTTATGACCGGCATCTGGAAGGGCGAAGAAGACGGGATTGTCTCGCACAACCTCACTCCCACTGTCTGGGAGACTTGGCACGTCGAGCGCATGGAAAAAGCCGCGAAGAAACAGCAAGTCAACTTGCCCGTCCATCTCAAAGTGGACACCGGCATGAACCGCCTCGGCGCCACCGTCGAAGCTCTTCCGCAACTCTGCGTCAAGCTGGCAGCTTGTCAGCACCTGCATCTTGAAGGCGTGAGCACGCATTTCGCGTCCGCTGAAGTGCTCGATGCCGAGGATGCTCCGCGGCAGACGAAGGTGTTTGAAGAGGCGCTAGCGGTGCTGGCTGCACACGGTCTCAACCCGCCGCTCGTGCACATGGGTAATTCGGCGGCCGTGAGCGCGCGTCCGGATACGTGGAAGACCATGGTGCGTCCCGGCATTCTTCTCTACGGATACTCATTGCCAGTGGTGCGCGGAGGGCAGGTCGTCGCGGAACAGAAACTTCCGCTCACTCCAGTTCTTACCTGGAAGACGCGCGTACTCACGGTGAAGGATGTGGCTGCCGGGCAGGCGGTTGGTTACATGGGCAGCTATATCACTAAAGAACGAAGCCGAATCGCGGTGCTTCCGGTTGGCTATGCGGACGGCTATCCTCGCCTGCTTTCGAATCGCGCCCGTGTCATCGTTCGCGGCGAATATGCGCCAGTGGTCGGTCGAGTCTCGATGGATCTGACAACGGTCGATGTCGGCCACATTCCCGGAGTGGCGGTCGGAGATGAAGTGATCCTGATCGGGGCGAACAATGGCAAGAGTGTAGACGCCGTGGAACTGGCGCAGTTGGGCGAGACCGTCCCTTACGAGATTCTGTGTGGAATATCGCAGCGCGTGCCGAGGGTGTACAGCTGAGCAATCAGCACTCAGCATTCAGCACTCAGCCCAATCAGGTTTGTATCAGGGTGTCGCTTTGGCGATAGGTCGCGCTCTCTCGAATCAGAACCCCTTTAGGGACGGGCGCTGCTGAATGCTGAGTGCTGACTGCTGAGTGCTGAAATCCGCCGTTAAACCAACTCAAGTCGGCCAATCTACGTCCCCTTGTTATATTTCTAAGTTAAGACATGGCTTCTCGCTACGCGCAATGGATGTATGACTGGGAGACCCGGCTCACGTCGGTCGACAACAACCGCGTCGTTCGTCCGCTGGACTGGGGACTCGACTGGACCCATAGCTGGCCAGGCCGCAACGGCGGTCCTGCCGGACAAAGTTCGGACGATCATCTGCAATACTTCTCGCACTTCAACGAAAAGATCATCGGCGACAGCGACAATTTTTATGCCTACCAGAAGCCAACCGATTTTCGCCTGGAGCGCCGCGAAGTGCAGGTCTTCAGCACCCGCGAAGTACCAGACCCGCGACTGGAAGAGAAAGTTCGCGGGACGCATGCCGATTTCCTGCGCTTTACGTCGCCGGTCGTAACGCCGTATCCCGAAAACAACTTGGTCAATGCGCGCTGGTTCCCGGCTCGCGGACGCCGCGCCGTCGTTCTGTTGCCCCACTGGAACGCCGACGGAATCGCCTACAACGGCCTTTGCAAGATGCTCAACTATATGGGCATCGCGGTGCTGCGGCTGAGCATGCCGTATCACGACATTCGCCGTCCGGCGGAGATCGCTCGCGCCGACTATGCCGTTTCCGCCAACATCGGGCGCACGCTCGATTCCGTTCGGCAAGGAGTCATCGATGCGCGCTGCTGTCTCGATTGGCTCGAATCGCAGGGCTACAACCGGCTGGGAATTGTCGGCACGAGCCTCGGGTCGTGTTACGCCTTTATTGCAACCGCGCACGATCCGCGAATTCAGGTAGCGGCGTTCAATCATGCCTCCACCTACTTCGCCGACGTGGTGTGGCATGGACAATCCACACGCCACATCCGGCAGGGACTTGAGCCAGCGATTGACCTGGAGAACCTGCGAAACGTCTGGCGCGCCGTCAGTCCGATGGTCTATTTCGACAAGTTCTCCCGCTGGCCGCGCCGCTCGCTCATTATCTATGCGAAGTACGACATGACGTTTCTGCCGGAATTTTCCGAGCAGGTGGTTGAAGAGTTCAAGAAGCACAACCTCGACCACAAAGCCGTCGCGCTTCCCTGCGGCCACTACTCCCTGGGCGAAACTCCGTACAAGTACATGGATGGCTGGCAGCTGGTGAGTTTTCTTCGGACAGCGTTCGACTAGTGCATTGCCGGGAGGCGTTTATCCATTCCCATTTTGGTCCACTTCACCCCGGTCGCAGGGGGTAACGAATGAATAAGCTTCCCCAAAGCACATTATTTCGGTAATCTTGCACGTTCCATACTCCCCCGTCACCTTGAAGATAGCAACGCTGCAGGAGAGGAATTGGCATCTATGGTCTGTATGGTCGAACCTCAAATTCGTGAACGGGTGCTGGCGCAGATCAGAGAGCGTTCGCCGCTTCCAACTGAGCTGGTTGGACTGCTCGAGAACGATATGTCCTATCGCGAGGTGCAGGATGTACTTTCCGAACTCATCGAGTCCGGAGAAGTGATTCTCGATTCAGACCTCCATCTCCACATCAAACCTCTTGCGGCGTAGTAGGTTGCGCCGATAGCGCTATGGATTCGGCAATAGCTCACCGGGCAAAACGATTAACCGACGAGACGGTGCCCGACGGAGACGACAGGTCAGAATTTCGTCGGGACCGCGACATTATTCTCTATACCTCCGCATTCAAGCGCCTGTCAGGGATCACGCAAGTTGTTTCAGCAGAAACCGGGCATGCTTTTCACAATCGCCTGACCCACACCTTACAGGTCGCTCAGGTTGGCCGCGCCCTAGCGGAAAAACTGCTCAAACACGGCGGGGAACAGGCAGAGACCCTGGGGTTAGATCCGGATGTGGTAGAAGCAGCCTGTCTTGCGCATGATTTGGGACATCCACCCTTCGGGCACGTTGCGGAAGAGATGTTGAATCGGTGTATGGGTAAAGAAGCAGATGGCTTCGAGGGCAACGCCCAGAGCTTGCGCATCGTATCGCAGCTTGCCTTTCGAAGCTTGGCATATATGGGCCTCAACCTGACGAGAGCTACCCTGCGTGCGATTCTCAAATATCCATGGACCTACGGCAAGCGCCCATTGGAATATCAGAATAAATGGGGAGCCTATCAGTCAGAGATTCAGTCTTTTGATCACGCAACGGGCAATCCTAACGGTGGTCCAGTTGCGAAGTCTCCTGAAGCCGAGCTCATGGATTGGGCGGATGATTTGACCTATTCGGTGCACGATGTGGAGGACTTTTATCGTGCTGGGCTGATTCCTTTACACCTTCTGCGCCCTAAGATGGATGGGAAGGGGCCGGACGATCCAGAGCGCGAGCGATTTCTAAAATATGTGTGGTCCAGGAAAGAACGAATAAGCGACCTTAAGCATGTAGATGAACAAGAGCTTGACAAAACGTTCAGGGAGCTGATGACGGCATATTTCCGAATAGAGAGTGTCTACGACGGCACGCGAGATCAGCGTGCCCGCCTGCGGACTTTCACCAGCAACCTAGTTAATCGGTATATCAACGGGGTCTCGCTGGAGAACAACACGGAGGGGCAAGCCGCACTTAAAATTGATGCACTCAAGAAGAAGGAACTCGCAATCTTGAAGCAGTTGACCTGGTACTACGTGATCGAGCGCCCCGGTCTGGCTGTTCAACAGCACGCGCAGAGGCAGCTAATCAAATATCTCTTCAACGTTTTCCGAGCCGAGGTCAAGCGTTCGCCGAGCCATCTCCTGCCCCCTTATTACCAAGAACGCTTGAAACACGTCACCGCTCGCGAAGGCGTGGGTGGGGATGGATCGAAACGGATAGTCTGTGACCTCATTGCCGGCATGACCGAGCATCAGGCCATCACTCTTTATCAACGTCTGAATGGAATCTCACTCGGGTCTGGACTAGACAACATCATCGTGTGACGTCCAGAGGGGATTTGGCGCTTCCAGACGCTTCTGTAGGAGTGTCCGCACAACGCTAAAACTCGGCGTTGGTCGGTTTTCTCCGGACAGCGTTCGACTAGTCTGCTTCTGGAACTGGTCCACGACAACGGTTACAAAGGTTACTTCTAGCTCATCAGTTCTAGACTCTCAACGCTGATCATCCTCCTACAATTCTTAGAGACACGGGCCGCTCAGTTTGCGTGCCTCCCAGTTCCTATGCCCGGAAACAAGAAAAACGCGGCCTGCGGCGAAGCCGTCTGGATCTATCGCCCATCGTTGGACTTGATCGTGGGCTGTGGTGCCTGGTCGATCCCATTGCTGCTGCTCGCGTATTTCTCTTCCGTTGCCAGCACGCTGACGTGGTCGGTTCTTTTCTATGGCCTCGCGTTGTTCTTCAACTATCCGCACTACATGGCGACGATCTATCGCGCCTACCATACGAAGGAGGATTTTGATAAATACCGCGTCTTCACCGTCCACATCACGCTGCTGGTTGCACTGACCGTAATTCTGTCGCACTTCTGGATCCGTTCTCTACCGTGGATCTTCACCCTATATCTGTCGACAAGCCCGTGGCACTATAGCGGACAGAACTACGGCCTGTTCATGATGTTCGCCCGCCGGGCCGGGGCCCAGCCCACGGCTATCCAGCGTCGCGTCCTTTACGCTGCATTCCTGATCTCTTATGCAGTCTTGCTGCTAAGCCTTCACACGGGAGCTTCCGGCGATTCCCTGTTCATCTCGCTGAACATTCCCGCGGTGATAAGCGCTCGAGCCCAGATCGCGCTTGCTGCGGCATTCGTCGCTTGCGCCGTTTTCGGCCTATCGCCGCTGGTCTCGCAGACTGGGTTCCGCCGGATGATCCCGTCGCTCACTCTTTTTTCTACTCAGTGCGTCTGGTTTCTGGTACCGACCCTGCTCTCGTTGTTCGAACATTTTCAGGTTCCACGGAGCCGCTATAGCACAGGCGTTCTTGCGGTCATGCATTCCGCGCAATATCTCTGGATTACCAGCTACTACGCCAAGAAGGAGGCGGCAACTACGCCAAATCGGTCCTGGCGTCCCTTTTCGTATTTTGCGATTCTGGTCGCCGGTGGCATTGCCCTCTTCATTCCGGGCCCCTGGCTGACGAGTCTCGTATTCCATTTTGATTTCACGCGAAGCTTCCTGCTGTTCACTGCCCTGGTCAACATTCACCATTTCCTTCTCGACGGCGCCATCTGGAAATTACGAGACGGCCGGATCGCGGCGCTGTTGGTCAATTCGCGCACGCAGATTTCTCAGAGCGCGACGCAAGCCGGTACCCAAACAATGGAAGCGTTGCGCTGGCTCGCGGGACCAGCCTCAGCCGCGCGAGCTTTGCGACTGGGAGCGGCTGCCCTGTTGCTGCTTTGGGGTTGCGTCGATCAAGTGCACTATTACTACGCACTGCACAACGAAAATCTCTCTGATTTAAGACGGGCCGCTTCGCTCGCGCCTTACGACACTCCACTCGAGGTGAACCTCGCGCGCCAGGCACTGGAGGAAGGCAATACGCAGGACTCCGTTGCCGCGTGGCAATACGCGATCAAGGCCAACCCGTCGGACCCGGCTCCCCGCGAGGCATGGCTCCGGTATCTGACGCAGGAGAAGCGGTTCGATGAGGCCTATCAACTCACGAGCAACTGGCTCCGACTCGCGCCCAAAGATGCCGTACTGCTGGTAAACCATGGCATCCTCGCCCAGCAATTCGGGCACGCCGATGAGGCCGAGACAAACTGGCAGAATGCTCTCAGGCTCGACCCGGCGCAAGCCGACGCCGATCTCTATTTAGGTCTGGATTTCGAGAAGCAAATGAAATTCGACGATGCCATCACGCACTACCAGGCTTACCTCACGAAGGTAGTACAACGGCCAGTCTCGAACGTCCCGCCGCCGGCCAACTTGATTAGTGTGGTGCTGAAGTTGGCGGATTGCAATGCTCGAGACAATCATCCCGAGGTGGCATTGCGTTACTACCGGATGGCACGGGATTTGGCGACGGAGGCGAAGGAAGAGAAGCTGGAGAGCTTTGCTGATGTGGCCGAGGCGGCGTTACATGCAAAACGCGGGGAAACCGGTGCCGCGCTGCCGCTCTACCAATCTGCGCTCCAACTCGATGCCGGTCTTGACGATCGTCACGCTGAAGGCGTCGATTGGTTCATGTACGCGGCGTTCCTGCGCGACAAGGCCTTCCCGGCACGGCTTATCTATGCGAGCCTGCTCAAGTCTCAGTCGTTGTTGGGTTCCGATACCACCGGCCAGGACGTAGCCGCTGTGCAACAGGTTCGCAAAGAGCTGGAACAGCAGCTTGGCAATCAAGCTTCGTCCATTCGCCGCGATCCCGAGCCGATATGGCGGGAAGCGCTCGAACTGAAGCGCTAAAGTCGCATCGTCTCGTCTGCAGCCCAAAACCTACACGACTACGAGGTAGCGCTACCTTTCGCGGACAGGAGTGTCCGCGCTACACCTCAACCGGGTAAAATAGCTTCCGGTACACAACCATGACAAATTCTTCGATGTTCCGCCCGCTTTATGAAGTTGATCCGCAGATCGCCAACGCCATCGACAACGAAGCCCGCCGCCAGCATGAAGGTCTGGAGCTGATCGCTTCGGAGAACTTTGTCAGCGAGGCCGTGCTTGAGGCTGCCGGGTCGGTGTTCACCAACAAGTACGCGGAAGGGTATCCGGGCAAGCGCTATTACGGCGGATGCGAGTTTACCGACGTCGTCGAAAACCTGGCGCGCGATCGAGCTAAAGCACTTTTTGGTGCGGAGAACGCCAATGTACAACCGCACTCGGGTTCGCAGGCCAATCAGGCCGCTTATGCGGCGATCCTGCAGCCGGGCGATACAATTCTCGGCTTGAATCTCGCGCACGGCGGCCACCTGACACACGGGCATCCCCTGAATTTTTCGGGCAAAACTTACAAGATCGTCCCCTATGGCGTGACCAAGGAAACGGAAACGATCGACTACGACGAACTGGAAAAGATCGCCACGGCTGAACGTCCGAAGCTGATTATCGGCGGCGGCAGCGCTTATCCGCGAATCATCGATTTTGCGCGCATGCGCCAGATTGCCGACAAAGTCGGCGCGTTCTACCTCGTCGATATGGCGCACTTCTCCGGTCTAGTAGCGGGCGGCGCGCATCCTTCTCCGGTGCCGCACGCGCACATCGTGACTTCGACCACCCACAAGACGCTGCGTGGGCCGCGCTCGGGCATGATCCTGAGCAAACAGGAATTCGCCAAGGACATCGACAAGACGGTTTTCCCCGGAATGCAGGGCGGTCCGCTGGTGCACATCATGGCCGCAAAGGCTGTGTGCTTCCTCGAGGCCTCGCAGCCTGAATTCCGTGACTATGCGCGGCAGATCGTTGCCAATGCCAAGGTTATGGCCGAAACGCTGGCGGCCGATGGCTATCGCATCATCTCCGGAGGAACCGATACGCACCTCATGCTGGTCGATGTGTTTGCCAAAGGCATGTTCGGCAGCGAAGCTGAGAAGGCTCTCGGCGAGGCGGGGATCACCGTTAACAAGAACGCGATTCCGTTCGACACGAATCCGCCGATGAAGCCGAGCGGCGTTCGCATTGGCACTCCAGCCGTGACCACGCGCGGGATGAAAGAGCCGGAGATGCGGCAGATCGCACACTGGATTTCGCAGGCACTCGATCACCGGACAGACGCTGCGATGCTGGTGAAGATCCGCAAAGAAGTGCTCGGGCTGGCGGAGGAATTCCCGCTGTATGCCGAGCGAAGGGCCAAGGCGCAGTCGGAAGTCAGAGCGTAAGGCAGGACGCGCATGTAGAGACGGGGCTCGCCCCGTATTGCCGTTGAAGCGTCTCGCAACGAATTGGCTGTGTTCCTCGAGTCCTCTGTGGTTAAATTCCATTCGTGAAGGTAGCCATCGACATCCGTCGCATGACGGAATTCGGCATTGGCACGTACATCCGCAATGTGGTCCGCACGCTCGCCCGCCTCGACCGCGCGAGCAAGTATTTTCTGATCGGATCGCCGACGAAGGTGGCGGAGTTCGGACCGTTGCCGCCCAACTTTCACGCCGTGGCGCTCGAAGGCCGTGACGATACCCTAAAAGGCAATCTGGATTTCCGCGCAATCGTGCGGCGCTTGCAGTGCGATGTGGTTCATGTCCCGCATTTGTTCTGGATTCCGCGCGGTCTCGGTTGTCCCTACGTTCTCACTGTTCACGACCTGCTTGAGCACATGTACGGCTCGCACAACGCTTCCAGTTTGCGGCGCAGCATGCATTTTTATATGACGCGCCGTGTGCTGCGCAAGGCGGCGCGAGTGATTGCCGTGTCGCAGTTTACGCGGAACGAAATCGAAAAGCTGCTGGCGATTCCGGATGCGCGCATTGAAGTCGTCTACAACGCGATTGACGAACGGTTCCTGCATGGCCACGCCACGGCGGAAGATCGTGAACTGATTGCACAACGCTATCTGGTGAACTATCCGTTCATTCTGTATGCGGGCGCGATTCGGCCGCATAAGAATGTGGTACGAATCATCGAGGCGTTCTCGGCCTTAAAGAGCGAACTCCAGAAAGAGCAGCAGTACCCGGACCTGAAACTCATCATTATTGGAGATGATCTCTCCAGCCATCCGAGGCTGCGGCGCACCGTGGTCCGCAGCGGCGTGCAGCACGACGTGCGCTTTCTTGGCTTTGTGCCGATTGAAGTGCTGCGTATCTTCTATGACGTAGCCAAAGTGTTCGTATTCCCCTCGCTCTACGAGGGATTTGGATTGCCGCCGCTTGAAGCCATGGCCCACGGAACTCCGGTGGTAGCCTCGAACACGTCAAGCCTGCCGGAAGTAACGGGCAATGCAGCGCTGCTGGTAAATCCGGAGAACGTTTTCGAGATTCGACGAGGCTTGCAGCGCGCGCTGCTTGATCCAGCAATGCGCGCGCAGATGAAGCAACGCGGGTACGACCAGGCACAACGGTTTTCCTGGACGAGCTCGGTGTCGAGAATCCTTGAAATCTATCGCGAGGTCGCAGGCACGCAGGTTTCGCGGGGAGTTGCCGCGGACTGAACCTGTTCTTGCTCCCGTATAATAGTGAACGCCGCAATGACCTCTGGCGCCGCTCCCAATCTCGAAAACTCGGTAAGCACAAGCGATCCCTCACCAACCATTCGCCGCCCCGGCGGCCTCTTTTCTGACTGGCGTATCTCTTCATTGGCGTTGATCGCACTCTGGGCGGTGATTTACATGTCCGGGCTTTCGCGCCCGGCCTTGCTTGATGACGCGGACACGGTGCATGCCGAAGCGGCGAAAGAAATGCTGCAGCGCCACGACTGGGTCACGTTGTACGTGAATGGCGTTCGCTACCTGGAAAAAGCTCCGCTGATGTATTGGGGAGTGGCCACGAGCTACAAGCTTTTTGGCATCAGCGAATGGAGCACGCGCCTTCCGCTGATGCTGGGCGTGCTGGCGATGATTCTCTCCACTTACGGGTTGGGACGCTGGGCTTTAGGGGCGGAAGGTGGCTTCGATTCGGGCCTGGTGCTCGCTACCGCGCTGGGGCCATTTCTTTTTACGCGGTTCCTGATTCCGGACGTGGCGGTTGGCCTTTGGTTGACACTCACGTTCTGGCTTTTTCTCGTTTCTCTCGAGCAGGAGAAACCGGCGCGGTGGATCTGCTGGGGGCTGGCTGCGGTTTGTGCGCTGAACGTTTTGACCAAGGGACTGATCGGACTTGTGTTTCCGGCCGGGGCGATCGGGCTGTATTTGCTGCTCACCGGGAATCTGCGGCACTTCTTAAAGCTGCGTCTGATTTCGAGCGCACTGGTTTTCTTAGTCATCGCTGCCCCGTGGCATATTCTGGCGGCGCTGCGCAATCCTCCGCAGGGTAACGTGCGCGGATTTCTCTGGTTCTATTTCATCAACGAACATGTCAACCGCTTCCTCGGAACGCGCATACCGAAGGACTACGACAAGGTCCCGCTGCTGTTGTTCTGGGCTTTGCTGGTGTTGTGGCTGATTCCGTGGACCGTGTTTCTGCCGCAATCGCTGCGAGAGGTCCCACGACGCTGGCGCGAGTTTCGTCAGCAGATGACGCGGCGGCAGAAAGCTTATCTGCTGTTTTTTCTGTGGAACATTGTGATTGTCGGCTTCTTCAGCCTTTCGACGCGGCAGGAATATTACACGATTCCAGCGATTCCTGGCATGGCCTTGATAGTCGGCGGATGGCTGGAACGAGAGCGAACATCGAACCCGGATAGCCGCGCAAGACGCCTCGGACGGACTTCGTCCGCTGTATTGCTCGTAGTCGGTGTCATCATCGCTGCGGTTTGCTTTGCGTTACTCCTTTTCTCTAAAGCACCGGTGGCCGGCACTGAGCTTTCCGATCTGTTGCGGAAGAATCCCCAAGATTACGCGCTTTCCTTCGGACACTTTCTGGATCTGACTCCGCAGGCAATGGGTGTATTTCGCTTACCGCTGTTCTGGTTCGCGTTCGCGTTCCTGGTGGGGACGCTCTCCAACTTTATCCTGCGCCGTCGCGCGCGGGCGGGTACTGGAAACGTGGCACTCGCCGCGATGATGGTCGTGCTGCTCGCGTGCGTGCGAATTTCGTTCGGCATCTTCTCGCCAATCCTTTCGTCGAAGGACCTGGCGCTCGCGATCAAAGATCAGTATCAGCCCGGTGATCAGATTGTGGTAATTGGGCTTTATGAGAATGCGTCGACGCTGAATTTCTACACGGACATTCCGCTGCACAGCCTGCGAACACCCGGCGGAAACATGTGGTACGGCACGCAGTTTCCGGGAGCCCCGCGGGTGTTTGAGACTCAAGCATCGTTCGTGGAAATGTGGAACGGGCCGCATCGAGTCTTCCTGTGGGCTGAGGAAGAGGAGCCTTCCGCGCTCAACGGATTGCCCAGATATGTCGTG
>Ga0209698_10005306_pt1 | contig 13971 bp, 16 predicted proteins | sample LitLauG_LLR_2012_FD_187203 | JGI IMG/M metagenome (GOLD analysis project Ga0209698, IMG submission 187203) | Freshwater sediment microbial communities from Pennsylvania, USA - Little Laurel Run_MetaG_LLR_2012 (SPAdes) (version 2) | ecosystem: Environmental > Aquatic > Freshwater > Creek >... | reverse complement strand
AGTTCGCCTTTCGCTTTGCCGACCCCTTTGGCGTTCGGTTCGAACGTCGCCATGTCACCGAGGAACACGCATCCGTTGCCGAACAGTTCGAGCGTGTAGGCCGTGCCCGGCACGAGATCCTTGGCTTTGTAGCTGACCTTGACGAGGTTGCCTTTCCGCGTAAAGTTCGCCGTGCCCGTGATCGGTTCCCCTTCGACCGGGTGGCCGCAGTTGCCGTTGTTGTGCTGGACCGACGCTTTCCCTTTGTAGGTGGTGGCAGACGCAACGCCGCCCATCGCCGCAACGGCGACCGCAGTTGCCACCACCAGGACCATCTTGCGCATGCTTCCCCCTCCTGGACGCGCGCTCGACGGTCGCAATACGAGGTGGGTGCGCCGCCGGGCGCATGTTTGGGCCGGGCTGGGCGGCGTCACTGGCCACCCAGGACTCTCGGCGCGCCGCGGCACACCCGCGGCACAACCGAGCCTAACCCGGAGCGATCGCGCCGTCCACCCCTTTTCCGTTGACGTCGCGAGCGCCGCCGGACTGCATGGTCTCTCGCTGCGGTGCGCGGATCCCGGCGCGCGTCTAAGGTTCCCGGCCGGGAAACGGACGTCCGGCGCAGCGACGGGGACAGGTGAGAGATGAGGGGCAGCGGGAGACTCGCAGGGATCGCGGCAATGGCGAGCGCGCTCGCGCTCGTCCTGTGCGCCCCCGCCGGCGCGGTCAAGACGAGCCCCGTCTACCGCGGCGTCTCCTACGGCCCCTCCCCCGGAGAGCTCCAGACGATCTACAGCCAGGCTCCCGGAGCCCGTGCACCGATCGTCGTGCTCGTTCACGGCGGCGGCTGGCGACTTCAGAAGCTGCCGACCGAACAGGGTTCTGCCGCCAAGAGCCTTCAGCTCAGGGGCGACACGGTGTTCGACATCAACTATGACCAGGACTCGCCGACGGCGCTAGCGTTCCCGCTCGAGAGCAACGAGGTCGAGGCATCCGTCGAATGGGCGATCGCGAACGCCTCTGCCTATGGCGGTGAAGCGTCGGATGTGACGTTGCTCGGGGGCTCGGCGGGAGGGCTGCTCGCGGCGCTCGCCGCCGAGCAGCTCGACGCCCGCGCACCCGGCACGGTGCGCGCCGTGATCTCCCTCAGCGGGCCGACGAACTTCACGACCCTCGTTCCGCTCGCCGCGAGCGGCCGGATCCGCGACAAGAACTACGTGCTGTCGATCGGGCAGGCGCTGGGCTGCACGGGTGCGCTCCAGACCTGCCCACAGGCCTACGAGCAGGAATGGTCGCCCGCCCTGCAGATCCCGCTCAGCGGGTGCCCAAACTGGCTGCTGTTCGCCAGCGAAGTTGACGAAACAGCCGTCTCGCAGGGCAGCGAAATGCTCGCCGATCTGACGTCCGCAGGGTGCAGCGCGACGCTTGAAACGCTCCCGACGGGTCACGGATTCAGCTACTGGCCCCTGGTCTCCGCGAAGGTCGCCGCTTTCATAGCAGCACAATGAGCCGGTCCGGGCGCGCTAGCTTCTCGCTATGCCCGCACCGGCTTCCACAGAACTTGACCGCGACATCCACCGGCACGGCCGGCGTGTCCACAGCCATCCCCATGCGGGTCCCCACCGCCACGTGGCCTCCGGGCTGCTCCGGTCGGCGCCGCTGACGGAGCGAGCGCAAGGCGCCTGCACCCATGACCACGAGCACGGACACGGCCACGACCACGACCACCACGACCACGACCACGGCCACTCGCACGGCCTCATCGACGACAGCATCAAACGCTCACGCGAGGGCATCCGCGCAGTCTCGCTCTCGCTCGCGGTGCTCGCGCTCACGGCGGCCTCTCAGACCGTCGTGTTCCTCGCAACCGGCAGCATCGCGCTGCTAGCGGATCTGATCCACAACTTCGGCGATGCGCTCACCGCGGTGCCCCTCGGTATCGCGTTCGCACTCCGTTCGCACGTCGCGGAGCGGCGCGCCGGACTCGCGGTAGTCGCCGCGATCTTCGTGAGCGCCTGCGTCGCAGGCTATGAGGCGATCAGCCGCCTGATCAACCCCTCCGCGCCAACGCATCTGATCGCGCTCGCTCTCGCCGGCCTGATCGGCTACGGCGGAAACTACCTGGCGGCCCGCATCCGCCTGCGCGCCGGTGCGCGGCTCGGCAGCGCGGCGCTCACGGCGGACGGCCATCACGCGCGCGCCGACGCGTACGTGAGCCTGGCAGTGATCGCCTCGGCGCTCGTCGTCGCTGCGGGCGTGCCGATCGCCGACCCACTGATCGGCCTGGGGATCACCGTCGTGATCCTCCGCATCACGTGGCAGTCGTGGGGGGCCGTGCGGGGGAACCACACCGACTGACGATCCCGCCGGCGCGCCGCCGCCAGACGGCGCCCTCGAGCGGCAATTGAGGGTCAGCGGGCCGGCCGGCTCAGGGAGTTACGAGGAAGTGCGTGTCGTAGACGGTGACGGCGCGCTCTTCCCCGGGGAACCGGTCGGAGCCGACGACCTCCTGAAGTGCCGGCATCAGGCGCTCGGACTCGTAGCGTTCGGCGTAGTCCTCCGACGCCCAGACCTCGACGATCTGAAAGACACCGTCCGCCCAGCCAGCGGCGTGCATGAGCAGCCCGAGCGGGTGGTCCGCCCCGATCCTGACACGCTCGTTGACCGCGTCGTACGTCGCTTCGTCGATTGACGGCGAGCGCGTGATCTTCACTACCGGCACAGAAGGTCCTCCCTCTTGGTCGGCGCCCTTGGGTCCGGCTGGCGCCATAACGGCCCGGCTCCCGACATAGGCAAAAGCCTATGCCAAACGGCATCCTTACCGCGCCGCAGGACGGAAGCACCCGAGCGGCCCGCGGCGGGACCGGACCAGCGCGAGTGCACTGCGTCTGTGGGCGGCGCGTGATGAGCGGGCGCGCCGCGGAGATCGCGCGGAGCTCGGGTGCTCCTCCCGGTCGGCGCGGCGGCCGCCCCGCGGCGCCGAGAGCGCGCCTAGACTCCCCTCACCAGCCCGAGAGGAGATCCCGCATGGAGCACGAGCACACTGAGCATGTCGCAGCATCGCCCGACCGCGTCTTCGGCGCGCTGTCAGACCCGCAGAACCTTCCGCACTTCGTTCCACAGCTGACGGCAGTGAAGCCGGGCGAGGGGGATCGCCTGACGATCACCGCGCGCTACGAGGGCCACACCCAGGAGGGTGAGGCGTGGTTCCGCGCCGACGAGGCCGCGATGCGCATCGAATGGGGCGCTCCGGGAACCGAGTACAGGGGCTGGATCCAGATCAGCCCGGACGAGGCCGGCTCGCGCCTGACGCTGTTCCTCGCGACCCACCGCGGCGACGCCTCGGACACCGAAGTGATGGGGACCCTCGACGCGATCAGGCGCCTGGTGGAGTCGAGCGTGTAGAGCAGACGCTCGTCAGTGCCGGCGCTCGGAGGCGGCAAGGTCTATCTGCTCCGCGAGCGCCGGCATCCGGTCACGGACGACCCGGATGTTGTGGGCGCTGAGCGCGAGGATCTTCACGGTCGTCGTCGCGACGACGCTTGCGTTGCGCAGGGCGCCCGACTGCAGCGCTGCCTCTCCGAAGAAGTCGCCGCGCCCCATCGTGTCGATCCGCTCGCCGTCGCGCATGACGTCGACGCTGCCCTCCTCGATCACGATGAACTCATAGCCATAGTCGCCCTGGCCGACGAGGGTCGTGCCCTGCGGCTCCTCGTACTCCTCGATCAGCCCCGCCAGCATCGACAGCTCATCCTTGGAGAGATTCGCGAAAGGGCGGACGTTCTTCAGGCGCGAGTGCTCCACGGAGCCGCGGATTCTCGCACACGTCCAGCGACCCCGTTCGCTGCGCGACGAGCAGCGGTCTACCGGTCCGCCGCTGGCTAAGCTGAGTGCATGAAGTCAATGGCAACACCGGCGTTCTGGATGATCAGGCGGGCCACCGGCGTGAGGGTCTACCACCTCTTCGCAGCGGCTCTCATGGTCGCCGCGGCGATGCTTTCGCTCGCACTCCCGTTCTGGTGGCTCGGCACGCACGCGGCCAGCTCGGCGGGCGTTATCGGCGTGATCCTGATCGTGGCCGCGTACCTGGCCTCGGCGACCGTGGTGCTCGGCTTCTCGGTCGTGCTGCTCTGGCGGGCGCTGCTCTCGCGCGTGCGGCGCACGCTCGGCGTCGCCTAGCCAGTCCGGCCCGGCTGCCGCCCGCGTGAGCGACTCTCGCGCCGCGTTCCTGCAGGTTGCGTGATCATCGGCTGCGGCCGGTGTCCTACCGCACGACGGGGCCGCCGGCCCCCTGACGGTTCGCCAACAGCTGAGGGGACGGGACATGAGCAGGGTCAGCCGCTACGCGCTCTACATGCTCATGCAGACGCTCGCCGTGATCGCGATGCTCGCGACGGCGGCGGCCTCGCCCGCCGCCAAGGCCGTGAACATCGACGGGGAGCGCTTCTCGGCGCCGTCCGCGGTCCTGCATGCCGGGCCGACAGGGGAAAACGAACCGTACTGCGGCGCTCAGCAGCAGGGATCTGTCCAGTTCTCCGCTGAAGGGACGGCGAGCGGCCCCTACCCGGGCACCTTCACCGAGACCGGCCAGTGGGACTTCGATCTGATCACCGAGCAGACGTTCCACTCGCAGTTCACGATCAAGTCGGGAACGCGGACGATCACCGGGATGATCTCCTACGAAGCCGGCGGCGCCGGGGCGGAAGGCAAGAGCTTCATCCAGAACTGGGGCGGATGCACGTGGTCACAGTCAGGCGGCCCCTACACCTACTGCCCGAGCGAAGCATTTGCAGGAGTCTGCTCAGGGCAGTCCGTGGCCTTCATCAGCGCCGAAGGGCTGACGCAGATCTTCGAGCACCCGACGGGCAGCTACCACATGGAAATCCTCGAAGGCAACGAACAGTCGGCACCGGTCAACACCTGGTTTGAAACGCCGCTCACGGTCCGCGTGACCGACAGCCTCGGCGCGCCCGTGGCCGGCGTACTCGTCCGCTACCTGCCCGCCTCGAAGAAGGGGCCCTCGGCCGCCCCGCAGGGGCCGTGGACGGGGACCTACTGGGACGGCACCGCCCAGATGAAGGTGCAGGCATCCCCGTTCGCGGGCACCTACGGCATGGTCGCCAAGGGCGAAAAGGGCGCCGCGGCGACATTCACCCTCACGAACACCCCCTGACAACGTCCCCTCGCGCCCGTGTGGCGCGCGCCCGGCCTCATCCGGTGCGCGCGTCACACGGGCTTTGGACGCGAGGCCTCCCGCGGTAGCGTTCGGCGCGTGAGGTCCGTCGTAGAGCTCAGCGATGGGGCCCGGATCCAGATCCGGCCGATCGGGCCCGCGGACCGCGAGGCGCTCGCGAGCGGCTTCAGCAGGCTGGGGCTCGAGTCGCGCCAGATGCGCTTCTTCGGCCCGGTCGCGCGGCTCACCGAGGACCAGCTCACCTACCTCACCGACGTCGACCACCACGACCACGAGGCGCTGGTCGCGTTCGACCAGGCGACCCGCGACGGGGTCGGCGTCGCGCGCTTCGTGAGGGTCAGCGCCGACGTCGCCGAGCCCGCTGTCGCGGTGCTCGACGCCTGGCAGGGCCGGGGAGTCGGCTCGCTGCTGCTCGACGAGCTCGCCGACAGAGCCCGCGAGGAGGGCGTCGAGTTCTTCGCGGCGCCGGTTCTCGCGCAGAACGAGACGGCGATCACGCTGCTCAGCCGGCTCGGCGACGCAACCGTGACCAACAACGGCTCGGAGGTCGAGGTGCTCGTCGCGCTCAAGCAGGAGAAGGGCGCCGCGGCGCCCCTGCATCATCTGCTGCGCCAGGCGGCAGCGCAGACGATCCTGCCGTCCGTCTCCTTCTGGCACCGGCTGGCGCTGGGACGCCGCGCGGTCGAGGAGCCGCACTCGGGAGCGATCGTCCTCGCCTCGCCGCCCAGCAGGCGCGCCTCGCCCGCGCTGGCCCAGGCCACGGACCTCGCGCTGAGCAAGGGCTCGGACGTTCACCTGGTGGCGGCGCGCCGGCCGATCCTGGACCAGGACGGCGAGGACGCCGACGTCCGGCTCGAGGAGGTGGCCGAGGAGCTGCGGGCACGGGGGCTGACCGTGCACGAGCACAGCCGGCGCGGAGATCTCGCGGCGGCGCTGCTCGAGGTGGCGGTCGAGCAGCGCGCGATGATGATCGTGATCGACGGCGAGCCCGCCGACATGGCCCGCGTCCCAGCCGCGGCCTGGGATCACGTCGCGCACCACGCACCGTGTGACGTGCTCGTCGCCAGGCCCCCGCGGAGCCCGCACAGCGCCGATTCGGCGCTCTCGGAGTCCCGGCCGACGAGCCGCTAGAGCGAACTCTCCGATCACCATACGACACGGACCATCTGGTACATTACGCTCGCAAAAAAACATGCCCGCATGGGCTTAATAACGAGGGAATTCGAGGAGGCGCGATGTGTGCTCGCTGGCTGAATCGTAACAAGGAAGGCGACGCCCGAACCGGGCGTCACGGGAGAGCTGGGGGGACTTCGCCGCGCCGTTCGGTGGTCGGTCTCACGGCTCTGATGGCAGCAATGATGCTGATGGCGGTCGTTGGAGTGTCGACCGCCGGCGCTATTGGACCAGGGGAATCAAAAGGCGTGACCGAAACCACGTGTGACCACATCAAGTGGACATACAGCGGCTTCCCGAACGCCGAAAACAACACGGTGACGCAGATCACCGCGATCAACGGCGTTGTGGTCGCAACCGAAACGATCGTGTTCGACGGGCCCGAATACACGGACACGACCGCGATCAACCCGCCGCCCCAGTCGGTGAAAATCGATGCTCACGCCAAGTGGGAAACCAACGGCGTCAAGGGCGGCTTCGACCACTCGGCCCAGCGTCGGTGCGAAAAACCGTCGTACACGATCGAAAAGGAACAGGAGATTCCCGCGCGCGGGACCTGGACCAAGGAACTGATCCTCGGCGTCGTCGGCGAAACAGTCGACTACCAGGTACTCGTCAAGAACACCGGGAACGTGCCTCTCACCTTCTCGAGCTTCATCGACCCGCACTGCGACGCCGGCACGATCTCCGGCGGCCCGGGAGCAAGTCCTGTGGCCCCCGGCGAAACGACCGTCTTCACGTGCAGTCACGTGCTCGTGGCGCCCGTTCAGTACACGAACACCGCCGGCATCACCGGCACCCCGCCCCCGGGCCAGGGCAAGCCGGTGATGGAGAAATCCAACAAGGTCGTCGTTCGGGCGCTGAAACGCGAAGCCGAATTCACGTGCACGCACGTGACCTTCATGTACACGGGTTTCCCGAACGCAGAAGGCAATACGGTGACCCAGATCATCTCGGTCGACGGGAGCGTCGTCTCGACCACCGAATACATGTTCAACGGCCCGTTCGGCCAGGACACCGTGGAAATCGGGCCGCTGTCGCCCGGTCATCACAAACTCGACGCGCATGCGAAGTGGGACACCAACGGCTACAAGAGCAGCTATGACATCTCAGCCGAACTGAAGTGCCCCTCGCCCATCGCCAGGGCGAACCGGCGCTGAGCACACCGCGGCGCCCCGGTCTTGCGACCGGGGCGCCGCTTCTCTTTCCGGGAGATTGTGCGCGTCCGCGCGAGCGCTGAGGTGGCGGTGCGGGTATCTTGCGGGTGCGCATCCGCACGCGCATCCGCACCCAGCCGCGACACCGCCAGCACACGGACGAAAGGCCACCCCGGATGAACGTTTTCCGCACCCCAGACGAGCGTTTTGAGAACCTCCCCGGGTACCCCTACGAGCCGCACTACGTGGAGGTGGGCGGCCTGCGCCTGCACCACCTGGACGAGGGATCCGGGCCGACGGTCCTGTGCTTCCACGGCGAGCCGGACTGGAGCTACCTCTACCGGCACATGCTCGACGCCCTGGTCGGATCCGGCCACCGCGTGGTGTGCCCGGACCTCGTCGGTTTCGGCCGCTCGGACAAGCCGACCGATCAGGACTGGTACACGTACGAGCGCCACGTCGAGCACGTCTCGGCCCACCTTGAGCAGATCGAGCTCAGCGACGTCACCGTCGTCGTGCAGGACTGGGGCGGGCCGATCGGGCTGCGCTGGGCGGTCGAGCACGCGGACCAGGTCGGCCGGCTCGTGATCATGAACACCGGCCTGTTCACGGGCCGCGTGAGCAAGGGCTTCATGGCGTGGCGCGAATTCGCCGAGCGGACCCCGGACCTGCCGATCGGGATGATCATGCAGGGAGCGACCACGACTGACCTGGCACCGGAGACCATCGCGGCCTACGAGGCGCCGTTCCCGAACGCGGAGAGCAAGGCCGGAGCCCAGCGCTTCCCGCTGCTCGTGCCGCTCAGCGCCGAGGACCCGGGCGCGGCCGAGATGGCCGCGGTGCAGAGCGCCCTCGCCGGCTGGCAGAAGCCCGCTCTGATCGCCTTCTCCGACAGCGATCCGGTCTTTCCCTACCCACAGTCCGGTGAGGTGTTCACGGAGCTGATCCCGGCAGCCGGCGAGCAGGTGCGAATCGAGGGTGCCGCGCACTTCCTGCAGGAGGATCGCGGGCCTCAGATCGTCGAGGCGATGCTCGCCGCCTTCGGCAGCCCGATCGCCTAGCGGCGCCGGCGCGCACCTTGCCGAGCCCGGCAGCAGACCGGATCGCCCGTCGGGTGGTCCCGAGCGCGGTGATCGCGCTCTCGCGCGTGACGGCCCCCGCGAGGCTCGCGGCGGCTGCGCAGCGGCGCGCGGGGCGCAGCGCCGAGGTCGAGCTGTATTTCGCGTTCGATGACCCGTGCAGCGCGGTGGCCGTGATCGACCTCGCCGCGCGTGTCGCCGGCCGGCCCGTGGATCTCCTGATGAAGCCCGTCCTGCGGCGCGGCATCCCGGGCGACCCGGCGGTGGAGCTCAAGCGCAGCTACGCGGTGCTCGACGCCGGGCGCCTGGCCCGCCGGATCGGCCTGCAGCTCGCGCGCACCGAGCCGCTGGCCGCAGAGTCGACTGCGTTCCTCGCCGAATGGGTCGCGGAGTCGGGGCCGCGCAGCCGCGAGCTGAGGGCGTTCTGCGTCCGGGCGATGCATCACCTGTGGTTCGAGGCCGGTGAGCCCTCGCCCGAGGTGCTGCGAGCGATGTGGCTCGAGGAGCTCGGCAGCACCCCGGCCTCGGGCGGGCATCAGATCCGCATGAACGAGGCGCGGATGGCGCGGCGCGGCCCGTACGCCACGCCCGCTGCGTGGCTGGCGGGCCGCTGGTATTTCGCGCAGGACAGGCCCGACTCGATCATGCGCTACCTCGACGAGCTCGGATGGACGGAGCGGCAATGAGCGAGCAGCCCGCCGAGGCGATCGACTTCTTCTACTCGTTCCGCAGCCCCTACTCCTACCTGGCGGCGCCGCGAGCATTCATGCTGCCGATGCGCTACCGGATCAGCCTGCGCTTCCGTGGCGTGGTCCCGATGGTGATGCGCGGGCAGTCGGTCCCGCGCGAAAAGGGACTGCACACGCTCCGCGACACCGCCCGCGAGGCGCAGCGGCTCGGCATGCCCTTCGGCCCGATGCATGACCCCGTCGGCGAGGGAGCGATGCGCTGCCTCGCGGTCGCCGTGCATGCCCGGGAGCGCGGCTCCGAGCGCGATTTCGTGCTCGGGGCGGGCGCCGCGATCTGGGGCCGGGCCGTCGACGTGGCAGCCGACCGCGGGCTGCGAGCGGTCTGCGAGGGCGCGGGGCTCGAGTGGGATGCGTGCCGCGCCGCGATCTCCGACCCGGCCGTGCTCGAGGAGGTGGAGCGGGACACGACGGCCCTCGGCGAGCTCGGGCAGTGGGGTGTGCCCGTGTTCAACTTCAGAGGTCAGCTGTTCTGGGGCCAGGACCGGATCGAGGACCTCGAAGTCGAGCTCGCCGGCGCGGGCCTGAGGAGGCCGAAGGGCTCAGCGCGGTTCGCCGGGGACGCCGGCGAACGCTAGGTCGGTCCGCGCAGCACCGAGAGGCTGGAGATGGCGCTCCCGGCGCCCGCCCGCTGAAGCGAGACGTTCAGGTAGCGATAGGCCGCCGGCGAGGCGGGCAGCGGCAGCGAGAGCCGCGCCGCGCCGCTGGGGTTCACGCGGAACGAGGCGACGGGCACGAGATGGGTCGTGTCCGTCATCAGCCACAGCTCGTAGTAGTGCCGCTCGTCTGTCGGAGTGAGGTGTTCGATGTTGAGCTGCACCCGTTCGCTGCCGGTGATCGTCGCGGTCGCGCGAGACCGGGACGGCGCACCCGGGACGGCGCCCAGCACGACGGTCTTCGAGGGTGTCCTGGAGGAGCCGGCCGTCAGCAGGACGAGCAGGACCGCGGCGAGCGCGGCGGCACCCGCAAAGGCGAGGCCCGCCCGGCGCGGGGTCAGCCAGGTGCGGCGCTGCCGGCGGGCGGGCTCCGGCTCGCGCTGCCCGTGGTGGGCGCCTGCGTAGTCCCATGCCTCCGTCGAGAGCCCGTCGAGCCGGCCGACGAGCTGGCGCATCCCGTCGACCTCCGCGCGGAGCCCTGCATCCTCCTGCATGCTGCGCTCGAAGCGCACACGGTCGAGCTCGTCGAGCTCGCCGAGCAGGTAGTCGATCATCTCACCCTGATCGCGCATGCCGCTACCCCTCGCTCTCGATCAGCTCGCGCAGGCGCGAGAGCGCACTCACCATGCGCATCTTGACCGTGCCGAGCGGGATGCCGGTGGCGCGCGCGATCTCGCTCTGGCTGAGGTCCCGGTGAAAGCGCATGCGCAGGATCTCCGCCTCATCGCGGGGCAGCAGCGTCAGCAGGTGCGCCATCCGCCACTGCTCGGCGAGCTCGTCGGCGCGATCCGGTTCGGCGTCGGCGCGGTCGGCGAGAGCGGCCGTGACGGCCGGCTCGTGCGGCTCGGGCCGACGGCGCCGGGCATGGTCGATCGCGCGCGAGCGGGCGATCATCATCATCCATGAGGACATCGACGAGCGGCCCGGATCGAAGCTCGCGCGGCGCTGCCAGACCTCGAGCATCACCTGCTGGGTGACATCCTCGGCCGCGGCGCCGTCGCGCAGCAGCGCCGTGAGGTAGCCGAGCAGCATCGGCCGGTACTCGCGCTCGATCTCGCGGATCGTCGACTCCTCACCGCGCGCCAGGGAAGCCGCCATGCGCCGCTCGGAGCGGCTCGGCGATCGCCGGCCGTCCTGTCCACGGCCGGGTGTGAGGTCGCTAGCGGGAGCCATCAGCAGCATCAAGTCCTGATACGCACAAGACGCGCGATCGGTTGTCAAAAGGACGGCGGTGATCGGCCAACCGAGCTCCCGCACCCGCCCGTACAAGGCGGTGAAGGTCAACCCATCCTGAGTTCATCCGGAGGTCTGCAATGAATCGTCTCACATCAATCGCGCTCGCCTGCGCGGCGCTCGCGCTCCCGCTGGGCACGCTCGCGGCGGGCGCGCCGGCCGCAATGTCCCAGCAGAACATCGTCCAGGTCGCGGCGTCGAACCCGCAGTTCTCGACGCTCGTGTCGCTGGTCAAGAAGGCCGGCCTCGTCAAGGCCCTGTCCGCCCAGGCGAAGCTGACCGTGTTCGCCCCCACCAACGCGGCGTTCGCCGCGGTACCGAAGGCGACGCTGGCGAAGCTCGCCGCCAACAGGAGCCTGCTGATCAAGGTGCTCGAGTACCACGTCGTGAAGGGTCAGGTGCTCGCGGCACAGGTCGTCAAGCTGCGTTCCGCGAAGACCCTTGAGGGCTCGAGCGTGAAGATCACCGTCAAGGGCGGAAACGTCTACGTCAACAAGGCGAAGGTGATCAAGACGGACGTCAGGGCGAGCAACGGCGTGATCCATGTGATCAACTCCGTGCTCATCCCGCCCGGCGCCTGAGCCGCTCGCGGCGGACCCGCGGCGGGGAGCGCTCCTGCCCGCCGCGGACGAGCCGTTCAGCCTGAGTACATCGAGTCGATCGAGGCGCCGTACTTCTCGGCGATCGGCTTGCGCTTCAGCTTCATCGTGGGCGTCAGCTCGTCGCCGCCGGGGAGCCAGTCGCCCGGGACGACGGTGAACTTCTTGATCTGTTCCACGCGCGCGAGCTTGGCGTTGGCGGCGTCCACGCCGGCCTGCACCTGCGCCAGGACCTGCTCGTTGCCTGCGAGCGCCTCGAGCGAGTTGTCCTCGATCCCGTGCGAGGCGGCCCACGCGGGAGCGAAGTCGGAGTCGAGCACGATCAGCGCGGTGTTGTAGGGGAGCCGGTCCCCGATGCAGCACGCCTGGCCGATCAGCGGCGAGGCGCTCTTGATGGTGGCCTCGATGTTCGCGGGCGACATGTTCTTGCCTGCCGCGTTGATGATCAGCTCCTTCTTGCGGTCGACGATCGTGAGGTAGCCGTCCTCGTCGATCACGCCGATGTCGCCCGTGCGCAGCCAGCCGTCGTCGGTGAACGTCTCCGCGGTCTTCTCGGGCAGGTTCCGGTAGCCGACCATCACGACTTCGGATTTCATGAGCACCTCGCCGTCGGTGTCGAGCTTGAGTTCGACACCGGGGGCCGGCGGCCCGACGGTCCCGATCTTGATCTTGTTCGGCGGGTTGACGGAGCCCGCACCGCACGTCTCGCTCATTCCCCACAGCTCGGCGAGGGGCAGGCCGATCGCGTGGAAGAACTCGAGCACCTCGACCGGGGTCGGCGCGGCGCCGACGTTGATCGCCTCGACCTGGTCGAGGCCGAGGTTCTGGCGCAGCCCCGCGAAGATCTCGGCGTCCGCGCGAGCCACCTGCTCGGCGAGCTCGGCCGGGACCCCTTCGCCGCGCTGCTCCATGCGAACCTTGCTCACGCTCGCCTCGATCGCCGCTTCCATCATCTGGCGTTGCTCGTCGGGCTGGCCGGCGACCATCGTGTCGAGGCCGGCCTTCAGCTTCTCCCAGATGCGCGGCACCGCGAAGAACCAGCTCGGCCTCACTTCCGGCAGGTAGCTGAGCACCTGGCGCGGGTCATCGCAGCACGTGATCTGCAGCCCGTAGATGATCGGGAGGTAGTGGTGCGCGTTGCGCTCGGCGATATGGGCGTGGGGCAGCCACGAGATGACTCGGCCGTCGGCGGGGAACTCGATCAGCTCGTCCAGGCCCTCGCACGCGGCGATCAGGTTGCGGTGGATCAGCTGCACCCCCTTGGGCGGGCCCGTCGTGCCGGACGTGTAGATCAGTGTCAGCACGTCCGACGGCTGGATCTGGGCGCAGGAGGCCTCGACGTCGAAGTCTGGGTTCGAGCCCTCCACCTCGGACAGCGCGAGCACGCCCTCGGGCGCCTCGCCGTCGACGACGATCACGTGCTCAAGGCCGGGAAGGTCCGCGCGCGCCTCGAGAACCACCGGCAGGTACTCCTGCGAGCACATCAGGATGTGCGCGTCGGCATCCTTGATCAGGTACGTGATCTGTTCGGGGGTGTAGGTGTTGTAGATCGAGAACGGGGACGCGCCGAGCATCATCCCGGCGACGTCACAGAGGTGGAACTCGGGCCTGTTGCCCATCATCAGCGCGAGCGTCTGGCCCCGCTCGAGGCCAAGCTTGGCAAGGCCGCCCGCGAGGGCGTCGACTCGCCGCTGCAGCTCCCCCCACGTGATCGTGAACTCGTCGCCCTTGGTGCGGATTGCGATCTCACCCGCGCGGCTGCGGGCGGTGAAACGGAACGCCTCGGCGATCGTCTTCGCGCCCGCATCGGTCGCGGACTGCGCCGCTGATCCCGTGGTTGCTGCCTCCATTGCCGGCTCCTCCCGCTCTCTTACCCATCTCACCGCCATCCGGTGCCCCGGGGGGGCGGACGGTGACCCATCGCGATCATAGCCTTCCCCGCTCCCCGGCAGGCTCAGCGCCACATGCGCATGGTCGCCGTAGTCCCGGTGCGCGGGCGCGACGGCCGCGCGGCGGCGGGGTTAGGCTCGCAGCGTGCAGACGGGCATGCTCGGCTACTGGTGGCGTTCGCTCGGGGGGGCCGCGCCCACCCGGCCGCCGCTCGCCGAACCGGTGCAGGCGGACGTCGCGATTGTGGGCGCCGGCTACACCGGCC
>Ga0209698_10005305_pt1 | contig 13973 bp, 9 predicted proteins | sample LitLauG_LLR_2012_FD_187203 | JGI IMG/M metagenome (GOLD analysis project Ga0209698, IMG submission 187203) | Freshwater sediment microbial communities from Pennsylvania, USA - Little Laurel Run_MetaG_LLR_2012 (SPAdes) (version 2) | ecosystem: Environmental > Aquatic > Freshwater > Creek >... | reverse complement strand
GAGCGCGGTGAAGTTGGGGTGGTTGAAATCGGCTTGCTTGATCTTCGGAGCGAGGCCGACGACGGTGAAACCGGCTTCCAGCATGGTTTTGGTGACTTGGGTGCCGAGGCCGCCGTTGGCTCCGGTGACGAGGGAGATTTTGGTGTTCATGGTGATTTCTCGAAGATTTCTTCTCGCGAAGAGCTTATCTCAGAAGTGATGCCAGAGAGCGAGATTCGTGCCCGTGTCGCTCGGCTTCGCCATCGCGGGACGGCCGAGGCGGCCGTCTCCACATCATGGTCCCTCTCACATGGGGGTTGCCAGATTCTTTTGCAGGGTTGCGCGGTCTATTTCATTCTCCCAGCGGGCGACGACTACCGTGGCTACTCCATTGCCAATCATGTTCACCAACGCGCGGAACATGCTCATGAAGCGGTCGATGCCCAGGATGAGCGCCATTCCGGCTACCGGGATCGTGGGGATTACGCTTAGCGTTCCCACCAGCGCGATGAAACTGGCTCCTTGCACGCCGCTGGCGCCTTTCGAGGTGAGGATGGCGACGCTGAAGATTGTCATCTGTTGCAACAGGGTCAAGTGTGTGTTCGTGGCCTGCGCCACGAAGAGTGCGGCCATGGTCATGTAGAGCGCGCTGCCGTCGGTGTTGAACGTGTATCCCGTGGGAACGATGAGGCCGACGAGGGAACGGGAGCAGCCGAGGTCTTCCAATTTTTCCATCAAGGTTGGGATGGCCGTTTCCGAGGAACTCGTGGCAAGAACCAGCAGGATTTCTTCCTTGATGCGAATGAGGAATTTGGTCAGGCTGAATCCTGCAAGCCAGGCGATTCCGCCGAAAACGATGAAGACAAACAGAATCGAGGTCACGTAGAACGAGGCGATCAACTTGACGAGCGGGCCCAGCGAGGCGACTCCGTATTTGCCGATGGTAAAGGCCATGGCGCCGAATGCGCCGATGGGGGCAAAGCGCATCACGATGTTGACCATACGGAAGATCACTTTGGTGAGTGACTCGAGGATGTCGACCAGTGGTTTCGCGTATGGGCCGGCAGCGGACATGGCGAATCCGAAGAGGATCGAGACGAAGACGACTTCGAGGATATCGCCTTTTGCGAAAGCATCGACGACCGTGGTCGGGATGATGTGCATCAGGAAATCGGTGACGGTTTGGGCTTTGGCTTGTCCGGCGTAGTCGGCGACGGCGTGGGCGTCGAGCTTGGCAGGGTCGGCGTTGAATCCCGTGCCGGGGTGGACGAGGTTGCCGACCAGGAGTCCGACAACGAGGGCGAAGGTTGAGACAATCTCGAAGTAGAGAAGAGCTTTGCCGCCGACGCGTCCGACTTTGCGGAGGTCGCGCATGCCGGTGATGCCGGTGACGACGGTGCAGAAGATCATGAGGGTGATGATCATCGTGATCAGGCGGATGAAGGCGTCGCCGAGAGGCTTCATGGCGATGGCGTGGGCGGGGCTAAGGTAGCCGAGCGCAATGGCGATGGCGATCGCGATGGTTACTTGTAGCCAGAGAGAGACGGAGAAGCGCTTGGGGCGCGGGGAGGGCTCAGCGTGAGTTGCGGTCGGGATGGTTGAGGGTTCGGCCATGGGTTCGTAGGGTGCCTTCTATTTGCCAGTTCAGGTGCTTGCTCGGAGCCGCTCGGCTTCGCCTTCGCGGGACGGCCGAGGCGGCCGTCTCCACATGGGCAGTGCGTCCGTCCCCACGTGTGTAGCGCTAATTCGCGGGAGGCTGCAGCGTCTTTACCAGCCACGGGATGATTACTTCTTTGAAAATCTTTGGGTCGGGCCAGACGCCGACTTGGCGGCCTAGATGTCCTCCGTGCGGGTTGATCCAGGCTTCTTTGGGGACGTCGCCTTTACTGAGCAGCAGATATTCGTCGTCGATGGGAACCTGTGTGTCGAGTACGCCCGCGATGATGAGCATGGGCGCCATTGGCTTGCCCAGGAGGCCTTGGTGGACCAGCGACATCTTCGGGAGAAAGTCGGCCATTTCGTCCAGGGTGTGGACGCCTTCGAGGATGTTCATTAAGGCCGGTACTTGATCGAAGAGATATTCGCGATTGCCGAGCAGATCGTGGGTCAGGAATTCTTTTTGGAAGAAGTGATCGACGGGCGGAGACTGCGCGCTGCATCCGCGGAGGCGGGCGCGTTCGACGATGGCCATCTTCGTGGCCCAATAGGCGCCCCAGCTCACGCCGTGAAGAGCGATGCGATTTTTGTCGACTTCGGTGCGGGATTGCGCGTAGTCGATGACCTTCGACAACATGTGGTCAGCGGTCTCACTGACTCTGATTGGGTTCTGTCCGGTTCCGGGACCGTCGACAGCAAGGTAGCCGATGCCGAAGGGAAGGATGGCACTGAAGCTTTCAGTGAGATCTTCCTTGCGGCTGTCGAGGCCATTGACTGCGATGACGAGCGGGACGGGGCCTTTGGAATTTTTCGGGAGTCGCAGGTAGCCGATGATTTCTTTGCCTTCGAAGGGAATGTGAACGACTTCGAGCGGCGGGTCGAAGAATTTTGCGTGATCGAGAAAGGCTTCAATCGCTTTTTCATACGAGCGCTGCTTGCCGGGAGAGGCGGGGATGGGCCAGCGTCCGAAGGAGTAGATGCGCCAGGCGCGGATATAGTCGGCGTTGGCCTTGGTGGGATCGGATTTCTCCAGCGACCTGGCTTCATTGAAGTAACGATCAGCGACGTGCATGAAGCCGGCGGCCCATTCGTCCTTGTCGGGAGTGTGAATGGATTCGAAGGCCTCCTTCACGTCGGAGGGATCGAGGCCGATGAGCGGATATTGTCCAACTTCGGCGCGATGGATGGCTTCGGTTTTGATTTCGTCGATGGTGCGCTCGCGGCGCTCTTGCGCCGAGGAGTTTAGAGAGAGAAAACCTGCAATGAACAAAACGGAAAAAAGGAATAGAAATCCGGCTCGCATGATGTGTCCCCAGTTGCGAATCGCTCGGAGGTCGAGCGAGGTGAGAAGGAAGGGCCGGACGGAAAAGCATCCGGCCCCGTTAAAAGGCGTTCGAGTATGCGACTAGAAAATGAATTTCAGTCCCAACTGAATGGCGCGGCTTCCGCCGGATCCGATGACGGGATTGGCGGCGGCGACGTCAGGCGTAGCGCATCCGCAACCGAAGGGCTGAACGGAAGGATCGTTCAGGCCGAATCCGTTCTGTCCGCCGTACGGATTGGCGAAGTTGGGATGGTTCAGGATGTTGAAGAACTCGGCGCGGAACTGGGCTCGCAGCCGCTCGCCGAAGTGCCAGTTCTTGGCGACCGAGAAATCGAAGTTCCTGAAGCCGGAGTCGCGGAAGAGATTGCGGCCCATGTTTCCGAGCTGGCCGAGTGCCGGAGGAATCATTATGGAATTGCCTTGGGCGTAGCAGCCGAATAAGGCAAGAGCATCGGTGGCGTTGCCGGGCGTGCCACCATCGAGCGCCAGGGCTTGTGAGTTGCAACTCGTGTTGTCGGTTGGCGTGGCCTGATTGTGATTGCCTTGGAAGAACGGAATCGGCACGTGGGTGGACTTGAAATCTGCCGGCTTGCCGAAGAAATTCCAGCGGATCGGGCTGTTGGCGGGCGGGCTCACGGGCAGCGGACCCGTTCCGGAAGCGTCCGTGCCCAAGTCGATTGGGCCCCATGGTTGTCCGCTGGCGAGGGTGACAATCGAGTTCAATTCCCAGCCTTCCATCATCTGGGCGAAGCCAGGTTTGCCTGGAATCGCGTATGTCAGAGAAAGGGTGAGGCGGTGGCGGATGTCGAAGTCGCTGCTGGCGTACTCACGACCGAGTTGGTACGAGTCGACGGGAAGACCGGCGCCGTAGCCGAAGTCCCAGTTGGCACCGACGGCATCGAGCGAGTGGGAGTACGTATATCCGGCGACCATGCTCAGGCCGTGGAAGTTCCGCGCGTTCAAGGTGGCCTGCAGGCCGTTGTAGTTGGACTTGTACACGTTGCCCATCTGGAAGATGTTGCTGAGATAAGCAAACTTGTTGGCGTAAGGTTGGCTCGCCTGCTCGCCAGCACCGTTGGAAGCGCAGACATTTGGGTCGAAGCCGGACTCGACACAAGCTGCGACCGTGCCCGAATCCCACCCCGATCCAACAGCGGGTTGATTGATGTCGCGGATTCCGGTCAGGTTCGCGCCGTGATTGCCGACATACGCCAGCTCGAGCGACAGACCTGGAGTGAAGGAATGTTGAAGGTTTAACGTCCAGTTCCAAATGTAGGGCGTGGTAATGTTGCGAGCCACACTCATGATGGGGCAGGGATTGTTGAAGCAGTCCAGGTTCGAAGTGCTGACGTTTGCTCCGAATAGAGGCGTGCCGCTGTCCCACTGCGGCAGTACAGGGGGAATCGCGAGATTGCCAGCCGTAATGGTTCCTCCGGCGGTGCCGCCCGAGCCGTCGATGATTGCTCCAGTTGGAACGTTATTCAGGCCGAAGGCGTTGTTGAAGGCAAGAAGCGCTTCCCAGTTGATGGTCTCGTAGACAAGTCCCGCACCGCCACGAAGCACGGTGTTGCCCTTCCCGGTCACGTCCCAGGCAAACCCGAAACGGGGAGCGAAGTTCTTGTGATCGGGATTGTAAGGCCCGCTGACGCCGGGCTCGCCAACCTGAATCAATCCGGTGGGCGAGTTGGGGTCGAAATTGCCGAGCAGGTTGTGTGCTTCTTTGATGACCGAGCTGTATTCGTAGCGCAGACCAAAGTTGATGGTTAAGTTCCTGGTGGCGCGCCAATCATCCTGCGCGAACAAGCCGTAGGCCCAGTTATGAATCTGTCGGGTCGGGTTTCCAACCTGGACTGATCCCTTGAATGGATCGCCGGCGAAGAAATCTTCGAGCGCGGTGGAACCCGCACCGGTGCCGATGGCAACGCCACCGAGGAAGGTGATGCTGCCACGGGCATTTCCGAACGCCGCACCGTCAACCTGATTGCGATGCAGCTCGCCGCCAAACTTGAAGCTGTGTTTTCCAGCCGTGTACGAAACGTGATCACTGAATTGCGTGATGCTGTCGGGACCCTGGAACTTGGGCCACTTGAAGGCGCCGAGGCCGGGGACGAATGCGCCCGCGAACCCGATGCGGGGAAGTCCGCCGGTGAAAGGTCCACTCACGCCAGTGTTCAGACCATAACCCGAGGCAGGCGTGCCGAGATCGCCGGGGAGTGTGGGCTGATAGAGTCGGTTGTAACCAGCGCGTGCTTCGTTGACCCAACGCGCGTTTGGCGTCCAGATCCAGCTTCCTCCGACGACTTGGGCACGGGTGTGAATTTTGGAGCGCCAGAAGGATTGCAACTCTGGGAAGTCTTCCACGGTGCCGTTATTGTTGCCGTAGAAGTACATTCCGCTAATCGTGTGGTGATCGTTTAAGGTGTAGTCGATCTTGCCAAGGAAGTTATCGACGGTGACATCGTTGGGGAATCCCTGTGTAATGCCGCTGCCCTGCGTGTTGTTGATGGGGAACCCTGTGCCATCGCAGGTGACGTTGCCGCTTCCATCGACGGTGCAGCCCGAGATCTTTTGGCTATTCGCGCTGATGGGGACGCCATTGGCAATGAGATCCGCGATTGCGTTGGGGATGCTGCCACTGCAGTCCAACCCGGCCATCGAGGGCGCAGTGCAATTCGCTCCAGCACCGCTGGCAAGGGCGAGAGGTTGCATGGATGGCGTGGTGACGCTGTACGTGTTGCCGACGGTGTAGCGCTGGCCCTCGTACGCACCGAAAAAGAACGCCTTATCCTTGACAATCGCGCCACCAAGGCTGCCGCCGAATTGTTCCAGAGTCCGCGGAGTCTTTGGAGCCGGAGCAGTGTTGAAATAGTTGCGCGCGTCCATGGCGCCGTCACGGCCGAAGGCAAAAGCCGTGCCGTGCAAAGTGTTGGTGCCGGCCTTCAATCCAACGTTCATGATCGCGCCCGGCTTCCATCCGTACTCCGCAGGAGGATTTTCCTGGACGTTGAATTCCTGAATGGCGTCGATGGGCAGGATGGTTGCCGAGTCTCCCGCGATACCGGCGCCGTTGATGATTCCCTGGCCGGAGAACGGTTCGCTGTTGAACAAGCCCTCGATGAAGTACGCGTTGTCTTCGGCGCGGAGGCCGTTGGTGCTGGTGGTGGAAAATCCGCCGCCGGGGTAGCGCATGACACCCGGGCGAAGCTGGAGCAGGTTCTCGTAGTTGCGGCCATTGAGCGGGAGGTCGTTGATCTCCTTGTTGCTGAGCGTGCCACCCAGAGTGGAGGACGTGGTGTTGATTAGAGGGATGTCTTCATTGATGGTGACGATCTCGGTGATCTGTCCGGGCTGGAGACCAAAGTCGGCGCGGACGTCGGTGGCCACTTCGATCTGAACGCTGGGACGTTCGACGGCTTTGAATCCCTTGGCTTCGACGCGGACTTTGTAGGTTCCGGGTTGCAGGTCGGCAGCAACGTAGGAGCCGGTCTCGTCCGTAGTCAGCACGCGAGAGGTTCCGCGCTGGACGTCGGTGACCGTAACTGTGGCGTTTGCGACGGCCGCACCGCTTTGATCGGTCAGGGTGCCTAGGATGCGCCCAGTGGTGGATTGAGCTAGGGCTGATCCGGCGAAAAGAAGCAGGGTGAGAGCTGCAAGAAGCCATGTGGTCGGCTTTGTGAGCGCTGCCGACGCAGGAATGGCAGCTGTGGTCGATCGCATAAGGGAACCCCTCCGTTACACTTGGTCCGACAGCCATACCACTATCAGGGAAACAGTGTCAAGCAAATTCAAATTTTGGATCGAGGAAAGCGAGCATAGCTCAGGTTTCCCAAAGTGCGGAAGTCCCAACTCTGACACCCTCAAATCCTTCTCTTCTCAATCATTTCGAAAATCGGCTTGCGCGAAACGAGAGAGGAAGTGTACAGTAATGCGGTCATACCACCGTACCAAGTGCCACCGATGACCTCCACTGAACAAAGGCGCCTCCGCTTTGTGGATATGCGGTATAGTAGCCAGACCATAAAGTATGGCCCCGGTTCCTTCCGGAGATCGGGCGCGGGGGGCACAGCAGTGTACAAACTGGTTCGGACGTCGCGTCTTTACGAACAAATTGTCCAGCAAATCGAAGAATCCATTGTCAAAGGCGAACTGAAGCCCGGGGATCAACTGCCGGCGGAGCGCGATTTAGCTCAACGTTTTGGCGTGAGCCGGACGGCGGTGCGGGAAGCGGTGAAGGCTTTGCGCGAGAAGGGCCTGGTGGAAGCGTATTCCGGACGTGGGACTTTCATTACGGATGGTACGACGCAGGCCGTGCGGCAGTCGCTCGATTTGATGGTCAAGATCGGGCAGCAGGACGGATCGAATCATCTGGCGGAAGTGCGGGCGATTCTGGAACCGGAGATCGCGGCGCTGGCGGCGGCGTACATCCAGGATGCGGAACTCGCAACCATGCGCGAGGCGGTCGCGGTCATGGACAAGGCATTTCAGGATCCGGATGCGTACATCGAGGCGGATCTGGATTTTCACCTGGCATTGGCGGAGGGAGCTGGGAATCCGCTGATTCTGTCATTGCTCGATTCGATCGTCGGTCTGCTGCGCGAACAGCGCCTGAAGATCTTCAAAGTGCCGGGCGGGCCGGAGCGCGGGCAGGTTCATCACAAGAGAATTCTGGAAGCGGTGGAGAAGCGCGACGCGGAGAAGGCGCGAGACGCGATGCGGGCGCATCTGGGGCAAGTGCGCGAAGACAGCAAAAGTCCCGCCGACAAGAGACCTTCAAGCAAATAAACGGGAAAAAACTGGAGAACGTTGCGGATGGCAAAGCTAGGATTCATCGGACTGGGTGTGATGGGCAGTCAGATGGTAAACCGCCTGCTGGGCAAGGGGCACAGCGTGGTGGGGTACAACCGGACGCGGGCAAAGGCGCAATGGCTGGTGGAGAAAGGAATGAAGTGGGCGGATTCTCCGCGCGATGTGGCCAGCGCCGCAGATTTTGTTTTCGCCATGGTGACGAATGCGGCGGCGATTGCGGCGATTACCGAAGGCCCAGACGGGATGCTCGCGGGTTTGAGCACGGGAAAAGTATTTATCGATATGAGTACGGTGAGTCCGACGGTGAGCCGGGCGCTGGCGACCAAAGTGCGCGCACTGGGTGCAGACATGGTGGATTCTCCCGTGTCGGGCAGCGTAATTACGTTGCAGGAAGGCAAGCTGTCGGTGATGGTCGGGGGCCGTAAGGAGACGTTCGACAAGATCAAGCCGCTGCTGCTCGATATTGGTCCGAAGGTGACGCACGTTGGCGATAACGGGCTCGCGCTCTCAATGAAGATCGCGGTGAACCTGAGCCTGGCGGTGCAGATGCTGTCCTTCTCAGAAGGCGTCTTACTCGCGGAAAAGGCGGGAATCGCGCGTGAGGTTGCGGTGGATGTGCTGGTTAACAGCGCGGTGGCTTCGCCGATGATCAAGTATCGCGGGCCGTTCGTGCTACAGCAGCCGGAAGAAGCGTGGTTCGACGTCAACATGATGCAAAAAGACATGGTGCTGGCGATGGAGTTGGGACGGCAGTTGGATGTGCCATTACCGACGACCGCGGTCAGCAATGAATTTCTTACGGCGGCGCGCGGCATGGGATGGACGAAGTACGACTTCGCGTGCATGTTCGATGTGCTGGCGGCGATGTCGGGCGTGAAGACGCCGGTGACCGAGGGAGGAAAGAAGCAGTGAGTACTGCAACGTCAAAGCCGGAAGTGGGGCCGGTGACTGGTTCGGAAAAAGACAGGTGGCTGCGCGCCTATCGGCAGATGGTCCGCATTCGCCTCTTTGAAGAGCAGGTGAATGAGCTTTACACGCGGGCGCTGATGCCGGGGCTGGCGCATTTGTATAGCGGCGAAGAGGCTGTGGCGGTCGGGATCTGCGAGGCGCTGCGGTTGGAGGATTACATCACGAGCACGCATCGTGGGCATGGGCATTGCCTGGCGAAGGGGGCGTCCCCCGACCGAATGTTTGCCGAGTTGTTGGGAAAGGAAGCGGGGTATTGCCGCGGTAAGGGCGGATCGATGCACATTGCCGATCCCGCGACAGGAAATCTTGGGGCGAATGCGATCGTTGGTGGCAGCGTCGGCATTGCGACGGGCGCGGCGTTTGCGGCGAAGCGGTTGGGGAATGGACGCGTGGCGATCTGTTTCTTTGGCGAGGGTGCGCTGGGGCAGGGATCTCTGTATGAAGTCATGAATCTGGCGCAGTTGTGGAAGCTGCCGGTCATCTACGTTTGCGAGAACAATCTTTACAACGAATACACGCATTACAGCGAGACCACGGCGGGGACCATTCTTGGCCGGGCGGGAGCGTTTGGTTTAGAGGCTGCGGTTGTCGACGGGCAGGACGTGCGGGCGGTGAATGCCGTGGCGTCACGTCTGGTGGCGCGCGCCCGCAGCGGCGCAGGGCCAGCGTTTTTGCAGGCGGATACCTATCGTTACAGCGGACATCACGTAGGCGACATCAATCGCGAATACTACCGCTCGAAGCAGGAAGAGCAGCATTGGAAGACGGAGCGCGATCCGATTTCGCTGCACGGGAAGTGGCTGGTGGCGCAGGGATACGCGGATGCCGCGGAGTTGGAGCGGATCACCGCGGAAGCGCGTTCCGAGATGGAAGCTGCGGTGAAATTCGCGATCAACGCGCCGTATCCGCCTCCGGACCAGGTGGGGGAAGACGTCTATGCCTGATCGCGAGATCACCTTTGCGCAGGCGGTGCGGGAGGCGCTGGCAGAAGAGATGCGGCGCGACGCACGCGTGTGCATTTTCGGCGAGGACGTGGCCGAGGCAGGGACGCCGTTCAAAGTGTTATCGGGATTGGTGGAGGAGTTTGGCGCTGAGCGTGTGATTGACACGCCGATCTCTGAGGCTGGGTTTACGGGAGTCGGTGTGGGCGCGGCGATGGCGGGGTTGCGGCCGGTCGTCGATATCATGTTCGGCGATTTTTTGACGCTGACCATGGATCAGATGGTGAATCAGGCGGCGAAGGCGCATTACATGTCGGGCGGGCACTGGCGGGTTCCGATGGTGATGCGCACGACACTGGGCGCGACGCGACGGTCGGCGGCGCAGCATTCGCAGTCGCTGCACGCGTGGTTCAGCCATGTTCCGGGATTGAAAGTTGTGCTGCCCTCGACTCCATACGACGCGAAAGGGTTGCTGAAGACCGCGATCCGTGATGAGAATCCCGTGGTTTTTTTCGAAGACAAGATGATGTACAAGCTCAAGGGCCAGGTGCCTGCTGAGGATTACACGATTCCGTTAGGCGTGGCGGACGTGAAGCGCGTGGGCGAGGACATCACCCTGGTCGCGACGAGCAGCATGGTGCAGGTGGCGCTGGGCGCGGCGTCTCTGCTGGAGAAAGAAGGCATCAGCGCCGAGGTGGTCGATCCGCGGACGACGTGGCCTCTCGATGAGAAGACTATTGTTGATTCTGTGAAGAAAACTTCGCGAGCGATTGTGCTCGACGAAGGTTATGGTCGCTACGGCGTGACGGCGGAACTGGCGGCAGTGATCGCTGAAGGTGCATTCTATGATCTGGACGCGCCGGTGAAGCGCATGGGCGCGATGCATGTGCCGATTCCGTTTTCGCCGCCGTTGGAGGATGTTACGGTGCCGACGGAGGAGAACGTGTTTGCGGCGGCGCGCGGGATGTGCGGGAAGCAATGAGCATTGAGCCATGAGCAGTGAGCAACCGATGACCGGGTTGCTCATTGCTCACAGCTCACAGCTCACAGCTCATCGCTCATTGCTGAAAGGAGTTCACTATGGGTCTCAAAACTCATGGCACGATGGCAGTCGATTGGGAGAATCGGATTGACTTCGACCGGTTGCGCCGCGAGCGGTTGCAGAAGGCGAAGGATCTGCTAAAGAAGTCGTCAATGGGAGCGCTTCTGTGCTTCGACATGAACAATGTGCGCTATCTGACTTCGACGCACATCGGGACTTGGGCACAGGACAAGGCGAACCGGTTTACGCTGTTGCCGCAGAATGATGAGCCGATTCTGTGGGATTTCGGATCGGCGGCGAAGCATCATCAGCTGAATTGTCCGTGGCTTGGCGAGCGTTCGCGTGCGGGAATTTCGATGTTGCGCGGCGCGATGACGCCGGAGATGGGGCGCGCGGAAGACGTAGCCAAGAAAATTCGCATTGAACTCGAGATGCGCGGGTTGCATAAAGAGCCGGTGGGCATCGACATCATCGAGTTGCCGGTGCTGTTTGCGCTGCAGCGTGAAGGGATTGAGGTTGTCGATGGGCAGCAATTGATGTCGGAAGCGCGCGTGATCAAGACCCAGGACGAAATCGCGCTACTCAATACGTCAGCGATGATGGTGGATGCGGCGTATGACGAGCTGTATCGCGCGATGAAGCCAGGGTTGCGCGAGAACGAGGCGGTGGGGCTGGTGAGCAAGGTCCTTTACGATCTGGGCTCCGAGTATGTCGAAGCGGTGAATGCGATTTCGGGCGAGCGCTGTAATCCGCATCCGCATGTGTTTTCCGATCGCGTGCTGCGGCCGGGGGATCCGGTGTACTACGACATTCTCCATTCGTACATGGGATACCGCACGTGCTACTACCGCTGCTTCACTGTTGGCTACGCCTCGCACGCCATGGTGGATGCGTACAAGCGATGCCGCGAGTATCTCGACGCGGCGATTGAGCTGGTACGGCCAGGACGCACGACGGCGGAGATTGCGGCGGTGTGGCCGAAGGCGGAAGAGTTCGGATTCCCCAACGAGGAAGCCTGTTTCGCGCTGCAGTATGGACACGGGATCGGCCTCGCGATCTGGGAGAAGCCGGTGATCAGCCGCCTGGTTTCGTTCGAGCATCCGGTGGAGATCAAGCCGGGCATGGTGTTCGCGCTGGAAACGTTCTGGCCTTCGACCGACGGCTGGAGCGCAGCGCGCATTGAAGAAGAGATTGTGGTGACCCCGACCGGGCACGAAGTGATCACGCGATTCCCGGCGGAAGAATTACTGGTGGCGGGAGCGCACTACTTCACCGTGAACGGTCCGCTGCCGACTACAAGAGAAACGGAAAATGCTCCGAGCGAACGAGTGCTGGAGATGATCGAGACCAGCGCCAAAACCGAGCGCGTAGGAGTCTCGAGCTGAAGGCCATAGCGGCCCTTCCCCCCAACTGAAAATACTATGGCCTTCAGCGTTGTTATGCCCGCACTCGAGATGGCGCAGGAAACAGGTAAGCTCATTGCCTGGCGCAAGAAGGAGGGCGACCGCGTCACCAAGGGCGAGCCGCTCCTTGAAATTGAAACCGACAAGGCAATCGTAGAAGTCGAGGCGCCGGCCGACGGTTTGCTGGTTGGAATCAAAGCCAGCGAGGGCGCCGAAATTCCTGTAGGTCAGACGATCGCGTGGATTGTCGCGCCGGGGGAACAGCCGCCTTCTGAAGATCCTTCCCGTTCAGCGCCCGCGGCGAGAGCCGTCTCCCAAACCAAAGTCGAAGCATCGCACGTGGTTCCGGCTGCGGCATCCAGCCCAACTTCCGCGACAGCCAAGATTTCTCCGAAGGCGCGAAGGCTTGCGAAAGAACTTGGCGTAGACATCGCGGATTTGCGTGGCTCAGGTCCGGGTGGAGAGATTCTGGCTTCCGATATTCAAGCTGCCGCATCGCCCGCCTCCACTGCGCAAACTCCGAAGACTGACGGAACGATCGAAGTGCCCAGTTCGCTGGGGCGCATCATGGCGGACCGCACCACTCAGAGTTGGACTACGGTCCCGCACTTCTTTGTGAGCCGCGATGTGGAGGCTACGGCGCTGAACGAATATCGCGCCGGCATCGTGGGCGAGATCGAACGCACGCAGCAGGTGCGCATCACACTTACCGATCTGCTGGTGGGGCTCGTGGCGCGGGTATTGCTGAAACATCGACGGCTGAACGCAAGCTGGACGGCGGAAGGCATTCGGCTGCACGACCAAGTGCATATGGGCGTAGCCATCGCGGTGAACGATGGGGTGGTGGCTGCAGTCATTCGAAATGCACAGACCGCCACAATCGCCGACATCGCACAGCAGCGCCGCGAACTGGCCGAACGCGCGCGCGCCGGCAAATTGCGGCCAGCCGACATTTCCGACGCGACCTTCACGATCAGCAATCTCGGAATGTATCAAGTCGACCAGTTCAGCGCGATCATCACACCGCCACAGGCCGCGATCCTTGCGGTGGGAGCGATCGCCGACCGGGTCGTTGCGGTCGATGGCAAGCCTGCGGTGCGGCCGATGATGACGCTGACGGTTTCGTGTGATCACCGTGTTGCGGACGGAGCGAAAGCTGCGCAATTCTTGAGCGATCTGGCCGATGCCGCGAGCGATCCGGCGAAGGTATTAGCTTCCCAGCCTGTTTCCGTTAGCTCATAGATTTTCCCGGGGGTAGTCCCCAGCGTTTGTCATCCGGAGGCCCGCGTTCTTTGCGGGCCGAAGGATCTATGGATTCGTCGGCCGCACAACCTCAACCGGCAGAACGCATAGATCCTTCGGCGCAAAGAGTGCGCCTCTGGATGACAAAGCCATCGATCACACCTCAATCTGATGCTTTCGTTCTCAACAGCAGATTCATTGCATGGTATTGCACGGGCTGCAGGATCTTTCGCTCTGCCGGCAAAAAGTGAACTTCTGTCCCGCCGAATCCAGCCTTGAACCATGCGGGGCCGGACGTGGCCCCGGGCGTGTAGCCGCCGAAGTCATATTCCGTGCAGCCGTTGCGTTTCGCCCAGCGTATCGCTTGCCATTGCAAGATTTGTCCGACGCTCAGGTTGGGTTGCGTCTGGGTTGCGCCCCAGATGTACCAGCAGCGGCGCGCGGCGCGGGCGATGACGACTCCGCCACGGACGGCGCCTTCGTGACTCGCCAGCAGCAACGCGCCTCGCGATTCGGAACTTATCAGCCAGCGGATTTGCCGGCGCATGCGCTCGAGTTCATCGAGCGGAAAGCCTTTGCGAGCGGCGAGGTCGCCGTGTGCCCGGAGGAAT
>Ga0209698_10005304_pt1 | contig 13973 bp, 15 predicted proteins | sample LitLauG_LLR_2012_FD_187203 | JGI IMG/M metagenome (GOLD analysis project Ga0209698, IMG submission 187203) | Freshwater sediment microbial communities from Pennsylvania, USA - Little Laurel Run_MetaG_LLR_2012 (SPAdes) (version 2) | ecosystem: Environmental > Aquatic > Freshwater > Creek >... | reverse complement strand
TCCTGCTGAAGCAGATGGACGACTACTTCTTCGGCGAAGGCTCGTCCTTCCCGCCCGGATACATTCCGCCACAGGCGAAGTGAACGCCGACTCGCTCGTTCTGGGCTTACTCTGGTACGCGGTGTTCCTGTTTTCGACGACCTGCCATGAGGCTGCCCACGCATTGGCCGCAAAACTTGGCGGCGACCTCACCGCGTTTCACAGCGGCCAAGTGACCATCGATCCGCTGCCCCACATTCGCCGCGAGCCCTTCGGGATGGTGATCATGCCGATTCTCTCGTTCGTCCTCGGCGGCTGGATGATGGGCTGGGCCAGCGCGCCGTACGATCCGCACTGGGCCTCCCGCCACCCACACCGGGCTGCCTGGATGTCGCTGGCCGGGCCCGGCGCCAATCTGACTCTGGTGTTCGTGGCCGCACTCGGGATTCACGCGGGATTGTGGCTGAAAGTATTTCATCTGCCGGACTCGGCGAACTTCACTAGGGTGATTGCGGCCAACGGCGCCGGCGTGCCCGATGCCTTCGCGACGTTGCTCAGCGTTCTGTTCTCATTGAATCTCCTTTTATTCAGCTTCAACCTTCTGCCGATTCCGCCGCTCGATGGATTTAGCGTGGCCGGGCTGCTGATGAGCGAAGACCGCGCCCGCCGGCTGGAAGCATTCGGCCACTCCAATCGCATGTTCGCCCTTGCCGGCTTGATGCTCGGCTGGCGCTTGTTCGGAGTCCTCTACAACCCGATCTTCACGTTCGGGTTACGGCTGTTGTATCCGTGGACCACGTATGGCTGAGGCTGCACGTTTTGTTGGTCCACGCCGTCTAGCATACAAAAGGAGTCCCCTGCGGTCACTGATTCTCTGCCTCTTTCTGCCGCTGGCCTTCGGGCAAATGGAGCGGGTTGCATGCCCGACGAGCCGGCTAGAGGTCGCGATTTCGAAAAAGCCTCACATTATGAAGTCTGGTCCCATGGGAAAACGATCTACAAATTCTTCGGAGAAAACAATTGGAATTGTCCGAGAGGAGGGCCTTCGCGTTCAGGACGTCCGCGCTGTACAAGTATTTACTCCCGCACTATTTTGCGCTGTATACGTTGATTATTGTGTTCCTGGCCGTCCAGGGGCTCCGCCTCTTCCGCCAGTACTGCTGGCGCGGTATTCCGGCCGGCGTTTTGCTGCTGCTTCTACCGGTTCCGGCGCCCTATTGGCGAGCTTGGATGTGGTTGGCCCTTTCGCCACTGGCGTGGCCCGAGCCGGAGAGCGCGATCGCCTCACCTCTTTGTGGAGGCGCGCGCTGGGCACCACTTGCTCCTCGTTCGCTACGATGCAAATCACTCCTTTTACGACAAGTGGATCTACAATCGCGCCGATATCGATCGCGCGCCAATCGTTTGGACACGCCATCTCACGGCGGCTGAGAACCAACGGCTGATCCCCTACTTTGCCGACCGGATCGTGTGGCTGGTCGATGGCCGGCAACAAAACGCTCAAATTCGCCCGAATGGAGACGGCGATTCAAGTAAGTAACTTAGTTTGCGGCAAGCACAACCGGACGAAGTGCTTTCAGAGCCGAATTATACAGGCTGGTACAGTGAGAGAATCAACATGAAACTTACTACTCATACCCGTGCCGCTACGTGGTTCATTTACCGTTATCTGCGTCGCGCAGCATTTTCGCTGATCGGCCGAAATCCCTTAGCAACTGCCGCGCATGTTCCGTCAGCAGCGGAGGAATGGGCGTCGGTGTGCGGCCTCGTAGGGGCATTGCAAGTGGCCCCCGAGGTATTGAGTCAGGATGAACAAGGCATCCGCTGGCAAACTTCTATGGGCGAGATTCTCACACCGCCGAACGCGGGAGCGGACTATATTGGGCGGCTCACTGCCGAGATGCCATCTTCCGTGTATGCCCTCACGAACCGGGAAAAAGTGATCTTCGATGCCGGCGCCAATATCGGACTCTTCAGCCTGCACGCCTTGAGCACTGGCACAGCCTCGGTCATCGCGTTCGAACCGAGCCCGGGAAACGCTAGATGCCTGCTGGCAAATCTCGACACCTACTTGCGGGCCGGCCGGCTCCGGTTAATACCGAAGGGCGTGTGGAGCAAACCGACTACGCTTCGATTTAGTACGAGCAACACCAATAACCCGGGCGGCCACCACATCTCCGACGATGGTGACATTGAGGTCCCGGTTACTTCTATCGATCAGGCGGTCGGCGAGCTCGGGGTCAACCACCTGGACTACATTAAAATGGATGTGGAAGGCTCGGAAATGGAGGCACTGGAAGGGGCTAGGGAGACTCTTGCCCGCTTTCGCCCCCGTCTATGCGTCGCAACGGAACACACCAACGATCTATACGCAAATACAGCGGCAGTCATCACGAAAATGAAAGATTTTGGCTATGATTACGTGTGCACGGAAACACATGCCTACCGCAGCCCAAGCCGCGGATTAATTTTGACGCCATTTTGTGTCTTATTCTTGCCCGTGTGAAGTCTTAAAGCGAGTTGCTCAATCCACTAGAGGTTGGGCTGGCAGCGCTGTTGCCGACAGTCTTGCCGTGGAACAACACCGTACGAGGGTGCAATGCGATCGGGATGGATGTCTATGGGCTGGGAAGGGATCGCTCGCGCCAAGCGGTGATCGTCAATAGCCCTGTGGAGTCGACCCGGCAAGGCTTTGCGCGGCGCGAACTCCGGCATCGAGTTGGAGTTGCCTTCCCTCGACCCGGCCGTCCGGGAGATGGGACTTGCCCGAGTGGATTTCATTAAGATCGAGGTGGAGGGCGCCGAGGCGGATCCACGGAGCGGCTGGGACGTTGTCGCCGTTCCATCCAACAATCTCCATCGCCACCGGGCACACGGAGGATGTACTGGCCCGACCGAGCCGGGCTGGACGCTCTAGAGGTTTCTGCGCCGACCTACAAGACCCAATGCATGGAATGCGATGCTGAGCGTTCTGTGTCGTTTGGCCGCGCCGCCCTCACTCCCGATGTCCTTAAATCGGCTCCCTCTTCGTAAGTCGCCCGGGCGACGCTGGCGTGCCCAGGGCCTGACGGTCGCCACGAGCGAGCTCAAATAGTTAGTTTTCAACAGGAAAACAATGTCCCGCTGAAACCTATCTGTTCTATACTGATCTTAATTGGTGTCTTGGTAACCAATGGCGATTGGTGCATCGGGAGCCATGCTGCGAAAGAGTTTCTAACGGCGCGGTCCTTTCGTGCCAGCATCTATTTCTGTGACTTTGAACTCGCGTCCAGCGGGGCTGTAGCTGGCCCGAATGCCGTCCTTACTTTGAGAACAGGCCCAAAAGGGGTGTACCAGAATGGTAGATAAAGCCTCTACCGTAAACGACTTAGAAGCGCTACGCCAGGCTGTCAGTCCGCATTCGTTGCCGTACGAGCCCGCTCCAAAGTTTCAGGCAACCCGACTGCAGGACGATACCAGTTTGGCCGGCTGCATGGGAAAACGGATCGGGGTTCTGATCGTCACCTACAACGCCGTCACCACCATCCCGCAAGTCTTGAAACGGATCACTCCCAACGTGTGGAAAAACGTGGAAGAGGTGGTCATTTTTGATGACGCCAGCTCTGACCCGACTTTTGAACTGGCCGTGGGCATCAAGATGCTCGCGAACATTCCGAAGCTGAATGTACTCAAACATCCGAAGAACCTCGGGTACGGAGGCAATCAGAAGGCCGGCTACCAGTACTTCATCGATCGCGGCTTTGACATCGTGGTATTGCTCCATGGTGACGGCCAGTATGCGCCCGAAATCCTCGCCCACATGTATCAGCCGCTGGTAAGTGGCGAGGCCGACGCGGTTTTTGGGTCTCGAATGATGAAGACCTACGGTGGCCCTCTCAAGGGCGGCATGCCCTTATACAAGTACGTCGGGAACCGGATACTGACAGCTTTTGAAAACTCCGCCCTGGGCCTCAATCTGACCGAGTTTCATAGCGGCTACCGGGCCTACAATCTGCACGCGCTGAAACGCATCGATTTCTCGCGCATGACGGACGATTTCCATTTCGACACGGAGATCATCATCAAGTTGCATCATCAAGGATTTCGGATCTCGGAAGTCCCCATCCCGACCTACTATGGGGACGAGATTTGCTATGTCAACGGCATGAAATATGCCCGCGACGTCTTTCGCGCTATCTACCGGTATAACCAGACCAAGCGTTCGATTTCGAAGTTCCCCGAGTATCAGGAATACTTCGTTCACTATCCCGTAAAGCAGAGCTCTTGGTCCAGCCATCAGTTCGCCCTGAAAGCGGTGGTGCCCGGCGATGAAATTCTGGACCTCGGTTGCGGGCGCGGTGTGCTCGCCGCGACGATGGTGGAGCACGGGTGTCGCGTTGTGGGCGCCGATGTGATTCCTCCGGATCAGGTTGCGCCCACCCTGGAACAATACATCCAAGCGGATTTCATGCGACACGGAATGGCCGGAGTGCTCGCCCGGCTCGGCGATCGGAAATTCGATAAGGTGCTTGTCCTCGACATCATCGAACACCTGGCCGATCCCGCGTCCGTCTTAGAGGAATGCCGGAGACTGCTCCGTTCGGGGGGCCAACTCATCGTCTCCGTTCCGAACGTCGCCAACATCAGCGTTCGGTTGCTGCTGCTATTGGGCCGCTTCGACTACATGGAACGAGGTATTCTCGACCGCACTCATCTGCGATTCTTCACACGGAGAACCATTCGTGAGCTTCTGCAGTCGGAAGGCTATGTGGTAGTGAACCATAAGATGACGGCAATCCCGCTGGAAGTGATCGTGAGCCTTTCTCTGCGCAATCCGATTATGCGAATCGGCCACGGACTCTTGATCCTTCTGACCCGGTTGATGCCGGGATTGTTCGGGTATCAAAGCTTCATCACCGCCAGACTCAAATCCCAAGAAGTGAACGACTCCGCTACCTAGCTCTCATGTTCGGACAGTCTGGCAACATAGAGGGTCTAGCGCAGTTACTCGACTGGGTTTCGCCCCGTCCAGGGTGGTGCATCCTGACCGTCGCGTTGGCAACGTTGGCCATTCGAGCCGCTCTGCTTCCTGTGCATGGCATTCCGGTCCCATTCCTCCACGACGAGTTCAGCTACCTGCTTGGCGGCGATACATTCGCTTCGGGCCGGCTGTCCAATCCTGCTCACCCGTTGGCAGCCTCGTTTGAAAGCATTCACATTCTTGTTAAACCCACCTACGCATCGAACTACCAGCCCGGCCAGGCGCTATTTCTCGCACTCGGTCAAAAGTTGTTCGGCCAGCCCTTCTTGGGAGTCATGATCAGTGCCGCGCTCATGAACGCGGCTCTGTGCTCGGTGCTATTCGGTTGGACCAAGGCCGGTGGGCATTGCCCGCAAGAGAGATTCTCGGAAGGCATCATGATGAGTATTTCGAATACCGGGGAGTGCGCGACGGCTTGCCCTGGTCCATCTTGGGCGTCGGACGAGAAATTCTGAAGCTGATATTTCTCTTGTGTTATCCGGTGGTGTTAGTTCCATTTCTTCTCACCGCAGTACGAAAAGACCCCTGGCTCCGAACGCTCCTGGTGTTCATTCTTGTCTGCTGCACTTGCGGCCGTCATGGCCTTCGTCGGGAGGGGTTTATGGAAGACATATCGCGTGCTTACTACCAGACCAAGGATTGCCCTGCTTGTTGCGGCATCAGCTTTCGCACTCTTAGCCCCCGTTGGGCGCCATGCTTATGTCCTGCATCGGGATCGGACTCGCCAGCCGCCGCACGGTAAAGTTTGCTAATGCCCGCGCTGGACTCGACAGTTATCTAGTATGTTCTGGAGATCGTCATGTCGTTTTCGTCCGGTATTTGCCAAGCCATCGAAACGACGAGGAATGGGTTTACAACAAGGCGGACATCGACAATGCGCCCGTCATATGGGCGCGCGATCTAGGCCCGGCACAAAATGAACGTGTGATTGCATACTATGGGAAGTCCCGGCGATACTGGCTTCTCGAAGCGGATAGCCAACCCGTGCAGTTGAAGCCATACGCGGCTGCCGGGCAATCTGTGGTCGGCTACCATCAACTGAACCCTCGTTGACAAGCGGGCGGCAGGAACTGTCTGGTGTGGATTGACCAGGAACACCGGTTCATTCCGCAGCACGGCGCTGAGACTTTGCGAATGGCTTCCGTTCATTTCATTGGCGGTAGAGCGGGATACTTTCATCTCGCTCACCTTCAACTCAAGTGCTACGAAGGCAAGGTCTGCGGGACGGTACTTCTTGCCAACAATCGCCGACGGACTGCTTGTGCTTGCTTGCCTCGACGTTCGAGGCCCGAAGGTCGCGCCTTAATGGTCAGGGCAGGACGGGCACTCGTAGATGGCTACGGCGGAGTTCCGGACCGCCAGCGGAAGCCACTCCGGTGCGGCGGTGGCGCCAGTGACGAGATCGCGAAGGAAGGGAGTGTTATCCTGCTCGGGCGCGTCCTTCGGAGACAACCCTGGGAATAGCAGCAGGTAGCGGGCGTGAGACTGACTCATCAACATCCGATACCCCCGCTCATCCGTACCGCGGGCCGTGTATTGCGGTTCGATCACCGAGATCACGTTGCGGTGGAGCAAAAACTCAACGGCCTGGCCGTCTGCGGCTACGACCACGCCACCGGGCGGAACATGGCCGAGCAGCCAGGCGCGGGCCGTAGTTCCCGGCTGAACTTCTCGATTCAGCATCTCATCAGCCAGGACGTGCCGTTCCACGTGCGGGGCCACCTCCAGACTCCGGCTGTGAATGACAATAATTGCGCCGACCATGGCGATCCCCACGGCAATCCACTTGCCCCTGAGGGCAGTAGAAAGAAGTGGCGCGGCTGCGGCTAGAACCAGTGGATAGACTGGCCTGTTGTACCGGGTCATATCATCCGCGATGGTGAGCAGGCCTGTGAGCATTATGCCGGCAACATAGGTTGCCAGCATCGCCCCAAGCCATCCCCATGCGACTGCCGTGAATTTCGGCAGGCCATGCTGCTCACGGTCTCGCCGGAGCCGAAAAATCATGAAAAAAGTTAGGGCCAGCGAGATTCCAAGAATTACCGCCCAAACGTCGAAGCGAGCCACTACTCTTCCGCCGAACACCAAGTGGTAGTAGGATTTGAAAGACTCCACCAAGACAAGCCGGACCGACCGATGGACGCCCGTGCTAAAGCCCCCGCGCCATGACCCCGTGTAGACGATATTGCGAATCATGATGGCGCCCGCCAGAGCCGCAATGGCAAAGAGGCCGTCCACTGCCCCCCATTTCGCGGCCGGCGTCCGCCGCCAACGCGATATTAGGTAGATCCCGGCGACGGGCATCAGGAACAGGCCGGCATAACGGATGCCATAAGCGGCCCCGGCCACCGAGCCGAGGCCTAAGAGCAGCGCGGGCCGGCTGCCCCCGTTGCGGATATCGCGGGCGATCAGCGCGGCGAGCGCCGTGACGGCAGCGGTGAAAAGGGCCTCCGTTCCCACCCGCGACGCATCCGCCAGCGCCTCCGAATTCGTCACCCACAACAAGCTGAGCGCGGCGATGGCCCACGGTTTGGCCCCGAGTGTGAAGCCAATATCCCAGATCAGCCATAGCGTGACGAGAAAGCTCACCGCCGAGAGAAGAAACCCGGCGGTCTTCAGCGAGAGGCCCGCAAAGGACAAAGCGGCCATGAGCAGCGAATATCCAGGCGGAAAATGTGTAAACGGCACCGGCATGCGCCCGGAGGCGACCTGCTCATCGAAATGCGCTATGTGCGTGCAGAGACACTCGCCCGCGGCGGCGCTCTGGGCCGCGTCGAGATATTGATAACTGTCGTCGGACAAGTAGGGAGCATGAACGGCGCGTGCGAACAACCACACCGCCAACAAGCCCACCAACAGGCCGCCGGCAGTGAAGACCCGGTTAGTCATGCGCTACCGGCCGCGCCAGCCGGCTGACGACGAGCGTCTGGCCCATGTTGTAGGTGAAGGGCACAGCCGACAGGCCAAGCGCCTCGACGCCCTTCCCCATTGGCCGAATCATCGGTACGAGACTGGAGGCTCGTTCCATCAGATATCCGAGCTGAAGTTGCTGCCAATGGGGGCGTGTGTATAGGACCTCGAATCCGGCTTGCTCAACTTGGCGGCGAATGGTGTGGGGACGGTAGTAGTGGAGGTGAACGCTGAGCCAGAAAGGCCATCGCCAGCCCATGAGCCTAGCCGCGAGACTGCCGATATTCGGGTAGTTCAGCCAGAGATAGCCGTCCGCCTTCAGGAGTGACCGTACAACCTCTAGGATGTCGCGCGGTTCCGGCACGTGTTCCAACACGTCCCACAGACTGATTACATCGAAGCTCTTTTCCGGATAGAGTCCCGCTTTCAGGATTCCTTGGCGCACATTGAGAGCATATTCCGAGCGCGCGTAGGCGCTCAACCAACGGCTAGGCTCGATGCCTTCCACCTCGAATCCAAGATCGCGAGCCGCTACCAAACAAGCGCCCCCGGCGCAGCCGATATCCAGCAGGCGCTTTCCTTTCGGGTCGATCCCGGTGCGCTTCACAATGGACTGCAAAGAGTGAGTGAAGGTGCGAATACGTTGGGGATTCTGGGCTACGAATCGAGGATCCTCCACCTCTTCGTAGCCGCCCTGTATCAGGCTGGCGTCGAGCCGCGGAGCCAGATAAACCATGCGGCAGGCGCGGCATTCCACAACCTGATCCATCAGCGCGTGATCGCTCGACGCCCGATACATGGAGCGCAACTCTGATATTCCGATTTCCGGCGGATAGGCAGATGGACGCAACGTTCTTGCATCGCTGCCGCCGCACACGCGACAACTCACACCGGCAAACAATGGATTCAGCTCGACAGGCATAAACAGGCGATCCTGCGCTCCTCAACTCAATCGACGAAACGGTATTTCAGTAGCGTCCATACAGCCACGAAGCCGTCGCGCGCCTTGATCTTTTTTCCCGCTTCCAGGCTTCGGGGAACGTACTGAATGGGCTCCTCCAGAATCCGGCAACCACGGCGCACCAGCTTAGCGGTGATCTCATGATCGGTCTCGAAGCCGCTGGTGCGGATGCGCATGCTCTTCACGATGGCGGCCGGGTAGAGCTTATACGCCGTCAGCGTATCGGTGATCCATCTTTGATAGAGCAGCCAGGTCCAAAGAGTAAGTAATTGCCCCGCTAGCCAGGGGCCGAAACGCTGATTGGGGTGGCGGCCGGGAAAAAGGGTAAACCTGGGCTGTTTTTCGCGTTGCCCCAGAACCCGGCTGCCGTATACGGAATCCGCCCCGCGCTGGAGCGCCTTTAGCAGACGGATGTAGTCGCTGGGGTCGTACTCCAGGTCGGCGTCCTGAATCAAGATGAAATCGCCAGTGGATTCGCGAATGCCGCGCTGCACCGCGCTGCCTTTTCCCTGATTGGGAACTTGCGTGAATACGCGGACGCCGCTGAATGAGCGCGCAATCTCCCCGGTGCTATCGGTGGAACCGTCGTCCACTACGATGATTTCTTTCTCGAAACCCATCCACTCCGTGTCGACGGCGAGAATCCGCTGTAGAAGCTCGCCAATAAAAGCGGCTTCGTTGTATCCCGGAATGACGATCGAAAGCACCGGCATTTCCAGTTAGTCTCTAACGCCGGTCGTGTCGCCGGACAGACCTTCGGCTCGTTTCCTGGAATCATCGGCTTGCGGTTCACGCAACGCGATCTTGGTCTGTCCCCGAAAGCGATAGCGTATCAGGGCAGCCATCATCTTCATACCATCCAGTATAGTGATCTTCTTTCCCTGAAGGCGCGTGCGTGGGCGGTAATCGACCGGCAACTCCAGCACGTATTCGTGAAATAAGCCCAGTTTGGCGCAAATCTCCGCGTCCAGATCCCGCCCGCTACGCTCCAGGCGGAGACTACGAAGCAGAAGCGCGTCGAAAATCTTGACGCTGGTCAGCACATCCGAGATATAGCGGTTATAGAGCAGCAGCGTCAGAATACTCAGGATCATGCCGCCGTACTTGCTCGTCAAGTAGAGCGCGGGATTGTCTGCGTAGATGCCCTTCAACTGCTCGGAGAGGTCACGCACCTTGGTGGCGCGCGTGCCAAATACAACCCGGTAGTTCGATTGCGCCAGAGGCGTTGTCAGGGCATAGAGGTCTTCCGTTTTGTATTCCTGATCGGACGGAAAAAAACCGATGATGCTGCCTCGCGCCATCTCGATTCCGAGCCGCAGGGCCGCGCCACGTCCGGCGCCGGGCTTGGTTTCGAAGAAGCGGACCGATTGAACCGAACGCGCTATCGCTCGGGACTGATCAGTCGACCCGCCATCTACCACAATGATCTCCTTGGTCAGCCCCAGCGGGTGAAAATCCAGCAGCAGGAGCGACTTCAAAACCGGCAAGAGCGTATTCGCCTCATTCAAGACGGGCACCACAATGGAAATCATGTGCTGGATACGCTGTAGCTCGACATCGATGCGCGATTGCACGATCTGTTGCAATTCGTCCAGTACCAGGCCTCCGGAGTGGCGGCCCTCCATGGCTTCCCAGTCGCGCAGGCGAATGGTTTCCAGGGAGTATTTGAACTTCGATGGGTCGAAGGGAATATATTTGGCGCGATCCGGCGCCGCATCGTCGGCGTGTTGGACGAAGAACTGCGTGACGCAATCGCGCCAGGACAGACGAACCTCCGACTTCCGGGTCATCGCATCCATGAATTTGCCGGCGAGGTCGTTAACGTCGTCTTCCTGTATATCCAGATCGCGAACGATGTTCCCGATAAAGATCTTCTCGGCGTTTGGATTGGCGGCGATCGCCTCGCCGATGCCATTGGTCATATAGGACGGAAACAGTGACGAGTGCTGCGTGCCGGGACCATAGACGATTACGTCAGCCTCGGCGATGGCGGCAGTAGCGGCTGGATTCGCGGCGGGAGTGCGTGTAACCTCGCGAATCATCTGCGCCCAGCCGCCCGGAAGTTCGGCTGCCGATTCGATTCGCGGCTCAATTTCCGAGAGGTAGACCGGCCCATCCACCAGGTAGAGATCAGTAATCTTGGCGGAACTCTGCGCGGCCACGATGTCGGCCTCGCCAAGCAACATGCTGCCGTCGGCCTTCTGGGCGGCCAGGAACAAGTTCTCGCCGCGCGTCACGTTGAGTAGCGTCCCGGGAGCAACGTCGTAAAAGGCGCAGAACGCGTCAATGGCCCGGTTGAAGTCCTGGTCCTGCTGCAGATAACATCCCGCGAAGAGAAGGTTCCCGAGCGCGCAATCGGTGAAATCGAACGTCGTCCCGTCACTCTCCCGCTGGTGGAAGTAAGCCAGGAATGTTGCCAACAGGGAGCGCAGGCCATCCGCCTGTTCCAGGGTCAATTTCCCAAGGTGTGTGCTCAGATTATGCGGCAACGCTGCGCGATCACCGGAAGCAAAAGTTTCGATAAGCGCCAAAGCGTCGGCGCGGGCGATGCCAACGGCCAGCCGGTAATCCGACAGGAACTGCAACGCTTGGTTGCAGCGCTCCGCCACGGGCATCAGCCGGTTGATGTTCTTGCGAACATCGGAAGGGCCGAGCATCGAGGGGATGAAGCGGCGAAGCCGGCCGGTGGAATGGCCGTCGTCGTAGGCGTTGATCAGGATACGCAAGCGAATCTGAGGGTGACGCAGCAATGCCTGGGTGATGCTATGGGTGCCGCTTCCGCCGGAAAAAAGAACGACATTGATCTGGGTTCTCGGAGCTTTCTTTTCCTGTGCGGCCGCAACGGATAGCTCAACCATGAATCTTTCGCAGAAAAGGCTCGATGCGGCTCGCGTCGGCTGGTGAGTTGATTCCGACCGTCTCTTCTATCTCCATCAATTGCGGCGTGAGTACGCGCAACCCGGCTGTGGCCGCAAAGGGGATCACGGGGAGCAGGTTGAATTCGCCTGTCTGCTCGCCAAAAGCGTTCGCATCCCGCCTCATCTTGTTCAACAGGCTGCGCAGGATTTCCGTGCGGAAGCAGAAGAAGCCGGTGTCGCTCTCGCCTCGGTCCGGCATGTGGTCGCCTTCGCGAGCCTGCAACAGCCTGGAGATTCGGCCTGCGCTATCGCGCTCAAAGTGGATGTACGGGTTGGTACGGAACACCGTGGGTACCGTGATAGCCGGCATGATCGGCCCTTGGTGCAGGCGAAGAATGGCATCTACGGAAGCCGGCCGGATGGCTACCTGGTCGCCCCAGATTACGGCCGTGTGCGCGACAGCCACCTCCGCGGCGCCGAGGGCGATCGCGTCTCCCATGCCGGTAGGAAGTTGTTGAATGGCGATTCGATAGCGCCCCGCCGCGCGGCGCTCCAGCTCCGGCTCTACGTCCTTGCGCCCATCGGGAGAGAGCACAAACACTGCCGTTGAGCAGCAGGGGAGCAGCAAATCCAGCAGCCAGTCGAGAATCGTTCGCCCGGCCACGGGAAAGAGAATCTTGGGCCGGTTAAACCCAAGCCGCGACCCGCGGCCCGCGGCGGCGATCACAGCGTTCCACTGGGAAGCGTCCACCTCCGGCGCGGCGTACCGCGTCCAATCCGATTTGGTCACGATCAATGGCGCCAACTCAGTCATGCGCGCACCAGCAAACCAGCCAATTCGCGCAGCGACCCGACCACGCACCCGGCGCCGGCCGCGAAAAGCGCCCCGGCGTTCGTGGTTCCGAAACCGATCCCGTGCGCGCCCGCTCTTCGCGCGGCTGTGATACCGGCAACCGCGTCTTCGATCACGACGCACTCTTGCGGCTGCGCCTCCAAAGCGGCGATGGAACGGGTGAAGATTTCGGGATCGGGTTTCGCTAGGCGAACGTCGTCGCCGGAGAAGGAGAAACGGAAGGCATCGCCGAGGCCGGTGCACTCGAGAAAGGAATCAACGCTTTGACGCGAGGCGGAGCTGGCCAGAGCCAGTCGGTAGCGGCAGGCCAGTTCACGAACAATTGGAGCGCAATCCGGCTCGATGGGATGTTCGGCGGCAATTAGATCTCTCGCGCGTTGGCTTTTCCGCTGGCTGCACTGGGAAATCATGACGTCGCTCACTTCACCCTTGTAACGATCGCAAAAAATCGCCCGAAATACTTCGGGAGTGCGCCATCCAGCGAAATCGTCATAGTCAAAATCGTGGATGCCGTATCCGCTTAGGACTTCCTGGAACGCGCGCGCGTGAGCGCTGCGGGAATGAATCAATACGCCGTCGAGATCGAAAATCAGACTTGTGATCTCGTCCACCCAACAAAGGTTCGAGTTCATCGAGAACTCCTTATTCTAACAGCTTGCAAGTGATCCTTGTCAGCTAGCGACCCACCCGCAGCCGAGTATATTAAATTGGGTCTGCGACGGCTTGCCGTCTCTGGATTGGCGTCGTCCGGTTTCGCCGCAGAATGGCGGCTTTCATACAGGGTGGGATACCGGAACAGTTGAAATTGAAGCAAGTGCGAGCCAGTGTGGCGGCTGGATCGGCCACGCCATGCATGGCGAGACATGGCGATTGCGCCGTTGTTGATTCACGCGACGAACTATCGATCTCCGGCCGCATCTGGGGCGGTTGAGATCGCGCTTTTCTGACGTCGTCAAAGCCGAGCGCGCGCAGAGTGCGGGCCGCGGCTCCGGCCGTCGTTAGGCGAATTTTTCAGAGCGTTGTCGGCGTAAGCTCCGTTGCCGATCACCAGCGCCAGCTTTTGCTGGACGGGAATCTCACGAGCGGCGCGCGTTTGCGCGATTCCCGAGGCGCACAAGCAGGCCAGGATCAAAGGTCCGCTTCATGGACTTGTTGTCAAATTGCAGCGGATTCGCCCAGAACCCCGTGCGTCACCCCGTGTTACAGTTGAACTTTCGTCATCATCCGGATGTCCGTACAGATCCTATTGCAAGGCAGAGTGACCGGTGCCGACGAGTTTGCCCAGTCCGGCGAACCGGCCGAAGAGGTATTTGCGGGCCGCCTGCATTGGGTTACCTTGTTGAGCGAGGTTCTGCCGCGCGCGCTGATCGGCGAACTGGGACTATCCAAGAT
>Ga0209698_10005303_pt1 | contig 13973 bp, 14 predicted proteins | sample LitLauG_LLR_2012_FD_187203 | JGI IMG/M metagenome (GOLD analysis project Ga0209698, IMG submission 187203) | Freshwater sediment microbial communities from Pennsylvania, USA - Little Laurel Run_MetaG_LLR_2012 (SPAdes) (version 2) | ecosystem: Environmental > Aquatic > Freshwater > Creek >... | reverse complement strand
ACCTGATCACGGATCGGTTCATCGATCGTAGCCACTTCCCGGACCTTACCGTCGAGAACAACTCCCAGGCTCTCTTTCACGTGCGCGGAAGTGAAGTTGAAGAACCGCTGTCCTCCGTCGCGGGTCAGCTGGAAGTTCACATCAGGCTGGCCGTTCTGATCGGTGCTCGGATCTGCACGTTTCAAGTCTTTGCCGCTGATGGCGGAGACGCGCGACACCAGGAACCACTGCTCGCCCTCCGCGCGTCCGCCGAGCGTGTTGCCCGGCAGCAGCAACTGGTCTGCCGGGATGATCCCGTTATTGGCCTGCAGAGCCGCCGCCTGGCTCGGATATGGCCCGGTCATCACCTGCTTAATCTCGAGCATGGCGGTGTTCTGGATGAGGTCTTTCACGCGCACCGGATCATCCACGCCCGGCAACTGCACCAGAATCTGGTACTGCCCTAATCCGTGCTCCTGGATGGTAGGTTCGCTCACGCCAAGCGCGTCCACGCGGTTGCGGATGGTCTCGATCGCCTGCGTAACTGACCGGCTTTTCAACTCAGACAGATTCGAGGGACGCATCGCCATATTCCAGGTGTCGTTAGCGCCGGGGGTGACGTCGTACTCCGGCAGGCGCTCTTGCACAATCGTGCGCAAATCGCCACGCGCCGCTGCCGGCACTCCCTTGACCACCAGATGGTCAGGATTGTTTTGCGGATCGGGCTGGGAAATGTCGGTGTAATCGATCTTGTGGCTGCGCAACTGCTCCTTTAGAACTTCGATCGCGTTCTGCGCGTCGACGTTGACCGCATCATTAACCTGCACCTGCAGGATCAGGTGCGTCCCGCCCTTCAGATCAAGCCCAAGGTGAATGTGATCGGTCAGCGCCGTGAGCAACCCCTCGCCGGAAAAGCTCTTCGGAATGCCGAGGATTCCAAACAGGAAAAACAGCATCGTGCCGATGATGAATAACAGCTTCCAGAGAAGATTCTTGTTCATAAGGAAAGTCGCTTACCGACGTCTGATGACTATTTGGTTTTCAGTTCTTCCTCAGTCGTGCTCACTTGCGTCACCGAGGCCTTGGTCACTTCCACCACGAGATTGTTCGGCGGGACGCGCAGATGGATGGCGTCATCTTTGAGCGCCATGATGGTTCCGCGCAATCCGCCGCTGGTAGTGACCTTGTCCCCGGTTTTAAGCTGTTCCAGCATGCCCTGCCATTTCTTCTGGCGGCGCTGCTGGGAATAGAACATGTAGAAGATCAGAAGCACCAGGGGCAGAAACAGCACCATGCCACCCAGTGCTCCTCCGCCTTGTAGAATCAGGGATAATGGCATAATCGATTCGAAGCGCATGTACACGATACACCGCCTGCGCCCGTCAGCGCCGCGGAGTTGTCATTTCACCACGGAGTTTGGATCAACTTCGGCCGGGTTCCTCGGCCTCAGGCTTGGATCCGGGGAGGTCTTTCCTTAGAGTTCAAGGTCCCGGTCGAAACCAGCACCAGGAAGAAAGCGGTACTCTTCCCCAAGTGAAATAGAATGCCGTACGCGCTGCATAGTGTCAAGGTAGAAACTCAGGTTGTGAATCGTGTTCAGGACCTGCGCCAACACTTCGTTAGATGCGTAAAGATGCCGTAAATAGGCCCGCGAATATCGCTGGCACACCCTGCACCCGCAGTTGGGATCGAGCGGCCCCTGATCCTGCGCATAGCGCGCCTGCTTGATCGAAACTTTGCCCTCCGAGGTGAACAGCAGCCCGTGCCTGGCGGCTCGTGTGGGCAGAACGCAATCCATCATGTCGATGCCGAGATTGGCATACTCGACGATCTCTTCGGGCGTACCCACTCCCATCAGGTAGCGGGGCTTGTCCTTGGGAAGATGCTCCAGGGTGGACTCGACGATCTCGCGCGTAAGCTCCCGCGGTTCCCCAACACTCAGCCCGCCGATGGCGTATCCGGGAAACCCGATCTCAATGGTCCGCTCCGCAGATTCCTTCCGAAGTACACGATCCATCCCTCCCTGCACGATGCCGAACAAGGATTGAGTCTGCTCGGAACATGTGGGGGCGGCCGCCTCGGACAATGTGGGGACAGCCGCCCTCGGCTGTCCGGCGGAGCGAAGCTCCGCAGCACTATCGTCCCGGCTCGCGCCGTCGTTGTCATTCCGAGCGGAGCGAGGAATCTGATTTTGCTGAGGGCTGAAGGCTGAAGGCTGAGGGCCATTCTTCCACGGCACCTCTTGCTTATGCTCCTCAAAATACTTCTTGCTCCGCGCCGCCCAGCGCGCCGTCATCTCCATCGATTCCCGCATGCGCACCTGATCCGCCGGGTATTCCGTACATTCGTCGAATGCCATGATGATGTCGGCTCCGAGCCCGATCTGCGCCTCCATCGCGCTCTCCGGACTGAAGAAGTGCGACGAGCCGTCGAGGTGCGAGCGGAAGGTGACTCCCGCTTCACTCACCTTGCGCAGTTCATTCAAACTGAAAACTTGAAATCCGCCAGAGTCGGTGAGGATCGCCCGCCGCCACGACATGAAGCCATGCAGGCCGCCCATCCGCCGCACCGTTTCAACGCCCGGCCGCAAGTACAGGTGATACGTATTCCCCAGGATGACCTGCGCCCCTAGCTCTTCGAGAGTGTCCTGGGGCACGCCCTTGACCGACGCCACCGTGCCCACGGGCATGAAGACGGGGGTCGCAATCTCAGCATGCGGCGTGAGCAGGCGACCAGTGCGAGCCCTGCTGTTCGCTTTTCGGATGGAGAAATCGATCGCCATGAATGGACAATTCTAATCTTGCTGCGGCTTGGGGAGCGGATGGGCAACTGGAGCATCTGGAAATACCGCCCAAAGGATCTGAAACCTCAATCCGAAATCTTCACGATTTCCGCGCGGACCTTTCCACCCTCTACGGTGAGCCTCCCCACACTCACCGGCAGCGTAAATCTCCTTGGCCCTGCGCTGCCGGGGTTGAAATAAAGCACGCCTTCCCGCGTCTCCTGCTTCGGGACGTGACTGTGGCCGGATATCACAACTTTGAAGCCAGCGGCTTCCGGCTTCAGATCAAGCTGGGCCAAGTCATGCAGGACATAGACAGAAATGCCGCCGAGTTCAACCACTTCAGTTTCCGGCAGCTTGCGCGCCCACGCTCCCTTGTCGACGTTGCCGCGAACTGCCGTCACTGGCGCAGTTGCGGAAAGCTCGTCGAGGATTTCGGGTGCTCCCACGTCCCCGGCATGAATAATGTGCTCAGATCCACGGAGTGCTGCGAGCGCTTCAGCACGAAGCAGGCCGTGCGTATCGGAGATGACGCCAATGAGGATGGAAGTTCTCAGTTTCTGCACGAAGCGTTGTGATTCCGAGTCAAACCCGAAGCGTTGTCATTCCGAGCGAAGCGAGGAATCTGTTGCCCCAGCCCGGTCCACAGCGGATTCCTCGCGCCGCCCATAGTGCGGGCGGTTCGGAATGACAACCGCTGCTACCGACTCGCTACTTCGTTTTCATCTTTTCGACGAACTTGCCGACGCTAACCACCGCCCGGCTGACGGTCCCACGCCCTATCTCTTGTATGTCGTCGCGAGCGGCGACCCGCAATGTGTAAAAACGTCCATTGAACGATTCGAGTACGGCCTCGGCCTTGATGTGTGCGCTCACACCGCTTGCGGCCCGATGTTCGATGTTGATCGAGGTACCTACCGTAATCTCATCGCCCTCGCAATAGGGTTGCAGAGCGTTAAACGCAGCCGTCTCCATCAAGCGAATCATGTCCGGCGTGGAATACACCGGCGGCAGTTCGGCACGGTGCGAGGTCAGGGTGTGCTCAAATTCAACGGTTTCGGCAGCTTCCCCGCGGGCCCCGAGCGGGATCTCTTTCGCCAATCGTTTCTCTCCCAAAAGAAATGAGCCAATGGTTCTACCGAATCATTGGCCCTAACCCAGTTTCGAACCGGCTACGCAATCGCCAGCGCGTGGCGCCTCGAGTTAATCCCATCCAACGCCTGCCACAGCATGCGGGCGGCATTTTCCGCCGCGTCCAACGCAGCATCGGCTGCTTCCGGATGCGCCGCAATCCGCTTTTCGAGCAGACCACGCCACACGCGCGCGTGGTGCACGTCGGCCTCAGCGTGCAACGAGAAATATCCGCAAGTCTTATCGTCCGCCCCGTACATCTCGCGCAAGCGCTGCTCTTTTTCCGTCGCGATGCGGGGAACCTGGGACTCGTAAGCATAGAAAGCAGCCAGCGCCTCCTCGGGCAGGCCCTCTCCGGCCACACGGTTGAAATACCGGATCAGCTGCCGGATCTCCGGCACCGGGCTGTGCCACTCCAGGTTGCGCGACGATCCCATGCCCTCGGCGAAGTCGAGCCACAGATCGGCGTGCGGAACCCCGTTCGTCCCCTTCCGCCCTTCGACGCCCTTCTCGTCGCACATATTGGCCAACACGGCGCGACGCAGCTCGCCGTCCTCCAGGCGCAGCCCGAGAGCCGCGAGGTAAGAAGGGAACGCCTCCACATGGTGGTAGTAATCCTGCGCATACTCGCGCAAATCCTCGCGCGTCAGTCGGCCAGCCGACCAGGCTTTGTAAAAGGGATGGCAGAGCAGATCGTATTTGGAGATACGGGTGTCGAGCTGCTGGAAAAATTCCGTGGTATTCATAACTCTCCTAAGGAAGGTGGGACAGCCAAATATAAGGGCAGTTGGGCATCTCAGCAAGTGATTCGGGTCACCACTGCGGTCCAAGTTGTTAGAATAAAAGAAAGAATGAGGCGAGACGAGTCTGGGGTCTTGCCCGCCTTGGCATGCCTTTCACCGAACAATTCGATGTAGTCGTGGTCGGCGCCGGCCATGCCGGATGCGAGGCTTCCATGGCTGCTGCGCGCATGGGCCTGAAGACTGCGCTCTACACGCTCAATCTCGACCTGATCGCCCAGATGTCGTGCAACCCGGCGGTCGGTGGAATCGCCAAGGGACATCTGGTCCGCGAAGTCGATGCCCTCGGCGGCATCATGGGAGAAGTCACCGACGCCGTCGGCATCCAGTTCCGGCTCCTGAACACCTCCCGCGGCCCGGCGGTCTGGTCGCCCCGCGCCCAGTGTGACAAGCAGGCCTACCGCCTGAAGATGCGCGAGGTGCTCGAGTCGCAGTCGAATCTCAAGATCAAGCAGGCCGAAGTGGCGGATTTGATTCTGGGAGACTGTCAGCTCTCACCTTTCAGCTCTCAGTCGGAGAGCGTCGTTGGCGATGTGGGGACAGCCGCCCTCGGCTGTCCGGTCGAGCAAAGCTCGACAGCTGCCGCCGACCGCAGCCGCGTTGTCGGCCTCAAGCTTCGCGACGGCCGCACCGTTGGTGCCCAGGCCGTCATCATCACCACTGGCACATTCCTGAATGGCCTTATTCACTGCGGCGAGCAACAGTATCCTGCAGGACGCTCGGGCGAGGCCCCGGCCGTTCTGCTGGGCGAGGCGCTCAAGAAGCTCGGACTCCGAGGATGCCGTCTCAAGACCGGTACCCCTCCGCGTCTCGACGGACGCACCATCGACTGGTCTCTTTTCCCGGTGCAACCCGGCGACGAAGATCCCACTCCTTTCAGCTTCCGCACCAAGCGCGTCGCCCACCACGATTCGCAGGTGCCCTGCTACATCGCCTGGACGACGGCGGAGACGCACCGCATCATCCGCGAGAACGTCCACCGCTCGCCCATGTACAGCGGGCAAATTCAATCGATCGGCCCCCGCTACTGCCCCTCGATCGAAGACAAGATTGTGAAGTTCCCCGACAAGGAAACGCACCAGCTTTTCCTTGAACCGGAAGGCCTGCACACGTACGAGATTTACGTGAACGGTATGAGTACATCGCTGCCGGTCGAGGTACAGCTGGCGATGCTCAAGTCGATGCCCGGACTCGAAAACGCCGAGATGCTGCGCCCCGGCTATGCCATCGAATACGACTCGATTGATCCCACAGAGCTCGAGCGCACCCTCGAGACCCGCAAGATCGCGGGCCTATTCCTCGCCGGACAGATCAACGGCACCTCCGGCTATGAAGAAGCCGCGTGTCAGGGCCTGATGGCCGGCATCAACGCGGCACTCCAGGTCAAGCAGCAGCCGTCGCTGATTCTCGATCGCACTGAAGCCTACACGGCAATCCTGATCGATGACCTGATTTCGAAGGGCACCAACGAGCCCTACCGTATGTTCACGTCGCGCGCCGAGTTCCGCCTGCACCTGCGCATCGACAATGCCGACAGGCGCCTGACTCCGCACGGCCGCCGCGTCGGACTGATTTCCGATGGGGCCTGGGCCGACTTCCAGGCCAAGCAGGAACGGCTGAGTCAAATGAAGAAACTGATGGAGGCGACGCGGCTAACCCCCGAAATGCTGGAATCGATAGAAAAGCAGGGCCCCAGCGACAGTCGTGTGGGGACAGCCGCCCCCGGCTGTCCGGCCGAGCAAAGCTCGGCAGGCCTTTCGTCCGCTGCAGGCCAAACGCTGGCGCAACTACTAAAGCGCCCTGAAGTCACGATTGAGCGTTTAGTGCCAGCCCTCAAGAAGCTAGCGCCGGAGTTCTTTGAAAGAGATTCCTCTGCGCCCTCTGTGGTGAGGATTTCTTCCGAAGTCCGCAACGAACTCAAGTCGGTCGAAACCGAGATCAAGTACGAAGGCTACCTGCTGCAGCAACAGCGCGCCATGGAGCGCCTGAAGAAGTCTGAGCAGCACCCCATCCCGGAGTGGTTCGACTATCGTTCCGTGAGTGGCTTGTCGCGCGAGATGCAGGAGAAGCTCACGAAGGTCCGCCCCCGCACCATCGGCCAGGCGTCGCGCATTCCCGGCGTGACACCTGCCGCCGTCTCGCTGGTGAATGTTTTCATCGAAATCCAGGCCCGCCGCCGCGAGCAGGCAGCCGCGCTTTAGTTCTTGCCCCGGCTCTGCAACTGCTCCGCTAGCTGAAGCTCGCTCTCGGCATCTTCCTTTCGACCCACATCGCGGTAGGCCAGCCCGAGTAGATGATGCGTCGTCGGATTGTTCGGGTCCATGGATGCCGCCCGCTGCAAGGCTCGAATGGCTAATTCGAACTCGCCTTTCTTCTCGAGCACTTTCCCCAAAAGAATGTAAGGCCCGGTTGTGGTGGCATCGAGCCAGATCGAGCGCTGCAGAAGCCGCTCCGCTTCGTCGTATTTCTGCACTCGCGAATACGCGTCGGCCAACTTGTAGTAAGTCGCGGCATTGGCCGGATTGATCGCCAGTTCCTTCTGCAATTCCGCGATCGCTTCCGGGATTCGAGACTTATAGATATAGAGTTCCCCAAGAAGAAAATGAACCAGCGGCAGCTTCGGATCGAGCACCGCCGCCTTCTGCGCATACTCTTCCGCGATGGGATCGTACTCCTGCCGCAATAGCATTCGGGCAGTAAAGAGATACGCCGCCGGAGAATCGCCGGGGACGTCAAACATCTTGCCGAAAGACTTGCGCGCCTGATCGTAGTTTTTCAACTGGATATAACAGACGCCCAGAATGTAGGCCGCGTCCACATTCGCGCGCGGATACCATCCCTGCACTCGCTCCAGCAGCGGAATCGCCTCCGTAGGATGTCCGTTGAGGTAATACGAAAGCCCTAGAAGCTGTGTCGCTTCGTCGTTGGTGGGATCTGTCGAAACGGCTTTCTTCAGGTACTCGATTGCCTTCGAATAATCACTCTTCTTGTAATATGCCGTGCCTATCTCGAACGAGACGCCCTTAGCGGAAGGGTCGCGCGTTTCGACGCCCTGGAGTTCGGCAATGGCCTCGTCAATCTTGCCCTGTTGGATCAGCTTGCGGGCATCGGAAAAGTCGGGGCGGGCGCTTGCGGCAACCTGGGGCGCTTCCGGCGTAGCCGGCTGCTGCGCGAAACCATCGAACGAACACGCGGGAAACGTCACGAAACAACACGCGAGACGCAGTACCAAAGATCGCGCTTTCATAGCGAGAATTAGAGCACAAATCACATTCGGGTTGCGGAATCAACCTGAGTGTCCATGCCGGATCGTCCCCAAAGCCGAGGGAACAGAAAGCCTGTTTTTTCCCGGTACCTCGTGTACTCTTCCCCAAACTCTCTGGTCAGCATCGATTCCTCTCGCGTTGCCTTACGCGAATGAGCCGCCAGCAGGAGGACAACCGCCAGAACTCCACGCCACTCGCCAAGGACCAGCACCGTCCCCACACTCCCCAACAGCATCCCCGTATAGATCGGATGCCGCACAAATCTATACGGCCCCGTGCGAATCAGTTGGTGGCCTTCTTTGAGGGTGACCCGCGCGCTCCAGTACTCGCCAAGGCAGTAGCGCGCCCACACCGCGACCGCCACACCCAGCCACGTTACCGCGATGCCGACCCAGGCAATTGTCGGACTTTCTGGCAGGAATCGCAGCCGCAGCGGCCCGATCCGGAGCCATTGCGCGAACAGAAGGTTATAGGCGATCACCACGACGACCAGCGTGATCAACCGGTCCATCGATGTCTCCCGCGCCTTCGTTCGTTTCACGCGCAGCCACGTGATCGCCCAATAACCCACGAACACGTACCAGGGGATTAATTCGATCTGCCACAAGGTCAGTGATTTCATCGGCCGCCCTCCTTAGGTCCGCGAGGTCGCTTTCGTCATCCGGCGCAGGTGCCGGACCCATTCCTTCTCCATTTCGATCTGCTTGCGCATGTGCCGGACAATTTCTCCGCCGAATCTCCCTAGGTCCATCTTTTCTTGCAGGCCTTCCAGCACCTGATCCCGGCGCTCGAGCCGCTTCTCTCGCGTCCCGAGGATTGCTTCCTGTACGTCGGCCTTCAGCGCAGAGAACAGCCCCACCCGCAGGTAGAAAGCCGCTTCGACAGAGGCGTCCGCCTCGCTGAATTGACTGAGCCGCTCGATCAGACTCCGTTTGCCCTCGGCCGTCAGCGCGTACTGTTGACGCGTCTGCCCGCGCTCGCCGGGCACGGCCTTCTTGCTGACCCATCCCTCCTCCAGAAACCGCCGCAGCATGGGATAGACGATGTTGTTGTGCAGCGGCTCCTGCCCCATCATCCAGCCGGCTTCGCGCTTGAGCTGGTAGCCATATTTCGGATCGTCCAGCAGCATCGCGAGGAGTAATAGGTCATTCATGACAATGTCAATGATGACCTATTAAACGAGAACTGTCAAGCGCGAAGAGTTGGTCTTAGGTCATGGGTCTTAAGGTCTTGGGTCTTAGGGTCTTGGGTCTGAGGTCTTGGGTCTCCACGGATGCTCTCAAACGTGCGAACCCCGAGACCTAACGCCCAAGACCCAACACCTGCCCCCAGCCGCTACAATGGGCGTGCCCATGATTGCCCACTTGCGCGGAAAGCTGCTGGCCAAACATCCCAACCAGGCGATTGTCGAGACGGCGGGCGTCGGCTACGACGTGACCATCAGCGTGCCCACGTTTTCCGACCTGCCGGCTCCCGGCTCCGAAGTGGCTCTGCACATCCACACGCACGTCCGGGAAGATGCGCTCGCGCTTTACGGATTTCTTCGCGCATCGGAGAAGGTCTTGTTCGAGAAGCTGATCACCGTCAGCGGGATCGGCCCGAAGCTTGCGATCACCATCCTGAGCGGCATGCCTGCCGACGAAATGGTGGGAGCGATCCGCGGCAACGACGTGGCGCGATTGACGCGTATTCCCGGCATCGGCAAGAAAACGGCCGAGCGCATGGTGCTCGAGCTGCGCGACAAGTTGCCGCAAGCCGTGCCCACAGCGGTGACCGCCGCGCCGCCGATGAGCGCGGTGGAAGAGGACGTTCTCTCCGCCCTGGTCAATCTTGGATATCAGCGTGCCGCCGCCGAGAAGGCGCTCGAACTCAGCGCGAAAGGTGGCAAAGGGGGCTCGTTCGACGCACTCTTTCGCGGCGCACTGGCCGCGCTATCAAAGTAAAAGCAGGAAACTCACTTCTTCGGCTGGCTGGCGGAATCCGGCGTGAGTTGCAGATTGCCCACCACCAGCTGCGAGATGGCGTGCGGCCATGTCTCGAGCCCACTCTTGCCCGCTTGGACGGATTGAATGCTGGTCTTAATCACGTCCTTCTTGTTTGGGACGCTCATGAGCGCTTCCATGCTCAGTCCGCGCTTCGTCTTGTTCTGGATTTCCAGCGTCATGCCGACACCGCTCGGCAGCTCTGGGGGCTGCTCAAAGCTGAACCATACGTCGGCCTTCGCGAGGTCGGGCTGATACCTCACATTCACGATGCGATCATCCCGGACCGTGATATTCACTCCGAACTTGTCGCCCAGGAATAGATAGACCTCGTTCTCCGACACGTATGGCTGCTTGTCGTAATGGAGCTCCTCGTAATGCTCCTTCTCGACCTTGAGCCGCACGGTGAACGGTTTACGCATGACGGGGCTCTTCGGTTTGGTCGTAGACGTCTGCGTTGAGAGCGACGCGATGCCGGCCATGCTGAACACCATTGCAACAATGAACGGACGAAGGCTTCTCATATGCTGCAAAGCTTACTCCTATTTGCCAATACAGAAGGTGCTGAAGATCAAATTCAAAATATCATCGGTCGTCGTCGCGCCCGTGATCGCGTCCAGCGGCCGCAGGGCGTTGTAAAGGTCCAGCAGTAGCATCTCATGCGGAACCTTGTTCGTCACCGCCGCCCGCGCCGCTCCCAACGCCGCAAGGGAATCCTTGATCAAGCCGGAATGTCGGACGTTGGTCAGAAATCCCGTCTCGTGGATGCCAGCATCTCCTCCGACATGCTTCAGAATCTCCGTTCGCAATTCTGTCAGACCCTCGCCGGTGACCGCGGAAGTCATCAGCCGCGGCGCTGGATACACTCGAACTCCGTCTTGATTCCGAATCCCCAGATCTGCTTTGTTTCCCACAATGATTGCGGATCGCTTCACCGCCTGCTCGATCAGGTCCTCGTCCTCTTTCGAATCCAGTTGCGAAGCATCGACCACTACCAGCACCAGGTCCGCGTCGGCCAACGCTTCCATTGATTTGCCGATCCCTATCGACTCCACCTCGTCGAGCGCATGACGAATGCCGGCTGTGTCCACGAGCCGGACCGGAATCCCGCCGATCGCAACCGTCTCGGTAACCAGATCCCGCGTGGTGCCCGGAGTCGCCGTCACAATAGCCCGTTCCCGCTCCACCAGCCGGTTGAACAGCGATGACTTCCCCACGTTCGGCCTACCGACAATTGCCAAAGTCAATCCTTGATGCACGATCTTCCCGTAGGCAAAGCTGGCGTTGAGCTCTTCCAGCGGCTTCCGGATGGCGGCGACGTGCTCGAGAATCCTCTCGTCGGGCATCACCGAAACGTCGTCTTCCGCAAAATCGATCCCTGCTTCGAGCAGCGCAATCAGTTCCACCAGTTTCTGCTTGATCGGCTGCAGGCGTCGCGATAACGATCCATCCAGTTGCTGCGCCGCGACCTTGGCCTGATAGAGCGTCTGCGATTCAATCAGATCGCGCACCGCTTCGGCTTGAGTCAGATCGATGCGCCCGTTGAGAAACGCCCGCATCGTGAACTCCCCGGGCTCGGCCAGACGCGCGCCCGCCGCCACGCACAACTCTACAATGTGCCGTAGCACGACCGGAGACGCGTGCGCTGAAATCTCCATGATGTCGTCGGTCGTATAAGAGTGCGGCTTCGCGAAGTAGGTAACCACAACCTCATCGATGCGGCGTTCGTGTGCAGGGGACCATGTGGGGACAGCCGCCCCCGGCTGTCCGGCCGAGCGTAGCTCGGCAGCCTCATCGCTGGGCTCGACCAACTCCCCGAAAATCGCGCGCCCTGGCTCTAACTCGTGCCTCAGCCGCAGCATCGGCCCAGCGATCCCCCGCGCCCCAGGCCCGGCCAGTCGCACCACGCCGATCCCTCCACGCCCCGCAGGAGTGGCAATCGCAACGATCGTGTCATCCAGGTTCACGCGCCGATTGTAAACTGGTGGTTCGTCGTCGGTCGTTGGTCGTTGGCCACCAGCCGAGATCCAACTTTTGGCCAACGACGAACGACTAAATACTAGACGGAGAGCCAACATTGTCCGTAGCCGATGAACTCTTAAGGGCCAACGCTGAATTCGCGCGCAACTTCAAGCTGGGGGAACTCTCGGTGCGGCCGAAGCGGCAGGTAGCCGTGCTCGCCTGCATGGACTCCCGCATCCTGTTCGAGCATTGTCTGGGACTGAAGCCCGGCGACGCGCACATGATCCGCAACGCCGGCGGCATCGCCACCGAAGACGCGCTGCGTTCGCTCATCGTCTCCCATCACCTGCTCGACACCCAGGAGTTCATCATCATCAATCACACCGACTGCGGCCTGCTGAAGGTGCAGGAATACGAACTGCGCTCGAAGCTAACTGAAAAGATGGGCACTGTAGCCAGCGAACCCGCCCACTTCTACGCCTTCGACGACCTCGAAGAGAATGTCCGCCGGCAGATCCACCGCGTGAAATCGCACCCGTGGATTCCGAAGCACATCCCCGTGCGTGGCTTCGTCTACGATGTAAAGACGGGAAGACTAAAGGAAGTCGTTTAGCCCGTGTGGCGCGGGCGCCTCCGCCCGCGTCTGACCATAGGATCGAACTCGAACGAACTCCAAGACTCGTTCTCGCGATGTCGCGATCGTTAGGATACGGGCTGCTTGCCACCCGTCGGCTTGCGCGGGCGTGGGCGCCCGCGCCACATTCCACGGTTACCGAACCAACTTTTCAATCTCCTGCCGCAACTCCCTGTATGGCACCGCCCCCGGATGGTACCAGGCGACCTTCCCCGTCCGATCCAGCAACACGAGCGTCGGCGTGGTTGAAGCCCCATACACTTCGAAGTTCGACTTGCTGACCGGCACCGGCATGTCGAGCAGACCACTGTAAAAACGATGCCGCACCGCATCGATATATCGCAGTTCGTCGCTCGGCGAAGAGTGTTCGATCTGCGCCGTGTAGCCGTAAAAACGCGTCGGCCCGATCACCTTCAATCCCTTGGCCGCATACTCCGACCGCAATTGCGTGATAATCGGCGCCTCGGCTTTGCAGTCTGCGCACCAATGCGCCCAGAAGAAGAGCAGCACAGGCGAACCGCGAAGCTGCGTGGCCGGCGGCAGTGGCGCTCCCAGAAATTGATCCGACTTCAACGCCGGCGCGATTTTCCGCTGAAACGACAGCAAATTCAGATTCTTCTGAATGCGATCGTGAATCGAAGTGTTGCCGTACGTTCGCAGCGCCGACTGCAGCAACGCGACAGCCTGAGTTTTCTGCCCACGGGCAGCCAGCACCTGCGACTGCACTTCGAGCGCCGCCCCGAGCGCCAGCGGCAAATGAGGCTCCGCATCGAGCGGACGCTGCTTCAACTGTTCGAGCGCCAGGGTCTTCGTCTCTCTTGCGTAAGCCGCTGCCTGATCGTATTGCCCCTGATCGAGGGCCGCGCGACCCAGCCAGGAATACGCGTCCAGATACTCCGCGTCTGTTCCTCGCTGACTACGGTAGGAGTCGAGTTGGGCCTCCGCCCCGGCAAAGTTGTTCTGCGCAAGGGCAAAACGCACGCTCTCCACAATGCCAGCCCAGCAGGCACTCGCTGTCAGCAGAATTGCGAGCAGAAAAATCCTGGAACGCATTTGTCTCTATGATGATTCGTTTGCGGAAAAGTGGCAAATCGATCTGCAGCACTGAAGACTGCAGATGGTCGGTTGCCGGATTTCAGATTTCAGATTGTAGATTTAAGATTAAGGGTTGAACCCTAAGCCGAGCCAACCGCGCCACCTGGCGAGAAATCTGCAATCTGAAATCTTCAATCTGAAATCGGAACGAAGCAATCCCACCGCAACTCGACTTCGCAGAGGTTGTAAGCGCTTTTTAATCAGTGACTTAAGGCTAGCCTCTTACGAATGTTGTAGCTATTCCTGTGCACTTTCACGTACAATAAAGTTGCGTTTGACTTTAGAGTTCCTTCGCAGTACATGCATCTCCGCTTAACCCAGCGTGTGACCTGCCTGCAGAAG
>Ga0209698_10005302_pt1 | contig 13974 bp, 13 predicted proteins | sample LitLauG_LLR_2012_FD_187203 | JGI IMG/M metagenome (GOLD analysis project Ga0209698, IMG submission 187203) | Freshwater sediment microbial communities from Pennsylvania, USA - Little Laurel Run_MetaG_LLR_2012 (SPAdes) (version 2) | ecosystem: Environmental > Aquatic > Freshwater > Creek >... | reverse complement strand
GCCTCGCCCCGCGCGGCGGACCGGGCGGCTCCGTGATCGCGCCGATGGCCCCGGCCCCGTTCATCAACCCCGCCGTGATCCAGCGGACCGCCGCGCTCGCTGCGGCCGCCGAGGGCCGCCCCCCGGAGCCGTTCCGCTATCGCGAGGGCATGACCCTCGCCGGCCCTGCCGTCACACTGCCCCTGCGCTGGGCGGTGGCAGGTGCGCTCTCCGCCACGCAGGTGGGGCTGCGCGCCGTTGCGCGCGCCAGGCCCTCCGTGCGCACACCGGTGGCCGGTGCGCTCGCGCGGCTCGGGCCCTCCTCGGGTTTCGGGCCCGCGCCGGACAGGCTCGAGGGATGGCAGTGGAGCATGAGCGTGACCGCCCGCACGCCCGGCGGCAACACCGTCAGGACGCACGTCCACGCCGACGGGCACCCCGGATACCTGGCGACCGCCCGCATGCTCGGCGAGGCCGGAGTGCTGCTGGCGACGGCCGGCGCGACCCCCGAGGTGAGCGGATGCCTGACGCCGGCCGCGGCGCTCGGCACCGGCTCCGCGCCGAGCTTTGACCGGGCGCGCGTGCGCTTCTCCGTCGAGGACTAGCGGCGGGCCGGCCGTCCCGGCGGCGCCCGTTGTGAAAGGCTGCCGCGCATGCGCGAGGCAGTGATATGCGAACCGCTCCGCACCGCGGTTGGGGGCTTCGGCGGGATGTTCAGGGACGTCCCCGTGACACGGCTCGCGGCGAGCGTGATCGCCGGGCTCGTGGCCAGGACCTCGCTCCCGCCCGAGGCGATCGACGACGTGATCCTCGGCCAGGGATACGCCAACGGCGAGGCCGCCGCCCTCGGCCGCGTCGCGGCACTCGACGCCGGGCTCCCGATCGAGGTCCCGGGCCTGCAGGTCGACCGGCGCTGCGGCTCCGGGCTCCAGGCGATCACGCTCGCATGCATGCAGGTCCAGACGGGTGTCTGCGATCTCGTCCTCGCGGGCGGCGCCGAGAGCATGAGCCAGGCCGAGTTCTACGTGACGGGCATGCGCTGGGGGGTGCGGGCGCCCAGCCTCGATCTGCAGGACCGGCTCGCGCGGCCTCGGGTCACCTCCGGCGGCATCCACCACCCGGTCGCGGGCGGGATGATCGAGACCGCTGAGAACCTGCGCAGGGAGTATGCGATCAGCCGCGAGGAGCAGGACGAGCTCGCGCTGCGCTCACACCGCCTCGCCGTCGCCGCCCAGCAGGACGGGACCTTCGCCCAGGAGATCGTGCCCGTCACGGTCAGCGGCCGCGGCGGCGAGAGCGTGATCGACACCGACGAGCACCCGCGCGCCGACACGACGCTCGAGCGCCTCGCGGCCCTGCGCCCGATCATGTCACGCAGCGACCCGCAGGCGACCGTCACCGCCGGCAACGCCAGCGGCCAGAACGACGGCGCCGCGATATGCATAGTCACCCACCCTGAGCGCGCCCGCGAGCTCGGCCTGCGGCCGCTCGCAAGACTCGTCTCCTGGGCGGTGGCGGGCGTCGCGCCCGAGACGATGGGGATCGGCCCGGTGCCCTCGAGTGCCCGTGCGCTGGAGCGGGCGGGGCTGTCGATGGCGGACATCGACCTGATCGAGCTGAACGAGGCGTTCGCGGCCCAGGCGCTCGCGGTGCTGCGCGAGTGGGACCTGCCAGACGGGCTCGAGCGCGTCAACGTGCACGGGTCGGGGATCTCCCTCGGTCACCCGATCGGCGCAACCGGCGGACGCATCCTGACGACGCTGCTGCGCGAGCTCGAGCGCCGCGAGGCGCGCTACGGGCTCGAGACGATGTGCATCGGCGGCGGGCAGGGAATGGCCGCGATCTTCGAGCGCACCGCCGCATAGCCCGCGCCAACGGTGGTCCACGCCGGCCGCCCCGCGCCGGGCGCCCGCGTAGGCTGAGAGGGATGTCCACATCAACCGGGCCTGTCGGCCGCGGGCTCGCAGCCTGCGCCCTCGTGATCGCCGCGCTCGCCGTAGCCTGCTCGGCCGCGGCGGCGCAGAGCCTGCTGCCGCCGGGCAGCAACAGCGTTCTGACGGGGCTGACCGGCGGCTCCTACCCGGCCTTCGAACGCGAGGTCGGCAAGCACGCGGCGGTCAACGGCGTGTTCGTCACCTGGGGACGCACGTTCGCGGGTGCCTTCGGCGAGGCGAGCTACAACCACGCGCGGCTGATGCTGCACATCTCCACCGCACAGGGCTACGGCGCGCCGGAGCAGATCACGACCGCCGCGATCTCGCAGGGCCAGGGCGACGGATACCTGCTCAGCCTGTCCGCGCAGATAGCCGCGAGCGGGCAGCCCGTCTACATCCGGCTGTTCCCCGAGATGGACCAGGCGAACAACGCATACTGCGCGTTCAACGCCGACGGCTCCTCACGCGGCCCGTCGCACTCCACCGCCGCCTTCCGCCAGGCGTGGCGCCGCGTCGTCCTGATCCTGCGCGGCGGCCCCGTCGCCGCGATCGACATGCGGCTCGCGAGGCTGCGGATGCCGCCGGTGCGCGGGAGGGCGCCCGCCGCGAGGCTGCCGCTCCTGCCCGTCGCGTTCCTGTGGGTGCCGCAGAGCGCCGGGACACCGGAAACACAGGCGAACAGCCCGGCCGCGTACTACCCGGGAAGCGCCTACGTCGACTGGGTCGGCACTGACTTCTACAGCCTGTATCCGAACTTCTCGGGCCTTCAGCGCCTCTACAGTGAATATCCCGGCAAGCCTTTCGTGTTCGGCGAGTGGGCGCTGTGGAACGGCGATGACCCGGGCTGGGTCGACTCGCTGTTCTCGTTCATCGCCACACATCACCGGGTGCGGATGGCCCTCTACAACGAGGGCGAACGCGAAAACGGCCCGTTCCGGCTGTCCCGCTACCCGAGCTCGCGCCGGGAGATCCGGCGCCTGCTCGCGCCGAGCCGGTTTCTCGCCTACGCCCCCGAGTGGGCGCACCGCTGAACGCCGCCGCTGCGGTCAATCACCGACGCCCCGCTCGGAGCATTACCGATGGATCGCCGCGCGGGCGTGTCAAGGCTGAGTGCAGCAGACTTCCCCCGACCCCGGAGACCCCAGATGCCGATGACAGATGCGCCAGGACGCCACGACGCGATCGCCGCGGGCGAGTGGGTGATCGACGCGAGGAACTCGAGCGTCAGGTTCACCCTGAAGCACTTCATGTTCGCGAAGGTCAACGGCAGCTTCCATGAGTTCAGGGGCGCCCTCACGAGCTCCGGGGGCACCCTCAGCGCGAGCGGGGCGGTGGCCGCCGGCTCGATCGAAACCGGCGATGAGGTCCGCGACCAGCACCTGCGTGACTCCGCCGACTTCTTCGGCGTCGCGCAGAACCCCGAGATCACGTTCAACTCGACCCGGATCGAGATGCTCAAGGACGGCACCCTCGACATCCGCGGCGAACTACAGATGCGCGGCGTGACGCGGCCGATCGAGCTGCGAGGCACCGTCGCGGCGGCGGACACGGCCGGCGAGGGCGAGTGCGCGCGTCTGAGCGTCCACGGTGAGATCGACCGGGGCGATTTCGGGCTGACGTGGAATCAGCGGCTCGACACCGGCGGCGCGCTTCTGGGCAACAGGGTCAAGATCGACCTGCAGCTCCTCGCCGTGCGCATGCCCGCCGCGTAGCGGAACGCCTCTCTTACACAACCCCTACACACCGCAGCACCTGCACTTAGGTTTCGCCTTCGATGATGGACGGGATCACCAGCAGCACGTTCCCAACAGGGAGGCACTGACCACGATGCAGATACCCACAAGGATCCGGGTCGCGATGGTCGCCGGCACACTCGCTGTCGGTGGAGCCGCCGTCGGCATCGCCGCCGCGGCCGCGGCGCCGTCCACCACCACGACGACGACGCCGACGACCACAAGCACCAGCACCACGACGACGCCGAAAGCGACGACGCCGCCGAGCACCACGACCCCCAGCCAGAAGACGCCGAACACGAAATCCGGCAAAGGGCCCTGCCCCGACAAGGGCACGGGGTCCAGCAACGGAGCCTACGAAGGCGGCCCTCCCGGCGGCCCGTCGGGCGCCGGATACGAAGGTCCCGCCCCGGGCGTCAGCGCCCAGTAGCGGCGAGAGCCCGGGCCCGCGCAGCCGCGGCGGGCCCGGGCCGTCTCGTGCCGCGGCTCACCACGATCGCGTTCGCTGCGGAATTGCCGCAGACCGCGTGACGTTTGCGCGAACGGGCGGTCTCAGCTGTTGAGGGAACACGAACCGACGGGTTCCAGCTCAGGACGGGGCATGCGGGAGCCGCCTGCCCGTCTGCCCCACGGACAGGGGCGGGCGGGCAGACGGCTCCTCGCCCCGTCCTCAGTAGCCGAAGACGGAGGGGCCTTCCCGGCGGCTCGATGCTTCTTCGGGCCCCGCGGCCCTGGCCTGCGCTTCGGCTTCCCTCGCACGGGTCCGGGCTTCTTCGGACGAGCCCGCTTCCGGTGAGCCGGACTGCGATTCCCCGCCGCGGGACTGGGATTCCGCTTCCGACGGGGAGGCGGCTTCGCGCGAACCTTCCTGCCCGCTCTGCCCCGAGGCCGATGCGGAGGAGACCCCTTCGCCCGCCTCGATCTTGCGGATCACGTTCGCGGCCGTGTCCGAGGAGATCGCGAAACCGACGCCGGTGCTTCCAGGCTGCGAGCCTTCGCTGCGGGCGGCGTCGCTCGCGATCTGCGAGTTGACGCCGATCACCTCGCCCCTGTCGTCGATCAGCGGGCCGCCGGAGTTGCCGGGGTTCAGGGCCGCGTCGGTCTGGATCGCGCCGGCGATCTTGGCGCCGTCCGGGGCCGCGATTTCACGGCCGAGCGCGGACACGATCCCGCGCGTGAGGGTCTCGTCGAGCCCGTAAGGGTTGCCGATCGCATACACGGCGTCGCCGACCTTCACCGAGCTCGAGCTGACGAGCGTGAGCGGTTTCAGGCCGAGCCCGGACGGGTCGACCTGGATCAGCGCGAGATCGGCGTTCGCTTCTTCCCCGACGAGCTTCGCGCTGCGGCTCGCGCCGCCCGAACCCGACGCGCTGACTGTCAGCGCCTGCGAGCCCGCGACGACGTGCGCGTTCGTGAGGATCAGGCCCTTGTCATTGAGGACGATGCCGGTCCCGAGGTCGCTGCCCTGAGCGGTCGTCGACTTGATCAGCACGACCCCGGCGGAGTCCCGCTGATAGACCTGGCTCGCCGTCAGCGTCGTCGAGGACGCGTTGCGCCGCGTGCCCGAGCCCGACGCCGACAGGGTGGATGAGCCCGCGCCCGCCGAGGCGCCGGTCGAGCCCGCCGAACCGCTGATCAACAGCAGCGCGGCGCAGGCGGCGAGCGCTCCGAGCAATGCCGCCAAAATCATTGGTGCGAACGACTGACGTCTCACGTTGACCTCCGGGTCCATGGGTAAAGACCCATCTTGCGAGCGCTCGCTGTGGCGGCGATAACGTCTTTCGAAAGCGTGGCTAACGCGGGAGAAAAGCCCCGCTAACGGCGCGAAGCGCCCGCCGCGGCGGGCGAGCTCGCCGCGAGGTCGGCGACGGTCCTCTGGAACGCCTGCAGCAGACGCGTCGCGGCGGGCGACATCCCCCCCGCCGGATGGATGATCAGGAACCTGCGCAGGAACGTCAGCCCGTCGACTGGCACGATCTCGAGCCTGTCGGCGGGCGTGAGCGTCAGCCGCGACATGACGGTCGGCAGCCCGAGCTCGTGCGCCTCGTCCTTCGCGGCCTGCGTCGAGCCGACCTCGCACGCCGCGAGCGGCGGCCCGAGGCCCGCCGCGGCGAGCTCCTCGTCGATCACCTGGCGCGTGTGCGCCTCGGGGTCGCGGAGCACGAGCGGAGTCGCGAGCAGCTCCGCTGGGCTGATCGACGCGCGGCGCGCCCACGCGTGGCCGAGCGGCACCGCGATCACGATCTCGTCGTCGATCAGGGGCACGACCGTCGCCCCGGGGATGCTCTCGCCGCTCATGTACGCAGCGACGCCGATGTCCGCGCGACCCTCGGAGATCAGGCTCTTCACCAGCCGCGAGTTCGCGATCACGACCTCGACCGCGGCGTCGGTCTCCCGATGCATCAGCACCAGCGTCCTCGGCAGCATGAACTCGGCGGCCGTATGGCTGATCGCAAGGTGCACGGTCTCACCCGCACCGCGCATCTGCCCGATGACGACATCGAGCTCGTCGACGTCGGCGAGCAGCCTGCGTGCATGGGTGTAGAGCCTCGCGCCCTCGGCGGTCGGCGTCACTCCCCGCGACGAGCGCTCGAGCAGCCGGGCCCCGACGAGCTCCTCCAGCGCCTTCAGCCGCTTGGACACCGCCGGCTGGCTCAGATGCAGGCGCTGCGCCGCGCGGCCGATCCCGCCGAGGTCGACGGCCGCGCAGAACGCCCGCAGCTCGGAGAGCTCGGGGCTGCGCGTTCCCGGCTCCCTGCTCATGAAGGCACCCTGCACGATCCCCTGGTCATGCCCACAGGTTATGGCCTGGGGACTAACTCGGCATGGCTTTTCTTGCGCACGCCTACTCGGTGACGGTCGCCGGGGCGAAAGTACTGACAGGGCAAGAAGGCAATTCCAACCAAGGCGGGGTGAGCATGTCATGAAGCACACTGAGGCACCGGACCCACAGGTCGAGGTGCGTGACCAGCAGCAATTCGACGACGCGGTCAACCGCAAAGGCAAGGTCGTCCTCGAGTGGCTCGCAGGAGCCGGGATCTTCGCAGCGGTCCTGATGTCCGCGATCGCCCTCGTCCAGAGCGGCCAGCACAGCGAAAGCGCGAGCGCGAGCGCGACGCCCGTGCTCAAACAGCCGGCCGCCACAGCCAACGCGGCGGCGACGGCGCCCGCCGCCGTGGCCTACACCACTATTACGCCCCTCTCCAAGAAGGGCCCGGAAGGCAAGATGCACGACGCCTTCTCGAACACCGACTTCACGGTGAAAGTCGGCCAGCCTCTGAAGATCGTCGTCGACAACACCGACGAAGGCAACCACAGCCTCACCTCACCGGTCGCGAACGTCAACGTCGTCGTGACCCCCGGCAAGCACACCTACACGGTCGTCTTCAGCAAAGCCGGGAAATTCCAGTGGTACTGCGTGATCCCGTGCGATGACGACACCAAGGGCTGGGCGATGCAGCACAGCGGCTACATGAGCGGGTACTTCACGGTCACCTCCTAGAACTTGCCCCGCCAAGAGACGATGCCTCCCGCGGCTGCCCAGGCCGCGGGGGGCATTCGTCTTTCCGGGGCCCTTGAGGGCCGGCGTTCCAGCGTGCCTGTCAGCAATCGGGCGGCGCGGGCGACCTGGAGGTTGTGAGAGGAGCGAAGCGGGGGATTGAGGCAGCGCTCGGCGAGGGCGACTGGGCCGGTGCACTTGAGCGGATCGCCGCGCGCTGCGCGGGGCGGCCGACGAGGCTGCGCGCGCTGCCCGCCGGCGGCGAGGGCGCGCACCGGGGCGCGGGCCCGTATCCACTGCGCTCGATGTCCTTTGACGAGCGGTCGGACGAGGTTCGCGTGGGGCTCGGCGCGCCCGCGGCGGACGGTCCCGCGCTGCGCTGCTACATCGCGGCGCCGAGCCGCATCACCGTGGCCGAGGACGAGGACCACGGGAGGATCAGCGTGCTCGTTAGCGGCGTTGGGCCGACCCGCACTCTGATAGAAGTGAGTGCTCGGAGACGCGGGGGAGGAGCCTTCGTGCAAGGGGAGCCACCGGTCGTGTTCCACCGGCCAGCATTGCGGAAGGGGGCGCGGGATGGAGGGAGCCGTGCCATTTAGGAACCGCCAGCTCGAGTATTTCGTGACCGTCGCTGACGAGGGTCAGATCACGCGCGCCGCGGCGAAGCTCCACATCGCCCAGCCCGCGCTCTCGCAGGCGATCGCGCAGCTCGAGTCCGAGATGGGGGTGAAGCTGCTCGAACGCCACCCGCGCGGCGTGAGCCTCACGCCGGCGGGCGAGATGTTCTACCCGAAGGCGCGCGCCGTGGTGGAGAGGGAGAGTGAAGCGGCGAGTGTCGCGAGCTCGCTGAGGCGCGCCTCCAGCGGCACGATCGAGCTCGGGTTCATCGGGCCGCCTCCGACGCTCAGTTCACCCGATCTGCTCGCGGCGATCGAACGCGCGCATCCGGACGCCGAGATCGCGCTGCGGGACCTGCCGTTCCCGGCGGGCAGCACCGCCTCATGGCTCGCCGGCGTCGACGCCGCGCTGTGCGTCGCGCCCGCGCTGGAACCGGGCGTCAGCGCCCAGACGGTGAGGATCGAACCGCGCGCGGCGGTGACGAGCGCAGAGCACCCGCTCGCCATGCGCGAGGAGCTGACGGTCGCCGACGTGCTCGATGAGACATTCGTCGCCTACCACCCTGACGTCCAACCGGAGTGGGCCGGATGGCACAGCCTGGACGACCACCGCGGCGGCCCGCCGTCGTCGCTGACCACCGACAGCGTCCTCACGTCGCTGCAGATGCTCAGCGCGATGACGACCAGCACGGGCATAACGACCGTTCCGATTCGCGACGCCCAGATCGCGAGCCAGGTCCTCAGCGGCGTGAAGGTGATCCCGGTGAGCGACGCGACGCCCGCCGTGATCTCGCTGGTGTGGCTCGAGGAGAACCGCAACCCTCTGCTCGAGGTGCTCGCGGCGACCGCCGAGGGCATGCTCGCCCACGGCGACCGGTAGCGGCTCAGGTGATGATCTGGGTGCAGGTGAAGCTGGCCGCCAGGCGCTCGCCGCGGTGGACGCGAACCTGCCAGACCTGGGTGCGCGAGCCGACGTGAAGCGGCTCGCCGATCGCGGTGAGCACGTCGCCGTCGGTCGCGGACGCAAGCACGTTGATCTTCAGCTCAACCGTTGTGAAGCCGCGCCCCTCGGGAAGGTGGCGGAGCGTCCCCCACGCCGCGACTGTGTCCGCGAAGGCGACCCACGCGCCGCCGTGCACCTCGCCCATCGGGTGAAGCTGGCGCCTGTCGATGGGCATCCTGCCCAGCACGTGCTCATCTGTGATCTCCGTCAGCTCGATGCCGAGGTTGCCTGGGAACGTGCCCGCGAGGCGCTCGGCGCTCAGCTCGGGGGTGATCGCGGGGTTCCCCGGTCGCCTCGTACCCGCGGCCATCGCTCTCGGCTCTCCTGGGCGCCTAGAGCTCGAGCGCTCGCTCGAGGATCGATGCGCCGTCGACGCTGCGCGGGAGGTCTCCGAAAGCCAGGCCGGCGCCGCCGAGCCGACCGGCGCAGAACGCGTCCGCGACCGCCGGTGTGCTGTGGCGGAGCAGCAGGCTCGCCTGCAGGGCGACCGCCATGTCCTCCACGAGGCGGCGGGCTCCCCACTGCGCGGAGTCGGGGTCGGCGGCGAGCGCGGCGATTCCAGCCCGCACCCGCTCCAGGTGCGAGTCAAGGCGAGCATCGGCGCCGGCCGCGAGCTCGCACTCCGCGAGGAACGCCGGCGCACTCTGCGGTTCGCGGGCGAGCGCACGTAGGACGTCCAGCGCGATCACGTTGCCCGAACCCTCCCACACGGTCCCCAGCTGGATGTCGCGGTAGAACTGCGCCATCGGCGCCTCCTCGACATAGCCATTGCCGCCGAGGCACTCCAGCGCCTCCGCGGCCAGCGGGGCTCCGCGCTTGCAGATCCAGTACTTCATCACCGCGAGCGCAAGGCGCCTGAAGGCGACCTCGGAGGGCTGCTCGGAGTCGAATGCGCGCGCGATCCGCATCGTCGCGGCCGTCGCCGCCTCGGACTCGATCGCGAGGTCCGCGAGCACGTTCATCATCGCTGGCTGCCGGGCGAGCGGTGCGCCGAACGCCGTGCGGTGGCGGGCGTGCCAGATCGCCTCGCCGACGACGCGCCGCATCATCCCGGTGACGGCCATCATCGTGTCGAGCCGCGTCCACACCAGCTGCTCGACGATGAACGCCGTGCCGCGTCCCTCCTCGCCGAGCATGCGCGCGGGCAGATGGTCGTACTCCACCTCCGAGGATGCGAGGCAGCGGCCGCCGAGCTTGTCCTTCAGGCGCTGGATCCTGAAGCCCGGGTGCGGGCGCTCCGCGACGAAGCAGGTGATCCCTGCGTCGGTCTGGGCGAGCGTGAAGAAGACGTCGAACACCGGATGGGTGCAGAACCACTTGTGGCCGGTCAGCTCGAACCATCCACCGCCGACGGGCTCGGCGACCGTCGAGTTCGCCCGCAGGTCCGAGCCGCCCTGCTTCTCGGTGAAGACCATCCCCGCCTGAGCGAACTTCCCGTAGTCGGGCAGCGTCAGCCGCGGCTCCCATTCCGCCGCCAGCGCCGGCTCCTGGCGCATCGTGGGCACCGCGGCGTAGTTGATCGACATCGGGCAGCACGGCCCGGTGTCGAGCTGGTTGAACAGATGGAACATCCCGGCGCGCACGACGTGCGCGCCCGGCCGGCTCTCGCGCCACGGCAGCGTGTTCACTTCGCGCTCGACGCCGAGCCGCAGCATCCAGTGCATCGACGGGTCATAGTCGATCTCGTCGACGCGGTTGCCGAAGCGGTCGTGCGTGCGCAGCACAGGAATGTTGCGCTGTGCGCGGCGTGCGTGCTCCTGCGCCTCGGCCGACACGACGACGGCGCCGAAGTCGCGCACCCGGTCAAGGCCCCACTCGCCGCCCTCCCGCACGAGCGCCTCGCGCAGCGCCGGGTCCGCGTCGAACGCGTTGTGGCCCACCAGCTCAGGGGTCTGGTTGCGGACCTCATGCGTCTGCCCAGGGTGGGTACGGCCAACCGTCGACATCATCGCCCCCTCGTTCGATTCCGTGCGCGGGAGGTTACTCCGCGGCGCCCACCGCCCCTAGCCCGCGGGCGCTAGCGGGCACGGGAGACGCGAGAGCAGGCCGCGATAGGTGTTCATGTCCGCGTGATTCCAGTCCGAGTGCGTCTGATGCTGGAAGGCGGGAACGAGATCGTGATGGTAGGGCGAGGACAGGCTCTCGTTGTGGCCGATCACGTTGCGCGGGGCGATCCGGTACAGGCACTGCAGCCAGCGGGTCAGCAGCAGCGACGCGCGCAGCTGCCGGCGGTCGCCGAGGATCGCCTGGTCTGAGAAGCCGACGTTCTCGATCCCGATCGCCGTCCAGTTCAGGCCGGTCGTGTGCCGACAGCGGATCGCGAGGGGGACGAGCTGATCGATGCGTCCGCTCGGCTCCACCAGGAAATGCGCGCAGGTGTTCGGAAGCTCATGGAACTCGCTGTCGGGGACGTCCGGCGCAAACGTGTTGAACGCTTCGGAGGCGCCCGCCGTCTCGGTGTAGTGCTCGACGATGACTTTCGGGTTCTTCAGCCTGTACGTGTGTTCCCCGTAGTGGCGCAGGGAGTAGGCGGCCATCTCCGACCGCCGGGCCGCGCCGTACGGGATCGGCCACTGGTGGATCGGCGGCGGCACGAGCACCGTCGCCGCGGGCGGGCTACTCGCGCTCGTGGTCGTCGCGGCGGCGGGCGTGCTCGCGGCGGGGGCGCCAGCGCCGCCGGACGGCGCCGGTGCGCTCGCCGCCGCGGCCGCCGGGGAGGAGCCGGCAGTCGGCGCCATCACGCCGGCGGCACCCTGGCCTCCGCAGCCCGCCGTCGCACCGATCAGGCACGCAAGAGTGCCCGCCGCGAGCATCGATCGCATGCGCTCATCGTAGGTGGCGGCGGGCCCGGCCCCGCCGGCAGGCCGATGTCGCGGCGTTCCCCGGGCCGCTGCGCATACGCTCTGCTCATGAAAGCGCTCGAGAACCTCAGGGGAAGACTGGCTGAGCTGGCAGATCTCTCAGCCGTGCAGATGCTCGCCGGATGGGACCAGCTCGTGATGATGCCCTCGCAGGCAGGGCCGGCCCGTGCCGAGCAGCTCGGCACGATGGCGCGCGTAATCCACGAGCGCGAGACCTCCGATGACATCGGCGAATGGCTCACCGAGCTCGACGGCGCCGAGCTGTCCGAGCTCGACCGTGACATCGTGCGGATCGCCCGGCGCGACTGGGAGCGCGCACGCGTCGTACCGGAGGAGCTCGCGGTGGAGCTCGCCCGCGCCAGCGCGGACGGCCAGGAGATCTGGCAGCGCGCGCGGGCCGAGGATGACTACGCGGCGTTCCGACCCGCGCTCGAGCGCAACCTGGAGCTCGCACGCGAGCGCGCCCGCTGCGTGGCTCTCGACGGGCAGAGCATGTACGAGGCGCTGCTCAGCGACTTCGACTTCGGCCTGCGGGCAGATGAGCTCAGGGACGTCTTCGGCGCGCTCGGCGAGAAGCTCCCCGCGCTCGTCTCGGAGGCTCAGGAGCACTCACCGCGCAGGAGGCTCGACGTCCCGGTCGCGGCGCAGCGGGCGGCCGTCGAGAGCACGCTCGCGCGCCTGGGGGTCGAGCACACGAGCTGGCGCCTGGACGTGTCGACGCACCCGTTCAGCACCCAGATCGGCCTGGATGACTCGCGCATCACGACGCGGTACGGCGACGGCGGCGTGGAGTCGCTGCTCAGCTCGCTCCACGAGTACGGCCACTCTCTCTACGAGCGGCAGATCGACCGTGAGCTGGCCCGCACTAGCCTCTCCGGGGGCACCTCGATGTCGATCCACGAGTCCCAGAGCAAGCTGTGGGAGAACCATGTCGCGCGCAGCCCGGCGTTCGCGCACGTGCTGTCCGCCGAGCTCGGCCGCGGCGGGTTCGCCGTCTCACCGGCGGACCTGCACGCGACGCTCGTCGGAGTCGAGCCGTCGGAGATCCGAGTGTCGGCGGACCCGCTCACCTACCCGCTGCACATCATCCTCAGGTTCGAACTCGAGCTCGCGCTGATCGAGGGCGAGCTATCCACCGCCGACCTGCCCGGAGCATGGCGCGATGGCATGCACAGGCTGCTCGGCGTCGAGGTCTCCGGCGACGCGCTGGGATGCATGCAGGACGTGCACTGGAGCGACGGAGCATTCGGCTACTTCCCGAGCTACGCGCTCGGATGCCTGATCGCCGCGCAGTTGTGGGAGGCGATGGAGAGCGACATCGGCGCGCGCGAGGACGGCCTGCGGGAGTGCGACGTCGCGCCGATCCAGGCCTGGCTCGGCGAGAACGTGCACCGCTACGGCAGGCGCCTTGACACGAACGAGCTGATCGAGCGCGCAACCGGCCGCGCGCTGGATGTCGAGCCCTTCCTGCGCTACGTGGCGCCGCTCGCCGGCCGCCCCGGCGCGGCCGCCTGAGCTGCTGCTAGCTTGCACCGCCGTGACGGGCTCGGGAGCACAAGGGGAACCAGCATGAGATCCCCGATGCGCCGGACCGCCGTGCTGCTCGGCACGCTCGCGCTGGCGGGCGCATCGCTCGCTTCGCAGGCATCCGGAGCCACGATCGCCGTCGGCAACCTGAGCGACAGCGGCCCCGGATCGCTGCGAGCGGCGATCCTCAGCGCCTCCCCCGGCGACAGCATCACGGTCCCCGCGGGCGAGATCACGCTCACCTCCGGCCCGCTCGCCATCTCCAAGAGCATCACCATCACGGGCGCCGGGCCCGGCGCGAGCGTGATCAGCGCCAACAACGCCTCGAGGGTCCTCACGATCACCGGCGCGCCCGTGGTCGCCCTCGAATCCCTCACCGTGACGCAGGGCAACGCCGAAAAGGGCGCCGGCATCCTCGCCGCCGGCGAACTGACCCTGCGCCATGTCGCGGTCAGCGGCAACCACGCCGGCGGCGACGGGGCGGCCGGTTACGGCGGCGGCATCGAGTTCGCGGCGGGGACGCTCAGCCTGATCGAAAGCTCGGTCAGCGCGAACAGCGCGGGGGGAGGCAAAGGAGGCGCCGGCTTCGGCGGCGGGATCGGATACGAACCCCCCGGCGACTCGACCAGCTTCACGCTGTCGCTGCTGCGCAGCTCGATGACCGGGAACTCCGCGGGGGGACCGCTGGCCATCGGCTTCGGCGGCGCGATCGAGGTGGCTCCCGGCACCGAAAAAGGGCAGGCCTCGATCTCGGTGATCGAAAGCGACATCTCCGGGAACACCGCCGGGGGCGGAGCCCTGGAATCCACGGGCTATGGAGG
>Ga0209698_10005301_pt1 | contig 13974 bp, 17 predicted proteins | sample LitLauG_LLR_2012_FD_187203 | JGI IMG/M metagenome (GOLD analysis project Ga0209698, IMG submission 187203) | Freshwater sediment microbial communities from Pennsylvania, USA - Little Laurel Run_MetaG_LLR_2012 (SPAdes) (version 2) | ecosystem: Environmental > Aquatic > Freshwater > Creek >... | reverse complement strand
CCGAGAAAGTTGCATTCTGAGTGCGGGAGATCCTTCGCTCCGCCTGAAAAGCGGCTCTGCTCAGGACGACCCTGTTGCCAACACTTGAAACCGAGACACTACCGGGCCTTCCAGCCGCGTGCAACGTGCCTTTCCGCTAAGATAAAATGGTTTACTTTGCCCGAAGGCCCACGGCCTGAGACCCAAGACCGCTCCCCATGACCATCGGAGTCCTAGCCCTGCAGGGCGATTTCGACGCCCACCGCCGCCGGCTCGAAGAACTGGGCGCCGAAGTTGTGCTAGTCAAGAAGCCGGAGCAGTTCGACGAAATCGACGGTCTCGTCATCCCCGGAGGTGAGTCCGGTACCTTCCTGAAACTCCTGGGCGACGCGGGATTCGAAAAGCTGAAACACTTCGTCAAAGTGAAGCCGACATTCGGCACCTGTGCCGGCGCCATCCTGCTCGCTAGCGAAGTCGAGAACCCCACCCAGTCCGGACTCGGCGCCCTCAACATCCGCATCCGCCGCAACGCCTACGGACGCCAGATCGACAGCTCCATCCGCGAAGGCAAGTTCGTCGCACAGCACAGGTCTGGCGATCCTCACGATGGCGCGCTTCACGAATCCCCGCTCGAAATGGTTTTCATTCGCGCTCCTAAAATCGTCCACGTCGGCGAAGGCGTCGAAGTCCTCGCCACCGAAGGCGCCGATCCCGTAGCTGTCCGGCAGGGAAAAGCGATGGCGGCAACCTTCCACCCTGAACTCTCCGCCGACACCCGCGTCCACCAGGCGTTTCTAGATCTCGTGCAAGACCGCGTCCCCTAAGCCGGAGAATCGCCATGTATGGATTGATTGCAAAGCTGACGGTTGTCCCCGGCAAGCTCGAAGAAATGATCGGAATCCTGAAGGAAAGCGCCGCCAGTATGTCCGGCTGTTTCAGCTACGTTGTCGCCGAAGACTGTGCGGACGAAAATACCATCTGGGTCACCGAGGTCTGGGCCACGCTCGCCAGTCACGACGCCTCTCTTCTGTTGCCGTCTGTGAAAAAGGCGATCCCCCAAGCCACAGCGATCGTTGCAAGTTTTGAGAAGGTTGCCGTCACCACTCCTGTTTGGGATGGCGGGTTGCCCGCCGGGCACGCCCACTCATCCCCAGACGAAATTCGTTGAGGTGTTCGAAAATGTGCAGAAACATCAAAATGCTCTTCAACTTCGATCCCCCGGTCACCGACGAAGAAATCCGCGCCGCCTCGCTCCAGTTCGTGAGAAAAATCAGCGGCTTCAACAAGCCCTCGAAGGCGAACGAGTCCGCATTTCTGGCGGCGATAGACGAAGTCGCCGCTGCCTCAACCCGCCTCCTGCATTCGCTGGAAACCACGGCCGCTCCCAGAAGTCGCGAAGAAGAAGCCGCCAAAGCCAAAGCCCGCGCCGCCATCCGCTTCGGCCCCTAGTGTGGGACGGACACTCCTGTCCGTCGCCGTTGCGGTTGATCTTGCTTTTGATCTTGGTTTTGATCTTGCTTTTGCTCTTTCCGCTGGGGTGGGGACTTTTTGATCCCCAAAATAAAAACGAAAAAATCCTTGACAAGCAAATCGCGTAACAGTATGGTTACGCATTATGCGTCACCGTTCGGTTACATATTCGCCGGCGAAAACCACCGAGGCCGCCTTCCAGGCCCTCGCCGATCCCACCCGCCGCGCCGTCCTCGATCTCCTCCGCCGCGGCAGCCAGCCTGCCGGAAAGATCGCCAGCGCCTTTCCCGTCTCCCGCCCCGCCATTTCCAAGCATTTGCGCCTCCTCCGCCGGGCTCACTTGGTGCGGGAGCACCGCGAAGGCCGACACCGCGTCTACCAACTCAACCCGGAGCCGCTCCGCGCTGTCGATTCATGGATCGAGCAATACCGAGGCTTCTGGAGCACCAGCCTCAGCAACCTGAAAGCATTTGTCGAAGCCGAGCACGCCCGGGAAATCGAAGCCGCATCCCGCAAAACAGAACTGAAACCTCAGAAAGGAAAATTGTCATGACCAAGACGAAATCGACTCGCATCCTCCACTCCGTAATCGTTGCCGCCGTCGCCATGGCCGCCACCGCCGCCTTCGCACAGACCGACGCTCAAAAAGCCTTCACCGCCATTAAGAACATGCCCGGCACCTGGGAAGGGAAGTCCCCGAAAGGCGGCTCCCTGCGCGTCGACTTCAAAGTCACCTCTGGCGGCTCGGCCGTGATGAGCGAAATCATGGGTACCGGGGCCGAAGACATGATTTCCATGTTCCACCTCGACGGTCCCAACCGCCTGCTGCTCACGCACTACTGCGGCGCCGGCAATCAGCCTAGAATGCAGGCCACCATCTCGCCAGACGGCAAGACCATAACCTTCAACTTCCTCGATGTCACGAACCTCGCCAGCCCTGATGCCGGCCATATGCAGAGCATGGTCCTGACCCTTCTCGACGAGAACCACCACACCGAGGAATGGACCTTCAACGACCATGGCAAAGAAATGAAGGAAGTCTTTGACCTGCGCCGCAAAATGTGACGACGTTTTTTCCGACTGAGCAATCGATCAACTTTCACCCATCGAGGATCGCTATGAAAGCCGTGTGGCTCTACCGAACTGCTTCCGTGATTTTCGTTCTCTTCGCAGCTGGGCATACCTACGGTTTTCTGAGCTTCAGGCCCGCGTCCGCCGAAGGCCGCGCCGTGTGGGAGGCCATGAACAATGTCCATTTCCAGCAAGGCGCAGCCACTTTCAGCTACGGGAACTTTTACGTCGGCTTCGGCCTCTCCGCAACTCTCTTTCTTCTCTTCTCGGCCTTTCTCGCCTGGTACCTGGGCGCGCTGGCCCGAAACAATCCGCAGGCCATCGGACCGCTGGGCTGGGCATTGTTCGTTCTCCAGTTCGCGTCGATAGCCCTGAACTGGAAATATTTCTCAGTGGTGCCTGCGGTATTTGCGGCCATACTGGCCGCCGTTCTGGGCTGCGCCGCCTGGCTAGTCGGCGCTGCCCGCACCTGAAAATTTGCGCCAAAAACATCTCGGAGAACTTATGACAACCGCGACCATCACTCCTAATCAAGACGCCGTAGTCACCGCAATCCAAATCGCCGCGCCGCCGCAGCGCGTCTTCCAGGCTCTCACCGACGCCGCTCAACTCACGCGCTGGTTCACTAACCCATCCTGCCCAATCCATCTCTGGGAGATGGACGCGCGCCCCGCTGGCCGCTACCACTACACCACCGAGAAAGGCACAGCCGTGGTCAACAACCTTAGCGAATTCGAATGTCACGGCGAGATCCTGGAATTCGATCCGCCCCGTCTGCTCGTCTACACCTGGATTGCCAACTGGCACCAAGACAAAACACGCACCACCATCGTCCGCTGGGAACTCACGCCCCAGGCTGGCGGAACGCTGGTCAAAGTCACGCACAGCGGCCTGGCCCACGAATCCGTCGCCCGCAAGGATTACAGCGGCGGCTGGGTCGGCGTACTCGACTCATTGAAGAAGTTTGTAGAGAGCTAAAACAAAACGGGTGCCCCATCCTTAACGTCGCGCCCTTTGCGACGTTAGGGTGGGATTTTCGAACAAGGAGAACTCATGGCCACCGCAACCATCACTCCCGATCAAGAAGCCGTCCTGGCTGAAATCTTCATAGCCGCTCCCCCGGAGCGCGTATTCCAGGCCATCAGTGACCCTGAACAACTCTCGCGCTGGTGGGGCCAGAACGGCCTCTACCGCATCACCGAACGCACCGCCGATCTTCGCCCCGGAGGCAAGTGGTGGTGTGCGGGCGTTGGTGCCGACGGCACAAAGTTCAGCGTCGAGGGTGAATATCTCGAAATCGATCCGCCCTGCCGCCTCGTCCACACCTGGATCGCCAGCTATCAGGGCCCGCTCAAAACCGTCGTGTATTGGGATCTCGAACCGCAGACCGTGCACGGACTGCATCCCAGCGGCCCCAAGAAAGCCGGCACCGGCACAATGGTCAGACTCCGCCACGAGGGCTTCGTCGCCGCCCCAAAAGCCGCAGCCGACCACGGCGAAGGCTGGAAGCGTGTCTTCGGCTGGTTGGAAGCCTACGTGGAACGCGGCCAAACCGTCGACACGCGTAAGTAGATCCGTGTGGGACCGACACTCTTGTGTGGGACGGACACTCTTGTCCGTCGCTCTTGAGGTTGATGTTGTTCTTGCTCTTGTCTTTGAGTTCTTGCGCTTCCTGCGAAAGTGCAACAGCTAAGGCAAAGTCAAAAGCGACGGACAAGAGTGTCCCTCCCACATAACATGCTATGCTTTCCGGCGTGCCCGACGCTGCCTCGCTCCGAAATTCGGACCCTCCCCGGCACGCTGCCTTCGTCCGCGTGACGCACTGGATCACGACCATCTGCTTCTTCGCTCTCCTCATCAGCGGAGCAGAGATTGTGATCTCTCACCCGCGTTTCTATTGGGGCGAAACCGGCAATGATCTAACCACTCCGCTTTTCAAGATACCGATCCCCGCCTCAAGGAACTTGGTCCCCACTGGCTACGGCTACGTGCTGCCTGACCAGAATGGCTGGAGCCGCTATCTCCACTTTGAGGCGGCATGGGCCGTGGTGCTGACCGGCCTCGTTTACACCATCTGGGGTTTGTGGACCGGCCACTTCCGCAGCAACCTGTTTCCCGCCCCGGCAGACAGGACTTGGGGGGCGTTCTGGGGAGTGATCGCAAAGCACATTCGCCTCCAGCGCCCGGACCAAGCCGAAGCCTTTTCCTACAACGTAGTGCAGCGGGCTTCATACTTGATCGTGATCTTCATCTTGTTTCCTCTCGTGATCTGGACGGGGCTCGCGCTGTCGCCCGCCTTCAATTCCGCAGTTCCGGCGGCCGTCAATGTGCTGGGAGGGCGCCAGTCCGCGCGCACTCTTCATTTCTTCCTCTCCGCATTTCTCTTGCTCTTCCTCATAGTCCACGTCGCAATGATCGTTCTCGCCGGATTCCCGAGCCGCATGCGGGCCATGATCACCGGAACGAGGATTATTCACTATCGCCGTTTTGTCATTCCGAGCCTGTTCTTTGGGCGAGGAAACCGCTTTTTGCTGGGGCGCGGCAGCGACTCTGGCGATCGGCAGCGCACAGTAGAGGACCGCACATGAACAAAATCTCCCGCCGCAAGTTCGTCACCGCTGGTCTCGCCGCCACCGCCGGTATGTCGGGCGTGGCCGTGGCCGCAACCCTGGCAAAGCGCTATGGACTGATCCCTCCCGACAGCGGCGGAATCTACGGTCCCGGCGAAACGCTGACCTATGCCGCACAGCGCCTTCTGACCAGACATTCGCTGGCCCGCGAATTTCCTCGCAGCATGATTTCCAAGGCTCCTTTCGCCAACGAAATCGCTCCCTTCAACGACGCCTTTAAACACCATCAGTCCAGCGGCTTTGCCGAGTGGCGCCTTTCCGTCGATGGCATGGTCGCCCGCCCCGCCTCGCTTTCCATGTCCGATCTCAGGAGTTTTCCTGTCCGCAACCAGATCACCGAGGTAGTCTGCGAAGAGGGCTGGTCCTATATCGCCGAGTGGATCGGCGCGCCTCTGCATGAGGTCCTGAACGCCGCCGGGATCCTGCCGCAAGCGCGATACGTCGTTTACTTCTCCGTCGAGCCCGACTGGTGGGAGAGCATCGACATGGCCGACGCGCTGCACCCCCAGACTCTCCTGACCTACGCGATGAATGGCGGAGATCTTCCCGTATCCTTCGGAGGCCCGCTCCGCCTGCGTGTGCCCCGCCAACTCGGCTACAAAAGCGTCAAATTCATAACCCGCCTGACGGCCACCGATTCACTCAAGCGCTTCGGCAAGGGTCTCGGCTCTGCCTCACCCGAAGGCGGTTACGCCTGGTACGCCGGCATCTGAGTCGCTCCTTCCTTCCCTCACCTTGTCATTCCGAGCTCGTTCTTTGGGCGAAGAACCTGCTCTCCGCCTGAGCCTGCATAAAAGCGGGTGCCCCATCGTTGCCGCGTTGTTTGCGGCAAAGGTGGGGATTTTGACTGTCGGCGGGGGCTCCATCCTAACGTCGCGCATTTTGCGACTCGGGTGATTTTGACTTGGTACACACCGGGCGCGCACTGTCTGTGCTGTGGACCTCAGATCGCCGATGGTGTCCAAGACGAAGATCACGCGTTGCCCGCAAGTTCTCCCTCCGAATTCTGTAACACGTTGGCTTGCCACATTGCGAACCGGCGAGATAGGTGTAGAATCAACGCCCGTTCTTTGAGGTCACAAGGAAATCGACCGATATGCCTCTCGAAGTCTTCTATTCGTATGCCCATGAAGACGAGGCCTTGCGGGACGAGGTAGAAAAACATCTCTCGCTGCTGAAGCGGAATGGCCTGATCGTTGGTTGGCATGACCGCGGCATTGGCGCCGGCGATGAATGGCGCGATCAGATTGATGCCCACGCGCGCTCGGCGCACATTATCCTGCTCCTCATTAGCCCTGACTTCCTCGCTTCTGACTACTGCTACGACGTCGAGATGAAGCTCGCGCTGGAACGCCACGCGAGACGTGAAGCGAGGGTCGTTCCCATTATTCTGCGCCCGGTCGATTGGTTGGGCGCACCATTCAGCCATCTGCAAGCCCTTCCGCGCGATGGCAAGGCGGTGACGACCTGGCCGAATCGTGACGAAGCTTTTGCCAACATTGCCCAGGGGATTCGTGCGATCGTTTCGGGTTTCAGGGCGGGTCAGCCGGACACAATAGGCCTCACGCCCCCAGTCCCTAAGAACGTCCCCAAGCCTCGCGTCCTGGATGCCGCCGTCCCCAGTCACATCGTGAAAGGCCAGCCCACGGAACTCCAGGTTCTGATCCGCCTCCCCGAGTCGCGCGGACTCAAAGGCATTCTGTTGGAGGATGAAGCCGCCGAGGCGCGGCCGGAAGACGTGCTGTCCAAGGACTTCAAGGTCACTTTCCCGCTCGGGCCCGACGGCAGCCCCGAGGCACTCAAGGTGTCCGTGCGCCTCACTTCGCCCGATTTCGATCCTCCTGCGCAAACAAAAGTGTTCCTTGTTCCCCCAGATGAGGATAGCGAACTCGTTTCATTTCTTCTGACTCCCCTGCGCGCTGGCAAGCTTAAAGTATTGGTCGAGCTGCAGTGGGAGGAGGCGCTAAGAGGTTCTCGTCGCTTGCTCACCGAGTGCGTCGCCGAGGCCGCGAGCTTGCCGCAGATTCAAACCCACGTAGTGCGGATGCCGCTTGAGGTAGCTCCTGGTCCTGTGTTTTACCCGAGCTTGTTGGACACTGCGCGCCGCTATCAGCAGACTGATGACGGGTTGACTGAAATGTCCGGGTATTTAGAACGACTCGACGCTCTCCGGCAGGAGCAATCACGCTCCACGGGGCAGCGGAAAGAGCAACACGAGAAGGAGCACCGCCTTGATGTTCCACAATCCCCTCCATTGCCGGCACCAATGCCGCCTCCGGCGGCAGAGCGGCCTCAGGAGCCGAGAAAGGTTCGCGAGTTTACCCAGCCCGCAATGCCGCCGTTCGCAAAGTTCCCACCGCCGCCAGCGCCGAAGCCAAATGTCGAACCTCCAAAGGCGACCGTCTCTTACTGGCCGCTAGTTCTGGTTCTAACCGTGCTTCTATTCATGGCGGTTTTGCTTGTTCTCTACTTCGTGCTTAAGCGTTGACACCCGGGTAAGCACCGCGAACCTCACTATCTACGCCGGGCGCCCCGAAATCTCGTCAAGACCCTAAACCTCATCTATTCCTTCTAACGATCTGATAACAAGCCGAATATAAACTCGCCGAAATGTCCGGTTTGCCCCCTCCAATTTGATACCCTGAAAGTATCGAGAGAAATTCAGAGCGCAGCCTCCGGGCCGCGCTCTTCTCTTTGTGTTTTAAGGGCCGAACATTTTCATCAAGGAGTCATCCAGGCGCAGCCTACCCGCTGTGCCTTTTTTGTCATGCAGAAGAAGACAGACGAAACGGGCGGCACGCATCGTGCCAAGCCGAAAGAGAAAGTAGGTTCCTCGTCGCATTCGCTCCTCGGAATGACAACTGGATTGCAAGAATCCATCACCATCCACGCCTCGATCGGTCAGCCTTGTCGCAAGCGTCGCGGCGAAGCCTCCGAAGCCGAATTCATCGCCCGCGCTACCAGCCTCGATTTCTCTGTAGCCAAGCCTTGGGGAGAAAGCGACTCCTACGACGTCCTGGTCGACTCCGGCCATGGCTTCTGGCGCGTGCAGATTAAAAGCGCCGCCTGCTATCTCCGCGGACAATACTTGGTCAAGGCCGGCGGCGACGCTGGCAACTACACCGCCGACGACATCGACTTCCTCGCCGCCCACGTCATCCCCGAAAACATCTGGTACATCATCCCCATCCAAGCCTTCGCCGGAGTCACCATGCTCCACCTTTGTCCCCGCGGCACCGGCAAAGCCAAGTACGAAAAGTACCGCGAAGCCTGGTGCCTGCTCCTCTGCCCGCCCAAAGCCCGCGGCTGGCAAGACATCCCCGTCCGCTGCCGTTGCCCCGAGTTGCCGACCCGCTGCGCCGCCTGCCCCTGTGGGACGGACACTCCTGTCCGTCGCCGTTGATCCCTTGATGTTGATGTTGTTCTTGTTCTTGATGTTGTTCTTGGTATTGTTCCCGATTCTGCACAACCCAATGTTCACCCGTCACAGACCGCCCCTCTGGAGGAAGGAGATTCTAGTGTGGGACGGACACTCCTGTCCGTCGCCGTTGACTTTGCTTTTGAACTTGCCGTTGCTTTTGTCTTTACTAAGCCACGGAAGGAAAAATTAAAACCAGAGTCAAAGTCAAAACCGAAGTCAAAATCGACGGACAAAAGTGTCCGTCCCACACAAACCAAGGGAGTTTCCTAATGCCCGTCCCCATGAACCTCGACCGCAAGTACGAATACCGCCGCAAGCTCCCTCACTACCAGAAAGCAGGACGCGCTTTGTTCATCACATTCCGCAAAAACGATCGGGATCCCTTCCCACCCTACTCTCGAGACGCCATTCTCCAGCACTGCCTCTACGATCACGGGACCCGTTTCGTACTGCACGCCGCGGTCGTAATGCCAGATCACGTCCATCTCCTGCTGACCCCATTGCCGGATGAGAAGGGTTGGCCTTACGGTCTGCCGTCAATCCTGAAGCGGCTCAAGGGAACCGCAGCCCGCAGCGTGAATTTGCTAGCAGGCTTCCGGTGGCCCCGTCTGGCAAGAGGAATCCTTCGATCACGTATTGCGCTCGCAAGAGAGTTTCGAAGAGAAACTGGAATACATCCGCCAGAATCCGGTCCGACGAGGACTCGTGACGCAGCCGGAAGATTATCCATGGTTGTGGTGGAGTAAGACCCCATGTGGGACGGACACTCCTGTCCGTCGTCTTTGACTTTGCCTTTGCTTTTGATCTTGTGGTTGTTTGCCTTTTCCCGGAGAAACCAACATCAAGGTCAAGAGCGACGGACAAGAGTGTCCGTCCCACACATTCTTTGCATCTCACGGCCCGACTACGCTGCTCAACTTATTGGACGGACCCAGGACCAGGCACACAACTTGGCCCGTGCCTAGCGGCGCGCAGGAAGGCGTGCCCATTCCGAGCCCGCCGATCTTGAGCCACCCGGACCAACTGGCGCCGTTGAAAACGTCGGCGTAGAGCGCGGAGTCAGTCACTCCGATCACACCGCAGACCAGTTCGTTCGCAATTTGGCTGGTGCAACTGGCGTTGTCGTTGACCCCGCCGCCAAGAGCTCCATAGCCCGTCCAGTCGCCAAGGTTCCAGGCTTTTCCGTTGAAGCGGGTTCCGTAGATGCCTGAGGTATAACTTTTCGCGAAGCAGACCACGTTGCCGGCCGCCTTCATGGACGTGCAATCCGGCTCACCGCCGGCGATTCCGCCACGGTTGAGAAAACCCTGCCATTTGCCGGTGCTGGCGACATAGCGGTTCACCAGCGTCGCGCCTGTGGTCGTGAAAACAGCACAAACCACGCCTCCGTTGTTATCGCTGGTGCAGCTCGGCGCGGAGACCGCTGTGGTGGCAAGTCCAGCGAACGCAGTCCAGGTGGCGCCGTTGTACATCGACCAGGTCAAGCCGCCACTCGCGCTGCGGGCCGCGCACAAAACCTCTCCGGCGATGAGTTCGGCGCAGCTCGGGCCGGAAAACAGGGAAGCAGCGACCGTTGTCGGCGCGCTCCAGGCGGCGCCGTTGAAGATCGTTACCTGAAAATTCCCTGAGGTGGCGGTTGCGGCGCAGAATACTTTGCCGCCGCCGTCGCTGGTGCAACTTGGGTCCGAAGCGACCGACATGGCCAGAATCTTCCATCCGGCCCATGTCGATCCACTGAGCTCATTCACCATGATCGCGGCCTTGCCGGTCCGGACGGCGCATGCCACATGGCCGGTCGAAACAAATGCGCAGGACGGGTTGCCGACGCCGGTGGCAGCACCGGTGGAGACAAAGCCTCCCCAAATCGCCCTCGCCGAGGGAATCAGCCCGACAAAGGCGAAACAGAACAAGAGACCCTTTAGAAGTCGTGTCATATGAAACTCCTCTTCCATTGGAACGCGCCCGAATTCGGGGAATTGTACTATGGCCTCCGACTCGTGTGGGACGGACACTCTTGTCCGTCGCTTTTGACTTTGCTATTGATCTTGAATTTTGTTTCCCCTTTCAGGTCATTGGGAGGGGAAGTCGGAATTCAGAATCAAGGTTAGGATCAAAGTCAAAGGCGACCGACAGGAGTGTCCGTCCCACACAAGCCACCTCCAATTCTGGGCTAGGTAGTGGGCCAGAAGCTAGGAGCTAGAAGCTCCCACGGAGTTATACTGTCAAAATGTCTGGGGATCGGCAAAAGACTTTTTACCTCGAAACCTTCGGCTGCCAGATGAACGTCCACGACTCGGAAAAAGTCGTCGGGACGCTGCTGCAGGAAGGGTATCGACAGGTAGAAACCGTCGAGCAGGCGGATCTCATCCTCTACAACACGTGCTCCATTCGCGACAAGGCCGAGCAGAAGGTGTTCCACCGTCTCGCTGACTATAAGAAACTCCAGGCCCAAGGCAAGAAGTTTGGCGTGCTAGGCTGCGTGGCGCAACAAGAAGGCGAAAAGATTTTCGAGCGCGCGCCGCATGTGTCGCTGGTGTGCGGATCGGCCTCGTACCGCAATTTGCCGCAGATGCTGGCCCAACTCGAGAGCATACAAACGGATGGCGCCCAGGCTGGAGAACCTGCGATCTTCGAGACGGCGTCATCCCGAAGCCCCGCGTTTTCACCAGCGGGGCGAGGGATCTCGCCTACTACGCTGCCGAGGACAGGCAGCCTGATCCGCATCACCGGACTCGACGATCGCCAGACCGACGCGTGTTTCGAGACTGAATTCACCGCCCGCACCAATCCGCATCGCGGGTACATCACCATCATCGAAGGCTGCGACAAGTTCTGCGCCTACTGCGTCGTGCCCTACACTCGCGGCAAGGAGCGCAGCCGCACTTCCGACTCCGTGCTCGCCGAGGCCCGCCAGATGGCCGATCTCGGCTACACCGATATTCAGTTGCTCGGCCAGAACGTGAATTCCTACAATGACCCGACCAACGGTGGCAGGAAGAAGCGGTCCTTCGCCGAACTGCTGGCTGCCGTGGGCGAGGTCTCCGGCATCAAACGGGTACGCTTTACCACCTCGCATCCGCGAGATTTCGGACGCGACATCGTCGAGGCCATCGACGCCGTGCCCACACTCTGCGACCACGTCCACCTGCCCGTGCAAAGCGGCTCCACGCGTATGCTCGATGCCATGCAGCGCCTCTACACCCGCCAACAGTACCTGGAACGCATCGCCTGGATCAAAGCCGCGAAGCGCGACATCGCCATCACTACCGATGTCATCGTTGGTTTTCCCGGGGAGACCGAATCCGATTTCTCCGAGACTCTCAGCCTGCTCGAAGAGGTCGGCTACGACGGCGTCTTTTCCTTCAAATACTCCCCGCGCCCCAACACTCCCGCTCTGAGTCTGCATGACGCTATTCCGGATCAGCAGAAAGCACGTCGTCTGGAAGTCTTGATGGCGAAGCAGCGCGAACTTCAGATTCCGCGCAACCGAAAATACGTCGGATCCATTGTTGAAGTAATGGTTGAAGGTCAAAATCCGGCGCGGGGCCAGTGGATCGGTCGCACCTCTCAGAACAAGACTCTGAATTTCACCGCCGCGGCAGGGAAGTTTCCCCAGACCGGAAGCTACGTTACGGTAATCGTGACCGCCAGCTTCCCCAATAGTCTAGTCGGCGAAATGTTGCAAGATGGAGGATGCACAAAGACCGCCCCGATGTAAGGTGGTATCAACCCTCAGCGCTGGAGAACACCATGGAAGTCGAAATGACAATTCGCGGCCTGCTAATGGACCCCGTGACGAATATGCCCATCGTTATACTCAAGGATGTGGCGGGGGAGACGGTGTTGCCCATCTGGGTGGGGGTTTATGAGGCGAATGCGATTGCGCTGGAGATGGAGAAGGTCAGCACGCCGCGTCCGATGACGCACGATTTGATCAAGAATGTGCTCACCGGGTTGGAGACGCAGGTGCACAGAGTGGTGGTGACGGAATTGCGCGAAGACACGTTTTATGCGGTGATCTGGCTGGAACGCGGGGGCGAGGTGATCAGCATTGACTCGCGGCCCTCGGATGCGCTGGCGCTGGCGTTGCGGGTGGACTGTCCGATCTTTGTGGATGAACTGGTGCTGAAGAATTCCAAGCAAGCGGCGAATGCGACTGACCGGCTCACGGCAGATGAACTGCGCAAATTTCTGGAGGGACTGAACGACGAGGATCTGGGAAAGTACAAGATGTAGGAAAGGGAAGTCCGAGTTCTAAGGAACGGTAAAAGCGGGGGGGGCATCTGGGTTTTGATGCGGCCCCGCTTTTCTGTGGCCGCTTTTCTGTTCCCATCCCCGCCTTGGGATAGAGGAGTTGGTGCCAAGACACGGTATTTGACATCAACCGTTGCTACATGTCATCATTCGTCCATATGCGCACCACTCTTAATCTTGATGATGATGCCTTGGAGATGGTCCGACAGTACTCGGAGGCCCGCTCGGTGGCGATGGGAAAAGCGGCTTCGGAATTAGTGCGGAAGGGATTCTCCAGTCCGACTCCAACGCGCATCGTAAACGGGATCGTTGTCTTCGATGTCCCGCCGGATTCGCCCCGGATCACGACCGAGAGAGTCAAAGAGCTCGAGTCCGAACTCGAATGACAGCGCATCTATTGGATGTCAATGTCTTGCTGGCTTTGTCGTGGCCGGGACATGCCAACCACAGTCGTGCGCAACGGTGGTTCGCGCGAAACGCGGCGAAGGGATGGGCAACGTGCCCGATGGTCGAAGCGGGCTTCGTTCGCATTCTCTCGAATCCAGCGTTCTCGCCTCGCGCTGTTTCCCCCAAAGAAGCCATCCACGCCTTGGCGATCAATGTAACCCATCCGGCACATCAGTTCTGGCCAGACGACATTTCTCTGGCGGATGGTGTGGCAAATTTGCAAAATCGAATTGTTGGCCATCAGCAAATTAATGATGCGTACCTCGTGGGGCTGGCGATACACCACCGAGGGAAGTTGGCGACGATGGACCGAGCCATTGCGGCCCTGGGGTCTGAAGAATTCATCGAACTGATACCTTGACCGGCGAGGGAATCCTGCGCGGGGTACCTGGAATAGCCTGGAATAAGTAGAATGGGCACCGAGCTATGAGAGTTTACATAATACCCGTTATCGGACGTTGCAAGTTGGAGCAGCGGTGATTGCGGTTTATTGAAGGCCCCTAAGGCCGGCCCCGGGGTCAATTGAAATACCTCTCCTGTCACATTCGAGCGCCCGCTTCGCGTCCTCGTTCCCGTGAGCGGCTGCCCGCTGAAAAAGGTCCCCGGCCTGAATTCGATCGCGTTGCACGCCGAAGCCGTAGTAGTACATATAGCCCAGGTCGTATTGAGCCTGCGGATAACCCTGTTCGGCAGATTTGCGGT
>Ga0209698_10005300_pt1 | contig 13975 bp, 10 predicted proteins | sample LitLauG_LLR_2012_FD_187203 | JGI IMG/M metagenome (GOLD analysis project Ga0209698, IMG submission 187203) | Freshwater sediment microbial communities from Pennsylvania, USA - Little Laurel Run_MetaG_LLR_2012 (SPAdes) (version 2) | ecosystem: Environmental > Aquatic > Freshwater > Creek >... | reverse complement strand
GCGTGGTGCTGCTCGGCGAATACACCGAGATCAAGGAAGGCGACGAGGTCAAGCGTACCGGCCGCATTATGAGCGTCCCCGTCGGCGACGCCATGATTGGACGCGTCGTTAATTCGCTCGGCCAGCCCATCGACGACAAGGGCCCGATCCAGACCGACAAGTTCATCGCCCTCGAGCGCATCGCCCCGGGTGTGATTGACCGCCAGCCGGTACGCGAGCCCATGGCCACCGGTCTCAAAGCCATCGACTCGATGATTCCGATCGGCCGCGGCCAACGCGAACTCATCATCGGCGACCGCCAGACCGGCAAGACCGCCGTGGCGCTCGACACCATCATCAACAGCAAGGGCAACAACCTGATCTGCATCTACAATGCGATCGGGCAGAAGCGGTCGTCGATAGCGCAGGTCGTGAAGATTCTCGAAGATGCCGGCGCAATGGAATACACCATTGTGGTTGCAGCGTCGGCTTCCGAGCCCGCGCCCATGCAGTACATCTCACCCTATGCCGCGTGCGCCATGGGCGAATACTTCCGTGACACGAAACGCCACGCCCTTTGTATTTACGATGACCTTTCTAAGCATGCCGCTTCATACCGCGAAATCTCTCTGTTGTTACGCCGTCCGCCGGGCCGCGAAGCGTATCCCGGAGACGTGTTCTATCTCCACTCGCGACTGCTGGAACGCGCAGCAAAGCTGAGCGACAAGAATGGCGGTGGATCGCTGACTGCCTTGCCCGTGATTGAGACCCAGGCGGGCGACGTTTCGGCCTATATCCCGACCAACGTGATTTCGATTACCGACGGCCAGATCTATCTCGAAACCGATCTGTTCAACCAGGGCGTGCGCCCGGCGGTGAACGTCGGGCTCTCCGTTAGCCGCGTCGGCGGCAGCGCGCAGATCAAAGCCATGCGCCAGGTTGCCGGAACGCTAAAGCTGGAACTCGCGCAATATCGCGAACTGGCAGCTTTCGCGCAATTTGGCAGCGATCTCGACAAGGCTACGCAGCAGCAACTCAACCGCGGCCAGCGCCTGGTGGAACTCCTGAAGCAAAACCAGTTCTCGCCGCTGCCATTCTCGAAGCAGATTCTGATCATCTTCGCCGGCACCAGCGGCGTGCTCGACGATCTGCCAGTGGATCAGGTTCGAGAATTCGAGAAAGAACTGTACAAATACGTAGACACAACCAATCCCGGCCTGCTGAAGACGATCATGGACAAGAAGATTCTCGACGACAGTCTGAAGGCCGACATGTCGCGCGTGATCAAAGAAGCAAAACAGCAGTTTGTGGATGCAAGACAGGCAGTAACGAAATAAAGGTCGCAGGTCCAAGGTCTCAGGTCTCGGGAAACCCTCCTGGAGTTTGGGATTAACCGAGACCCGAGACCTAGGACCTGACACCTGATTTATGGCAAACGTTCTCGACATCCGGCGCCGAATCCGCAGCGTGGTTAATACGCGGCAGATTACCAAGGCCATGAAAACCGTCTCGGCGGCGAAGTTGCGCCGTGCGCAGGAAGGCGCACTCGCGGCCCGTCCCTATTCGCAGATGTTGACGAACGTGCTGAAATCCCTGATTTCGCGCGCCGATGTCTACGACCCCATCACCGGAGAGCCGCGCCACCCGCTGCTGGCGGAGCGCCCGGAGAAAACCATCCTGCTGATCGTCGTCACCGGTGATAAGGGGCTGGCGGGCGCGTTCAATACCAACATCCTGAAGATTGTCTCGAAGTTCATCGAGTCCAAGCCCGAGCAGAATATCGACGTCGAGTGCATTGGCCGAAAAGGCCGCGACTTCATGCGCCGCCGCTATCCGATCGCCGCCGATAGACCTTCTGCCGATGGAGCGCCGGGCGTCTCGCCCGTCCCGCCGGGCGAGGACGCCCGGCTCTCCACAGAAGCCACTCCACCCCGCGCTGGCCGCGTGCAAATTGTCGGCGAGCACGTAGGCATCCTCGGCAAAGTCGAACACACCTTTGCCTCGACCCTCGCCGCCAGCATCATCGAACGCTACACGCGCGGCGAAATCGACGGCGTCTACATCCTCTTCAACGAATTCAAATCCGTCATTGCACAACGCTTGATCGCCGAGCAACTGTTGCCCATCAAGGAAATCGGCGTGGTCGATGTCCGGATGGCCGAAGAAGCCGAAGAAGAAGAGCGCAAGCGCAGAATCGAAGCCGCGAAGTCAGCTGGCGTAGGGATTCGCCCGGTTGATACGCACGCTGTAGACGAGGCTGCTGCCAAGGTCGGCGTTTCTCCGGTGGACTACATCTACGAGCAACCGCCGGAACAGCTTTTTAACGAGATTCTGCCGAAATATATCGGCATCCAGATTTTTCATGCGCTGCTTGAGTCGGTAGCGGCTGAACACGCCGCCCGCATGACGGCCATGGATTCGGCAACCAACAACGCGTCAGACATGATCGACTCGCTGACGCTGGTCATGAACCGCGCGCGCCAGGCGAAGATCACGAAAGAAATTATCGAGATCGTAAGCGGCGCAGCGGCATTGTGAGGGGGCTACTAGCTACGAGCTGCGAGCTACGAGCTTCAAGCAACCCAAACAAGGATTAGAAGATTTTGCTTGCTCGTAGCTCATAGCTCATAGCTCGAAGCTCGTAGCTGAGGTTTTATGCCCGAAAATATCGGTAAGGTCATCCAAATCGCAGGGCCCGCCGTCGACGTGCAATTCGTCGAGGCCACCATGCCTCCCATTTACGAAGCGCTGCGCGTCGTCAGTGAAGGCTTCACCGTGCCTTCGCCCATCGATGTCATCCTCGAAGTGCAGCAACATCTGGGCGAAGGCCGCGTGCGTTGCATCGCCATGCAGCCCACCGACGGCATGGTGCGCGGCATGAAGGCGATTGACCAGGGCGGCCCCATCTCAGTTCCCGTGGGCCGCGGAACGCTGGGCCGCGTCATGAACGTCATCGGCGAACCGGTGGACCAACTCGGCCCGATCGCGTGTGACAAGCGCATGCCGATTCACCGGCTGGCTCCGGCCTTTGACGAACAGTCCACCTCAGCCGAAATGTTCGAGACCGGCGTGAAGGTGGTCGATCTGATCCAGCCCTTCCTGAAAGGCGGCAAGATCGGACTGTTCGGTGGCGCGGGCGTCGGCAAGACCGTCGTCATCATGGAACTCATCAACAACGTCGCCAAGCAGCACGGCGGCTACTCCGTGTTCGCGGGCGTCGGCGAGCGCACCCGTGAAGGCAACGACCTGTGGCTGGAAATGAGCGAGTCGGGCGTGATCAAGCCTGGCAAGCCCGAGGAGTCAAAAGCTGCTCTGATCTATGGCCAGATGACCGAACCTCCCGGTGCGCGTCTCCGCGTGGCTCTGACCGGACTCACGGTTGCGGAATATTTTCGCGACGAGCAGGGCGCCGACACGCTGCTTTTCATCGACAACATCTTCCGCTTTACGCAAGCAGGTTCGGAAGTCTCGGCGCTGCTGGGCCGCATGCCGTCGGCCGTGGGTTACCAGCCCAATCTTGCGACCGAAATGGGTGAGTTGCAGGAGCGCATCACGTCCACGAAAAAAGGTTCCGTCACCTCGGTCCAGGCGATTTACGTGCCCGCCGACGATCTTACCGACCCCGCGCCCGCGACCACCTTCGCTCACCTCGATGCGACTACCGTGCTTTCGCGTGCGCTGACCGAGATTGGAATCTATCCGGCCGTCGATCCGCTGGCTTCGACCTCGCGAATTCTGGACGCGCGCATCGTCGGCCAGGAACACTACGATGTAGCGCAGATGGTCAAGAAGACGCTGCAGACGTACAAGGACCTGCAGGACATCATCGCCATTCTCGGCATCGACGAACTCAGCGAAGACCAGAAGCTCACGGTTGCGCGCGCCCGCAAGATTCAAAAATTCCTCTCGCAGCCGTTCTTCGTGGCCGAGCAGTTCACCGGCACTCCCGGACGTTACGTGAAAATCGCCGACACCGTAAAAGGCTTCCGCGGCATCGTCGAAGGCAAGTACGACGACATCCCTGAGCAGGCCTTCTACATGAAAGGAACGATCGACGAGGTGCTGGAGACGGCCGAGAAGCTGAAGACTGCAGCAGCATAAGAACGAGCCGTCAGCCATCAGGAAATCGCTTCTCGATGGAGATGACAGAACCAAAAGGTTTTAGCTGATGGCTGAAGGCTGATGGCTGAAGACTAAATGGCAGACACCTTCCAACTCGAAATCGTCACCCCCGCGAAGTTGGTGGTCAAGGACTCCGCCGAGGAAGCTCAGATTCCGGGGCTCAACGGCTATCTGGGGATTCTTCCCGGGCACGCGCCGCTCATTACCGAACTTGCCGTGGGAGTCATCACGTACAGAGCCGGGGGCGCGGAGCACACGCTGTCGGTGTGTTGGGGGTTTGTTGAGGTACTTCCCGACAAAGTCACTATCCTGGCTGAGGCGGCGGAGCGGCCGCAGGAAATTGATGTGTCGCGCGCGGAGAAGGCAAAGGCGCGGGCGGAAGAGCGGTTGAAGAGCAACAATCCAGAAACCGATTACACGCGCGCCGAAGATGCTCTGCAGCGCGCCGAGACACGCCTGAAAGTCGCCGGAGAAAAGTAACCTTCCTGGAAGCGAGAGAGAGTGGCCGCCGGTGGATCTGGACGGTACACTGAAGTTGGTTTCGCCATGGTGCCGCCGCCGATCCGCCGTCCTACCCGCCGCGACCTTCTTGAATATCTAGCCAAGGCTGCCCTCGCCTACCCGGTGCTCAACCTTGCAGCGGGAATGTCGGCTTGCGGAGGCGGATCATTCGCGGGTCCGCCGCCACCCCCGCCGGTATCGGATGATCAGTTTCTAGACCAGATCGAACGCGCCGCATTCCAGTTTTTCTGGGAGCAGGCCAGCGCAACCACGGGCCTGGTGAAGGACCGCGCCTTTGCTGCCGGCGGCAACGACAACCGCCCGGTGGCGAGCATTGCGTCCACCGGATTCGGGCTGACGGCCCTGTGCATCGGGCACAAGCGGGGCTATGGAGATGCCGCTCAAATCCAGTCGCGGGTGACAACGACACTCACTTTTCTGCTGAGTCAATTCACGAACGTAAATGGATTCTTCTACCACTTCGTGGATATGAACAGCGGGGCCCGGGTTTGGAGCAGCGAAGTCTCGTCCATTGATAGTTCGATCCTGCTGTGCGGAGTGCTGACCTGCCGCCAGTATTTCCAGGACGCACAGATTCAAAGCCTGGCGGCGCAAATTTATCAGCAGGTGAACTGGCCGTGGATGCTGAACGGCGGAACAGCGTTCTCGATGGGCTGGACGCCGGAGAATGGGTTCGTCACCTCGCGCTGGGACACTTACTGCGAACTCATGATGATCTACCTACTGGCGATCGGTTCGACCACCTTTCCGGTCGCCGCTTCTTCGTGGGACGCGTTCTCGCGCCCGACCCTCACCTATCAGGGACTGACGTACATCACCAATCTGAGCGCGCCGTTGTTCATCCACCAGTATTCGCACGCCTGGTTCGATTTTCGAAACAAGAGCGACAAGTACACGAACTATTTCAATAACTCGGTGGCCGCGACCCAGGCGCACAAACTATTTTGTCAATCCTTGCAGGGGCAATGGAAGGACTACCAAACGAACTTGTGGGGCATTACGGCTTCGGACTCGGCGAACGGGTACACGGTTTGGGGAGGCCCGCCCACGATGGGGCCGATCGATGGCAGCGTCGTACCCTGCGCGGCGGGTGGCTCGATGCCGTTTGCGTCGAGCGACTGCCTGGCGGTATTGCGCAATATCCAATCGCAGTTTCCGCAGACGTGGCGGCGGTACGGCTTTGTCGACGCCTTTAATCCGCTAACCGGGTGGGTCGATTCCGACGTCATCGGGATCGATCTCGGCATCACCATGCTGATGGCGGAAAACCAGCGCACCGGGTTCGTCTGGACAACTTTTATGGCGAATCCGGAGGCGCGGAGTGCATTCCAGGCTGTCCAACTGCAGTAGCGGTGCTCGCCGGCCAATCTGTGCAATATTGAACAGACCGGGATTTCGAAATGGGTTAACGTGCTCTGCGTGGGAGTGGGCGACTGCCCTTAGCGAGCATTTGGCCGTCCAGATGTGGTGTAACCAATAAACACTACGGTCGCTCTCTCCCTTGCCCTGCGGCCACAGGAGCCCCTTTCTCTCTATCCTCCCTGCGATCCCTTAAAACCCTCTGACCCGTTACAATCACGCAGACGAGGAATCCCTATCGCCATGATGAACTACAGCCGCCTTTTCACCGCAAAGACTATCCTGTTACTTATGACCACACTGATCGGTACCGGAGCCATAGTGAGCTCCGCTAATCCCGCACTCGCGGCGGCCGCCGACTTTGGCCCCTCCAATCCCTTCTACGCGCCCAGTACTTTACCGTTCCAGGCTCCACCGTTCGACAAGATCAAGGACGAAGACTACCAGCCCGCGATTGAGGCTGGCATGGCGCAGCAGCGGATCGAGATTCAAGCCATCGCCGACAATCCTGCTGCCCCCACCTTCGACAACACCATCGTCGCCATGGAAAAAAGCGGCCAGTTACTTGATCGGGCCATGGCTGCCTTTGACGGAGTTACGGGCGCAAACACAAATCCCACCCTCCAAAAGGTCGAGACCATCGAGGCCCCGAAACTTGCTGCCCACGAAGACTTCATTCACCTGAACACCAAACTCTTCGCACGCATAGCCGCAATCTACCAGGAACGCGCATCGCTCACGCTCGACCCCGAGTCTCTCCGGCTGGTGGAGCGCTACCACGAGCGGTTCGTACATGCGGGGGCCAACCTCTCCGAAGCCGACAAGACTGAGCTGAAGAAGCTCAACGAGGAGGCCTCCTTACTCTCGAATGCCTTCAAAAACAAACTCCTCGCGGCCACCAAGGAAGGCGCCTACGCGACCGCTGACAAAGCCGCGCTCGCTGGCCTCTCCGAAGCTCGCATCGCTGCCGCCGCGCAGGCCGCCAAGAGCCGAAAGATCGAAGGGTTCGTACTCCCACTCCAGAACACGACTCAGCAGCCCGACCTTGCCTCGCTCAGCGATCGTGCCACCCGTCAGACCCTCTTCGAGCATTCCTGGAACCGCACCGAGCGCGGCGACGCCAACGACACGCGCGACACCATCGCCCGTCTCGCTCAGCTGCGCGCTCAGAAGGCCAAACTCCTCGGCCATCCAAGCTTTGCCGCGTGGAAGCTCGAAAACCAGATGGCCAAAACACCCGAAGCCGCATTGAAGTTCATGGACGCCATCGTTCCCGCCGCGACCGCACAAGCCGCCCGCGAGGCGAAAGACATTCAGGCCGTCATCGACGCCCAGCAGGGAGGCTTCCAGCTCCAGCCCTGGGACTGGAACTTCTACGCCGAGCAGGTCCGCAAAGCGCGCTACGATATCGATGATGCGCAAGTAAAGCCCTATTTCGAGCTCGACAACGTGCTGCAGAACGGAGTCTTCTATGCCGCCAATCAACTCTACGGACTCAGTTTCAAAGAGCGGCACGACTTTCCCGTCTACCAGCCGGATGTCCGGGTCTTCGAGGTCTTCGACGCTGACGGCAAGCACCTGGCCCTTTTCTACTGCGATTACTTCAAGCGCGACAATAAGAGTGGCGGAGCCTGGATGTCGGAATTCGTCGGCCAGTCACGACTGCGGGGCACGCAACCGGTTGTGTACAACGTTGGCAACTTTTCCAAACCGGCCGAAGGTGAACCTGCTCTGATCAGCTTCACCGACGTCGTTACCATGTTCCACGAGTTCGGGCACGCCCTGCACGGGATGTTCTCCGACTCCGAGTATCCCACGCTCGCCGGTACCGCAACCGCTCGCGACTTCGTCGAATTTCCCTCGCAGTTCAACGAGCACTGGGCCCTCTATCCTTCGATCTTTGCGCACTATGCGAAGCACTACAAAACCGGCGCTCCCATGCCGGAGGAGCTCGCCGGACGGATCAGGAAAGCCGAAACCTTCAACAAGGGCTACGACATGACGGAACTCGTGGCCGCGGCAGAACTCGACATGCAGTGGCACTCGCTTCCTCCCAACGCCCCGTCCCAGAAACCTGACCAGTTCGAGAAGCAGGCCCTCGAAACCACCCACCTTAGCGTCAGCTACGTACCGCCCCGCTATCGCTCCACCTACTTCAACCACATCTGGGGAAGCGATGGCTACAGCGCCGGCTACTACGCCTATCTCTGGACCCAAATGCTCGCCGACGACGGCTACCAGTGGTTCGTGGACAACGGTGGCCTCACTCGTGCAAACGGCGACCGCTTCCGCCAGATGGTGCTCTCGCGCGGCAATACCCAGGACCTCGCGAAGATGTACGAAGCCTGGCGCGGAGCGCCGCCCAACACGAAAGCAATGCTGAAGTACCGTGGCTTGGAGGAATCCACCCCGGCAAAATAGCGCATGCGGAGCCCGTTAGAGCATCGAGCCTCACGGTTGCTGGTTCGCGAGCGGGGGGGCAGGGGCATAACTTCACGAAATTCTTACATCGTTTTGACATCTTAAGCATGCCCCTGTGTTACAGAATGGAGCGGTATCCAGCTCCGGGTGGGCTTCCGTAAATGCTCTGGCACCAATGATTTCCGGCACCCCTTGACAAGCCGATTTCGGAGTAGCAGGATTCCCCGCATTATTCTGCTCAAATTCTCCAGGAGGAACAAGAACAAGATGATCATCCCAGCCGTACGCACTCTCCTTGTGGCAAGTCTGCTGGCTCTTCCTCTGGCGGCAGCAGATAATGTCACGCGAAACAGCCCATCAGCCGATGCTCCAAAGTCGCACAACGAATGGACGGTAGCCCAACTCCAGGCGGAGATGGCCTCCGGCAAACTCACCTCGGTGGCACTGACCAAGGAATACCTCGCCCGCATCATTGCTCTGGATCAGAATGGTCCCGGGGTGAACGCGGTGATCGAACTGAACCCGGACGCGCTGGATATGGCGCGCCACGCTGACGTGCTGCGCAAGCACGGCATCGTGCTCGGGCCTTTACACGGAATCCCGGTGCTGCTGAAGGACAACGTCGACACCGGCGACAGGATGCACACCACCGCGGGTTCGCTCGCACTGCTCGGAAAGCCGGCGCTTACGGACTCCACGGTCGCCGCCAACCTGCGTGCGGGCGGTGCAGTAATCCTGGGAAAGACGAACCTGTCGGAGTGGGCCAACTTCCGCTCCTTCGAGTCGGTCAGTGGGTGGTCGGGCCGCGGCGGGCAGACCAATAATCCCTACGGCATCAATCGCAATCCCTGCGGTTCCAGTTCCGGTTCGGGCGCGGCGGTGTCGTCGAACTTCGCCACGGTGTCGTTCGGGACAGAAACCGATGGCAGCATTGTCTGCCCCGCCAATGCCAACGGCGTGGTCGGCATCAAGCCCACCGTGGGTCTCACCAGCCGCGCGGGCATCGTGCCCATTTCCCACGTCCAAGACACTTTCGGTCCGCATGGGCGCACCGTCGCCGACGCTGCGGTGGCGCTGGGGGTGGTGCAGAGCCGCACCTTCGACGGCCGCGACCCTGCGACCGGCGGAGTTCCGCTTGGATGGCAGGGGACAGGCAAAGCGCGTCCCACCAACATCCCCACAGACTATACCCAGTTCCTGAATCCTAACGGCCTGCAGGGCGCAAGGCTGGGCCTGACCCGAATCGGTCTGAGCGGATTCACAAACGTGACCACGCCACAGCCGGTAGTGGACGCGTTCGAGGCAGCCTTCACAGCGCTCACGGATGCAGGAGCGACCGTCATCGACCTGGATGCCGCGGGCTTCACATTTCCCAACGGTGGCGGGGGCCCTGGTGAGTTCCTGATCTTGTGCTTCGATTTCAGGAACGACGTGCAAGCTTACTTTGCCACGCGCGTCGGTGTTCCCATGGCCGGCAAGACTTTGAACGACGCCATTGCGTTCAACAACGCCCATGCGGACGCCGAGATGCCGTACTTCAATCAGGACATCTGGGACTTGATTGCCACCATGCCAACCGGACCGGATGATCCACAGCCGGCTTTCGGCGGCATGACTTACAATCAGGCGCTGGCCGCCGACCATGATTTTGGGGTGAACGGCATCGACGCCGCGCTGAGCCAGTTCAATCTCGACGCCGTGGTCACCGCTACCGACAACCCACCATGGGCCACCGACTTGATCTTTGGAGACCACTTTATCTTTGGTTCATCGGGCTTGGCGGCGCCGGAAGGCTATCCGATCGTGCAAGTGCCGGCGGCCATAGTGTTCGGAGCGCCCATGGGGATCAGCTTCTTCGGAACGGCGTTCAGCGAGCCGACACTCATCAAGCTCGCCTCCGGCTTCGAAGCAGCCACCCAGATACGCGCCCACAATCTGCCCACGTTTGCGGAGACGGTGCCGTTCGACCACATCAAGGGCACGACGTTGACGCCGCCGCAAGTGCGTAATACGATCCCGGCGGTTAGCCGAACGCAACCGGCGACGCCGTCCAATGCAAACCCGCACCCGGGGAAAGAACTCAAGCGACCGCACGCCTTGTAATTCTGTCTGGTTGCTAACAAACCAGGGAGTGCAGCCTTCCAAAGTTGCACTCCCCTTGTAGCGCTGGCACCCTGCCGGCCCTTGCGGGGGCATCCTGCCCTCGCAGCGGAGTTTCAGTCATCCCTCAACATCTGATGGCATCCGGCTGATCCCGAGGATCTGTCAACAGCCGCATGCCTTCTAGTATGCTGTCCAGTCGCCGTAGCGGCTAATATTCAGGCGAGGCCATCATGACCATGCAGCGAGTCGGAGTGATTGGAGCAGGGACAATGGGCAACGGCATTGCCCACGTGTTTGCGCGCAGCGGTTTCAACGTCGTGTTGTGCGATGTGGAGCAGCGGTTTCTCGATCGCGGGCTGGATACGATCGCGAAGAATCTGGAACGCGAGGTGTCGAAGGGCAAGATCTCAGCGGCTGATAAGGCGGCTGCCCTGGCCCAGATTACTCCCGTGCTCGATCGCTCGAAGCTTACCGAGTGCGAACTGATCGTCGAGGCGGCGACCGAGAAACTTGAGATCAAAGCGGAGATTTTTCGCGATCTGGATCGCATCACCAAGGCAGACGTGATTCTGGCTTCAAATACCTCTTCGATTTCCATCACGAAGATTGCGGCGCTGACCAGGCGTCCCGACAAAGTGATCGGCATGCACTTCTTCAATCCGGTGCCGATGATGAAGTTGGTGGAAGTAATTCGCGGGCTCGCGACTTCGCAAGCGACCTACGAAACGGTGCGCGATCTGGCTGTAGAGCTGGAGAAGACTCCGGTGGAGGTCAACGATGCGCCCGGGTTCGTTTCGAACCGGGTGCTGATGCCGCTGCTGAATGAGGCGATGTATGCGGTGATGGAAGGGGTGGCGACTCCACAGGCAGTGGATGAAGTGTTCAAACTGGGGATGGCGCATCCGATGGGGCCACTGACTTTGGCGGATTTCATTGGACTCGACGTGTGTCTCGATATCATGCGCGTCTTGCAGGATGGGCTGGGCGATCCCAAATACCGGCCTTGTCCGTTGCTGATCAAGATGGTGGATGCGGGCTGGCTTGGGCGGAAGAGCGGGAGAGGGTTTTATAGCTACTCGTAGGGTCGTCGGGAATCTCAGCCGGGCGGGGACGCCCGGCTCTACACTACAGGCTCGTTATTGGTGATTGGACGCGACGGTTTTCAATTCGTGCTGCGCGGAGTAGCCCGCCTTGTACCCGGCAGCGTATCCGTTGAGGTAGTGCTGCTTCTCAGAATCGTTGTAGCTGCCGCCGTGAACGCTGAGGGCCGCTTGATCCTTGTTGGCTCCCGCAACCTGAAACGGGCGCGAACTCTTGCCGTCCTGCGCGCCTTCCACGATCCCATCCCAGTAGCCGGTGAGCTGGGCGTCATCCACGTTGGGCATTACGCTGGAGTCGTTCTTGAAGAATTCGCGCCAACGCTGTTCGTAGCCTTTTGCAAAGGAGAGACGATCCTGCTCGGCGCTCCAGCGGCCGCTGGCGATATGCGGCCTCCGGCCACTCTGAAGATCGAGGGTGGCTTGAAAGACACCGTCGCTGAATGCGGCGTCGGCACGACGCGGGTCGCCTGCAGGCCCCATCAACTGTGGGCTCAAGAGCAGGCCCAGAATGAAAGCTGCGAAACTGCTGGCAAACATTGAAATAATCTTCGTGGTCACACTGATTCTCCTTCCAACCGCGAAACTGCGTGCGGTTGCGCAGTCGCACTGTCCACCATGCAGACCCAGCACGACATCATCGAGCGACAATCCACTTGCTGCTCCCACGAAATAGTGTGGTAGCACCACCATCTCGACGTTCTAGGTTTGCCTGGTCTTTGCTCGAGGGGGGAAATACGCTCTTCATCCACACAACTCCTGGGGCGTGTCGAGCGAACTGCATCTTCCGGTACTCTACAAGAGAGACCGTGCGCGCGCTTGCGCATCGCCAACTATCTTGTAAACAGTTCGCAAAGTCTTTGTAAGAACGAAGCGGGAAGTTCGTGGCAGCCGCAGAGGAGCGCGTGCCACGGGAGACGGTTCTTCGAACGGGCAGCCGCGCGATTGCTTCTCGTAGAATCAGAATCATGACTACCGCGTGGGAAGGGATTCTTCCGGAGGGGAAATCCGGGGGCGACGTCTATTACTATCTGCTGGCGGCGCTGCTGGGGGCATCGGCAGGATGGGCGGACGTCAAGGTGGGGGACCTGCTCTTCACAGCCATGATTGTCCTGGCCGCGTGCATGCTGCTGGGGTTTGTGCGTCCGCGAAAGCCCTGGCGCTGGGTGGTGATTGTCGGAGTGTTTGTGCCTGTCGTGGAGGGGTTGGCCTACTATTTTCTTTCGCAGAAGCCGGAGCGGGCGCAGATCTACGAATCCTTTCTGGCCTTCATGCCGGGGATTGCGGGAGCGTTTGGCGGGGCGATGGGGCGCGGAGTGGTGGACAATCTGTTCAAGAAAAAGTGAAAGGGCTCTGTTGACACCTTACGAATTCACGGTTGACCTCCCTGTCCCGCAGGGACGGCCTTCGATGGTAATCAGAACCTGGTCTTGGGCCTGGCTGCGGACTGGTTCCGCGTGCGCATGGGAACAAGCGCTCAGAGGTGCTGGAGAGCCGAAAAGGTACTCGCGTTTCCACAGTGGTTAAGGGTAAGCTGCGAGTATGGCAGTGTCAGTCTCGTTGCTGGCCAGTGGGAGCCGCGGCAACTGCGCGCTGGTGGCGAGCAGCACGACGCACATTCTGGTGGATGCCGGACTCTCGTGCCGCGAGACCTTCAAGCGTTTCCGCGCTCTCGGGGAGAGACCCGAGCAAATTTCCGCCATCCTGATTACTCATGAGCACTCGGACCACATTGCCGGCCTGCAACGGCTGGCAAGCAAGCTGAATGCACCTGTTTTCTTGACGGAGCCGACCCACCAAGCCTGGAACAAAAACATGCGGGACGAGGAAGGGAAGACGCCGGAGTTGCCCAAGCCGGAACATTTTGCTGCGGGGAGGAGTTTTCAGGTCGGCGATATTGCCGTTACGCCCTTCACGATTCCCCACGACGCGGCCGATCCAGTCGGGTTTACGTTTCGCACCGAGGGAGTGAAGATTGGTTTCGCCACCGACCTGGGTTACATGCCGGTCAGCGTGCGCGATCATCTGCGCGGGTGCGATGTGCTGGTGATGGAATCGAACCACGACGTGGAGATGTTGCGTTCGGGGTCGTATCCGTGGTCGGTGAAGCAGCGCGTGATGAGCCGGGTGGGGCACCTGTCCAATGACGCGCTCGCGGAATTTTTTGTCAACGATTATGATGGATTTGCATCGTATGTAGTGTTGGCCCACTTGTCCGAACAGAACAACCATCCTGAGATCGCGCGCGCCGCGGCCGAACAAGCGCTCCAAGGCCGCCAGGGGCTGTGGCGTAACCGCGTGTTGTTGGCCTCCCAGTCGGAAGCTCTGGAGCCGATCCGGCTGTAGCATTCTATGAGCCAGTGTGTAGAACC
>Ga0209698_10005299_pt1 | contig 13976 bp, 8 predicted proteins | sample LitLauG_LLR_2012_FD_187203 | JGI IMG/M metagenome (GOLD analysis project Ga0209698, IMG submission 187203) | Freshwater sediment microbial communities from Pennsylvania, USA - Little Laurel Run_MetaG_LLR_2012 (SPAdes) (version 2) | ecosystem: Environmental > Aquatic > Freshwater > Creek >... | reverse complement strand
GTCATTTGATGGCCGGGCAATACGATTACATGCTGGTGGCGCGCGTCGCGGGGATCGACGATTACGGCAGACTGCATCAGAATGAATTGTCGCGATTGCCGGGAGTTACGCGCCTGGAGACGAGCTTTGCGCTACGGGACGTGCTGGAAGGACCGAAGTGATAACGACGATAAATGAGAAGCGAGGCCCGATGCAGTGAAGGCCTCGCGGCGATGCTTTTGTGTCTCTGAGTTTTGTGGATTCTCTATGCCATGGTTTCGCGGGCGTGCTTCCAGAGATCGAGTCCACCGTCCTGCGCATAACTATCGATCTGCTTTAACTCGGCGGCGGTGAAATCGAGTTTCTTCACGGCATCGAGAGAGTTGTCCAGTTGTTCCACATTGCGCGCGCCGATCAGGGCCGTGGTTACACGCTTGTCGCGCAGGACCCAGGCAATTGCCATCTGCGCGAGTGTTTGTCCGCGGTCATTTGCAATTTCGGCGAGGGCACGCACGCGCTTCAGGTTTTCGTCGCTGAGGAACTCTTTCAGGAAGGAACCTTCTGCGCGGGCGCGGGAAGCCTCTGGAACGCCGTTGAGATACTTGTTGGTCAGCAGTCCCTGCGCGAGTGGAGAAAATGCGATGCAGCCAACGCCGAGTTCGTCGAGCGTGGCGAGCAGTTCCTTCTCGACCCAGCGGTTCAGCATGGAGTAGGACGGCTGATGGATAAGCAGCGGCACGCCCATGCTCTTCAAGATTGCGGCTGCCTCGCGCGTACGCTCGGGGCTGTAACTCGAAATGCCCACATACAGAGCTTTGCCTTGATGCACGGCGGACACCAGCGCGCCCATGGTCTCTTCAAGAGGGCAATCGGACCAGGGCCGGTGGGCGTAGAAGATGTCGACATAATCGAGGCCCATGCGCTTCAGGCTGTCGTCGAGCGACGCCAGCAGGTATTTGCGCGAGCCGCCGATGCCGTAGGGCCCGGGCCACATGTCCCAGCCGGCCTTGGACGAGATCACGAGTTCGTTGCGGAGGCCGCGGAAGTCCTTGCGCAGAATCTCGCCGAAGTTTTCTTCCGCCGAGCCGTAGGGCGGCCCGTAATTGTTCGCCAAGTCGAAGTGAGTGACGCCGCGATCGAAGGCACGCCTGATCACCGAGCGCCCGGTCTCGAAGACATCTGTCCCGCCGAAGTTCTGCCACAGGCCCAACGACACCGGCGGCAGTACGATCCCGGACCGGCCGCAACGGCGAAACTGCGCACCATCGTAGCGTTTCGCATCGGGTACATAGGCCATCTGCATTTATCTCCTCATTCTCGTCACGAGGCGCTTGGCTGCTTCGGCGGCGTGGCAACGACTATCGCAAAAAGTATGGCACACGAGGCGGTGATGGAAGCTGCAACGGATTCAGAGTGGGGACCAGCTGGGACCTGGCTGGTGGCCAGGGCCAATGGTGCGCACAACGTCGGATTGTTGCCTCCCGGAGACTGGAAGGTTTCGATTTGTGTTCGGTGCTGCCATTGACGGAGTATGGCCAATGCGACAGTTTAGGGTTTTCTCCAACGGCAATGCGTGGTCCAATGTTATTGATTCAAAAGACCGCGGTTGAGTTCGACCGGGGAGAGGGGGTGGCTGATGACGGACTCGGATAAGGACGTTCCCGACAGCGAGAATGCAACAATGATCCAATCGGATACTGCTGCTGAGATCGTTCCGCCGACAGCGGACGGGCCCCAAGCTGAAAGCATCGAAAGTAATCAGCCGCACTCAGAGGGTGGGAGCGTCGCACCATTACCGGGCGGGCCAGACGAAGAAATCGCTACATCCAATCAGCCGCTTCCTGAGTCCGAGAGCGTCGAAGCAAGACCGGAAGAGACCCCGGTGGAAAGCGCTGAGGTGCAACAGCCGCTCCCTGAGGGCCAGGGCGTCGCACCAAAGCCGGATGGGCCCAGCGTCGAGAAGGCAGACGAGAGAAAGCCGGCTCCTGAGTACGAAATCATTCAGTCGAAGCGGGAGGAGCCTGAAAGCAATTTCGCGACAGGCCAGTTCTACCCCTTCGGGGCGGGCGCGCAAGGACAGGAGCATAACGCTGCCGGTGTCTCTCCGCTTTCGCAAGCACGACTGTCAGATGCGGCAATTGAGCGGATTCGGAACCTTTCGTCGAGCCAGACAAAAGTCTACGCGGGGATAGGTATCGGACTTGGATTGCTGGTTGGGCTTGCGGTCGCAGTGATTTTCCTGCATCCGAACGCTGCAGGCGGGTCCAATGAAATGGAATCAGTGACGGCCCGCGAATATGGCCTGAAGGGGCACCTGACGACAAACTGGAAAGAGAAGCTCGAATACCAATTGACCCTGGAGCCGGCCGACCCTGGACAGCGTGCGGCATTTGCCATTGATGTGAATGCTTCGCCACGTCCGCTTTCTGTCACCCTTCAATTGAAAGATCCATTTGGTGCGGTGCTTTGCGGCAACACCATCCTATTGAAGTTTGATCCGCGGAATGCGCCTGGCAGCGCAGTGACAGAGCCGGGGCCCAAGGCGGGGAGAGTGGAAAGAGACATTGCTGCCAGGAATCAGATTGCCCAGGCCCTGAATCTTGCCCGGCAGGAGGGCGAGGAGCTCAATCGGGAACACGGCAAGGACATATTCCAGAACGACATCGGCAAAGATGGGCAGATCGCATCCATAAGCTCTCAGGGAACCTTGCCGTGCACGAGGAAGCAATTTGAGAACATCGCCTCGTGGGGTTTCACGAGCGATTTTCCGGTGGTTACCAAGCCGGCCGGAAATCAGAATCCCTCGCCGGAGCCGGAGGCGAATGTTGAGTCCCCCACTGCAGGCGAATCTTCAGGGAAGAGCTCGGAGGCTGCCAAGTCATCCGCCGCTGCAAAGCTAAAGAAGAGGCTGGCGCTCGGTCTCCCGCCGATTTATATCGAAGGCGATGATGCGATTGTGTGGTTCGACCCGGCCAGCGCGGTTGTTGAGACAAGTGCTGGCAAGGCGATGATGCTGGACAAAACGGACACCGTGAGCACTGCAATCAAGGGGCGCGAGCTTCCCATCCCGATTCACTACCGTTGCGACCAGTCTGGGAGTTGTACATTTTCAGCACTCGGGCTGGGCATTCATCATGCAAAGCTGAAGCGATAGAACGGGCAGGCCTGGCGAGCTATTCCGCATTATCGATCTGGGCGCGCTGCAACTTATCGGAGTAATCCACATACACGGCTTTCCAGGTGGTAAAGAAGTCGATGGCTCCATTGCCCTCGCGATGGCCGTTGCCGGTGTGCTTGACTCCCCCAAAGGGCAGGTGAACCTCCGCGCCGATTGTGGGCGCATTGATGTAAACGATGCCTGCCTCGAGGTCGCGGATGGCGGCGAAAGCGCGGTTTACATCCTTTGTGTAGAGGGCCGCGGAGAGGCCGTAGTCGATGGAGTTCGCGATCTGGATAGCGTCATCAAATCTGTCGAATTCAATGAGGCTCACGACCGGGCCGAAGACTTCTTCTCGGGCGATGCGCATGGAGGGAGTTACTGCGCCCAGGACAGTTGGCTCAAAGTAAGTGCCGTGGGCATAGATACCTTGCGTGAGCGCGTGGCCACCGGCGAGCAGCTGCGCACCTTCAGCGAGAGCGATCTCAACATATCTGGCGGAGGTTTCGATCTGGTTGGGATTGACCTGTGGGCCAACTTCGACTGACTCATCAAGTCCGTTGCCGACTTTGAGCTTCTTGGCGCGCTCGACGAGCTTTGATGCGAAGGCGGCGGCGATTCCCTTTTGCAGCAGGATGCGGCTGGTGGCGGTGCAGCGCTGGCCGGTGGTGCCAAAGGCTCCCCAAAGGGCGCCGTCCAGTGCGAGGTCGAGGTTGGCGTCGTCCATCACGATCTGCGCGTTCTTGCCGCCCATTTCGAGCGAGACGGGCTTGAACGTGGCGGCGGCGCGCTGGCCAACGAGCGAGCCTACAGCGCTTGAACCGGTGAAGCTAATGGCGCGGACCTCCGGGTGCTCGACAAGCGGCGCCCCCACTGCCGACCCGGTACCGGCCACAATATTGACCACGCCCGGGGGCAGACCGGCTTCTATGAGCGACCGCACCAGGTTGTAGGTGGAAAGCGGCGTATCCGTGGCGGGCTTAATGACGCAGGTATTGCCGGAAACCAGAGCGGGGAACAACTTCCAGCTTGGGATGGCCATGGGGAAGTTCCAGGGAGTGATGAGGCCGACTACGCCAAGAGGCATGCGGACGCTCATGGCGAACTTGTTCTGCAACTCGCTGGGAGTGGTCTGTCCGAAGAGGCGGCGGCCTTCGCCGGCGACATAGAAGGCCTCGTCAATCGCTTCCTGGACGTCGCCGCGGGTCTCGGCGAGGACCTTGCCCATCTCGCGGGTCATCTCGCGGGCGAATTTTTCCTTGTTCTGGATGAGGATGTTGCCGGCGCGGACAAGAATCTCGGCGCGCTTGGGCGCGGGGACGAGGCGCCAGGTTGCAAACGCCTTTTTCGCCGCAGCCACGGCAAGCGCCACGTCTTCAGAGTGCGAGGACGGAAACGCGCCCACTACGTCGGAGTGGTCGGCGGGGTTCAGGTTCAGGATGGTTTTGCCTGAGATGGCCGGCAGCCACTGGCCGCCAATCAGATTGTGGTAGGTGGGATAGGTCATGAGAGCCTCTAAAAGACAGTGGACAGTGAGCGGTGAACTGCGGCCAGTCCGGGTGCCCGGAGAAATGGTACTCCAAAACCGCTCTGCCGAGGGATGGATGAGCCGAGCTGCCGGAGCCGCCAAAAAGTTGAGTTTACCGCAGAGGTTACCTAAGAGGAGCGAACTTTGATCGGTTTTGGTTCCTCTTATGCTGCTGCCGCCCGTTGGCCGTACAATAAGCCTTGAGGTAATGCTAGTTTCCCAATGTCATTGAATGGTTATCCCTCACGCTCTTCGAGGTCGCACGGTCTGCGCTCGCTCTTCAGTATGTTTTCCAGCGACCTGGCGATCGACCTGGGTACGGCCAACACCCTGGTCTATGCGGCCGGCAAGGGCATTGTGGTCAACGAGCCCTCGATTGTGGCCATCAACAAAAACACCGGCGAAGTGGAGGCCGTGGGCAAAGAGGCGAAAGAGATGCTCGGCCGTACGCCAGGCAACATCGTTGCCATCAAGCCCATGAAGGACGGAGTCATCGCCGACTTCAAAGTCACCGAGAAGATGCTGAACTACTTTATCCAGAAGGCGCACAACCGCAAGATGCTGGTACATCCGCGGATCGTGATTGGCGTGCCTTCAGAGATTACACAGGTAGAAAAGCGGGCGGTGGAAGACTCGGCCTACCGGGCCAAGGCCAGCGAGGTCTACCTGGTGGAACAGGCGATGGTGGCCGCGATCGGCGCCGGGCTGCCCATCACCGAGCCCTCGGGAAACATGGTCGTCGACATCGGCGGCGGGACAACGGATATTGCTGTCATTTCGCTTTCGGGCATTGTGTATTCGCGCTCCGTGCGCATGGCCGGAAACCAGATGGATGAGGCAATCACCAACTACCTCAAGCGAAAGTACAACCTGCTGATCGGGGAGCGGACCGCGGAGCACATCAAGATTGAGATCGGTTCGGCGTTCCCTCTGGATAAGCCTTTATCGATGGAGATCAAGGGGCGCAACCTGATTGAAGGCGTGCCGAAGACGATCACGGTGGACGATAGCGAGATTCGCGAGGCGCTGGGCGAGTGCATCGCCGTGATCATGAACGCCATCCGCGTTGCGCTGGAGCGCACGCCACCGGAGCTCTCGGCCGATATTTCGGACAGGGGCATCGTGCTGACGGGCGGAGGCGCGCTGATCAAGAATCTTGACAAGCGTATTCGCGAAGAGACCGGCCTGCCCGTCTCGGTGGCCGACGACCCGCTGGCATCGGTAGTATTGGGCACCGGGAAGATGCTCTCCGACTTCCGGCTGCTGCGGAAGATCAAGATCGACTGAGAAGCCGGGACTAAGGGACCAGGGACTTAGGGACTGGGATTCAGCCGAAAACTCGCGCGTCGGAACATCTGATGGGTTCAAGCAAGATGCAAACCACTAACCTCAACCATTCGCTAGTCCCTGGTCCCTAGTTCCTTAGTCCCTGCTTTGCGCCTATGGAATCGTTCTTCACCCGCTACCGGAATCTGATCGTACTGCTGGCCGTTCTACTGGTGCAGATCGTAGGTCTTGCCGTGCAGGTGCGGCGCACGGATGAAGGACGCCGAACCATCGATCCCAGGGACCCGCCGGGGGTACGCCTGATCCGGCTCTGGGCTGAAGCCCTGGTCGCTCCTCCGGAACGAGGGATCCAAAACGCGAAGATGGCAGTCGTCCACATGTGGCAGAACTACGTGGACCTGCGGCATGTCCGCGATCAAAACCAGGATTTGCAGAAGACCATCGACCGGCTGCGACTGGAGCAGGCCTCGCTCCTGGAAGATGCGCGCCAGGGTGAGCGCCTGCAGGCGCTGCTCGATTTCCAGCACAGATATATTTACTCCACTTTGGCCGCGCAGGCCATCGGCTCCAGCGGCAGCGATCAGTCGCGCGTCTTCTACCTCGACAAGGGCTCAAACAGCGGCCTCAAGCCCGACATGGCAGTCATCACCGCCGACGGCATCGTCGGGAAAGTGCGGGACGTGTTTCCGAGCACCGCGCAAGTACTCGTTATCAACGACCAGACCAGCGGCGCAGGAGTGATCCTTGAAACTACGCGAATTCGGGGCGTCCTCACCGGGAATGCCTCGGGCCAGCTTGAGGTGGTCCGGATCTCGGCCGACGCGCGTATCAAGGCTGGGGAAAGAGTACTGACTGCCGGTGGCGACTTGGTATTTCCGCGGGGACTTCCGGTGGGCGAAGTTGAAAAAGTGGTGCCCGATCCGGACAGCGACGGTTTGGTGCGAGTGATTGTGAAGCCCGCTGCCCATCTTGACCGTCTCGACGAGGTGCTGGTGATCACGAACACCCAGCCTCGCTTTTCTCCCGACCAGCAGCAAGACCTGGCTACGAGCGAATCGGTCGCGGGCGCAGAGGCCGCGGCCATTAAAGACCAGCTGAAGGCCTCGCAGATCATGGCCGAGCGACTGCCCGGCCTCATCGATCCCAATCTTCCTCCGGATCAGCAACCGCTGTTGGATACCTCGAACCCAACTCCAGTGGCGCACCCACCCCAGGCTCTGCATCCAGACCGGTTCACGCCGGGTGCGGACGCGGCGCCGGCCCCGGCTGCGCAGAACATCCCAAAGCCCGCCGCGACGGCAAAGCCCCAGACCGCCAAGCCGGAGAGGAATCCATAACCATGTCCGTACTGGGCGCGAACTTTCGCCGCGATATGGAGATCCGCCGCTATCCGCTGCTGGTCTACACGCTAGTGCCGCTGGCCGCGCTGGTGCTGCAGGCCTGGTTGCCGCGCGTGCTCGGGCCCTTCGCATGGTTCGATCTGCCGCTGGTGGTCACGGTTTACTTTGCACTTGGCCGCCGAAGCCCGATCCAGGGCACCATGATGGGTTTGGCCATGGGTCTTTTTGAAGATGCGCTCTCGCACCATGCCATCGGCGTGAACGGTGTCGCAAAGACAGTGGTCGGATTTCTGGCAGCTTCGGTGGGGGTTCGAATCGATGTGGAGAACCACACGATTCGGCTGGCCTTGAACTTTCTGCTTTCACTGCTTTCGAGTGCGATGTTTGTCTTCATTTATCGCGTTCTACTGGGCCTGGATCTGGAATGGCAATGGTTCACAGAGCTCTTTCGCGCCATTGGCAACTCGCTGATCGCGATGGTGCTGTTTCCGCTGCTTGATCGTCTGCAAGTCAGAGATTGACGAAGGACACGAAGTCGACAGAGGGGAACAGGGAATAGAAAACGCACCGAACTTCGACGTATTCCAGGGCGTAAACTTATGGTTTCCATTCACAGCAAGCACGGCGAAAAGCTCTCCACCCTCAAGCTGACGGTGGTGCAATACGGCATTCTTTTGGTGATGCTCGCGCTGACCGCGCAACTGTGGCGGCTGCAGGTGCTGGGCGCGCAGAACTTCCGCATGCTGGCCGAGCAGAACCGCATTCGCAAAGTGCCGATCCTGGCTCCGCGCGGCAAGCTGTTCGACCGTGAGAATCGGCTTGTGGTCGACAATTATCCCTCGGTATCCTGCTTCCTGGTCAGAGAACAGAACCGCAACGTGGATGCGGATTTGCCGCTGATCGCACGTGGCCTCAACCTGGACCTGGATCAACTGAAAGCTACGCTACGCCACTACCGCGCCGCGCCTGGCTATCAGCCCATTCCCATCAAACAGGACATTACCGCCGACGAACAGGCCTTCATCCAGGCTCACCGCAACGAATTGCCGGAATTGGAGACCATCGACGAGGAACGCCGGCTTTACCCTCGCGACGGCTTCGCCTCTCACCTGATTGGCTACGTGGGCGAGGTGAGCGAAGAAGATTTGAACAACCCGCGGTTTGCCTACTACGAGCCCGGTGACGTGGTGGGCAAGGCGGGCGTTGAGGAGACGTACGACCAATTGCTGAGGGGCCAGGACGGTTCCCGCGAAGTGATTGTCGACAGCCATGGCAGAGAGGTGGGCTATCTCGGGATTCAACATGCCGTCCCGGGGCAGGATCTGAAGCTGACCATCGACAACGATCTGCAGCGCGCAGCGGAGTTGGCGCTTGGCAACCGCAACGGCGCCATTGTGGCGATGGACCCGCGCAACGGCGAGATTCTCGCCATGGTTTCGCGTCCCAGTTTCGATCCCAATGCCTTCGCCGTTCGCATCAACAAGACCGACTGGAACAAGCTGATTACCGATCCGGACCACCCGCTGATGAATAAGGCACTCCAGGCGCAATTGGCGCCGGGTTCGACCTTCAAGATTCTCATGTCGGTTGCCGGACTTGAGGAGGGCATCGCGCAGGACATGAGGATCAATTGTCCCGGAGGCTGGGGGCCCTACGGGTTCTTCCACCATTGCGACGAACATCATGGCGCGGTGGACATTCATAGCGCGATTCCCTACTCCTGCGACACGTTTTATTACATGCTTGGTGACAGGCTGGGGATCGACAGAATCGCGAAATACGCGACCGAATTCGGCTACGGCCAAAAGACCGGCATCGATCTTCCGGGTGAGCTTGCGGGCTTGATGCCCTCCGCGCAATGGAAGCTGAAGAACTACCATGCCCGTTGGTATCCGGACGAGACACTCGACGTCGCTATCGGTCAGGGCGCAGTGGAAGCAACGCCGATCCAACTGGCGCGCATCATCGGAGGGATCGCTTCCGGGGGACACATGGTGCGGCCTCACGTTGTGGTTCCCGATCAACTCTCCGAGGAGTTTCGCAAGGGGCTGCTGGAGAGCTATCCCGGCAGCGGCGATGTGTCCATTCCGATCGACCCGGAGAACTGGGTGACCATTACGGACGGGATGTATCAAGTGACCCAGCCTGCCTACTTCCACACCGCCGGCTCGGCGCACCTGGAAGGCGTGGACTTTGGCGGCAAGACCGGCACCGCCCAGCTGATGAGCCACGAGGCTCTGGACAAGACAACAAAAAGCAGGGTTACATTCCCAAATGTATGGTTTATCGGCGTGACTCCCCGGCGCAACCCTGAGCTGGTGGTGGCCGTCCTGTGGCAGAACGGCGAGTTCAGCTATTACCCGGCGCGCATAGGAGCTAAGGTCGTTTCGGCTTATGTAGAAAAGCAGCGGCGGCTGGCGCATAACCTTGTGCCCACCAAATCGGCGGCTCCGGTGGAGATGGGAGCGATCTGGACGGCACCAGACGGCGCCGGCAAGACTGTAAATCAGGGCCGAATGAAAACTGGAGGCTTTCTGGTCAAGAACGGGGAGATTGTTGCCCAGGCTGGGCAAAAGGGGCCTGGGACATTGGCTTTGAAAGGGCAGCGCTTTCGCCGTGCCGTCCTTGACCTGCCGCACACCCAAGTGGATGAAGACGTCGTTGCGCTGTCCGCCCTGGAGGGGCCGAAGGAGAATAGCCCAGGACAAGCGATGCGCAGTCCTGGGAAAGGCCGACAGAAGACCGAAAGCCCCGTAGGGGCGACCGATCTCCGGAAGGTGGTTTCCGGCCGTGCCGCAAGCGCCTCCGGAGAGGATTCAGCTCTCGCAAGCCCAGGGAGAAGCCAATGAGCCCCAGACTGCGCATATTCAGCTTTCGCGAGTTTGACTGGACGCTGCTCGCGTTGGTGCTGCTGCTCTGCACCCTTTCAGTGATTGAGATCTATTCCGCCACCTTGCACACGAAATACGTCGGCTTCTACACCAAGCAGATGTTCTGGATTGCCGGCGGTCTGGTAGCCATGTTCATCTTCTCAAAGATTGACTATCATCGCCTGATCGATTTGGCGCCGTGGGCCTACGGCGCCTTTATGCTGGCACTGGTCGCGGTCCTGGTCGTGGGGCACAAGGCGATGGGTGGGCGCCGATGGCTGAAACTCGGTCCGATGCAGTTTCAACCATCGGAGTGGGTCAAGTTGGTCCTCATTCTTATGATGGCGCGGTACTTTGCCAACCTGGGCGGACGAAGCCTGACCTGGAAGGACATCTTCAAGGCATTTGTCCTAGTACTGATTCCCATGCTTCTGGTGATCAAGCAGCCCGATCTCGGGACTACGCTGACCTACGCACCGATTCTGGTTGCCGGACTATTCTTCGGGGGGATCAATCTAAGGCAAACGATCATTCTGGCGACTGCCGGCGCTGTTTTTGTAGCCGGAGCCTGGACGAGCGGCAAGGTCCTGAAACCATACCAGAAGGCGCGCTTGACCAGCTTTGTGAATCCCAACAACGACCCCCGGGGAGCCGGTTACCAGCTTCTTCAATCGGAGATCGCAGTGGGTGCGGGAGGAGTGTGGGGCCAGGGGGCCGAAAAGGGCACACAGACGCAAGGGAATTTTCTGCCCATCCCCCACGCAGACTTCATCTTTGCCGCCTTCAGCGAAGAGCACGGGTTTGTGGGCGCGTTTTTCGTGCTGCTGCTATACTTCTCCATATTGATGCGTTTGATTCAGAACGCACAAACAGCCGCAGACCTGTCCGGTTCCCTGATTATCATGGGAGTGGTGGCTGTGTTGACCTTTCAGATTCTGGTCAATGTCGGCATGGTCATCGGCTTTATGCCTGTCACCGGAATTCCTTTACCGTTAATGAGTTACGGTGGATCTTCGGTGCTGTTCACGTTTCTGGCGCTGGGTGCGGCAATGAATGTCCGCATGCGCCGGTTCGTAAACTAGGGCGTACCGGCAATGAAGATCCGGACGCCGATTCTCAAGTTCGGCTTTTGTGCCGCCCCGGAATGGTCCGGACCACAAGAGCAGTATTTTCAAATATTTCGCCGGTAAGGTCCGGATGGACCGCGCCCGGCAAGACAAGGGTTCATGAGCACGCAGAGACGGGCAATCCGCTTGCGAATACCAGGCTGCATGGAGGGCGCACGAAGCTACGCGCTTTCGAACTCCGCCTTTTGGGCGCAGTTCGACCATGCACACGCAAGCGGTGGAACGGCCCCGCCGGAAATTCCGGATTCGTTGGCCACAAACTCTCTGCAATCGGATTGCCGCAGCACTCAACTGGTTCGGCTTGTTCCATTGAACATCCGCCGTGGTTCGCCGCCCCCTGGGGCCGGCCGTCGCGCGGAAGCCGTCACGTTTAAGTCTTTCGGGTCATCCCTTCCGCACATCCCCTCTTCTTCCGGTCTTGCGCGTTTCCATCCATCCTTGCCGTGAGTACCGGCGGCCATAAGCAGCCGGACGGAAAGGTACGATGGCAAAAGAGATTTGTATTTCCAGCACGCCGCATGAAACCCGGCTTGCAATACTAGAAGACGATCAACTCGCGGAAATCTACTACGAACGCGAAAACGAGTACACCCTTGCAGGGTCCATTTACAACGGGCGCGTCACGCGCGTCCTTCCTGGCATGCAGTCTGCCTTTGTCGACCTTGGCCTCGAACGCGACGCCTTCCTTTATGTAACGGACTTTATGGAGCTCGAGGACTCGGAAGAGACCGACGAGCTGGAAAAGGCTGCGGCAACCGGGGCAAACCAGGCTCCCCGCGAGGTTCGGCACACGAACGGAGGAGGCAGGCAGGACGTCCGCCAGCTCCGCTCGGGACAGCAACGCGAGGACCGGCCACCCAGAGAACATCGCCCGGCAGAAACAGTTGGCGGCGAAACGCCCGGCGCCCCGGCGGCCAGCTCCGAATCGCCTGTGATCTCCGAATCGGCCGGCGAAGGCCAGGAAGATCCCGGAGCAACCGGTGCCCGACGCTGGCGTGGACGCCGCCATCGCCGCGGCGCTCGCGGCCAAACCGGCCAGTCCGAGGGACAACCGGAGCGTTCGCAGTCGCTCGAAATCACTTCTGAGCCTTTCGAGGAATCCGAAGTCGCTCCTGACATCCAGGCCTCAGCATTACAGGTTGGCGATCGGCCGCAGTCATCATCGAGATCCGGCGCAGCACCGCACGCACCGCGACCCTCATCCAATGTTGCTGTTCCCTTTGTTCTGCCCGGTGAGTCGCTTTCAAAGTACGGCGGAACGACGGACGAAGCTCCAAAGCTCTCACCGCAGGCACCCCTTGCTGCGCGTCCGTCCGGCTTTTCCAAGCCTTCCACGCTGATTGAGGCGCCCCTCGAGTGGGACGGCAGCGGCCTGCTGCCCGGTGAGTCGATTTCGACGCATCGTTCGCGCAGGTCTGAGCCGGAAACCGAAATGCTGGAGGCCGCTTCTGGCGCAGCCCCAGACCAGGTGGAAGAGGACGAGTTTGTCGAGGAGTCTGAAGAGTTCGAGCCCGAGACGCATGGACATGCGCCAGAGTTTGAAGCCCACCAGCTTGAAGAGGAGTCCGTCGAGCTGGAGGGGGAAGAAACACATTCAGTCGAGGTAACTCCGGAGCCGCACGAGCCAGCGGAAGCCGAATCGGACGCCGAAGCTTCGCATCGCATTGACCCGTCGTCCCCCACCGGTTTTCGCCTGTTCGGCTTCGGCAAGAAGAAGGAAGAACAAGCCGAGACCAAGCCAGTGAGCGCGACTGTGCCGGCAATCTCGTCGTATGCGCCGGGTACCGGCCTGATCGAGGAAGAGTTAATTGAGGGCGAGGAGTTCGACGCCGTCCCTCACCGCCGCCACAAGGCCGATGAACACGACCTGGACGATTATGAAGAAGAGACGCTGCCCACGCAGATTCGCTCCGGCGAACTTGGTGAAATGCTGCAGGAGGCGCATCTCGACCACCGGATCCAGTTGGATTTCGACGACAAAAATGCCGAGGACGAAGCCTTCGACGAAGAAGAGGATGAAGACGAAGCAACGGCAGAAGCTCAGCCTTCAACCGGCGGGGCAGGCGGCCAGCAACGCCGTGATCGTGGCGCTCGCGGAGCTCGCCGCGGGCGTGGCGGAACCAGTGCGCCGGACCGAGGCAATCGGCGCGGAGGCCCATCGCGGCGCTCCATGCAAACTTCCGATCTGCCGATCATCAGCGAACTGTTGAAACCCGGCCAGGAGATTCTTGTCCAGATCGCCAAGGAACCTATCGCCAAGAAGGGCGCGCGCATTACTTCGCACATCGCCCTGCCGGGACGGTTCCTTGTCTTTATGCCCACAGTCACGCACATTGGCGTGAGCCGCAAGATTGCCTCCGACGAAGAACGCCAGCGCCTGAAGCGAATTCTGGTGCATGAGCGCGGCGAAGCCTCCGGTGGATTCATCGTGCGCACAGCAGCAGAAGGCGCATCTGAAGAGGAATTGAGGGCAGACCTTCGTTTTCTCATCCATCTGTGGAATGAGATCAAGCAGAGGTCGGACTCATCGAAGTCTCCGGCGCTGATCTATCACGATCTTTCATTGATCGAGCGGATTCTTCGCGACCAGGTGAGCTCGAACTTTGCAAATATCTGGGTCGACTCCGAGGCGGATTACGAACGCATCGTGCGTTTCCTCAACCGCTTCTCGCCGACGCTGGTCCGGCG
>Ga0209698_10005298_pt1 | contig 13980 bp, 7 predicted proteins | sample LitLauG_LLR_2012_FD_187203 | JGI IMG/M metagenome (GOLD analysis project Ga0209698, IMG submission 187203) | Freshwater sediment microbial communities from Pennsylvania, USA - Little Laurel Run_MetaG_LLR_2012 (SPAdes) (version 2) | ecosystem: Environmental > Aquatic > Freshwater > Creek >... | reverse complement strand
GGGCAAAGCCGCCTTGCGAGAGGTTGATCGCCCCGGTCACCCGATAGACCAGCGAAAAGCCGAGCGCAATCGCGGCGTAGATGCTGCCGACCACCAGACCGCCGATGCAGATCTGCAGGAACTCTAGCACTATGCAGTGGTCCGATTCACTCAGCGCGCGGGATGCCGAGCGGATCGCTTACCACAAGCCAGGTTTGAGCGGCAGGGTCCCAGCGCGTCACAACGACATTTGACTCATCAAGTCCGCGATTTGGCACCGCCTTGAAATCGTAATTGCCGTTGACGCCGGCAACGCCCCTCAGTTCGCGCAGATAGCCGCGCAGGTCCTCGGCCGTGGCATCCGCCTTGAGCTTGCGCAAGCCCTCGACAATCAGAAGCGCCGGGTCCCAGGCATAGGTCGAAGGCCCATCCGGCTTGACCTGTGTACCCTCGAACGCGGCGAAGAAGGCGTCCTTGGCCCTGGTCACCTCGCTTTCGGAAACGGGATGCGACGGCTTCAGCCAGTCTGCCGAGGGTATGTAAAGTTCCTTCGGCAGGAACGCCGCGTATTGCGCCATCTGGGCATAGGTCATGTTGCCGTTGGTGGTTGCAACCGGCACCTCCACGCCGGCATCGTGGATCGCCTTGAAGATGGTGCCGACGGGGCCGCCGGTGGACCATGCCACCAGCACGTCGGGGTTTGCGCCTTTGAGTCTTTGAATCTGCGCGGCGGCGCTGACATCGCTGGGGTTCAACTGGGCTTCGGCGACAAGCTCCACGTCCTTGTGGCCCTCGCTTCCGACCAGCGTCTTGAAATTGCGGTTGGCGTCCTGCCCGGTTGCGTCGGTTGTCGTGATCAACGCCACCTTCTTCCAGCCCTTGCGGCCGAAATAGCGAAGCAGCGCGCCGGCAAGTTCCTTGGTCGAGGTGCTCGAACTGTAGATGAAGCTTCCGCCAAGGGGCTGGATGCCGGGCGAAAAGCAATAAAGCAGCGGCCCTTCCTTCATCAGCGGCGCCATCGCGTTGCATAGCGCGACCAGCGCCGAGCCGAGAATGACCGGCGGATTGGCGGCCTTGACCCGGTTGGCGAGCTGGACTGCGACTTGCGGACTGCTCTGGTCGTCGTGGAAGACAAACTTGACCGGCTTGCCGTGAATGCCGCCGGTCGAATTCACCGTCTTCTCGTATTGCACGAGCGCCTGCTGCTCGGCCTTGCCGAGGAACGCACCGCTACCGGTCAGCGGCAGAATGACGTTGATGTCGTCGGTGTCGGCGGCGGCCCGCGCGGCAGTGACGCAAGAAAACAACGCGGCGGCAACGAGAATGGTGCGAACGCCCATCAATCCTCCCCAGGGTTTGTGCGCTCAAGAGATTTGTGCGTTCAAGAGATTTGCACGCTCGTAGAGATCGGTTCGCCTGAACGGCTTTTCCTCTCTTTATAGCGTTTTCGAGCGAAGTGGATACCGGTTCGCGTGAAGAAAACGCGTTAAAACAAAAGATTAGAGCCTCGGTTCTGGTTCAATCAGAACCGAAGAGGCTCCAGTGTTTTATGCGAGCGCGCGCTACGCCGCAGCACCAGCCATTTCCTTGTCCGTCTCGTCCTCTTCCAGGCCTTGCAGGACCCTCGCCTCCTCGTCGCTGGCCCCCAGCGTCCGCCACGGAACGGACTTTTCCACCACGCCCTGGTAAGAGCGGAGTTTGGCCTGCGCAAGCCGCGGTGTGAGGTGGCCGATCACGCGGCCGCCCTGCTCGAAGGCCAAGGCTGCATCGATCATCAGGCGGCGGAACTGCACGATGGCGATGTCGCTTGCACCAAGACGCTCCTGCGTCCGGTCCGCGATCGGTCCCATCGATTCCCACATCGCAATGTCCTGGTTCGGGATGCCGAGAATGCCGGTGAAGCTGCCCTGTTCCATCGCCGCGCGATCCTGAAGATAGTCGTTGTGGGCGTGGCGCTTGATGGGCCGAAACTGCGCATCGACGTCCTCACCTACGACCAGCACGCAGAACTTGCGCCAGGTGTGCGTATCGATGCCGGCCTGCTCGCCCTCCGCCCAGGCGATGAAGTGGAAATAGCTCGAAGTGTCGCTGCGCGGCACGATCACGCTTGCCACGTTGTAGGTGCTGTTGGGCGGGATCAGCGCCGTGAACGGTGCGACGAAGGTGGTGATGCGGACGTAGTCATGCGTGTTCGCGTTCACGATCGGACGCCGGATCGCGGCGTAGCGCATGCCGTAATTGGTGAGCTGGACCTGGATGCGCGGATTCTTGTCGGTCGAGGGACGAACCCAGTGATCGCCCCTGGCTGTGGCCTCGCCCCTGGCCGGGCGCATGTCCGAGGAATGCAAGCTCGAGGAGTGCGCCGAGTCGATCTGGCCCTCCATGATCTGCGCCCAGTTGCAGGGAAGTTCGACCTTGGCGATCGCGACCCTTGCCTGATCGTGCGGCGCCCATGGCGGCGCCTCGAATTCCGGCATCGTGTCCGGCGGCCCCATATAGGTCCAGACGAAGCCGCCGGCCTCGCGTGTGGGATAGGAGAGATGCCTTGTCTTTTCGGGCAGCGCGCTTGCCTTCGGCTCGGACGGCATGTCGATGACGTTACCCTCGGTATCGAATTTCCAACCGTGATAGAGGCAACGCAGCCCGCACTCTTCGTTGCGGCCGAAGGCGAGCGAGGCCTTGCGGTGCGGACAGAACTCGCCGAGCAGGCCGAGCTTTCCGTCACTGTCGCGAAACGCCACGAGCTTCTCGCCGAAAAGCTGCAGGCGCACCGGCGCGCCATCCGCACTCGCAACCTGTTCCGACAATAGCGCAGGCACCCAGTGGCGGCGCATCAGGCGCCCCATCGCCGCGTCGCCCTCGACCCGGCACAACAGCTCGTTTTCCGCAGCCGTCAGCATGCTCCCATTCCTCGCAAGGCAACGGCAGCACCCGGCGGTCGCCACATCCGCTGCCGCCGGAGATCCTCAGTTGCCTAAGCTTATAGATAAGCCAGGGATCACCGCCGCGTCCAGAGGTGACGGAAGCGGTTCCAGGAGTGACAGGGGAGCGATCCCTCCCTATTGGCGGCAAGCGCTCATCGGGCGGGAGTGGATCAGAGGCCCTGGCGTGTCATTCGGCGGGAATCCTCAAGAGATTGCTTGGCGCACGCGCAGCGTCTTGAATTGAACTTTGAACTGAGCGGGAGCTAGATCCCGAGTATCCAGACCGCGACAATGGCGCCGAGAACGGCGAGACCCGACAGCGTCCATCCGGCGGCATATACCGCGCCATCAGTCTCAGGCCGGTCCACCATTGAATCGCGCCAGTCGGTCATCGGACCCTCCTCGAGGTCGCCTCTGTCATTAGGTCGCGGCCAAGGGCTCAAGGTTCAACTGATTCTGTTAATTGCGGCGGGGCCCGGCGGTTCCGTCCGGCGGGTCAAAGACCTATCCCGCGCTGCAATGAAGCAGCCTTCAGCCGGCAGTGTTCCGGTTCTGCCGGCCGGGGAGAGGTGAATTGCGCTGCAGGAAAAGATCGATTCAATCTCAAATCATCCGGCTCTAAGGCATGATCCGGAAAAGTGTGCAGCGGTTTTCCCTCGCGACAAACGCGAACCGCGTCTGCGCGGAGATCATGCTCAATCAAGGAGCCAAAGCGCGATGACGATTCAACCAGATCTCATCGCGCTTTAGGTGGCGGAGCCATCAGAGCCCAAACTTGTATGCAATTCCCGCCGTCGCGATTTGCGTATGGAGCTTCAATTGATAAGCGATATTGGTCGGTGAAAACGCATCCGCGGTGTTCAGGTTTGCCTGAATGGCGTTCAATGTGCCGAAATCGGAATACCGGTATTCGGCGCGCGCAATCAGGTTTTCGGAAATTTTCGTTTCGACGCCGCCGCCGACCGTCCAGCCTGTTCGTATCGCGCTGTTCGACACCGTTGCAGACGCCGTCCCCGGGCCAAAGCAGACGGCATCAATCGGGCTGAACTGACAGCCAGCCGACGTTTCTATCCGCTGCCAGGCGACCCCGCCCGTGCCATAGATCAAGAGCGCCGGCGACAGCAGGTATCCCATCCGAGCCCGCGCACTCGCATCCCACCCCAGTTTCACCGTAGCTATGTCATTTGCAATAGAAAAGCCTGCGACGCATACACCTGCAGCATCTGCACACCCGGGAATTCCTACCGCCGCCGTGCCCGTGTCGGCATAGGCCCAATCCAATTCGATACCGCCGACCCATCGCGGCGCGAATTGCCAAACATGACCCAGATATACGCCGCTGCGGATGCCCGAGAAGTCAAAGTTTTGCGGCGATGTCTCATCGAGGGCGAACGGGGTATTCTGTATCGATGCCGATATGATCGAAGTCGTGGTCCAGGTGCTGGCTGCCCATTTTGCGCCAAACTCGGCGCCGGCGTAAAAGCCGGTCCAGCCGGAAACCGGAGCGGGTGGCAGGGACGGTGCCTTCACCGCCAAATCTGTTGCCGTGCCAGTGAAGTTGTAGTTCATGCCCAGCTTGAAGAGATCGACCGACTGCGTGACGGCGATCGGCGCTGCGCCGATGACCGCGACGGTCGGGAACGGGACGTTGGTCGCGGGCAGGCCGATATGGTCGTATTCGGCAAACGTGGTCCAGTGGTTGGTCAGCGCATATTCGATGCCGACGCCGGCGGTCCACCCCAACACGATCAGGCTGGTGCTGCCGAAACCGAGCCCAAGCGCGCCTGTGTTTCCCAACACGCTGTAAGTCGTGCTGGCCCACGCGGTGCCGCCTTTCACATAAGCCAGCGAACGGTCCCAGGCATAGCCGACCCTGCCGGTGAGGCTGCCGAGGGCATTGATCGAGCGGCCGCAAAGGACACCGCCAAGTCCGGTGAAGCAGGAATTCTCGCCTGTTATATTGGTTGCGCTCAAATCGGCCTGAACGCCCAATACCCATGCGCCGGTCTGCCAATTGGCGCCGATCTGGCCACCGCCGAGCGCACCGGTCGCACGAATGGCGTCGCCAAATCCGGCGACATTTGTACCGGTGAACAACCCCGGCACAGACGGGCCGACCGTCGTTCCAAACGGATCGGACCAGCGATCGTTGCTAAAGCCACCGCCGAAATGTCCGCCGATATAGGCTCCGCTCCAGTTCATCGGAGCTGATGCCGGTGTCGGCGCCTTGGCCGCAAGGGTGCTTTCTGAGGGCGTGGGATCGCCCCAGCGATAGCTCGATTGCAGGAAAACGCCGTACCGCTCGACACGATGTCCGAGTAGTTCGAAGACGTCAGATGATGGCACGGCTACAAATCCAAAGCGTTCAACGCCAAAGCCCGCGTTCCAGGCCCAATAACGCAGGCCAGCACCGACGCTCCAATTATGTGTGATGTAATAGTCCAGGACCGCCTCAAGCATCACACCGTTGCCGGTGTTTGTGGCACTGGGTAAAACGAGTTGCCGGATGAGATGGTCGTCCAATGCGGAGAAATTGACCGACGGTAAATAGGCGAAATCGCCGGTGAATCTCAGCCGGTCGTTCAACATGAACTGGCTGGATAAGCCGACCCGCAGCGAGTTTAAATGGGTGTACTCTGTAATACCCAAAATGTTGGGGTCGCCGGTGGCGCCGGTGGCGGTGAGGTCGCCGGCGAGCTGGCGGCCGCCGAAGGCATTGAGGCCCTGAGCGTAATAGTTGTAGCCAACGAATGCGCCGAGCCTCGCATCCGCTGTCTTGAGGAAATTGTACCCCGCATCGATCGTCGCATAGCCGAGATGTCCCGCGACGCTCGCCAAGGTGTTGGAATAGGTGAGAAGCGCGGGGAAATCCTCATCGTTCATACGGCCGCCATTAATTCCGCCCGCTCCTAAATTTCCTTTGACAAAAAACCCGTTTGCATGGTCGGCGCGGGCAAAAGTCTCCTCGCTAACCGCCCCCAGCGAACCCCAGGTGAGGAAAGACAAGAGCACCGGAGGCCCTAACAGCGGTCCTTCTTGCTCGCGGCCGCTGCTGAACCAGACGCGCGCTCCTGTCTCCACGTCCCAATCCGACAGGATCGAGCGCGGGCCGTGCCATGCGGGCGACTTGAGCGCCGTGATCGGTGTGTCGAGAGAGGCCGCTCCCGCATCGCCAAAGCGATAATTCAGTCCGGCACGGACGATGTCGGCCTTGAGATCGCTGGAATGAGAGAAGACCGGTGCGGGAGGGAAGCTCTCGAGACCGCTATTCCCCGTCATCTGTCCAGCCGTATTGCCAAGACCGACGTGGAGGTATTCGGCCTTGAGGCTCAAACTGCGCGTGAGCGGCGCCTCGATGCCCGCGCCGGCGACATAACCCGCCTTGAGCGTGTTGACCCTTCCCGATTCAAAGCTGGGGAAGTTAATGGCGAGCAAGTCGTTGAAGAACGAAAAATCGCTTTGCAGCTGCGTCACCGCAAGACCGCCAGTCGCGTAAACCAGCCAGTGATTGGGCGTCACGTAGCCGATGCGCGGCCGTGCCGTGAGCAGCCAATCGGCATTGCCATAGGATGCGAGGGTAAACGCGGCGGGACCGAACACCGTTGTAAAGGGCACCGCGACGCTATTGCTGGTACTGGCTTTTTGCAGATGGATCGCCTGAAGATCGCCCTCCAGCCCCAAGACCCAATTGCCGGCCTGCCAATTATAGCCGCCTTCGATGCCGGTCGCGAAACCGGTCTGCTTGAGGGCCTGACGACCCGCCGCGTTAAGCGTTGCAGCGTCGGCGACCGTGGGAGTGCTGACGCCGGAGACGAAGGACGACGCGGTGTCATATTGCCCATGAGCGAACCCGGCGGTGACGCCGACATACCATCCGCTCCAGGCGTAAGCCGCCGGGGTGGCCGGAGGCGCCGCCTTGACTGGCAGATCACCTGCTCTTGCGTCATGCACGCCCGCGATCGCGACGGCCGCCACCGTTCCAAGTAAAAGCGTTTTGAGCTTTTTCACACTACTTCCGGTTTTAGAGACCGTACCAGATACCCGCAACGCGAATGATTAATCTGTCGATCTCCGTCATGCAACCCTGGATGTGAGCTTTCAGGAGGTTGTCCATTCGACCTGAGCGAGGAAGCTGAAGTTGTTGAGCTTTAGCGATTCGCGGAGAACCGAATGGACACGCACAAGAACGCTCCTTTGACGCCTGTAAGATCGAGAAGCCATGGTGCAAAGTGTTGTTGAGGAAGGGCCGAGCATGACGGCTGCTGCTCTGTGCGTTTTCGAGCGAAGTGGAAACCGGTTCGCGGTTTAAGAAAACGCGTCAAAACAAAGGAGTAGAGCCCGGTTTTGATTCAATCAAAACCGAAATGGCTCTAGAAAAAGCTTGCGGACGTAATCGGCCGCGACAGATGGGTGCGGTGCGAGGGCAGGCGCAGCGATCTCACAAGGTCTTCAAATATTCGATCAGATCGTAGCGTTCCTCCTCGGTCAGCATGCGACCGATCACGCCGGCCTTGCCCGGTCCTGGTGTTCCTTCCAGCGAGTGGCCCAGAGTGCTGTTGCCCGGAATGGGTAATCCGTCGGCCGTCATCGCTGAGAACAGGGTTTCGCCCGGCTGGCAGGCTGGCTTCTCCCCGGCGGCAACGCGATAGCCGACCTGCTCCGGATCAAAATCGCGTAAGCCCATGCAGAATTGCTTTGGGCGCTCGGCCGCAGGCTTGAGCATCCAATAGAGCGAAGGCACTGAACCGTTGTGGAGATAGGGAGCGGTCGCCCAAACTCCGTTCAATGGACGCGCACGGTAGCGCGGTTTTTCGTCCTTGACCGGCGCGCTGGCGTTATCCTGCGGCTTCTTCTGATGATGTTCCGTTTCATCATTGGGACAATTTTTTCTTGTCCCCCAGAGAAGCTTCTGGTTCTCCTCTGTCATCGGGCGCTCTTTCATCCATTTTCGGCTGACGACGTCGACCACCATCATCAAGGCGATCGGGTACGGCATTTCCGTCGAGAACGGCGGCATATCTGGGCATTGCGACAGGACCTGCCTGGGCTGCAGGTTCAGGAAGCCCGGAACTTCCACCTTTCGCATGAACAGAACGTCAGCCTGACCCTTGTCCGTTCCCATGCCTGCTACACCTTTCTGGACCGGATCCAGCCACTTGTTCTTGGCGTCCCAGCGTTCCGAGGACCAGAAGCTCTGGCGGGGATATAGCTTGTCGAACGTAGGGTCGTTGACCGGTCCGAGATGGCACTCAACGCAGATTTCGGCGTAGAGGGCGCGGCCTTTTTCGACCCGCGCCTCATTGATTTTCCAGGCAGGATCGCTCTGGAAAATTTGCGACGGCCATTTCGGCGGCTGCAATCCGCCGAAAGCCGGATTATCGCCGGCTGGATCGGGACCGCGCAGCATTGCTTCGATGCGAACGAGATTTTCGATCGCGACGGTGGACCGGAAAACCGTCTCCGGGGCAGTATCGGGTGAAAAATTGACGAGCGCGGAAACCCCGAGCGCTTCGCCGGCGTTGCGGATTAATGGCTGCTCGATCGAGGCGTCATATTGCGCCCATAGAAACCAGGGTACCGTCCAGATCGGGGGGAAACTGACCGGCGCGTCCTGCGCATGCAGATTCTTTTCAAATCCGGAGAGGCCAGCCGTTACCAGGTCGGTATAAAAAACCTGGTTGCCGATGCGGTTGAGCGCATCAAGTCGCCCGAACCCCTCCTCGGTATCCGCCTGCTGCTGCTTGCCGTCGTAGGTCTTTTTGCCGGCGATCGTCTTGTCATAGAGGTTTTTTTGATCGAGCAGGAACTGGCCGACCGTCGCCAGCCTCTGTTCGAGCTTGTCGCGATCTTGCTTGCTCGCGTCCGCGCCGAGCACTCGTGCCGCAAACCGTTGGAAACGGCCCGGTACTTTCAGCGTATAGGCAATGGACAGGCCGGTCGCGATTTCCAGCTTTTTGAGATTCACCATCGCCGGGCCGCCGTCGAAGCGCAGGCTGACGCCCTTGTAGCGAATGCTGCCGGCGTGACAGGCCGCGCAGCTCAAGCCGATCTGGTCTGCTTCGCGCTCGCCGGTTCCGGGATCGATCGCGCCGGTCAGTCGCGCAAAACCGACTGGCAGGCCGTCGAAATTCTCCGCCGGCGTCGGTTCCAGGCCCGCAACCGAGGCGGGTGCGGGCTCGGTCTTGGCATCCGGCGAGGGCGAATAGCCAAAGGGTCGCAGGCTCGCTTCGTCGGTATTGACGGATTTCGGACTTGGAATGAATCCGAACCGCTCAAGATAGCCGCTATCCCTGAGCAGGCCCGGTCGGCTGAACAAGCGAAGGCCCGGTTGTTCCAGCGCGATAAACCAGTCGTAGGGCACCGGGAAGGTCGCAGTCCCCTGACTGGCATGGTGGAACCAGTGCCGATCCTCAGTCGACCAGTTCTGGTCGAGCCAGTGCGCCTCGTTGACGGGAGGGACAGTGGGCAAGGGCGGCGGCAAAATCTGGGAGATGAATTGCGGCAGGATGCTCCCGGCCCTGTCGGGAAATTCGACAATCGCCACGAACAGGAGAGCAGCGAGTGCGATTGTCCACAGCGCGAATTTGCCGGCCATGCGGATAAGACTTCGTGGCGCGGGCGCTGGCAGCGCTGCAAGGCGCGCGACGATCCTGTCGGGCAGCCGCCGCTCGGCGAACAGCGCACTCACTTCGGCCACGCTGAGATAGCGTTCCTCGCCTTCGCCCTTGCCCATGACGTTCAACAGGACGGGCCATTCGCCATTCATCAACCGCCGATCGATCGGCCGCCTCGAACCCTTGGCGCGCTCGAAATTGGCGTTCATGAAGGTTGTGATTTCCTCACTGGTCAGTCCGCGCTCGATCTCGCCGGCCGGCGATACTCGGTCGTTGCCAAACCCTGCAAGGCGGACGATTTCCGCGTCATCAACCTGCGCCTTTGCGTCGAGAATGCGCGAGCCGACACCATGCTTGTCCAGCGGGCCGTCGCGCAGGGCGTCGAGCTGGGCGCCCGACCACCAGCTTCGCAACAGGCGCAGCGGGCCAAGACCATTGGCAATGAGGGCTACAAGAGAGATCTCGAGCCCCGCCAGCCGTTTCTTCAAACCTCTTTCGCCGGTCGCGGCCTCGATGGTCCTCGTCAGTGTCGGAAGCGGAACGATATGTCCGCTAACATAGCTTCCGGCGACCAGCGCACGCAAAAAGGGGCAGGGGTTATTGGGCGATACGGGGATCTGCTGGGTAGCGTCTGTGCCTGCAGGTGAACCGATCCGTTCGTCTTGCATTCGACTTTAATCCCAAAATAATCGAATTATGAAAGCAGACATTTCCCTTGCGTGTTGGTGAAAACCTACATAGGCGCGAAATGTCACGCAAGCTCCACTTCAGGATGTAGCGAAGCTTTGGCGGAATTCCAATCGGTGTCAACAGGACGGCCTGCAATGAATGGTGCAGCATCCACAGGATGCCGATGTGTCAGGCCGAGCGTTTTGACGCGGGCTCCACGAGCGCCAGTTTCCCCACGGGAATGCCAGCCTTCAAAAGTCCTTCTCGGTAATGGGCAATGTCGGTCGGATTTTTCCAACGGAAATTCCTCAGATGCTGCTCGACGGTCAGATCCGGAAAGGCATTCAGCAAGACCCCGACAGCCTGCGCGGCTTCATCGATCCGATCGAGCTGCGCCAAAGCGGCTGAGCGCACCGCCAGCATTTGCAGGTGGGTGGGATTTAAATAGAGCGCTTCCCGCGCCCATGACAGCGACGCATCATACTGCCGCAAAAGGTAGTGGCTGAACGCAAGCAAAGCAGTCCATTTGTATCTGGGATCGCTGTTGCCGCGTTGCACGGCCGTCGAAAACAACCCGACCGCCTGCCGGTGCTCGCCGATGACGAGGTGGCAAATGCCCAGGACGCCACGGGCGCCCATGTCATACGGATTGAGCCTGACTGCCCGTTTGCTGGCCTCGAGTGCTTCTTCATGGCGCCCCTGCATGGCAAGCAAATAGGACAATATTGAAAATGCGAATGAAGACCGGGGATCGAGCCTGACGCTGTTTTCCGCGAGGTTCATCGCCTCGGTCCACAATTCGCGGGTGCTGCGGATCCAGCCGTACTGAACACCCTGTACCAGAATCGTGGAGAGATAGGCGCGCGCGATCGAAAGCTCCGAATCAAGCGCAATCGCTTCCCGGAACAGCGCGATTGAGGCTTCGAAATCCGTCTTCGTATGCCGATAGTAATGCGAAAGTCCCCTCAGGAATCGATCCCAGGCGGTCAAATCGGCGGACGACCGCGAAGGTGCGGAAGCCTCGGCTCGATATATTTCCGGAGCCAATGCCGCGCACAGGCTGGTGGTGATTTCATCCTGCATCGCGAACAGGTCGTCGATGTCCCGGTCGTATCGTCCGGTCCACAATTGCTCACCCTTTTCGGGGGCTATCAACTCGGCGGTGACGCGAACCTTGGAGCCGGCGCGCCGGACCGAACCCTGGATCAGATAGGTTGCGTCAATTTCCCGCGCGATGAGACGGGGGCTCAGGTTTTTTCCCTTGAACGAGAACGTCGCGTTTCTGCTCAGAACCCGAAAAAAAGTTTGCAATGACAGCGCGTGAATCAAATCCTCAGTAAGTCCGTCGGAAAAATATTCGTCGGCCCTGTCGCTGAGATTGACAAACGGGAGTACGCCCACAATGGCCGTTCGATATTGGGCGGGCAGACCCGATGTATCTTTCGCAGACTGGCTTCGAGATTCGGAACCACCGGGTTCCCAGGCCCAGACGTCGATTGGCTGTTCGATGTTCTTGAATCGATGACTGCCGGCGGCAATCAGCGGTACGCTCAGATGCTTGCTGACTTCGTTGTATGCCTTCGCCGAAACGGCAATGCCGCCGGGCACCGCGACCGTTTCCAGACGAACGGCAATATTGACGTCATCGCCGAATACCTCGTCCTCGTCGGCCATCACGTCTCCCATGTGGACGCCGAGACGGAACTGCATTACCCGATCTGCAGGGAGATGGTTGTTGCGCTCGGCCATCAGCGTTTGCAGCGTAATGGCCGATTCGACGGCTCCTACGATGCTGGGATATTCGAGCAGGAAGCCGTCCCCGGTGTTCTTCACGATCCGGCCGCCGTGATTGAGAATGATCGGGTATATCGCGCTTCGGTGCGCCTTGAACGTGGCATGCGTTCCCGCCTCGTCGACACCCATCATGCGCGCGTAGCCGGCGACGTCAGCGCAGACTATGGCGGCCAGACGTCTGTCCATCTCCTACGCATCCTCTTCATTCGCCAGCCGGCATACTAGAGCACGATCCGGAAAAGGGGATACCGGTTTTCCGAAAAATCATGTTTAAACAATAGACTAAAGCGCGATTGCAATTCCATCTCAAACGATAGCGCTCAAGCACAGTTGTTGCTCGGTTGAATGAAGCGAGCCGCCTTTAAACGTAGTTTCCCCGGCAAACCCTCGTCCTTGGACGAATCTTCGTCACCGTTAGCAAGTTTCAGCCGTGAACGACCGCCTTTGAGATCATGCAATGGATGCCCTTGGAACCATTGACGGTCTGCGTCACCCGCAGGTCGGCAGCCAGACTGCAGAGGGTATAGGCGTCTTCGCGGGACAAGTTTCGCTTTTCGCCCAACAGTACGATCATGTCACGTAGCGCGCGCACCACGCACTGGTCGAGGTCGGGATCCATCGCCATGGTCATGTAATGCGTCGCCGTTTCGGCGCGGGGATAATCGAACCGCAAATCCTTGCGCACCGTCAAGCGGAAGCTTCCCTGGAGCGCTGTCTCGATCGCAGTGACGCAAACCTCACCGTCGCCCTGGACACCGTGGCCGTCCCCACAGGAAAACAACGCGCCTGGCACAAACAGCGGCAGATAGAGCTTGGCGCCGGCCGTCAGTTCCTTGTTGTCGAGATTGCCACCCATGGCGCGCGGAATCAGTGACGTGATGCGTCCCCAGGCCGGCGGCGGAGCAACGCCCATCACTCCGAAGAACGGTGCCAGCGGCAGCTCGAGCCCCCAAGGTAGTTTTCCAACCATCCGCTGCTGGTCCAGCGGGATGTTGATCAGCCGAGGTTCGTGGAAATCGTCCGGCAGCGTACCCGCAAGTGGCCGGATCAGATTGTAACCCCAATCCTGGCGCAGTTTGACGTCGATGATATCGACCTCGAGCACGTCGCCGGGCTCGGCGCCCGCGACCGCCACCGGACCGGTCAGGATATGACCCGGAACCATCCGTTCGTTCCTGGCATGGACGTCGGCGAGTTCAGGCGGGACATGAAACCGGCTGCGGTCCGGCACGACTTCGGGACCGCCACTGATCGTTTCGATGGTGACCTCATCGCCGCTGGCGATGGTGAGCACGGGCTTGAGCTTCGCATCGAAGAAGCCCCAATGGCAGGTTTCGGGGCTGGAGCGCAAATGGTGATGTGTCATGACGGGGCTTCTGATCGGGGCGGGGGTCGCGTATGAGGCTGTACCAGACATTCGAAGGGGCCTCTCGTGTTTTTTTTCCTCTCCAAAACGCTTGGCACAATTTTATTGCCGGTGAATTTTCTGATTGGCGTCGGTGTGGTCGGCGCGGTCCTCCAGTGCACGCGATGGGCACCTTTTGGCCGACGGCTGTTGGTCATTTCCATTGCTCTTCTGGCGATTGTGGGATTTTCGCCACTCGGGAAGCTGTTGCTTTATCCCCTCGAACAGCGGTTTCCGCCATGGGATGCGTCGCGCGGCGCTCCCGACGGTATCGTGGTTCTCGGGGGAGCGATCGACCTCGACCTATCGGCCGCAAAGGGCGCGGCCGTGTTTTCGCGGGCGGCGGACCGCATTGTCGCCGCTGCGGCGCTGGCGCGCCAGTATCCGAACGCCCGAATCGTGTTTTCCGGGGGAAACGCCAATCTGGTATCGGATAGCTCTGCCAAGGAAGCTGACTACGCGCTTTCTGTCTTCGAAAGCCTTGGCGTCGCCAAGGCGCGATTGACGCTGGAGCGGGGATCTCGCAACACTTTGGAAAATGCTGAATTCTCCAAGGCGATCGCCAATCCGAAAGACGGCGAGCGGTGGCTGTTGG
>Ga0209698_10005296_pt1 | contig 13984 bp, 9 predicted proteins | sample LitLauG_LLR_2012_FD_187203 | JGI IMG/M metagenome (GOLD analysis project Ga0209698, IMG submission 187203) | Freshwater sediment microbial communities from Pennsylvania, USA - Little Laurel Run_MetaG_LLR_2012 (SPAdes) (version 2) | ecosystem: Environmental > Aquatic > Freshwater > Creek >... | reverse complement strand
AAGAAGTTGATGACGTCCGGGTCCAAGACGGCCAGCGTAAGATCCTCTCCCCGCGGACCTCCTCCCCACAACGCAATGTCTGAAGCTACCTGGCGGCTGATGACGAACGTCGAGTCTATGTAGTGGACTCCTGGCGCACCGGGGATCACACGGAAGTCTGCCATGGCTCACCTCCTCAAAGACTGAGTTGCCTAGCGGAAAAAACGTGGGTTGTGGATCGCCAGATCGAAGCAGCATACCTCCGGATCTGACTCACCGGAAGAAAAATCTGAATCTCTGTGGGCATTCATCAAGCCGATTCTGCCAACGATTTCACCGCCTGGAAAATCCGGAAGAGTCACACGAATGAAAAGGCCGGCTCCCCGAAGGAGCCGGCCCGAAGATCTCGCGCGATTTTTGCCTAGTCGGATTGCGCTCGGCTCTGCGATGAACTAGCTGGGACGCAGTGGCGGCAGGGTGGACTGGCAGGTCGTTGATTTGGGTGGACACAGAATGAGGGGGCCACCGTCCGCGGTAGGTATCGGCTGAACGCTCGCTGCCAGGAATGTGCCGATCATTACGGCGGTCAGAATCGCGATTTTCGCTACCAGCTTTGCATTCATGTTTACGTTCATTGTCGTGCTCCTTGGGACCTGGGGAATTCTTGCTCGGTGCGGACCGTCGCAAGTGCTTTTGTAGAAAGCAAACCCTGTGCCAAATCCTGGACACAACAGTCTTTTGTTCGAATAACGGGACAGCCCCTGAAAAATAAGGGGTAATCCATTTCCCGCTTCTGTTCTACGGGACGCTCCCCGAGTTTCGGCCGGGAAATCCCAAACAAAAATGTGAGGACCTAACCTTTCTGTTAGGTGCGAGCACGGCGCTGCCTGGGATGGCCGAGTATACTCATGGCGTCATGGGCCACTCGGGCGAACAGGGCGCGGTTCCTGACGGCGCACGTCTGGAGGCCGTCAGCGGACCCCTCAAGGGTAAGGTCTTCTCTCTGGCTGAGTGCGAGTTCTCGATCGGCCGCGATCCCTCCAATCAGATCTCGCTTCTGGACTCGCTGGTATCCCGCCGCCACTGCATTATCCGAAAGGAGGCCGAGGCCTTCCGCCTGGTGGATCTGGAGAGCCGCAACAACACTTTTGTCAGCGGCGTGCCGGTGCGGGAGAGAGTTCTTGTACCCGGGGACCAGATCCGGGTGGGCAACTCCGTTTTCGTGTTCCAGGGTCCAGGTGGCGAATCCAGTACTGACGCTTCGCTGCAGCTTGATGTCACTCCTACGCCGGGGGCAGCAACAGTCATCCTTCGAAAAGAGGACGCTCTCTACCTGCAGCCTCCACGGCCGGAGGGTCTTCCGGCTACTCCGAGAACCGTCCGCGATTTGAATGTGCTGCTCGATTTCAGCCGAACCTTGAATTCCGTGCGCGGCCTGGCGGCGCTGCAGGACAAGGCGCTGGAGGCCGTTCTCGCAGCTATCCCGGCCGATCACGCCGCCATCCTGTTAACGGAGGATGGGGCCGACGGATTTTCTTCCATTACCGGCCGCGACCGCTGCCTCGGGGCCAACCAGGCGATCCACGCCAGCCAAACCATCCTGAACCGCGTGCTCAAGGAAAATCTTGCAGTGCTTTCGAGCGACGTCCAAAGCGATGACTCTTACCGCGAGGCGGAAAGCTTGCTCGAACGCCGGGTGCATTCGGTTCTGGCTGTGCCGCTTGAAGTACAAGGCAAGCTGCTGGGGGTGATGTACCTCGAGGCAAGTTCGCCCGGATCGCGCTTCGACTCCGATCTGCTGCAACTGGTAACGACCCTGGGCAACATCACCGCGCTCGCCATCGAAAATGCTCGCCACCTCGAGAGGCTCGATGGCGAAAACCGCCGCCTGCACGAGGAACTGAGTATTCATCACAGCATGGTCGGCGAGAGCAAGGCCATGCGCGAAGTCTACGAATTCGTTGCCCGGGTTGCTGGGCGGGATTCGACTGTGCTTATCTCGGGGGAAAGCGGAACCGGAAAAGAACTGGTCGCTCGAGCCGTGCACATGAACAGCCCCAGGGCGAACAAGCCTTTTGTCGCCATAAACTGCGCGGCTATCACCGAAACTCTGCTCGAGAGCGAGCTATTCGGACATGAACGAGGAGCGTTTACCGGCGCGGTTGCTCAAAAGAAAGGGAAGCTGGAAGTCGCGGAAGGCGGAACAGTTTTTCTGGATGAAATCGGAGAACTCGCCCTTCCCATGCAGGCCAAACTCCTGCGCGTTTTGCAGGAGCGCGAATTCGAGCGCGTCGGCGGCACGCGTCCCATCAAACTTGACGTACGGCTGATTGCCGCCACCAATCGCGATCTCAAAGAAGCGTCGCGCAACGGAACGTTTCGCTCGGATCTCTACTATCGGCTGAACGTCGTGTCGCTGCAGATGCCTGCATTGCGGGAGCGGCGGGAGGATATTCCTTTGCTGGCGGCATTTTTTGCGGCGCAGCACGGCGAGAAAGTGAAACGGCGCGTGGCCGGAATCTCCCCCGAGGCTCAGGCCTGCCTCACGCGCTACGACTGGCCCGGCAATGTGCGCGAGCTCGAGAACGCGATTGAACGAGCCGTAGTCCTGGGCTCGACGGAAGTGATTCTCGCGGAGGATCTGCCTGACTCGATTTTGGAGGAAACCGGGGCTTCAGGGCAGCCCGTCAATGCGCTAGCTGAAGGGATCCGCGAGGCGAAAAAGGTGTTGATCGAGAAAGCTATCGAGCAGGCAAATGGAAACTACACCGAAGCTGCGAAAATCCTCGGAGTTCACGCCAACCACCTGTTCCGCCTGATTCGCACGCTGAACTTGAAGCCCAAGCGCGCACGGTAGGCTCGCATCGCGTACGTGAGTGCTATGGGGATTTTTTCACCAATTGACGCCACGAAGCCTATAATTGCGACTCTCCGGTGGACGAGAGAGCCGAGAAAAGAATGAAATGGTCTTTCTTTATCCTCAGTTTGCTGGCACTTTTCTTTGCGAACAACGTCCTGTTCTGGATTCCCGGCCCATATGACTGGTCCAATTTCACCCTTGCGGCAGTAGCCACTGCATTAGCCATCGTATTTGCTTGGTTCAGCAGCCGAAGATTTGTAGCTTCCGAACAATCGGGCCGAGCAACATGGAAAGAAGTGGTAAAGGCTCCGCCAGCCACGATCTGCATCTTCATCTTATCTTAGTTCTATTTATGATCGTAGGATTGTTAAAGGTAGTTGCTTACGCAGGCTGGTAATATCCGCGAACTCGCCAACTGTTGAAATCGGCGTTAGCGCTCATTGACCGGATGATGAGTGTAATAGAGATTTTTCACCAACTGAGAGCCTGCAAACGGCGGTACAATCCCGAATCCAGATGAGCTACAACGTTGCGGTCTGCACTCCTCCGGTGCCGTTGGACGATGAGTCGGCATGGAGTACTCTCGATGCCCTTATTGATGCTAAGGGTCCTGTGTCAGAGGTGTTTAGGACTTTGCACGACCGATTGACTTCACGTTACCCCTGCATCTGTTCATTGCCAGACGACCGTGTCGATGAGGACGGTGTCTGGAGCGACGGTCCGCTGTGGAACAATTTTGGTCACCGAGCGGCAGTGCTTGGGGTGGTGTTTTCCCGCGTGCAAGAAGTGCTTCCGTTCCTCGTGAATACCGCGAACGAACTGGGGTTAACAGTATTTGACTGGGGCGGACCCAGCATCTATCGTCCCGGCACAAAACCTCGATGAGTGAAATGGCGATTTATCATCAACAATGCGCGATTTCACTCTCGCGCGCTTATCGGCTAACAGGGCAAGACAGTTCCCGAGTGTGCCGACGACTGGGAAACCCGCCTCACTGCGGTGGCGAGCAATCTGCGAATGTGTATCGTGCTGATCGCGCGTAAACTAAATGCGGTAGGGCACGCTCCGCTTCGGCAGCCCTCAACCGAGAGGCCAGTATGGATGCACTGAGAAACATCATCGATTTCATCGCCTCGTACCCGCTCTGGGCGAAACTCCTCGTTACAGGGGGTGTGGGTGTCACCGTACTTACGCTCATCTTCGCACGGCCGCTTCAAACGCCCGTGGCGACGACCGCGATGTACAGTATCAAGATAAACAGTCCTCGAGGCGGTGATAGAGTGCCTTGGAGCTTTCCTGTCGTGGGCAGCTTCGAAAAGCTCCCAGATAGCATCGATCTTTGGGTTATCACAACTGACTCTTCAGGACAGCGGTATTGGCCCCAGGAGCGTGCCATTCCCCGAACGGACAAGACCTGGAGTGCGCGCGTTCACGGTATTGGCGGTGAACCTGGCGACAGACGGACCTTCGGAGTTTTCCTTGTCGGGGAAGACGGTCAGGCTCTCCTCGATTTGTGGAAGAGAGCTGCCGCCAACCAAAAGGGCCTGGAACTTACGCGTCTGACCCATGACATTCAGAAAGTGCACGAGGTGGACGTCGTCGTTGAATCCGGAAGGCCTTAGGAATTGACTTCAAACGGTGGTTGTACCGCCGGGCAGCGACCCAGCCTACTGGCGAAGGTTCTGAACCGGGCTTGGGCCGCTGTTGGTTCCTCAGGCGTCGCATCCAACTACCTCGTTACGTTTGTCGACAAGGATGCGCCACTCTCGGAGTTCGAGAAGATTGCAGCGGCGTTCCCGGTGTTCCGGGTGCTAACCAACGCTGAATAGCAGCCTCGGTAGACTTCGCATGCCCTTCTTCTACCGCAATCTAAATGGTGTGTGAACTCAGTTGACGAAATCAGGCGATAGCGCTCATTGACCTTATACGCGGGCCCTTACTTCAGTCCCTTGATAAGTTTCGGTCACTTCAGCCCGCGCACCAGGAACAGATTCGCCAGATCGCGCTGGAAGGTCGTGGCACACGCCTTTCCATCCGCGGACAAGGCCAACGGCCCAAAGAAGGTCGCTCCCGGTTCAGGAACCTTCACCACAAGCCAGGGCTCTTTGCGCTGTGTCGCAATCTCCAGGCGGCTGATCTTGATGCTAGCCGCTTCACGCTGCTGCAGAAACACGTAGCGTCCGTCGCTACTCCAGCGCACCGCACTCTCGCCAGGTTGCAGATCAACGACCGTTTTGGGGGTCCCGCCACTCACCGGCGTCATCAGAAGCTTGTGCGGGTCCACGCTGATGAACCATTTCCCGTCGGGCGAAACCCGCATCCCTCGCGTTCCCTCAGGGGTGACCGGAGTTGCCTTGTTCGTTTGCAGATCATAGATCCACGTGCGCATCGGGTGGCCAGTTTCATTGCCTGTGAACAGAATCTGCCTGTTGTCCGGAAACCACTCCACTCCATCGAAGTGAATTCCCTCGATCTTGGCGAATTGCGATTCGCCGGGACCGGTCGGAAGCAACATCAGCCTGGAGCGGTCGCCCTCATGATGGATGCACGCCACCCATTTCCCATCCGGCGATAGGGAGGGCCGATTCCCATACCCGAGCTGGATTGCTGGAGAGCCGTCAGTCTTTCTCAGATAAATGGCAGAGTTCCGTCCCTGGCCATTGGACATTTCTACGAAAACGAGCGACTGGCCATCATTCGAGAGTTCGTAAATTAGGGAAGAGTCCAGCCACGCCAAATCGCGTTGCGGTGCTCCGTTTGGCGGCAGGTAGAGAATTCCCAGGCGTGAGTTGACCGCGCTCAGCAATACGCGGCCGTCGCGGGCCACGTCCTGCATCACGATCATTCCTCCCGTCTGGGTGACCAACCGCTGGACGCCATTGAGAGTCACGGCGTAGAGCGCCGGATCGCCACCCGGCTGACCTCCAGAGAACCAGACCTCACGATTGTCCGGCGACCAGTTCAAAGCCCCGATGGCGCGCCATCCGCGAGACAGGACCTGCCGCGAGTGATTCAAGCCGATGATGCACAGGGCATAGTCGCCGACTTCGACATCGAAATCGAAGAAGGCGACCAGTTTGCCGTCGATCGAGACTCTAGGCATCATGGGCGGACGCTTCTCGGTCTCGTACAACACGGTTCCGATGGGATATTCGAGGCGGAATTTTCCGTTGAGCGTGCGCACAACCGCGAGAGAGTCTCCGTCCGGTCCCCAATCCGCGCCGCTAACGCCTTCGAGTACCTGTCGCGGAGAGCCGCCACCGAACGGCACGCGAGCCAGCGTGCCCACGTCTTCGCCCCCCAACAGGATTGCCATCTCCCCGCGCGGTGAGATTGCCAGGACTCTCGCGCTGGGCAGTTCCAACGTTCGCGCCTCGCGATTGCCAGGCTGGGCGGAAAACAACGTGGATGGTGAGCCGTCCCACTCGGCGCTGTAAACAACGGTCTCGCCGGGAGCGAACTTCGCAGATGTGACGTCCCCACGGCGAAAGGTCAAACGCTGGAACGATGGCGGTTCCTGCGGGCGGTGGTATTGCTGCTCATACGAGATGTGTAATGCGACTCCGAGCAGAACTCCAGCCAGCACCCCCAGGCCCGCCCAGAGTCTGGTGTGCGGAGCGCTTCGGGCTCTCGGAACCGTAATCGCGCCAGCAAAGTTGCTGGCGTCGAGTTCGTCGCGTAACTCCTCGAGCGCCACCTTCACGTCCGCCATGGTCTGCCAGCGGCGCTCGGGATCCTTTTTCAAACAGCGCAAAATGATCCGGTCGAGTTCCGGCGGGACGTCCGCAACCGCCTGCGAGGCAGGCTGGGGATCTTTGTAGAGCACAGCCGAGATCGAAGACAACTTTGAACCGCCGGCGAACGCACGTTGACCCGTCGCCATTTCGTACACGACCGAGCCAAATGAAAAAACGTCAGAACGGCTGTCGACCTTCTTGCCGTCTGCCTGCTCGGGAGACATGTAGGCGACAGTTCCGAGGATTGTGCCCTCTTCGGTGAGGGGTGCTCCTTCGCCGTGCATAGTCTCGGCATAAGCATCGGCTTCGGCCGCCTCATTCAGCTTAGCCAGACCGAAATCCAGGATCTTCACGACGCCCTGAGGAGTCACGATCACGTTTGACGGCTTGAGGTCGCGATGCACAATTCCAGCCGCGTGAGCTGCGGACAGCGCGTCAGCGATCTGGACGGCGTATTTCAGCACATCGCGAATTCGCAGCCCCTTCTTCCCAATCAACTGGTCGAGAGTTTCCCCCGCCACGTACTCCATTGCGATGTACTGCAGTGGCTTGCCGTCCACGTCCTGCGTATCGATGTCGTAGATGGTGACGATATTGGGATGGTTCAGAGATGAGGCGGTCTTGGCCTCCTGCACAAAACGCCGTTCGCGCTCCGCATTGAGCACGCCACTGGAGAGGATCTTGATGGCCGCGGTTCGGCCAAGGCGCGAATCCACCGCCTTGTAAACCACACCCATCCCGCCGGCGCCAAGCTTAGCCTCGATGCGGTACGAGCGCAGTGATTTGCCGATCATGTGTGCAGTCGGAATCTGAAGTTCGACCTGCGGCCAGGAGGTCGATGTTCAAAGCCTCGTTCGAAACCACAAATCAAAACGCGGCAAAAGAGCGGAAAAGCGATTCCCCGCGGCGCGAGCCGCCAGACGTTGCAGCATCTTCAGAAAAGCGTCGCGCGGTAGGTCCAAACTCGAATGGGGCCGACCGGCGGTGTAAGCCGGCTCTCGCCAGTAATGCGAGCGAGCAGGCAATTCTAACTCAGACTTGCGCTCTGTGCGTCGAAATGCCGCGGCGCTTCCGGCTTCCGTAACACTAAGACTCTTGACTTACTTCTCCAGCCCCGCCGCAAAAGCGTCGAGCGACAACGATCGCAGAAGGTTGCGGCGCATGCCGCGCTCGACTTCGGCCAGACGGTCCGACGCCGCGCTGATCCAGGCGAAATCTGCGGACTCGGCCATCCGCTTCAACTCCGCCGCAATGTCGGTGTTGCGAATCAACTCCGGTGCGTCCGAATCGATAAACACCAGATCGCGCAGCAGCGAATAAAGCGTGCGGATCAGCGCCTCGGTCTTCTCACGCCCCTCGGCTCCGGGACGATACGACTCGGTGATCTTGAACAGTTCGCTGTGCTCGCCGCCCCGCAAGGCCGAGTTTAGGATGGCCAGCGCATGCTGGCGGGCCGCCACGTAGGCTTCCAGGTCGAAGCTGCGTGCTCGTCCCACGGCGCCGTCGCAGAGCCGCGCGACGAGCGCCCTCTGCGCCGGTTTCCATTCGGGATGATGTTTCGACAGGTCCTTTTCAATATCCTCGCCGGGCAGGGCGGCTAACGTAAACGTCATGGACCGCGAGCGGATCGTCGGCAGCAGTTCCCCGGGATTCTCGGTCAGCAGAAAAATCGTGGCAAACTCCGGCGGTTCTTCCAGCACCTTCAGCAGCGAGTTCGCCGCCTCTTTCATGAATGCCGAATCAGTGAAGATGTAGACCTTTTCCCTGCCCTGGGCCGGGCGGTAGTAGATGGTTTCGATCACGCGCCGCACCTGGTCCACCTTGATCATCATCTGCGGCGGATCGGGCGGGATGATCAGCACATCAGGATGCGTCTGCACGAGGATGCGGGTTTCCTTCTTGTCGGTCTCGCGCAGGTTCTCGCGGGCCTCAACCGCCTCGGCAAACCGCGCATCGAGATCCGCAGCCTGAGCGATGCGGGTGCAGTTCGTGCAGGTGCCGCAAAAATCCGGTAGCCCGTCGGTCTTGGTGGGATTCAGGCAGTTCAGTGCCTGGGTCAGCATCAGAGCCAGGGTGTACTTGCCTGATCCGCGGCCGCCAGCGAGCACCACGGCATGCGGAAGATGATCGCGCGCAAGCATGTCGCGCAGGCGATGCACGGTTTCGGAATTGCCATGGAAATCGGAAAAGGGCATGGGAACAAACCGAATCTACCACAGAGACACGGAGGCACGGAGAATCACACCGCATCGAGCCCTAGGACGTTGCGGAAAACTCTCTCGCGACACACCTCTTGACCTCAGCGGCTAAAGCCGGACTGATTTTTGGAACTTAGAGGCGCGGTTTAAAGCCGCGCCCTTTCAAAACGGTTTACAAACTGCATTTTTTCGCAAGTTGTGAAGTGCTGCGCCACCCAAAATCGGATTAGCTGACGCACTTTTTCCGCAGCCTAAAGCTTGAATCTTCGTTGCACGATTTCCCTGATCCGCTCATGTGTCTGCCCTGGAGTGCCGCGGGCATCCACGATGACCACGCGTCCGGGTTCGCGCCTGGCAATCGCCATGTATCCATCGCGCACGCGTCCGAAGAAGGCCCGGGTTTCCTGCTCAAACCTGTTTTCGTCGTGACTACGAGCGGCACTCTTTGAATTGCGTTTGTTCCGGCGCCGCGCCCGGCTCACGCTCGCGTGCGGATTGGAATCCATAAGGATCGTCAGATCGGGTTGCAGATTTCCACACAGCACCCGGTGCAACTCGCGGACGGGTTCGCTACCCAGGCGCCGCCCGCTGCCCTGGTAAGCCTCGGTCGAATCGGTAAAGCGGTCGCACAAGACGACGGCTCCGGAGGCGAGCCCGGGTTCAATCACCTCGGCAATGTGCTGCGCACGCGCGGCGAACATCAAAGCCATTTCCGCATTAGGGGCGAGCCCCGCAGTGCCGGAGTCCAGGAGCACTTTGCGGATTTTTTCTGCCGTCGGCGTTCCGCCGGGCTCCCGGGTTTCGATCACTTTAAGGCCCGCAGCGCGCAGCACCGCCGCCAGCTTGCGCATTTGCGTGCTCTTGCCCGTTCCGTCGAGCCCTTCAAACGTGATGAACTTCCCGCGCCGCGACATTCAGCGGAATGATACCAGCCGGGTTGTTGTCGCATCACTTTTTCACGTGTCATCCTGAGCCACGTTATCCTGAGCGAAGATGTCGAAGGATCCTTATGTTTCTCCCATCGGTCGTCTCCAGGGAATCCTTTCCCGCATGTGTGAACACGCACTCGGCTTCCTGTACCCCGCTCTTCCCAACTGCTATAGTTCATAATTCCGCGACTTGGGAATCACTTCACAACGATCGAGGCCTCGAAAGAATGAAAGTCTCTAAGATTCTGGGAGTTCTCTGTCTTCTCGTAACGTGCGTCTGCAGTTGGGCCGCTACTCCGCCCAACGTCATCATCTCGGTTGACGCCACCACCGCCCCTCGCAAGATCTTCCACGCCAGGTTGCACATTCCAGCCACCCCTGGCGACCTGACGCTCTATTATCCCAAGTGGATTCCCGGCGAACATGCACCCGATGGCCCCGTCGTCGACCTCACGGGCCTGTTCTTCAAAGCCAACGGCCAGACGTTGAAATGGCGGCGAGACACGCTGGACGGCTTCACCATTCATGTCGAGGTTCCTCAGGGAGTCACCGAAGTCCAGGCTGATCTCGACTTTCTCTCTCCCGCCACGTTCGAGGGCGGATTCTCCGCCGGCTCTTCGGCCACTGCCAAGCTCGCCGTCATCAGCTGGAATCAGGTACTGCTTTATCCCAAGGGATACAAGTCTGACGACATCAACTACACCGCATCGCTGAAGATTCCCGACGGATGGAAGTTCGGCACGCCTCTTCCGATCGCCAGTCAAAGCGGCAACGAAATCCATTTCGCGCCCGTGTCTCTTACCACGCTGGTCGATTCGCCGGTCATCACGGGGGAATTCCTGAAGGTGGTTCCTCTCGCGCAAGATCCTCCCACCGAAATGGATATCGCCGCCGACAGTGCCGCCGCGCTCGAAGCTCCGCAAGAAGTCTGGGATCACTACAAGAATCTGGTGGATCAGGCGCAGAAGCTTTTCGGCGCGCATCACTACCGCGACTACCATTTCCTCTACACGCTCAGTGATCACGTCGCGCACTTCGGACTCGAGCATCATGAATCCGACGACAGCCGCGTCGATGAACGAGCCCTGGTCGACGATGCCTCGCGCAAACTCTCCGCAAGTCTTCTTCCCCACGAGTACGTACATTCATGGAACGGAAAGTTTCGTCGCCCCGCCGATCTCGCCACGCCCGATTATCAGCAGCCCATGCAGGACGACCTGCTCTGGGTTTACGAAGGACTGACGAACTATTTAGGATTCGTCCTCACGGCGCGCAGTGGACTGCTCACCACCGACCAGGATCGCGATGACCTCGCCTTGACGGCCGCCGCGCTCGACCATCTTCCCGGCCGCCAGTGGCGCAACCTGCAGGACACCGCCGACGCCGCCCCGCAACTCTACTTCTCGCCGCCGGCCTGGAACTCCTGGCGCCGCGGCACCGATTTCTACAATGAGGACACGCTCAACTGGCTCTGGGTCGACGTCATCATCCGCCAGCAGAGTAAGGGCAAGAAATCGATCGATGATTTCTGCCACCTGTTTCACGGCGCACCCAGCACCGGGCCAGCACTCAAAACCTATACGTTCGACGATGTGGTGAACTCGCTGAACCAGGTCGTTGCCTACGATTGGCGAGGCTTCTGGACCGAGCGCCTCACCAACCACGGTCCTGGCGCGCCCTTAGGCGGAATCGAGGGCAGCGGCTGGAAGGTGGTCTCCGACGAGAATCCTTCGGAGATGCTGAACGGCATTGCCGGAATGTACCACTTCGTCCCCGCCGGATTCGCCATCGGTCTCAACGTCAGCGCCGACGGCGGAATTGCCGACACGACTGAGGGGGAGATTGCCGCCAAAGCTGGCATTGGGCCAGGGATGAAAGTTGTCGCCGTCAACGGCCGCCGCTTCACTCCAGAGGTCCTGCGCGACGCCATCAAAGCCGCGAAGAATAGCACCGCCACCATCGACCTGCTGGTCGAGAACACCGACTACTACAAGACCTACAAACTCGACTACCACGGCGGAGAAATGTATCCCCACCTGGTACGGGACGAAGCCAAACCAGACTTGCTGTCGGACATTCTGAAAGCAAAGTAGCTGCGGTCATCTCCAATAAAGTTGTCATCCTGAGGAGGGCGATAGCCCTCCGAGGGACCGTACGAGACCCTTAAAGCGGCAGTACGGTAGCGAGATCTTGCACGCCGGATGCACCTGGGGCGTTCCCATCCACGACATCGAAGCGTCCCGCTGTCGTACGGTCCCTCACGGCGGCTTCGCCGCCGTTCAGAATGACAATCGCGAGGGGAGGAATCCCAATTCGGGAAACGCACTGTCCGTCATGTGACATCCGTCACTGACCGGTGCGCGGTACACCGGCATTCTCGGCATATGCCCAAGATCTACTACGTTTACATCCTGGCCAGCCAGCGACGCGTTCTCTATGTCGGCATGACCAGCGGCATCGAACATCGCATCTTTCAGCACAAGACCCACGCATTCGCCGGATTCAGCGCAAAGTACAACGTGACCAACCTCGTTTATTTCGAACGTCACGGCTCAGTAATGACTGCCGTCCGCCGGGAAAAGGAAATAAAGGCGTGGCGGCGGGAAGAGAAAATTGAGCTGATCGAATCGGCCAACCCCAAATGGCGCGACCTGAGCTACGGATGGTATCAACGACACCGTTATCAGCCAGACTGCAGAGTGAGTTAGAAATCCGATCTGATTTTCTTCACCTCGCGATGTCATCCTGAGGAGGGCGATAGCCCTCCGAAGGACCTTACGGAGCGCATCAAGCGGCAATACCGTCGGCCGGGTTCCTCCGCGCTGCTTGCACCTGGGGCATTCCCTTCCACGACATCGAAGCTTTCCACCGTCGTACGGTCCCTCACGGCGGTCGCCGCCGTTCAGGATGACATCGCTCACAAGGCACGTGAACTCCTGTTAGCATGTGTGCGGTCTACACCAACTCCATGACCCGCAGCCACACCGCTCTACTCTCGCTGGCCGCTCTGTCGCTTTGCACAATCGCCTCGGCTCAATCCATCCTCGGTTTCACCCCCGCTTCCGCCGCCCGAGAAATCGAGATTGAGAACAAATTCAAATCCATCCCCTCTCCCGACGAAGAGCGCCGCCAGCATCGCATCTTCACGCAAGAGCCTCACATCGCCGGATCGAAGCGCAACAACGAACTCGCCAACTACATCGCGGACGAATGGAAGAAGCAGGGACTCGAGGACGTCGTCATCCATCGCTACGACGTCTACGGCAGCAATCCCAAGAGCGCGTCGCTCGAGATGATCTCCCCCACGCACTATCAAGCCCTTCTCCGCGAGACGCCACTTCCCGGCGACGATGACTCGAAGAATCCCGCGATCACCGGCGCTTGGCTCGGCATGTCGATCTCGGGCGAAGTCACTGCGCCCATCATCTATGCACACAGTGGCAATCCGGAAGATTACGATCTGCTGCGCAAGAACGGCATCAGCGTAAAGGGCAAGATTGTTCTCGTCCGCTACTCGAATCCCTACAGTTATCGTGGATTCAAAGCGCTCACCGCGCAGCGCGAAGGCGCCGCTGCGATGCTCGTCTACAGCGATCCGCAGGAAGACGGCTACAAGAAAGGAATGGTCGATCCCGAGGGCCCATGGGGCCCCGAATATCACATCCAACGCGGAGCGATCACCTATGACTTCATGGTCCCCGGCGATCCGCAAACGCCTGGCTGGGCCTCGGTCCCCGGCGCAAAACGTATTCCTATCGAAGAAGCTGCATCCGCGCCAAAGATCATGGCTCTGCCGCTCTCCTGGCATGACGCCAAGCCGCTGCTCGAAAACATGGACGGCCCGGTTGCGCCCAAAGACTGGCAAGGTGGACTGCCCTTCGAATATCACCTCGGCGGCGATAGCGTAAAAGCCCACCTCAAAATCGAAATGGACAACGGCATCCAACCTTATTACGTCGTCGAAGGTCGCATTCGCGGCTCGGAGTTACCCGATGAATGGATCGTGATGGGCAATCACCGCGATGCCTGGGTCTTCGGCGGCGTCGATCCCTCGAGCGGCACCGCGAGCATGATGGAACTCACGCGCGCGTTCAGCGAACTCAAGAAACAAGGTATGCGCCCGCGCCGCACTCTCGTCGTCTGCAGTTGGGATGGCGAAGAAGTCGGCCTCACCGGCTCCACCGAGTGGGGCGAGCAATTCGCCGACGAACTCCGCGCCAAAGCTGTCGCCTACATCAACGTCGACGAGGCCACTTCCGGGCCCAACTTTCACGGACAAGC
>Ga0209698_10005295_pt1 | contig 13986 bp, 8 predicted proteins | sample LitLauG_LLR_2012_FD_187203 | JGI IMG/M metagenome (GOLD analysis project Ga0209698, IMG submission 187203) | Freshwater sediment microbial communities from Pennsylvania, USA - Little Laurel Run_MetaG_LLR_2012 (SPAdes) (version 2) | ecosystem: Environmental > Aquatic > Freshwater > Creek >... | reverse complement strand
GGCTGAACACGCACATTCACAGGCAGCCTGCGACCCTGCTTGTGCCGCAGAAAAACATTCGCTTCGTGCAGGCCTCCGTCATGAATGCTTGCCGAGAGGGGACAGCCCTCCTCGCATAATCGCCGTCCGGCGGCATCAACATGGCACAAGATATTGTCCTGGCAATGCCTTCCGAGCATCTCATAGGCTTTATAACCACTCAGTCGAGTGGCACCCTGATTCCAGTAATGAATACACCGATCTCGGTCCACAAAGTACACACCATCGCTCATATGGTCGAGTAACTCTTTATAAAAGGCTGGGTCGCTCGGCGTGTCGTCAGTATGAAACATGGCGATTAGATCCTAGGTGGGCGTTTTCCCCAAGTCAATACATAAATGGTGGGATAAGTTTTCGGAGTATAAGCGGACTGGAATGCCGTTTTGAGCCCCCGCTTCGCACCTTCGGGAGTCCTTCTGCAGGCGACTACTTAGCTACCTGGTCCAATCCAGCCAAGCAGGAACAATCTCTGCAATTATCCCCTCTAGAGCCAGCATTGAAAGCCCGAGCCTGCGCCGGCTGAACAGGCAGTTAATGGAAGTAGCCCAAGGAATTACTTTCGTTTGCTGGCATCCGGGCCCCGCCATAGGTTGGGAGGCAGGTTCGGGGAGCAGAACAGCACAATAATCGTGGGAACAGGTTGTTCGCGACGGAGCACTGTGAGTTAAGGACGGATCTCCGGGGTAGCACCGGGCCTTCGTTACCAATTAACTCAGCTATAGGTAATCTCGTGCTCTCCCTTGACAGATGATTTACACGCATGTCGCCAATCCGGACACTTCTGAAAACCGTTTTCGGTGAGTGCCTCATCGCCGCATCGTTCATCGAGCCAATAAGCCTTCAAGTTCGCAGCTGCGCGTGGTTGACTGACAAACTGGCGTCACGTCTGGGCCTTCCCACCGGGCTGTGCCATAACCCACACCAGCATGCATTTTCAACAAGTTCCAATCGGGCCAGCGAACGCCTACGTGCTACAGTCTGGACTCGGCCTCTATCTTGAAATCCACAATCTCTTTGCAATCCCCGATACTCAGAGTCAAAGAAATAGGCGATTATGTTCAATATTGATCAAGTACTTTACCAATTTTCATGATATTATGCAGCGAAACTATCACTTGAGACCTGAAGGAAACGTCTGTGGAATTGGCCTAGTCAGTCAAATCTCGCGGAAATGGATCGGGCAACATGGTCGAATTCATTTTCGACATAGATTCCAGTGAAGGACCGAAGATCAGATCGGTAAGCAGCTCTGTCGAAGAGCTATTGGGTTATACGTGCCTTGAGATTATCGAGTGCAAGTTGTTCTTACAAGACAGGATCCACCCTCACGACTCGGATATTGCCGGCAAACTCTTCTCACACAACCTGCAAGAGGGTTTGGGAAGCTTCAACATCCGGCTTCGGCATGCCGATGGCCGGATTCGTTGTGCCCGGGGACGCTCTCAGAAGAAAGCAAAGCGCAATGGTGATGTGCATCTCCAACTGAAATTGCAGGATTCAAGGAGCCTTTGGAAGGGGCCGCTACGCCAGCGTATACCCCCCAATTTCAGGGCGATGTTGCAAAACACAGACGACTTCATCTTCTTCAAAGACCGTAACCATGTCTTCACGGCTGTGAGTCGGAACATGACGGCCGGCCCGGACCAGGCAGTGCAGGGCCCAAGTTTGCTGGGACAAACTGATTACGAGATCTTCCCCGAAGAATACGCGGATATCTACTACCGGCTTGAAAAGCAGGTCTTCGCCGGGGCGACCGTCGCAAGTGAGATTCATGAGTCTCAGACAGTGGACGGACGATTGGCCTGGTTGGACAACCACAAATATCCGATTAAGAACGACCGCGGAGAGATTGTCGGCCTGTTTGGCGTTGTCAGAGACATTACGGAGCGGATAAAGGCGGAGCAGTTGCTGCGCGAGAGCGAAGAGTCTCTCCTGGAAGCACAGAAGATTGCTCGCCTTGGAAGCCTCGTTCTGGATCTCAAAACAGGAATTTGGGCCTGCACCGCTATGCTCGACGAATTGCTCGGAATTGACGAGAGTTTCGAACATTCCATTGCGGAATGGAAACAAATCAATCACCCCGACGATCGGGACCAGATCGACGCCCGTATCCGTGAGGCGGTGATCGGCGAGGGCAAGCTCTTCGATGCTGAGCACCGCATTATCCGGCAAAATGACGGGGCCGTTCGCTGGATGCACGGACGAGGCAGGGTGGAGCTTGATGCCCAAGGGCAGCCTACAATCCTCCGCGGTACTGTTCAAGACATAACAGAACAGAAGCAGTCTGAAGTGGCCCTGCGAGAGAGCAAGGAGCTCTTGCAACTCTTCTTACATAATGCTCCAGCAGCTCTGGCGATGCTTGACCGCGAGCAGCGCTATCTCGCTGTAAGCGACCGCTGGATGCAGAACTTCGGTCCAGCTGATGGACCGATTATTGGCAGGTTCCACTCAGAAGTTCTCCCTTGGATTCCGGATCGCTGGCGAGATGATGATCGCCGTGCCATGAAGGGAGAAATCATCCCGACTTGCGAGGACTGTCTCCAGCGAGAGGACGGCGGCTTCCAATGGCTTTTGAAAGAAGTGTGCCCATGGTTTTCAGGCGATGGCGCAATCGGCGGCATCATCATATTCATGGAGGACATCACCCGCCAGAGGCAAGCCACGGAAAGGCTCACCCTGGCGGCCAGCGTTTTTTCCGAGGCCTCAGAAGGGATTCTCATTACCGACTCATCCGGCTCCATCCTCGAGGTAAACGAAGCGTTCACCCGCATCTCCGGCTACATTCGCGAGGAGGTTCTTGGCCGCAACCCGAGCATCCTCAAATCACGACGACAGGGCAGGGAGTTTTATGCGGAGATGTGGCGTGAACTTACTCAGAACGGACGATGGGCGGGAGAAATCTGGAATCGGGCAAAAAACGGAAGGATATACGCCGAGAATCTAACCATCAGGGCGCTGCGGGATAGCTCCGGTAAAACGGAGAAATACGTTGCAGTATTCTCTGATATTACTCAGATCAAGGAACATGAAAAGCAACTTGAACAACTCGCTAATTACGATTTCTTGACCGGCCTGCCTAACCGGACGCTGCTTGGCCACCTCTTGAACCGCTACCTGGACCACGCGCGACTACGAGGGCGACAGATAGCAGTTGTCCATTTCAACATCGACGACTTCAAAGCAATCACCGACCGCAACGGACGCGACATCGCCAATAAGCTCTTGATTGCCTTCGCACACCGCCTAAAGAATGCTTTGCGCGGGACAGACTCACTCGCGCGAATTGCCAGCGACGATTTCGTCTCCATCTGCCCGGACACCACTGAGTTCGGGGGATGCCTGCACGTTCTTGCAAAGATATTGAAATCTGTTTCGGAACCGGTGCGGTTGGGAGACCTAGTCCTTCAGGTATCAGCCTGCGCCGGTGTCACCTTTTTCCCGCAGGCTGAAGAGGTGGACGCCGATCAGTTACTACGTCAGGCCAGCCAGGCACTCTTCGAGGCAAAGCAGGAAGGCAGGAGCCGTTACCGCATCTTCGACCCTGACCTTGACCGCAGCGCACGGAATCGGAATGAAGCCCTTGAGAATATCCGCGGAGCACTCGAGGCCAACGAGTTCGTGCTCTACTACCAACCGAAGGTCAACATGCGTACGGGAGAGGTACTTGGCGCCGAGGCACTTATCCGCTGGTCGCACCCCGAACAAGGGCTCCTCCCTCCCCACGCCTTCTTGCCTGTCATCGAGGGTCATTCGCTTGCCCTCGAAGTAGGCAATTGGGTTATCGAGAGCGCGCTGGTGCAAATGGAACTTTGGCGCGAAGTCGGCCTGGAAATTCCTGTAAGCGTGAATATCGGCGCTGAACAATTGCAGCAAGCTGACTTTGTCGACAATTTGTCCGCCTTGCTCAAAGCGCATCCAACCGTACCTCCATCCAGCATTGAAATTGAAGTACTGGAGAGTAGCGCTATTCAGGACGTGGCCCGCGCCTCCACTGCAATTCACGGCTGCAAGCGCCTGGGAATATCGTTTGCGATCGACGATTTTGGCACCGGCTACGCAACTCTTGCCTATCTAAAAAGCTTGCCCGTCGATGTTCTTAAGATTGACCAGACATTTGTACGTGAAATGCTTATAGAGTCAGGCAATTTGGCAATCGTGGAAGGCATGCTCGGACTCGCGACTGCTTTTCAGTGCCGGATAGTAGCCGAGGGAGTGGAGACCCTAGAGCAGGGATTGATGCTCCTTCTGTTGGGTTGCCCGGTGGCCCAGGGTAATGCCATCGCAAGACCCATGCCTGCGCTCGACCTGCCTGGCTGGGTATCCGCCTGGAGGCCGGATTCCCAATGGAAAGACGTCGTCCCGTTCGACGCCGGGAACCGGCCCGTACTTTACGCCATCGTTGAACATCATGCCTGGATCCTAGCCATCGACGAATTTCTCAGGGGCAGACGGCAAAACGTGCCGGCCCTGGATCCCAATCAGTGTAGATTTGGAGCCTGGCTGCGAGGCGAGGCACTGGTATTCGGTCAAGTGTTGCAGGGTCGCGGCGGCCTGCTAGGTTTCCGGAGCATTGACTTACTCCACGAGAGAATCCACGCCTTGGCGGCCGAGATTCTCTCTATGAACGGAAACGGACAAGAGGCCGAAGCTATCAGTCGATTGCCCGAACTCCATACGTTGGGGAACGACCTGTTTGAAAAGTTAAACAATCTAACCTATCAGGGGGATTCCGGGACAACATCTCGGACGAGAATGAGGCGTGCAAAATGACTTCGTCACAAGACAGAGTTCTGATCGTTGAGGATGATGCCCTGACGTTGAACATCCTTGCAGGCGGGTTGGGCGCCCAGGGATTCGACGTCTTCAAGGCTGACAGTCTTTCCCAGTCCCTAATTGAAATACAAAAGTCACTCCCAGAGATCATCCTCTCAGATTTCGAGTTGGGGGATGGTACAGCATCTGATCTGCTTGCATGGCTCAGATCCCGGGATATTCGAATTCCAGTAGTTGTTCTCACGGCGCACAATGAGACCGATATCGCGGTCGAGGCTGTAAAAAATGGCGCCGACAGTTTCATTCCAAAGCCCGTTGACTTCGGTTATTTGGGCGTCAAATTGCGCTCCTCAATTGAGAGTTTCCGCAATTTGCAGAAGACCCTTGCGCAACGACTGGAACGAGCGCGCTATGAGCGTGACCCTTTCCTTGGCAACAGCCAAACCATTCAGGAATTGCGAATGGCTTCTGCGCGGGTCTCCAAAGCAAACGGCAGTGTCCTTATTCAGGGAGAAACCGGCGTTGGTAAAGGCGTTCTGGCGCGCTGGCTGCACAAGGTGGGGCCACGATCCAATCAGGCTTTTGTGGAATTGAACTGCGCTGGACTTTCTCGTGATTTGCTCGAATCAGAAATCTTCGGTCATCAGAAGGGGGCCTTCACTGGCGCTGTTATGAACAAGGTCGGATTCCTTGAGGCTGCCGATCACGGAACGCTATTCCTCGACGAGATTGGCGACATGGATCTGCAAGTACAGGCAAAGATTCTCAAGGTGGTGGAAGAGCAGCGATTCTATCGCTTGGGAGATGTGCATGAGCGCCGGGTAGACGTGCAGATTGTGGCGGCAACACATCGCGATCTAAAGAAGATGTGCGATGAAGGCGGCTTCCGCAGTGACCTCTTCTTTCGGATTAATGCTCTGCGCCTGCGCATTCCCCCGCTCCGCGAACGTCTTGAGGATATCCCGATCGTCACAGATAAGCTGCTGGAGCAGTTCAGTTGGGATATGAAGCGCGGCTCACTGCGGATTACCGATCATGCTCGATTGGAATTACAGCTCTACTCCTGGCCAGGGAACATTCGCGAACTTCGGAATGTGCTTGAACGCGCGTCGCTCCTATCAGACGACGGCGTCATTCACAAGACCGGCCTCGAATTCGAAACTCCAGTACGTCCAGACTTTGCCGCGAGGGTCGCAGCCACGAACTTCACGCTCCATGAGTTGGAGAAGCAATATATTCAATTGGTGCTTGAATCAGAAGGCGGCCATATCGCCCTGGCTGCAAAGCGTCTTGGCATGCCAAGGAGTTCCTTATACGCCAAACTCCATGAGCATGGACTTCTGTCGGGCTCGCATTAGGTGATTATCGAAGGACCTGTTAAACGTGTACCGAAGGATGAGAGTAACACGCAGGAGAATTCTCTTCTGCGTCCTCTCCGCTATGAGCATACCGAAAAGAGGCCTTTGGCCAAGCACTCGGAACCCCAATAATGCCGGCATCAGTGGGCTTCAAAGGGAGCGTCGAGCCCCTCTGGTCACAAAGCAATGTTCACGTCGGTGATTGTTCAGGATCTGGACAGAATCGCTTGAACTGTCTGAATCCTGGACACAACGCCAGCCACACGATTGCAAGTTTCGTGCGCCTAAATCCCCTCTAACTCGTTCAAGGTCTTTCAGATACAACGAGCCGTTTGGATGCGTTCCAAAGTGGCATGCAGATTGCTCAATCACGAGCAAGAATCCTTTCACCGTGTTGCGACTCGTGGAAAGCAATTGGATGAGTCAGGAGCAATTGCAGGGGCAGTTCGCCGCAATCTGTTGAGCGAGGACCGCCTCCTTGCATGACTCATTCATTTGTTTCTCATGCGCCGTATTGGGAGCCTCACCAACCGATGAACATGATGCGCACGCTCGCGAAGTGGCTAGGTCGCAACAAGATGGGTCTTGTTTCTCTCCGGCATCTCTGGTTGCTCGCGGAGCGGTGCGTGTTGTTCAAACGGGAGTGTTTGATTTCTTCGAAATATGTTGAAGGGAGAACGTGGCGGACCAAACACCAAGAGTGCATATTCACAGATTGCACGATTCCGGGCCTGGTCTGCCGATTTCGTTTGAGATAGGGCGGGCGCTCATGCGGACATCGCTGCGGCGAGCACAAACGGGTGAGCGCATGGTTTCGAACTCATAACCATTCATAGCTATTCAAGGAGAAAGCAATGAAACATTTGATCAAGATTTCAATCGCTGCCGCGACAGCTTTGGTACTCGGCACAAGCGCATTTGCAGGGACAGCCACCGGCACCCTCGCTGTCAGCGCACTCATTCCGGCCAGCTGCACGGTCGGCACAAGCACGTTGGCTTTTGGACTTTACGATCCACTGGGTGCAAACCTGTCCGCTGATCTCATGGTCAACGGCACCGTCAATGTCACCTGCTCTTCTGGAGCCCCAGTCACCGTAGCACTCGGCGCGGGCGCTCATTACGACAGCACGAATCACATTCGCAGAATGTCGGATGGCAGCAGCCATACCATCAACTACGAGATGTACAGCGACGTTGTAGACGGCACGCCCTGGGGCGACGGAACTTCGGCAACGAATAACAATGTGACCAAGGCAATCACGGGCACTGGCGCTTCGCAGAACGTAACCGTTTTCGGCGAGATTCCCGCTGGGCAAACGGTGCCTGCGGCAAGCACCACGGGCATCTCACTCTACACCGACACGGTTGTAATTACCGTGAATTTCTAAGCCCGGCAGGTCTTCGGAATTCACTTTTCCCCGGAGCGGGCTGGGCTCCCGTTCGGGCCGCTCCGGGATTTGTTTGTGCAGTACATAAGAGGAAGAACAATGAAAAACTTCACCCCCCCCTGCCGATTCACCTGCCTCGTCGCGCTCCTCTCGTTCGCAGGATTTTCGCGCATCTCAGCATCTAACTTTCACCTGGCGCCGATCCGGATCGAGCTCAGTGCGCAAAAAGCAAATGCAATTCTACAGATCGTCAATGAGAGTGATGATCCTGTCACGGTCCAGATTCATGCCGTTGACTGGAAGGCCAACGGTTCTGACGAGGTTTTTTCCGATTCGTCTGAGATCCTCGTCAATCCTCCCATTGCCACAATGCCTCCAAAAGGATCCCAATTGGTCCGTCTCGCCATCCGACATCCTGTGCCCATAACCGCGGAGCGGGCCTGGAGACTTATTGTTGAGGAGGTGCCGCAGCCACCCAAGGCTGGCGTCATATCAATGGTTCTCAAGATCAGCATTCCCGTCTTCCAGAAGCCCGAAGTTGGACAGGCTGCCCCTCAACTTGCCTGGAATGTAAGCAACACCAATGACGGCTCCTTGCAGCTCACAGCCTCAAATAGCAGCAACGTACATGTACAGGTGAAAGCTCTGACGCTCACGCCGCTTGGTACTGAATCGCAATCAATCATTTCTTCTATGGCATACGTTCTGCCGCAAGGTACTCATATTTGGGTTATCCGAAGCGATCGACTCAGGAATGCCTCGCGCATAGCACTCGATGCCGAAACAGATGCGGGGAAGCTCCATGAAGATCTCGACGTTCAAAGCAAGTGAATGCGCGATGATCTTTCTCTCCCTGGTTTTCTGTCCAGCAGTCGGGATCGGGCAGCAGGATGCCGACGTTCAGACACCGAAGCTTTTGGAGCAAGACCATTCGTGCGCGGAAGCAAGTGCCGGCTCAAGCTGTACTCCGACCGGTGACAAATCATCTCCAACTTCGCAGCCTCAGCCGCAGACTCTGTATTCGATCTTCCCGGTGCCGCGTGACCGCGGGACGGATCAGGGATGTGTGCCTTCAAATACAGAACTTCCATTTACGGTCTCTCCTCCGGAAGCACTTTCCTGGGCGGGTCGCGAGTGTCCTTCTCCGGAAAATGCAGGCAGAACATCCCCGCCGGCAACCACCATTCCAACGCTGATGCTGCCTGAGATTCTCCCGGTAAAGGTGCAGTCAACTTCGCTCCTGAATGTCCTGTCCGCATACCCTATCCCAGAGGCCGCTCCTCCTGATTCTCCAGTGTCCGCACCCCCGGCCGAACGGGTTCTCATTGGCACGTCGATCGTTGCGCCTGTCGTCCGGCCCGCCGGCGAAGACATCCTCGCTGTCATTATCAATGGTGTTCCCATGGGCGATTTTGTCCCCATGTACCACGATGCCCGCGGACGCTGGTTTGCCACTGCGGAGTTGTTGGCGCAGGCTCGCCTCACCCGCTCTGCTTCGCCGTCTGTGCGCATCAACTCAACCGACTATTTTCCATTGGATGCATATTTGGGAGCTGTTTACCGTTTTGAAGCTACGCAGCAGATGCTCTACGTCAACGTCAAGCCTGACGATGTGCAGCTTCGTATGATTCAGGCGTCGAAGCGCATTCCCACAACACCCATGACCTCCGATCCCGGCTTCTTCGTAAACCACGACTTCCAGGTCACAGGCAGTGGCAGCACCGCAGAGGTGGGCGGCATTGAGGAATTCGGATTCTTCAGCAAACTCGGTGTTCTCAACTCGCAATTCGTCGCCCGCGACCTCACACGGCATCTCTCTGCCACACGTCTTGACTCTCAGTTCACGCGTGACTTTCCACAGAAGATGGTTACACTTGGTCTCGGTGACGGCTACAGTGCATCCTTTGCAGCCTGGTCCCAGACAGTTCACTACACCGGCATCCGGTTGGCCAGCAACTTCTCCACTCAACCCGGATTTCTTCCCTTCGCTTTGCCTTCGATAGCTGGCAGCGCAGATCAGCCCTCCACTCTTGACCTCTACGTGAACGGACTTCAAACCATGCATCAGTCTCTCGATGAGGGCCCGTTCGCCATCAACGATATCCCGGTTATGAGCGCCGTCGGAGAGATTCAGATGGTCGTTACGGACGTGTTAGGCCGTCAGCAGATTCTCTCTCGGCCCTACATAAGTACACGAATGTTGCTCCGAAAGAATGTTAAAGAATACGCCTTTGAAAGCGGCGTTCAGCGCCGTAGCTTCGGCATGCGCAGTGATGCCTATGGCGGCTGGTTTGCCGATGCCAACTACAGGCATGGCTTGTCGAACTCATTCACTCTCAATCTCCGTGGAGAGCTGCTCCGTGACTGCCAGACCTTGGCTGCTGGCTTTGACCACGGCATTCCGCGCTTTGGTGTCTTCTCCGCCGGCATCGCCTCCACTCATCAGAACAATGGAAAAAGCGGCGGCCTTGCCTACGCGGAGTTCGACCATAGTGCGCGTTCTCTCGGCCTCTCTCTCTACGCTCAGGCCGCTCAACCCAATTTTCGGCAACTCGGCCATGAGCCTGCTGAGAAAACCACGCAGCTTCTCGGTCAGTCCGAGGTCAGTCTCGCCCTTGGCAAATGGGTCACAGCCTCTGGTGGCGCCATGCATATGGAAAAGCCAACCAATACTTACTTCGATCGATTCAGTCATCCCGTTCCAAGATTCAGCACGGTCACTTCTTCCCTCAACATCCGGTTGCCGCATGGTGCCGCGCTGGTGCTTTCAGCCAATTACACGCCCGAATTTCACCAGAAAGTATCCGGAATCCTCTCGCTGGTCATCCCTTTCAACAAGAACCGGGTTGTAGTCGCCAACGTAGAGTCCAATTCAGGCGTAATCAGTCCCTCAGTTGAGTACAATCAGCAACTTCCGACCGGAGCTGGATTCGGCTACCGCCTCCGCACCGCCACCAACAACGGGTTTCGGAGTCCGCGTGTCGACGCTGGTGTTAGCTACCAGAACGGTCTCGGAACCCACTCGCTTGAATTTGGCCAGCGCGCCGGCTCACCGATCAACTGGCGCTATTCGTACCAGGGAGGCGCTGTGTTCCTGAATGGGGACGCCTTGCTCTCGCGCCAATTGAACCAGAGCTTCGCCGTAATCGATGCCGCGGGTGCGCCCGGCGTCAACGTTCTCGCGAACAATAACTTCGTTGCCCGTACTGATCGCCGCGGCCTCGCCATCGTCCCATCGCTTCCGGCTTACAACCTCAATACTATTGCCCTCGACGACTCCAGCGCTCCTTTGGATCGCGAGATTGATCTCGCGGAAAGAACTATTGTGCCCATGGCACGCAGCGGCCTGCTGGTAAAGTTCAATGCCGAAAAGATCAGCAGCGCACTGATTGACCTCGTCACAGAAACCGGCGATGAAGTTCCGGTTGGCGCTCACGTCACAGTGGAAGGTAACGCAGGGTCCTTCCAGGTGGCGCTCCATGGTGAAGTCTACGTCCCTACAATCCAGTCTCAAGCAACACTCCGTGTAAGCTGGGACGGCGTCACATGCCAAGCCACGGTCTCTGCACCACAAAGCAAGGAGCCGCTGCCGCGAATCGGTCCGGTTCAGTGCAGGAGGATCCCATGAAATCTCGCATCGCGAAATTGGTCATCATTTGTTTCATAATGGGCTCCGCGGTTGCACAGGGCGCCGTCAACTGCAACGTTGTTAGCGCCTCGCTTAACTTCGGGACTTACGATCCAATTACCTCTATTACTGACAAAACCGTACTGGGCGATATCCAGATCAATTGCAACGGCGCCGTCGCAGTCACTATTAGGCTTGCCGTGGGCCAAGGAACTTTCTCATCGCGCACCATGTCGAGCAGCGGTCACACGGTCAAATACAATGTTTACGCTGATGCCGGCTACACTCAAGTCTGGGGCGATGGCACAAGCGGTACGGTCACCGTTCCGTTTACCTTCTCGGCAAGCGGGACCCAAACCATCGCAGTATACGGCAAAATTCCGAAAGGCCAGACCTCGTCCATTCCCGGAACCTACACCGCGACGCCGCAAGTCACAGTCTCCTGGTCCGGTGGCGGTTAGCACCGGAATCATCCGGCACCTTGTTGCGATCTGGAAATGCCAATGCTGCGCTCATGATCTGTGAGTGACTCCAATATCTGCTTGATTCTTACGCAATCATCGGCCCTGTACTGGGTCCTCAATGAAACCTGAAGAGCTCGTTCGCTATATCGCGATAACTATATGCTGAACCACTCCGGGTCTGGGCCCCACACCGGGGGCATTTGCGAGAACGCCTGGCGGGTTCCCATTCTTCAACTACCCTCTGCGCGGTACATGCGGTTCTCATTGGCGCCAATTCATTATCTCGCTCTCCTTCATGGCCTAGTACCTGCTTGGACCAAGCTTCGGTCTAATGTCCAAAACAAAGCCATCGGCAATCGATGCTGGGAAAAACGAGGTTTTTGGGAGTCGTCCAAAGGTGACCAACTCCCTAGACTGCACCATTTGGGCGATTGACAGCTAGAGAGGTCTGGGCACTCATGTTTGAGAAGTCACCGAAGTATTACGCCGACTTGAGAGACTCCGACGGAAAACGCATCCGCAATTCATTCACAGCCTGTGCGCCGCACTCCAGTATGGGGCCGAGAAGAAATGGCTTGCTCACCCAAAACATAAGCCGCTGCATCCAGCATCGTGGCCATTCTCAGCGCCGAAATCTCGGAGTGGAAACAACGCCGCTCAGACAACGTCCACGCCGCCAGGTTTCTCATCGCGGCTGCTGGTTCCACGCAGCCAAGTCAACTCACAACCGGCGAAGTCCCCGAAGCCGCGCACAGCTGCCAAGTTGGTGGCTATAAACACTCGACGCAAGTAAACCTCTCCTGCGCGCCTTGCACTGCGGACGGGTCCAAGACTACACCCCGCCAGGTCGCCTCTGCGCCAATCCCCGCACCAACCGGTATGACGCCGCCCTGGTGCGCTGCATCGACTTCGAGCGCGAATCCTCCAAGCTGGACACCGACGCGCAAACCATTCTGCTGCTCGCCTTCCGCGAACATCATCCCCACCGCGTCATCTGCCAGATCGCCCGCTGCAGTGAACGCGCACTCAGCAACAAAATCCCCGCCGCCCTTCCCCGACTCGCCGCCCTGCTCAACCGCGCCAAGTCGATCCGGCAGGATATTCTCCGCATGACGACCGAGGCCGGCTCGGGGCATCCCAGCAGCTCGCTGTCGGCTACCGAGGTCGTGACGGCCCTCTATTTCGGCGACGACGACTTCATCGACTCGGACACGGTGTTCGGCGTGTCGGCCTCGCTGGTGGTCGGCGCGATGGCGGATCCGGACTCGCCGGTGAAGGGGCTGCGCGCGGTGCGCTTCGACTTCCGGCTGGCCAAGGCCGATCCGGGCGACAGCGGGCGTGTCGGCGCCGATCCCACCACGTTCATGCCGAAAGCGGCGGAGTGAGACGTTGGCGGCCCTGGCCAGGTAGCGGGTCGATTTCATTGTCGCCAATCGACCCGAGGTCGCCGTAGCCGGGACGTTCGGCCCGAGCCGCCGCGATCGGCCCACAGCGGGTGTTCAAACTGACCTGCTCCTTTTTGATGAGAGGTGCCACCGGACGGCCTTACCCAAAGCCGGGGTAGCTATTCCGGTCTGGCTTGGGGGTTGGTGGTGGTGGTTGCCGCGAATGCCCCAAATTGTGCTATGGTCGACGACAAGGAAGGTACCGCATGGCTGGTGATAACGTGAATCCGCTCGACGAGATTCACCCGGACGATACCATCGAACAGGCCCGCCGCGACGCCATTGGCACCGCGCAATTCCGGGCTGGTCTGGGTGTGCCGCACGCGGAGGTAATCGAGTGGATACGGTCATGGGATACCGATCACGACTTGCCGCGCCCGAAACCCCGTAAGATCCGTTGATCGAAGTCGTCTGGACGGACCCTGCGCAAGACGATCTCGAGACAATCCGATTTTACCTCAGGCAGCACAATCCGCGGGCGGCGGGGCCGCTGATCGGCGCTCTTGTCGCGGCGGGAGACCGACTGGATCACTTCCCACTTCGTGGCCGGCCTGTTCCGGGGACCGGTCTCCGTGAACTGGTGTCGTCGCGGCATTACGTCATCCGGTATTTCATCGAAGACGAGTTCGTCGTGATCCTGGGTATCCGCCACACCGCGCGCCGGCCACTGGCCCCGTAAGTGCCCCTCGATCGAGCAGCCGGACTCCCCTCGGCGTCACCCCCGCTGAAGCAGCTCGATCGAAACCCCCTGCGGCGCGGTCAGGAACGCGATCTTCGTCCCAGGCCGGATCTCCCTGGGCTCCATCGTGAACGCCACGCCCTTCGCCTTCAGCTCCTTCACCGCCGCGTCCAGATCGTCCGTCGTCAGCCCGAAATGGTCCAATCCCATAT
>Ga0209698_10005294_pt1 | contig 13986 bp, 14 predicted proteins | sample LitLauG_LLR_2012_FD_187203 | JGI IMG/M metagenome (GOLD analysis project Ga0209698, IMG submission 187203) | Freshwater sediment microbial communities from Pennsylvania, USA - Little Laurel Run_MetaG_LLR_2012 (SPAdes) (version 2) | ecosystem: Environmental > Aquatic > Freshwater > Creek >... | reverse complement strand
CAGCGGTTGGGGCGGAGACCCGGCACCGCCCTTTCCGTAGAGAGGCCTCGGCTTACGCCGGGGCCTCTCACTTTTTGTGGGAAGTTGTTGGTGCTGGCCGACGCCGCGAGGATTTCACGAGACCAGGTCGGCGGCCGGTTTTGCAGTCGAGCGGACCGCGTTCAGTCCGGACGCCAGCATTATTAGGAGGTTCTGGTTCCCGGCCTGCGTGAAGTCCAGCGCCGCGCCGTACAGGCGTCCCGCATCGCGGCAGACTTGCTCCACCTGCAAGGCCCGGATCAGGTTCAGTCCCACTGTGCTCAGCCCCATGAGTACCGTCACCCAGAGCGCCACGCTGAAGCAGAATTCGATCATCGTGCTGCCCGACCGGCGGGTTCGGCCGCGTGTGCGCACAGCGTTCCGCACCCCTCAACGCGCCGGGGGCACTCCTCCAGGGGAGCCTTCCATGCGGTCGAAGGCCTGCGCGCCCAGCGTCAAGGGCGCGGGATTCCGCAGGATCGGCCCCAGCGAAGGCAGGCTGTAGCCTTGCACGTAGACCTCCACGATGTTCCCGCCCTGGTTGCTGTTCAAGCCCGAGACGGGGGCCAGTGTGTTCGGCAGATAGTATTGGATGTTGATCAGCGCTGCGCCCGCGGATCCGGCCAACAGCCCCATGGCGTTCTGCTGCACCACACTCTTGATGGATGCGTCCTGCCCCAACCCAGTCATTGTCTGGCTGGTGATGGCGTACCGTACTCCCTCGCGTACCGCGTTCTGCAGGGTGGCTTTCACATAGAAAGCCCATCCCATATCCAGAATCAGAAACACCAACGCGCACAAGGGCACCAGCACGATGGCCAACTCAACGACTTGAGAGCCACGTTCGCGAGATTTGGCCATAGATCTAGTGATCACATCGGCCGGCGGGGCGGATTTGCTCAGAGAAAATCACCTGAGGATGCGGCTAAATTTACCTTGGCCCGGGGTGCGCGGCTGAGCCTTGTCCGCCTAGCGCACGTGGCATTTTCTGCCGATAAGGTAGTTGGAAAGGTAGCTCTGACGGTGCCGTCATTGAATCCGTGGCGCTCGGCGCGCGAATACGCAACCCAGACGATGGGGGCGAGTCCCACTTGGGCCGCGTCCCGCCGATCCGGGCAAGCGGTGATCGAGGTCACGCTGCTGGTTCCCTGGATCGTTTTCGCATTCGTGGCCGCGTTTAACTTTGGAATTTTCGCGTATGCCATGATTTCCACCGAGAATGCCGCGCGTTCGGCTGCCGTGTACGCCTCCCAAACGCTGGCGGTCGCCCAGAGCGGCACCATCGTGACCCAGGTTTGTCCCTATGTGCTGGGCGAGTTGGGAGATGCCCCGGGAGTCGGCGGCGTCGCAACCTGCACCGGCACGCCGGTGACAGTGACCGTGACCCCCAGGACTCCGGGGGCCGGCAACATGAACACGGTACAAGTGTCGGTCACCTACAACACCATGCAACTGATTCCGCTACCCGGACTGATGGCCGGATCGCTAAACATCACCCGGTCTGTGGAGATGCCGATTCGGAATTGACATGCGCAACCGCAAGGGCAGAAAAGGCAACGCGATCATCGAATTCACGCTGGCGGCCATCCCGCTCATCTTTATCCAGATTTCGATCGTCGAGATTTGCCGCGGGATGTGGGACTATCACAGCCTGGCCCAAGCCGTCAAAGGGGCGTGCCGTTCCGTGGCGACCCGCGGCGCCGGCTGCGCGGGGCTGGGCTGCGCGATGACCGTGGGGCAGATCGCCACCACCATCTCGAACTATGCCATCGGAATGCCCGCGTCGTCTCTCAATGTGACGTTGACCTCCAACGCGGGCAGCGTGACTTGCAACCCTCTAAGCACGTGCACCGGCAGTAATACGGTGTGGCCGCCCGCGGGCGGCAATACGGCGGGATCGGACATCGTCATTTCCGCGTCGTACAATTTCACTTCGATGCTGATGATGTTTGCGCCCGGCAAGGGTGGCATGCAGTTTTCCGGGGTAACGTTTAGCGCGCAGTCCCGGCAGATACTCCTGTATTGATATGCGGAAATCGACTCACGCGCGATGCGGACAAGCGACCCTGATGATGACGCTGTCTCTGACGCTGATCCTGGGAATGCTCGGCCTGGCCGTCGATGTGGGATGGGCCTATTACCGGCAGCAAGCCGCCCAAGCGGCGGCGGACGCTGCCGCCATTGCGGCGGCGAAAGCGTCGGTGGCCGCTAGTTTCAGCCCGGCGTGCGGCGGCACGGTGTGGTGCGGCGCGGCCACCAACTGCCCGTCCACGGCCCCCGGCACGCCCTCCTCGAGCTTCGATAACGCCTGCATGCTGGCCTCGGCCAACGGTTTCACCACATCCGGCATCGACACGGTCAGCGTGCAGGCCGGCACTTCCAACCCGTTGCCCACGGTTTCCGGACCGGCCGCCAAGTATTGGGCGGTCGTGCGCGTCAACGAGGCCCTGCCGGCGCTTTTTGGGGCGGCCTTCGCGCGCGGCGGCCTCGGCCCCGGGGCCATCGCCACCGCCGCGGCCCAGTGCGGCGGAGGCGCCGGTACGTGCAGTTCCACGAGCATGTATGCGCTGGATGCGGGCAACAATTCCTTTGTGGCCAGCGGCGGTTCCACATCGGTGATAGCGAGCGGCGGGGTCTACACGAATGGGCAAATGGTGGTGAGCGGCGGCGCGAGCCTGAACACCACGCCAGGCACCGCCGAGTATTGCGCCAGCCTGCAGACTGACAACAATATCACCCCCGCACCGGTGCAGCAATGCAACGCCAACGCAAATCTATACGCGAGTATCCCGACGCCCACGATTAACACGCCCGTCACCTGCGACCAGACAAACTACAAGCTGAATGGGGGAAGCGCTACGATCAATCCGGGAATCTACTGCGGTGGCATCACCAACAACAGCGGGACGCTCAACTTTAACCCCGGCCTCTACATTCTGTACGGCGGCGGGCTCACATCCAGCGGCGGGTCAGCCTCTTTGATCGGCAGCGGGGTGACGTTCTATAACACCCAAGGCGGCAGCTACAACTACAGCCCAATTGTCATCAGCGGCGGCGGCAATGCCACTCTGTCGGCGATGACCAGCGGCGCACAGGCCGGCATTCTCTTCTTCGAGGACCCCAGTTGCAGTTGGGGCGGTTGCGGTAGTTCCGGCAAACAGAACACCATCTCGGGAGGCAGCAGCACGCTTCTGAGCGGGGGACTGTATTTCAAAAACGACCCCTTAGTGTTTTCGGGCGGTAGCGGCGTCACGACCCAAACCGTTACCATCGTGGCCGATACCATTAACTTCTCCGGGCAAAGTAAGGTTGCGCCTTACGCAGGTGCGGGCGCGATCGGCGTCCCTAGTGTCACGCTGGTGCAGTAGTGCGCTTACCGGCTCTAGCCTTTCCGGCACTTGGCGACGATCAGGGTGATGTCGTCGTACTGTTCGCGAGGGCTGAACTGCCGCACTTCATCGACGATCGCCGCCACCATGGCCGGTGAAGACTGTTCGCGATGCCGCCGCAAAGACTCGATCAGGCGCTGGTCTCCAAATTCTTCTTCGGCATCGTTGAACGCCTCGGTTACGCCGTCGGTGTAGAGTGCGAACGTGTCTCCCGGCAAGAGCAGGCGTTCCTCGATCGAGCAATCCCAGGCATCGAAGAGTCCCAAGACCGTGCACGTGGAATCGAGCCGCTCCAGAGTGCCATCGCGCCTTAATAGAAGAGCGCAGAGGTGCCCGCAATTCGCGTAACGCAGCCGCCCCGTCTGGTCGTCGTATTCGCCGAAGAAGAGCGTGGCGTAGGCGCTGTCCGCCGTATTCCGATAGAAGAGCTGGTTGACGGATCGCAAGAGGCGTTGCGGCTGATCCAGCGCCATGGCGCATTGGCTGCGCAGATTCGCCTGCAGATTGGCCATCAGGAGAGCGCCCGCGATTCCCTTTCCCGCAATGTCACCGATCACCAGGCCGAGGCGGTCGCCGCCCAAACTGAGGAAATCGTAGTAATCCCCGCCCACCTGGCGAGCCTGGATGCAAGCGCCCGCGTATTCCAGTGTTCTGAGCGGCGGCAGTTCTTGGGGAAAGAGCCTGGCCTGCACCTGTTTTGCAATTGCGAGCTCCTGAGCGGCGCGGCGTTCCGCTTCCTGTTTCTCAGCGAGCGCGCGGCGCTGCGCTTCGACTTCCCGGCTCACTTCGTCCCAGCCCACTAGGACGAAGGAGTTGCCGTCCACATCCTTGAAGCGGGTGAACACGGCGCCCCAGATCGGCGTTTCGTCCGCGGGCAGTGTGGACGGCGAGGTAGTAGGCCGCTCAAACTTGAAACGCCGCAGGCGCGGTGGATGACCAAAACGAACGCCGCGGTTGCGCCATTCGTGGAATTTGGCCAGAACATCTTCGGTAACGAAGGCAACCTGCGTGGCGCGGCCGATGAGTTTGTACTCTTGGGAACCGCGCTTGGGCGCGATCAGCATGAGAACCGCGGAGCCGTCCGGCGGAGCGACGGCCACCCAGCGGCCACCGGATCCGAATTTGGCGTCGAAGGCCAGGTTGAAACCAAGCTGATCCAAATAGAATCGCAGGCTGCGGTCCTGATCGCGGACGTAGATGTTGACGGCGTGAATTCGGAGGTGGGGTTGGGGCGCAGCAGAGTTGCCCATCGCTGTGATTATATGCCGGTTGCAACTCCTGCGCGTTATGATGTGGTGCAGATATGGACAGCGTGCCCGTAAAGTTGTACGTCTTTGGCGTGGTCGCCGAGACGACGCTATGGAGACCAGAGAGAAGGCCTATCACGCCTATTGACGGGCGCTCAAAGGTCGCCACACGTGGGGGCGCCCCTACAACGAAGCCATGGCGAATGTCCGCGAGGCAGTCGAATTATACGTTGAGGATTTGCGGGAATCCGGATCCCCTCACGAGGAGCGCTCTCGAATAAGTTGCTGACTAAGATCTGCTTCCAGACAGAGCTTCTTGTACATCTGCGTGAAGTTGGCGCTGCGGCTCTGCAGATTCATGAACTGTCGAATTTCGCCTTCGTCGGTCCCGGCGTCCATCATCAGGCCCATCCAAATCTTCACGGCGAGCATATAGTACTTTGAGAAATGTCCTGGAGCGTCACGCAGAACTTCAGAAGCTATCGTGAGGAACTTCCGCGTTCGTTCGCTTTCTGCCGCGACGTCAGTCAGGCGCTCGGCTACGTTGATCGCCACCGCCCCGCAAACCGCAAGGATGCCAACAAAGCAGCGGTAAGAGGGGCTGTCTTCTTTGTAAAATCGGTCGAACATCGCGGCGTATGTCGGATTCGTAAAGACACTTCTCGCTTCTTGGAGAGATGCCTGGCAAGCATTCTGCAGGGCGAATAACATCTCGAAGATCTCGTTGCCGTAAACATCGTGCTCGTACAAGTGGTTCACTACGTCACGCTCAATCTCGGTGTAGTTCGCTGAGAACAGATTGTTGGGCTGCCGGCTGAAGAGACCGAGGTACAATAGACGAGTCTCGGCATAGGCGACCTTTCGGTTGTAGATGGCGTCGATGATCTGGAACGCAGACTCCTTGCCGTCCAGAATCTGAATGCCCGCAATGTTAGCCGCGCGCTTGACGATTTGCGGTCGCAGGTGCCTAGCTAACTCGAGATCGATGTCCGCGACGGAATTCTGGTAATTCGCGGCCTTCGCAATGTCCCAGGAGTCTGCGGTCTCGACTAACTTTACAGGCACATGACAGGTACGGCTGGCGTTATTTACGATACACATGGTCGTTTGGCAGCCATTAACTATACTGCCCCTTGTAAGGCGCAGCGATGGACCGGACTCCGCAGAAGAGATTTTGTCGGCCCGAAAAACTATGCCGTTATTCCTGCGAGCATCGCTTCTGGCTCGTTAACTACCGTTCGGGTGATTTCCTGATTCGGCGTTGTGCGTCCAGTTCTTTCCACTACCTTGGAGCTATCCAGAAAATCTCGGATGTTCTCGAAGAACAGGGAGTCTCCAAACTCTCCATAAAGGCGTTTCAGTTCATCGCTTGAAATGGCGCCAAGATAGACATTCCCAATCGGAATGGGAGTTGTGGCCAAGGTTACATTGAGCTCACGGGGAATCTCACCAAGCTTCAAGTACGAGTTCTGAAGCAGTTTGAAGATCTCCGTTCCGTCAGTGAAATCTAGACGGTTCTCCCTATTCAGTCTGTCGAAGAACTCTCTGGAAGCAAACTGACGGCTTCTATACTTGTCCAAAATTCTCCTCAGCGAGGAGAGGGTGACCACCTGGAAATTGACCGGTATGTGCTCGAAGGGAAGAGAACCCTGGTTACCTTGACCGGGGTAGCAAGTCGACAGAAAATCCTTGAACTTGTTGACTATTAGGTCAATGGCCTCGGCCCTGTCAATCCATAGCTTCGCTTGAATGTGAAGCAGCGAAACGCCGTCCCTTCCTCTTGCAGTCAGGTCGACTCCGCGATCATCAGACTGCTTCGAGTTCAGATCCGGAACCTCGTAGCTTGAGCCCCGCTCTGTCTGGGGAACGAGTCGCTGCACGAATGTGGCAAATCTGTGGCCCTTTTCAGTGGTAGTAAGACCCTCGAGCTGAGCCCGGAAATGTTGCTCGAGAGCCTCGTACGAGACCAAGTACTCCGGCCAGCCAATAGCAGAAGGCGGTGTCGGTAGGGACGCGAAATCCACAGGGTGTGACGTGCTCATGCCCTTACTATAGCTCCATCCAGTTGAAATGAAGACGGCAGGGTCAACGCTTTCCTTCCCGTGGCGATCCAGAGGACTACAGGTCGTCAGGCAGTAGCCCGGTCTTCTTGGCTATCTGCGCAACAAGTCCTGGACCGATTTCGTCGCCGTCATGGAATGCGAACGTATAGTTTGGCCAACCGGGACGCTTAAGCCGACGGTGAGAACCGTTCTGCCAAGATACGCTCCATCCGATTCGAAGCAACGCCGCCAGCAGTCGCTTTGCCTTTACTGAAGGCCAGTGGCTCATGCCACCGCGAAGATTTCTGCCAAAGGAATGGGGACGTCCTCGCCATGGTCAATGCAGTCGGCGGCCACTCGCAAGGCCAGTGCCCGCACGGCGGTAATGGCTGCCTCACGGGTAGCCCCGTAAGCCATCACCCCGGGCATGGACTCGATATCAGCCCACCAACGGCCATCCTCTTCCCGGCCCAGGGTGATCGGAATGGATTCAACTGTGGTCCGCATTGCTAGAACGTGTACAGCGGCACGCCCGCCACCACTTCCGCCGGCTCCGCACCGGCGGCGACCGGCTGCGGCTCGGCGTTGATTGGCCTGTAGTAGATGCCGGTGTCGCCCAGGTAAACCTCCAGTTCGGCGGGGCGGGGAAGCGCGCCTTGGATCAGGGCTTCCGAGAGCGGGTCCTCGATGAACTTCTGCAAGGCCCTGCGCAGCGGACGCGCGCCGTAGCTGCGATCGCCACAGGTCTTCTCTAGCAGGTATTTGCAGGCATCCGGCGTCAGCCGGATCTTGAGCTGCTTGGCCTCCAGATTCAGGTTGATCTGCTCCACCATCAAGCCGATGATCTTGAGCAGATCGTCATCGGTCAGCGACGTGAACAGGATGATGTCGTCGAGGCGGTTCAGGAACTCGGGATTGAACGCGCGCTTCACTTCACCGCGCACCATGTCCTCGATCTTCGACGGAATGCCTTCGCCCATCGGCGCCGAGAAGCCCAGGTGCCCACGCTTCTCCAGGAACCGTGCGCCCAGGTTGGAGGTCATGATGATGATGGTGTTCTTGAAGTCCACCTGGTTGCCCAAGCCGTCGGTCAACTGGCCGTCTTCAAACACCTGCAGCAGGATGTTGTAAATGTCCGGGTGGGCCTTTTCGATCTCGTCCAGCAGGATGATCGAATACGGTGAGCGCTTCACGCGCTCGGTCAACTGGCCGCCTTCTTCGTATCCGACGTATCCGGGAGGCGAGCCGATGAGCTTGGAGACCGAGTGCTTCTCCATGAACTCCGACATATCGAATCGGATGAGCGATTTTTCGCTGCCGAACAGGAACGAGGCGAGCGCGCGGGCGACTTCGGTTTTGCCCACGCCGGTGGGCCCGAGGAACAGGAACGACCCCGCCGGCCGCGCGCTGGCCTTCAACCCGGCGCGCGAGCGGCGAATGGCGCGGGCCAGCACGGAAATGGCCTTCTCCTGGCTGATCACGCGCTTGTGCAGCTCTTCTTCGATGCGCAGCAGTTTGGTGATTTCTTCTTCCTTGATGGCGGTCATGGGCACGCCCGTCCAGCGGGCCACCACGTCCTCGATGTCGTCCTTGGTGACGATGCCGGTCGAGGAATCGTCCAGATTGTATTTCTCGCGCAACTGGCGCATGTTCTCGCGCTCCTTGCGTTCCTCGTCGGAGTAGAAGCGCGCCTTCTCAAACTCGTGGTTGGCGATGGCGTTTTCCATGCGGTGCACGATGAACTTGATGCGTTTCTGAATGTCGGCCAGGTCGCTCGGCAATGTGGTCTGGCGCAGCTTGACGCGCGCGCCGGCTTCATCGATCAGGTCGATGGCCTTGTCGGGCAGGAAGCGGTCCGGAATATAGCGGCTGGACGTGAAGACCGCGGTCTCAATGGCGTCGTCCGTGTACCCGACCGCGTGGAACTTTTCGTAGCGGTCCTTGATACCGAACAGAATCTTGACAGCATCCTGCTCGCTGGGTGGCGGCACTTTGACGGCCTGAAAGCGGCGCTCCAGCGACCGGTCCTTCTCAATGGACTTGCGGAACTCGCTCGGGGTGGTGGCGCCGATGCACTGGATCTCGCCGCGGGAGAGCGCCGGCTTCAGGATATTGGCGGCGTCCAGCGAACCTTCGGCCGAACCCGCGCCCACCAGCGTGTGCAGCTCGTCGATGAAGATGATGGCGTTCTGATTCTCCATCAGCTCCTTCATGATGGTCTTGAGGCGCTCTTCAAACTGGCCGCGATACTTGGTGCCGGCCACGATGAGCGAAAGGTCCAGCGCCAGGATGCGCTTGTCGGCCAGGAAGGACGGCACATCGCCTTCCGCGATGCGCTGCGCGAGGCCTTCCACGATAGCCGTCTTGCCCACGCCCGGCTCGCCGATCAGCACCGGGTTGTTCTTGGTGCGGCGGCAGAGGATCTGCACCACGCGCTCCAGTTCGTAGTCGCGGCCGATGAGCGGATCGAGCGCGCTGTCCATGGCGGCCTGCGTCAGGTCGCGGCTGAACTCGGCCAGGAGCGAGCTTTCCTTGGGGCGGTTGGAGGCCACCTTCTCGGACTGCGAGCGGGCCAGTTCTTCACGGATGGTGGAAAGGCGCAGGCCGCGCTCGTGCAGGATCTCGGCGGCGAAGCACTTCTCTTCGCGCAGCAGCCCCAGCAGCAGGTGCTCGGTGCCGATGTGCTTGTGATTGAGGCGCTCGGCCTCCTCGGCGCCATAGGCCAGGACGCGCTTGCATTCGTGACTCAGCGGCAGATCCACGGAGGTGGAAACCTTTTCGCGAATGGTGGTGTGGCCTTCGATCTGCTTGCGGATGGACTCCACGGCCGCGTGCGACCGCAAGAAACGGTTAGCCAGGGCCTTATCCTCCCGCAGCAAACCCAAAAGCAGATGCTCGGTTTCAATATAAGGACTGCCGAACTGGCTGGCCTCATAACGCGCGAAAAAGATCACTCGCCTGGCCTTCTCCGTATAACGTTCAAACATGACCGTGACGCTCCCTACTATTAAAGATACTACCCATCTCCGCGCGGATGCACATTACCGGGACCGGGGCTTCCGGTAAGCAGGGCCCCGCCTTCCATCATCAGGATTCGATCGCATCTTCTGGCGAACGTGAGATTGTGCGTAACAAAAACAGAGGTGAGCGTATGAGAACGATGCAGGCGCTCCAGAAGATCGAAGATCATTTCAGCGGTCCTGAAGTCGAGGTTTCCGGTCGGTTCGTCGGCCAGCAGAACCGAGGGTTCTCCGACCAGAGCACGAGCCAGCACGATGCGCTGTTGTTCCCCCCCGGATAGTTCCCCTGCGCGGTGTGTAGCACGCGCCTGAAGCCCGACTTCATCCAACCTCGCTCGCGAATCCGAAGCCGCCTTGCCGTGCGGAACTCCCCGGATCAGCAGTGGCATCATCACGTTTTCGAGCGCCGTGAACTCCGGCAGCAGGTAGTGAATCTGCCAAACAAACCCGATCTCCCGGTTCCGGAAATTAGCAAGTTCCGAATCGGCGAGCCGTGAAATGTCTATCGAACCGTAGTATATCGTACCACTCGTAGGCCTGTCCAGACCACCCAGCAAATGTAATAGTGTGGACTTGCCCGCGCCGGACTCGCCGACAAGCGCCAGCATTTCGCCGCGGTGCACTTCGAGGTCGAGGGAGTCGAAGATCACCAGGTCGGCGTCCCCGGAGCGGTAGATCTTGGAGAGCTTTTCGGCGCGCAGGGCGAGTTCGGAAGATGCGGGCGGCATGGTGTTAGGGTAGCAGGGGCGCGCTTTGCGCGCCGTGGTTGGTGGCTGGTGGTTGTGCCTGTCTTCCGTTTTTGAACAATCAAAATCGGCATAGCCGGGGACGCTGGCCGCCCGTGGGGATGAAACAAGGCGCGAGCCGCGCCGCGATTTGCCATAGAAACAGGGCTGGAGAGGGCGACCGAATTGGGTAATGGCGCGGCGCGTAGTGCGTCCCGACATCAAAACTGGCCAGGACGACGAGGGGAACCCATGAATGGATCTGTCGAGCCGAGGAAGAAGTTATTCCTATTACGCACGCGAAGATGGAGAGCACCGGCTCGCACTGGAAGCCGGTGTTCAATATTTTGGAAGAGGCGTTGACGGTGTACTTAGCCAACCCGCACCAAGTGAAGCCGCGCAAAGGACACAAGACTAACTATAAGGATGGCCATTGGCTGGCGCATCTGTTGCGGCATGCCATGATCCAGCCCAGCTTCATTCCACGCCGAGACATCCGCGAACTACGGGATCTGACGCGTCGGCGGAAGCGGTTGATGGGAGGCCGCCACTGCCGTGTGGTGGCTGGGGGGGGTGACTGGCCGGGCTTGCCTCGCGAGGACAGGCGACCCCACGCCAATGGGATCCAAGTCATCCTCGGCCGATGTTGCCATTTGCGGCCTTGGCCTATGAGCGCGGGCGCCGGGCACCGATCATAAATCCTACCGCTAGACTGAGCGCAAGGACCGAAAGCCATTTCCTCCAGTCCGTAAAGGGAATAAAGTGCGTGCTTGTCGGCGTGATCTCGATTACCCCAGCCGGTACGGCTGACATGCGGCCTCCGCCTCCGCCTCCGCCTCCGCTGCCGCCACCCTCAGGGGCGCGCTCGCCCTCGCGAGTACCTCCGCCCCCGCCGAATGCATAAAAGACGCGAGCCACCGGGATCACCGTTCGATCCCCTTTTGAAATCGGCTCTCCGTACACATGCTTTACGTTCGCACCCGACTGGAACTGGTCGCCGACGGTTCTTAGGATTTCTGCAACGCTCATGGAGCTATTATCGTTTCCTGGTGGCGAAATAGGGCGCTAACAGTGTTTGGGGATTTCCGACGGGGACCTGCCCGACAGTTGGGCATGCCGCGAGCTCGGAGCGGGCCCCACCTGGCGAGGTACCCGGTCTTCGCCCGCACGCTCAGCCCCACCTGCCGTGGCCGGATGGCGACCTTCCGGAACGTACCATCCCGCACCGGATAGGTCGAGACGTATGCCAGTTCGTACGACGCCCGCAGATCCTCACCGATTTGCCGGAAGATCGCGCGCACGTTGCCCTTTCCGGCGTCGAAATCCACGCCGCCGGTTTCGCGCGCGATGCGCTCCATCACGCTCGTGCCGTACTTGTTACGTGCGGTCAGGCGCCCGTGCTTCCGCTCGGTATACCGCATGGCGAAGATGCGCGTGTCCCCCGTCTGCGCCGATTCGATCGCGTCCAGCATGTGGTGCGCGCTGGAATTGTCCTCGCCGTCGCTGAACACGATCAGCGCCCTCCGCCCGCCTTCCACCGCGGCGAGCTTCGCGGTGACGGCGTAATAGAGCGCATCGTAAAACGCGGTGCTGAGTTCGCGGTCCTCATCGGGTTCGAGTTCCGGGAAGTGACGGTCGCCATGATCGAATTGATCGAGGGCGTCCATCAGGCTTTGGCTTGAGGCGGTGAAATCGCTGACCAGCCGCAGATGATTTCCAAAACAGACCAGAAACGCCCGGTCGCGTGGCGACAGCACTTCTTTCAGGAACTCCTTCATGTCGTGGCGATGGCGTTTGACAAAGTGCTCCTGGCTGCCGCTGACATCCGTGATCAAGGCGAGGGAGAGCGGCACGTCGAGGCTGCGCGCGAAGAAGGAAATGCGCTGCGGGATACCGTCTTCGAGCACCTCAAAATCGTCCTTCGACAGGTCGCCCGACAGCCGCCTTTGGCGTCGCGTACCGTAAAGGCCATGTTCACCAAGTTGACATCCACGCGGATACGCGGGGCGTCCGCGGCTACCGCGGTGGCGGCGGAGAGACAGAGTATGGCAAGCAATGGGCGCATGCATGGAGTGATACGAACGGCGGGCGGGCGCGGATGCAAAAGGCTCGGCGGGGCCGAAGTCAGGGTTCAGGAGGCAGCGGGCTCCTTGCTACCATGACGGAATCGGATGCCTGGCGCGCTCGCAGATCTCTTGCAGTTCTCCTTCGTCGCGCTGACGTCCGTCTTCTTCCTGGTCGATCCCATCGCGGCCATCCCCACCTTCCTCGCCATGACCGCGGAGGACGACCGGGTACAGCGTGGCCGCATGGCCAAACGCGCGGCTTGGGCGTGCCTGGTGGTGCTCACCGGCTTCGCGGCCGCGGGCAAGCTCATCTTCCGCCTCTTTGGGATCACGTTGCCGGCCTTCAAAATCGCCGGCGGCGTGATCCTGCTGCTCATCGGGCTCGACATGCTGCGCGCGCGCCGCTCCCAGACCAAAGAGACCCCCAGCGAAGCCGAAGAAGGGGCGGGCAAGGAAGACGTCGGAATCATTCCGCTCGGCGTACCGATGCTGGCCGGTCCTGGCGCCATTTCGACGGTCATGGTGCTCATCAGCGGCATGCCCGACTGGTGGTACGCGATTCCCGTGTTTTTGGCCATTGTCATCGTTTCCCTGTTGTCGTACTGGGTCCTGGCCGGTGCGGACCGCGTGCGGCACTATATGGGAGAGACCGGCATTCGCATCCTCACCCGCCTCATGGGCCTGATGCTCACGGCCATCGCCATACAGTTCATGCTGAGCGGCCTGACGGATGTCGGCTTGGTCAAGGTGGTCCATTGAGCGCTGCCTGTTATCCGGTTACTATGACCTGTTATGCGACGACGTGAGTTTCTGGCGCTGGCGGGCGCCGTTCCGCTGGCCGCGGCCGCTGCTCCTGCGGCTACTTCCAAGCTGGCGACCGATCCGCACCGGCCCCAATATCACCTGCTGCCCGCCGCCAATTGGATGAACGATCCCAATGGGCCCATCTACTGGCAGGGCAAGTATCACATGTTCTACCAGTACAACCCCAATGGCGCATTCTGGGGCGATATGCACTGGGGGCACGCCGTCAGCGAAGACATGGTGCGCTGGAAGCACCTGCCCATGGCGCTGGCGCCCACGCCTGGAGGTCCGGATAAGGACGGCGTCTTCAGCGGCTGTGCAGTGATAGACAACGGCGTTCCTACGGCCATCTACACCGGAGTGAATCCGGAAACGCAGTGCATTGCCACCAGTGGAGGTGACCTGACAACGTGGAAGAAGTTTGCCGGCAACCCTGCGATCCCTGCGCCGCCCGCGGGCATGGAGGTGGCGGGCTTTCGCGACCCCGCTGTGTGGAAGGAAGGCGATACCTGGCTGATGGCGTTGGGATCGGGCTTCCGCGGTAGGGGCGGCGCGGTGCTGCTGTACGAATCCAAGGACCTGCGCCGTTGGAGTTACCTGCATCCGCTGGTCGTCGGCAAGATGCGAGCCGGCGCCAGCGCCAAGGACCCCGTGGATAACGGCGAGATGTGGGAG
>Ga0209698_10005293_pt1 | contig 13988 bp, 13 predicted proteins | sample LitLauG_LLR_2012_FD_187203 | JGI IMG/M metagenome (GOLD analysis project Ga0209698, IMG submission 187203) | Freshwater sediment microbial communities from Pennsylvania, USA - Little Laurel Run_MetaG_LLR_2012 (SPAdes) (version 2) | ecosystem: Environmental > Aquatic > Freshwater > Creek >... | reverse complement strand
ATGGCACGCGAGAGCGCAGCCGCCCCCCTGCAACTGAGTGTGGGTGTTCATCGTATTGACGCCGGCCGTCGTCTGCGGCAGCTGCATCGACGGCGAATTGTCGAGCAGGACATAGAAATCGATGTTGGGCGCGTTTTGCGCGGTGGAATGGATCTGCCCGCCGACGTTGGTATAAGGCATGTTGATGACGCCGATGCCCGCGAAAATGTTGTTCGACTGCGCGGTGTAAGTGATCGAGACGTGGCGAATGTTGATGTTGGTGGCGTCGGTCGTCACCCATGTTTTCGGATCGTTCGTCGTCAGGTTGGTCACGCCGATGTCGCCGATGGCCGCGTTCCAGGCGGCCAGGGCGGCCGCCTCGGCCGCGCTGGTGGACTGGTTCATCATGGCCGGCGTGACGGCGGCGAGGGCGGCGGCGTCCGCCGCGGCGTAAAGCTTCGTTCGCGCGTTGGCGGCGCGGGCATAGTCGATGGCGATGCCGGCCCCGACCAGGAAAATCGGCATCGACAGGCCGAACATCATCAAGATGTTGCCGCGCACGTCGGCGCGGAAGTTTTTCAGGAAGGTTGAGCGCATTGGGAACCCCAATTCCGGCGGACGATTAGGTCCGGAAAGCCTGTCAAATGCCGCCTTGCCCGCTAAAGAGGGCTTAACGCGATGCTGGAAAGACCGGGGTATCGCCTCATCGGGGACGTGAATTCCGCCGCACTGGGTTAGCGGGCGATTAACCGGATCGTCGAAAGTCGCCGAATTCGCGCGCGACGACGCGGACGATTTCGCGAGGATGTTCAAACGAACCGATCCCTCACGCCTCCTTGCGCGATGGGCGCGCCAGCAGAGCGCGGACGGCCTCCTTCGGCCCGATCCGTCCCTCGAGCACGTCGACCACCGCCTGGGCGATCGGCATCTCCACGCCGCGTCGGACGGCGAGCGCGCACAAGGCCCGCGCGGTGTGGACTCCCTCCGCGAGCGGCATGTGCGCCGTCGGCTCGCCGCGCCCGAGCGCCATTCCATAGGCGAAATTGCGCGATTGCGGCGACGTGCAGGTGAGCACGAGATCGCCCAGCCCCGACAGTCCCATCAGCGTCTCGGGCCTCGCGCCGTAAGCCTCGCCAAAGCGGCTGAGTTCGGCGAAACCGCGCGCGACGAGCGCCGCTTTCGCGCTCGCCCCCAGGCTCAGGCCGTCCGCGACGCCGCAGGCGATGGCCAGCACGTTTTTGGCCGCGCCGCCGATCTCGACGCCGCGCACGTCGCTCGAGGCATAGAGCCGCAAGGCGGGGCCGTGCAGCGCGTGGCACAGCGCGGCGGCCAGCTTTTCGTCGCGCGCGGCCAGCGTCACCGCCGTCGGCAATCCCGCCGCGACGTCATGGGCGAAACTTGGGCCGGAGAGGCAGGCGATGGGCGCGCCCGGCGCCAACTCGGCGGCGATGTCGCTGAGGAAGCGGTGCGTGTCGCGCTCGATGCCTTTGGCGCACAAGATCAGAGGTTTCGTCAGAGCGCCCAGAACGTCCAGGCTGGCGCTCAGCGCCTGCGCCGGAGTGACGATGAGGAGGGCGTCACAGGCCTCCAAGGCCTCGGGTGAGGCCGAAACGACGATGTCGTCGGGCAGACGCGCGTTGGGCAGTTTGGCGCCGACGCGGCTCGCCGCGAGTTCCGCCATCGCCGCTTCGCCGCGCCCCACGACGATGACCCGACGCCCGGCCCGGCGCGCCGCCAACGCCAACGCCAGCCCCCAAGCTCCCGCCCCGTAGATTCCGATGGTTTGGAAATTTTGCACGATCTCTCCGAGCGCGGGCCTGTGGTCCGGCTCTTGCCGCCAATCGCCGCGCCGAACAAGCCTCGCAACGACGGAGCGGCTTTGCTATGATGGGGCAAGCCAAATAGGTTCGGTCGCGAAAAGAGAATAAATGCCGCAAATTGATTTCGCCACGGTGATCTTCGCGGTGATCGCGATCGTGGTGGCCGTGCGCCTTTACATGACGCTGGGAACCAACGCGCAGGCCGATTCCGAGCCGGGCCCGAACGTGGTCAATCTGCGCCGCGCGCCTTCGCCGCCGTCGGCGTCCGGCGCGGCGACGGCCGCCGCGCCCGACGATTCCTTGCGCTGGCGCGGCGCCGCGCCGGTCGGCTCGTCCGTCGAGGCGGGGCTCAAGGCGATCGCCGCCGTCGATCCGGCGTTTGACGCGCGCTCGTTCCTCTCGGGCGCGGTCGGGGCCTACGAATTGATCGTCAAGGGTTTTGCGGCGGGCGACGCCGCGGCGCTCAGCGCCTATCTCGCGCCCGACGTGCTAAAACTCTTCTCCGACCAAATCGCCGCGCGCAAAGCCGCCGGGCGGGTCGCCAGCGTCGCCCTGATCGGCGCGCCGCAAGCGTCCATCGACTCCGCGTCGCTCGAGGGCGGGCATGCGCATGTCGTCGTGCGCTTCGTGGCGAAACTGCTCAGCGCGACCCGCGACGCCTCGGGCGCGGTGGTGGAGGGATCGGCCGACAATCCCGAGGGACATTGCGACCTCTGGACCTTCGCGCGCGATCCGGCCTCGGCCGATCCCAATTGGATTTTGCTGACGACCGAAGCGGTCGCCGCCGCTTGACGCCGGCGACGCTCGACGAACTGCGGGCGTCGCACGACGGCGATTGGCTGGCGGCGTTCACGACCTTCCGCGCGAGCGCCGGGGCGGTGCTGGGCGAGGCGTCTTCGTTGCGCCAGGCCCTGCCCGCTTCGCCCGGGCTCAAGCGGATCGCCTCCCAAGCGCGCGACGCGGCCCTCGCCGACGATTCCCAAGCCAAAGCGTTCTTCGCCGCGCATTTCCGGGCCTGGCGCGTCGGCGCGCCAGGCGGCGGTTTTGTCACCGGCTATTATGAGCCGGTCGTGCGCGGCTCCTTGGTGGAGGCGGAAGGATTTCGCGCCCCGCTGCTGACGCGCCCCGTCGATCTTGGCGCGCGCGATCCCTATCCGACGCGCCGCGAAATCGAACGGCGCGGCGGCGCGGCGGCGATCTGGCTGGAAGATCCGGTCGAAGTGTTTTTCATCCAGGTGCAGGGCTCGGGCCGCGCGACTTTGCCGGACGGTCGCGGGGTGCGGCTGGTCTATGACGGACGCAACGGACGTCCCTACACGTCGATCGGCAAACTTGCCGTCGCGCGCGGCCACATCGGCGCGGACGAAATGTCCCTGGCGCGGCTCAAGGGCTGGCTGCGCGCCAACGGCCTCAGCCCTGGCCAGCCGGGGCGCGAGTTGATGCGCGAGAATGACTCTTACATCTTCTTCCGCGCCGAGCCCGTCGTCGATCCCGCGCTCGGTCCGACCGGCGGCGCCGGCCGGCCGTTGGAAACCCTGCGCGCGATCGCCGTCGACCGCGCGCATTGGAGCTACGGAACCCCGTTCTTTCTCCGCGCCGACATTCCCTGGCGCACGGGTCAGGCCGAGCCCTTCGCCCGTCCGATGATCGCGCTCGACACCGGCTCGGCGATCCTCGGCCCCGCCAGGGCCGACCTCTATTTCGGCTCGGGCGACTTGGCTGGCGCGCGGGCGGGCGACATCCGCCATCCCGCCGATTTCGTCGTGTTGCTGCCCCAGGATGAGATTCCCGATGGCGCGCCCTGACGAGCCGACGCCGCGCCGCGCGCGAAAACTGCGCGACGAGGAAATCGCGCTGTGGGTCGAAGTGGCGCGTTCGGTGCGTGCGCGCCACGGCGCGACCCTGCCGCGCCACGACGCAGCCCCGGCGCCCTCCGCCGCAAAACCCGCCAAGCCGCTCCCCGTCCATGCGCCGGCGCCGGTCGTCGCACGCGCCGGACCGCCGCCGCTGGCGCCGATCGAGCGGCGCTTGAAGCGCGACTTGCAGCGCGGCGCGGCCCAGGCGGACGGCGTGATCGACCTGCATGGCATGAACCAAGCCCAAGCCCATTCCGCGCTGCGCGGCTTTCTCGCCCGTTCGCAGGCCCAAGGGGCGAAGCTGGTGATCGTCGTCACCGGCAAAGGCTGGTCGAAGGAACTCGACGAGCGGGCCGCATGGTTCGAGGGCGCGGGCGTCTTGCGCCGCAACGCGCCCCACTGGCTGCGCGAGCCCGACATGCGCGCGATCGTGCTCGGTTTTGAGGAGGCGGGGCCCGCCCATGGCGGCGCCGGCGCGCTCTATGTCCGCTTGAGGCGGCGCCGGAGCGCTTGACCGGGACGGTGGCGCGGGCCAAGAGCCGCCCCGGAATTTGACCATACATTCGGGAGCGCGCCGCGCCTATGTCGGATAAAATCGAAGTCTTGGGCCTGGGCAATTCGCTGGTCGATCTGGTCGAACACGTCTCGGACCAATTTCTCGTCGATCAGACCATGGCCAAAGGCGCGATGACCTTGATCGACGAACCGCGCGCCGAGGGCCTCTATGACGCGCGCCGCGAACCCAAGGTGGTTTCGGGCGGGTCGGCCGCCAACACGATCTTCGGCGTCGGGTCGTTCGGCGTGCGCGCCGCCTATGTCGGCAAAGTGAAGAACGATCCGCTGGGCGCCGCCTATCGCGACGACATCCACGCTTCGGGCGTGCGCTTCTCGACCGCGCCCGCCAACGAGGGGCCTGGCACCGGACGCTGCTTCATCTACGTCACGCCCGACGGCGAGCGGACGATGAACACCTATTTGGGCGCCAGTTCCTTCCTGACGCCCGACGACGTCGACGAAGCCTTGGTGCGCGAAGCGCCGATCACCTATCTCGAAGGCTATATGTGGGACCGCCCCGCGGCCAAGGCCGCCTTCCAAAAGGCCGGAAAATTGGCCCATGCGGCTGGCAACCGCGCCGCGTTGACGCTGTCGGATTCGTTTTGCGTCGGCCGCTTTCGCGACGAATTTCTCGATTTGATGCGCTCGGGCACGGTCGACACGTTGTTCGCCAACACCGACGAATTGCTGTCGCTCTACCAGACGAGCGACTTCACCGAGGCCTTGGACGCTCTGCGGCGCGAAGGCGTGCTCGGCTTCGTCACGCGCTCGGAAAAGGGCGCGATCGCGGTGCAGGGCGAGACGACGTTTGAGGCGCCCGCGCATCCCATCACGCGCTTGGTCGACACCACTGGGGCCGGCGATTATTTCGCCGCTGGGTGCTTGGCCGGCATGGCGCGCAAAGTCGACCTCACGGGCTGCCTGCGCCTGGGCGCGCTGGCCGCCGCCGACGTCATCCAGCGCGTCGGCGCCCGCCCGTCGCGCCCGCTCGCCGAGCTTGCGGCGGCGAACGGCTTGGGCGGATTGCTGTAGGGGCTAGTCTTCGTCTTCGGCGGGCGCCATAGACGCGCGCAGATCGTCCATCGACGCATAGCGGCGCAAGCCGTTCGGCGCGTTCACTTCGACCGAGCCGTCCGAATAGACCGAATAATCCACGCCGTTGGCCGTGCGCCGACCGATGAGACTGCGCGGCGCCGGTTCCTGCTCGGCGTCGATCGGCGCCTCGGGGGCCGTTTCTGACGGCGGCGCGGTCTCGGCGACATTCGCCGCCAAAGGGAGCGACTGCGGCAAGATCATCCGCCGGCCCAGCGCGTCGACGCGGCGAATCAGCGCGCCGATCGACAGCGTGATGATTCCCGCGCACGCCGCCAGCGCCGCCGCATTGGCGTAAAACAGGCCGAGTTCGGTCGGCAAAAGGTCGAGCGCGCTTCGGGCGGATAAACCCGCGAAGGCCAATAAGACCATTCCCAAAACGAAGACGATCCAGCTCATTGCGCCTCCTTGGCGACGATTCGCCCGGCTGGATAGGGGCGAGGTGTGTTCACGGTAAGGCAAGCGAAAGTTGGCCGCCGCGCCGCCTTTTTCAGCGCCAAACCGCCAGCAGCGCGCCCATCAACACCAAGGCGACGAGATTGAAGCCGCCGGTCAGCCAAAACAATTTCAGCGGCCGTTGCTCATAGAGCGCGCCCGTGAACAGCACGACGGCGACAAACCCCAGCCAATTGAACACGCCGACCGCCGCTCCCTGCCCGAGCGTCGCCGCCCCGGCATAGGCGACCGCGTGCGCCAGCACCCAAGCCATGATCAGCGATCCCACGGCGTCGGCCGCGATCGCGCGCGGCATGCCGGACTTCATCTGCTCTTGCGTCAGGCCGATGAGTTTTTGCCAGGCCGGCGCGAAAGCGACGGGGGAAAACCACAGGGCGCCGACCAACATCCGAATGATCGCGGCGACCAACATCGCCCAAGACAATGGAACTTCCTGCATGATCGCCCCCTTCGCTCAGTGGAGCGGAGCATAACACCTGCGCGTGGCGAAGAAACCCCGCCGCTTGACCTTTGCCGCCCCTTGCGGGATTCCCTCCTTAGTCGAAACAGGGTGGAAACATGACGCGGATTTTGCGCACCGGTCTCGTCCTCGTCGGAATGCTCGCGGCTTTGCCCGCCCTCGCCGCCAAAGACGGCGTGACGCTCGGCATGACGCTGGAGCCGCCGACGCTCGATCCGACCACCGCGCCCGCCGCCGCCATCGGGCAGGTCGTGCATTACAATTTGTTCGAGGGGCTGACCCGGATCAACGAGGATTTTTCGGTGACGCCGCTGCTCGCGGATTCCTGGACGCTCTCGCCCGACGCCAAAACCTTCACTTTCAAGCTTAAAACGGGCGTCAAATTCCAGAACGGCGAGCCGCTGACCGCCGACGACGTGAAATTCTCGTTCGCCCGCGCCGCCGCGGCGGAGTCCACCAACAAGGACAAAGCGTTCTTCGCGTCCATCGCCTCCATCGACACCCCCGATCCCGCCACTGTGGTCATCGCCTTCAAGCAGCCGAGCTTCGACGCCTTGTTTCACTTCGGCCAAAACACCGCCGTCATCTTGGAGCCCAAAAGCGCGCCGACCGACGCCACCGCGCCCGTCGGCACCGGGCCCTACAAATTGGGCGAATGGAAAAAGGGCGCCTCGATCACGCTCGACAAATGGGACGGCTTCCGCGACGCGGGCAAGATCGCCATCGCGCACGCGACCTTCAAATTCATCAACGACGCGGCGGCGCAGACGGCGGCGCTGCTCGCGGGCGACGTCGACGCCTATCCGCTGTTCGGCGCGCTCGAGAGCCTCGGCCAATTCAGGGACAATCCGAAATACAATGTCCTGATCGGCGGCTCCGAGGGCAAGACGATCCTGGCGATCAACAACAAGAAAAAGCCGTTCGACGATCTGAAAGTGCGTCAGGCGCTGGCCTACGCGATCGACCGCAAGGCGATCATCGACGGCGCGATGAGCTCGATGGCGACGCCGATCGGCAGCCATCTCGTGCCCGGCGATCCCGGCTATGTCGATCTGACCGGCGAGTATCCGCACGATCCGGCCAAGGCCAAGGCGCTGCTTCAGGCGGCGGGCGTGAAATTGCCGCTCGACGTGACGCTCACCTTGCCGCCGCCGCCCTACGCGCGCCAAAGCGGCGAGATCATCGCCGCCGAACTGCACGAGGTCGGAATCGAAGCGAAGATCGTCAACGTCGAATGGGCGCAATGGCTGTCGGGCGTGTTCAAGGGCCATGATTTCGACCTGACCATCATCAGCCACGTCGAGCCGCTCGACATCGGCGTCTACGCCAATCCCAATTATTATTTCGGCTATGACAGCCAGGCGTTCCGCGACATCGACGCGAAACTCGCCGCCGCGCCGGACCTTGCCGCCTATAAAGCGGCGATGGGCGAAGCGCAGAGGAAAATCGCCGACGATTGCGTCAACGTGTTTCTGTTCCAGTTGCCGCAGGTCGGCGTCGCCGACGCGAAACTGACGGGCCTTTGGAAGAACGCGCCGATCTTCGTCAACGACCTCTCCGCTTTGGCCTGGAAATAGGGGCTTAGAGCGCGCGATGGAGCCGTTTCGCCTCTTGGCGACCGAGCTGTCGGCGCTCTACCGCGCCGGCGAATTGTCGCCGGTCGAGGCGATGGGCTCGGTGTTGGCGCGGGCGGAGGCCTGGGGCGGCAACGGGCTCTATCTCACGGCGCCCGAGCGCGCGCTCGGCGAGGCCGAAGCCTCCGAGGCGCGTTGGCGGCGCGGCGAACCCTTAAGCGCGCTCGACGGCGTGCCGGTCACGGTCAAAGACAACATCCGCACGAAGGGCGAGCCCTCGCCGCTCGGCACGGCGGCGAGCTTAGGCGAGCCCGGCGCCGACGATTCGCCGCCCGCCGCGCGGCTGCGCGAGGCCGGCGCGATCCTGTTCGCAAAGACCACCATGCCCGACTACGGCATGACCTCGTCGGGCCTGTCGAGCCTTCACGCCCTCACGCGCAATCCCTGGGATTCGACGCGCAACCCCGGCGGCTCGTCGTCGGGCGCTGCGGCGGCGGCGGCCGCGCAGATCGGGCCGATCCATGTCGGCACCGACATCGGCGGCTCGATCCGCCTGCCGGCGGGCTGGTGCGGAACTGTCGGCTTCAAGCCGAGCTTTGGCCGCGTGCCGATCGATCCGACCTATCTCGGCCGCGCGGCGGGGCCGCTGACGCGCTCGCTCGACGATTGCGCGCTGGCGATGGCGGCGCTGTCAAAACCCGACCTGCGCGACGCGATGAGCCTGCCGCCGCAGACGCTGGATTGGCGCATCGCCCCGGCCTCGCTCGAGGGCGTAAAAATCGGCCTGTGGTTGGACGCCGGCTGCGGCGCGGCTTCAGCGCCCGCCGTGCGCGCCGCGGTCCAGGCGACGGCGCTGAGGCTGATGGCCGAGGGCGCGATCATCGAGCCGGTCAAACCGTTCCTGACGCCTGAATTCTTGCGCGGCTTCGACCGCTTTTACCGCATGCGTTCGTGGGCCGACGTCAAAGAGCTGCCGCCCGAGCGCCGCGAGAAAATCCTGCCCTTCGTGCGCCAATGGGTCGAAGGCGCGGCGGATTATTCGGCGCACGACCTGTTCGACGGCGTCTCGCGCCTGCACGCCCTTCGCGCCGTCCTGACGGGCGCTCTGGCGGGCGTCGACTATCTCATCGCGCCGACCGCGCCGATGACGGCGTTTTCCGCGACCGAGAGCGCGCCGAGCGGCGATCCCGCCGATCCGTTCGGCCATATCGGCTTCACCTTCGCCTTCAACGTCGGCGAGCAGCCGGCGATTTCGTTGAACTGCGGCTTCGACGCCGAGGGGCTGCCGATCGGCCTGCAAATCGTCGGCCGCCGCTTCGACGATCTCGGCGCGCTCAGGCTGGCCAAGGCGCTCGAAGGCCTTTTGGCCGGCCAAAGCCGTCCTTGGCCGGAGCCTTTTCCAAAGCTTTAACCAGGATTGACGAATGTCGCGGCATGTCCGCGCTCGCCCCCTCCGCCCCGCCGCTCGCCTCCGCTCTCACGCCGCGCCTTGCGCTCGCCGGGATCGGCGGGATTCTGGCGGCGCTCGTCACGTGGTTGGCCTTCCAACTTCTGGGAGAGGAGGCCGTCGGCATTCCCCTCGGCTTGGGCCTCGCGGTTCTCGCCCCGACTTTGGCCTTGGCGCCGCTGTCGCCTGCGGCCGTCGTCGATCGGACGCTGAAAATCGAAGCGGGCTTTGCCTGCGCCGTCGCTTTCGCGATTTTCGCCCGGCCCGAGCCGGACATGCTGTCGGCTTTATTTGGCGCGTTGGCGCTGGCGGGCGCGGCCGTCGGCGCCGTGCAACTCGCCAGGGCGAACGGGCGCGCTTTGGCGTGGCGCGCGCCGGTCGCCGCCGCGCTCATCCTCGGCGCTTTGGCGGCGGCGCACGCGCTCTACTACGTCGCCGCGTCGCAGGACCTGATGATCGCCGATTTCATGCGCAATCGGCTGGTATCGTCGGCGGTCGCGCAAAAGATCGCGAATGGGCAGATCGCGCAATTGCTTCTGCTGGCCGCGGCGTCGTTGAAGGAGGATTATTCCTGGCTGCCCGCCTTGCCGACCGGCGTGGCGATGGCGGCGTTTTCGCCGCTGTCGCGCACCGTCTACCAAATCGCGCTCGCCTTCGCCTTCGTCGGCCCGGCGTTGGTGGCCCTGGGAATGCTGGCGCGCGATCTCGTGGCGCGGGCGGGCGTGAAGCCGCCGAGCGGCGCGCTGGCCCTGGCCTTTCTCGGCTTGGCCGCGTTCGCCGCCTATCCCACCGGCGTGGTGGTCGCCGCGCGCGGCATGCCCGACGCGTTCGGCCTGGTTTTCGTCGTGCTCGCCTTGCGACATGGCGAAAAGTTTTGGCGCGCGCTCAGCCTCGCGCCGCGCCACGAGGCGTTGATCGCGCCGCTCGCGCGCCGCCTGACGTTGGCTTTGTCCCTCGATCTGTTCGCGATGTTCGTCTTCCGCCGCTGGTATGTCTTTTTGGGCGCCGGGGTGCTGGCGACGCTGGCGCTGTGCTTGGCCGCCCGGCCGTTGCAGGCCGCGCAATTCGCCTGGGGCCGCGCGGGGCAATGCGTCGCGCTCGGCGCGCTCGCGTGCCTGGCGCTGGCCGCGCCGATCCTGGTGGATTGGCTGCCCAACCTGCGCGCCCATGATTATGTCGACGCCTACGCCGCCTATCGCAAGCCGCTCGCGGTCGATGCGATGCGGGTGGCGGATTGGGTCGGGCTCGCGCCCTTGGCGCTGGCGTTCGTGGGCGCGATCCTGCTGCTGCGCCAAAGCGCCGACAAGCGCCTGTTGATTCTGACGCTCGGCTCCGCGGCGATCGCCGCCGGATTGTTCCTACGCATCCAATCGCCGGCTCCGCATCATTATTATCTCGTCGCCCCGGCGCTGATCGGCTGCGCTCTCGCTCCCTTGTCGATGCTGTTCGCCGCGCGACGTTGGATCGGCGTGACGGCGTTGGCCGTCTGGGCCGCATTGGCGCTGACGCCCGGCCTCGCCGCCTACGTGCCGCACGGACTGTTCGCGTCCTATGGCTTGCCGCACGCGCCGCGCCCCGACCTCGCGGAATTGGCGCGCCTGCGCGCCTTCGTCGACGCGAGGAATTCGCCAGACTCCATCGTCTGCGGAATCGGCTCCAGCTACGTGTTTTCCGGCCAGCTGATCGGCGAACTCTGGCAGATGGCGCCCGAGCGCTCGCCCTTCGACGCCGCGAGGGGCCAACGCGCCAGCGTGCAGATGTCGGACGTGGACACCGTCGAGGGCGCGCCCAATCCGGCGATGAAGACCTGCGCGACGATGATCGTCGGTTCGCCCGTGCAGACGCACCTGATCCCCGACTACCAGCAAACGGTGATCGTCCCCGCGCGCGAAATGCTCGCGGGCGTCGGCGTCGGCGCGCATTACCGGCGCACCGGCGAGGCGTTTCACTTGGAGGGCGGCGTCGAGGCCATCGTGTTTGAGCGCGTGGCGCCGCTGACCGACGCGGACATGGAGGCGTTGAAGGCGCGCTGGCTGGCGGCGCGCAACGCCGGGCCGCTGGATTTGCGCGGGGTTATCGACCCGGAGAATTTGTCGCGTTCGCCGTGACTCCCTTCTCCCCGTGAAACGGGGAGAAGGTGGCCTGAAAGGCCGGATGAGGGGCTACGCAAAACCATCCGTGTGGGCGCCCCCAACCATAATTACCTACCCGTAGTGTCGCCCCTCATCCGACGCTTCGCGCCACCTTCTCCCCGCGAGAGCGGGGAGAAGGGCTAGACCGACACCTTCGGCGACTTGTCCAGGCCCAGCCAATAATCCAGCGCGATCTTGCCGCCGCCAAAGCATGCGAGGGCGAGGGCCATCGACGCCCAGGGCAGGTGATAGGCCAGCCAGCCGCCCGGCTCGGTGAGCTGGATGATGACCGTCATGCCGACGATGCCGAGCGCGGCGTAGCGGGTGAACAGGCCGAGCGCGAGCAGCACGGAAAACACCGTCTCGCCGAGCGCCGCCATCAAGGCCATCGTGTCGGGAGCGGGGAACGGATATTCGGCGCCGAGGATGTGGAGCCGCAAATCGTTGAACTGCGCGGTCGCCCCGAACGACAGCGTGAACCAGCCGTCCCACTTTGTCTGCGACGACAGCCAAAAGGGAATCGCGATGGCGAAGCGCATCCCCAACATCGCCAGCGACGCCGGCAGCCAATTGGGCGCCCATTCCGTGAAGCGGCGGAAGAAATGGGCGCGCGGCGCGGCCATCATGCTGTCGGTCATCGTCGAATTCCCCTAGTGTTTGACCGCGCTGAGCGCACCGGCCTGGACAAGGCCTACGATATGCGCGCCAGGATCGAACCCGTCCACCGTCACAGTCGCGGCGGCGGCGCCGATTGTTTCGCCTTTTTGCAACGCCCGCGCAAAATCAAAGCCGTCGGGCGGCAGGACGCGCACGGAAACGTCGGCGAGGGGCCGCGCGATCAGCACGTCCTCGCCGCGCCAATGTTCCGGGGCTTTGGGTTCGTCGCTGGACTGATGCGCCGCCCAGATCGAGGCGGCGGGCGTCGCGCAGCGCACGAGCCGGACGGAAGGGTGGAAGTCGAAGGCGAGGTCGCCGAGCGACTCCGGCGCCAGCGACGCAAGGTCGGCGAGCGTCAACGCGTTCGCTTCGGCGGCGTGATAGGAGTCGACCCACGCGTTTTCGAGTTCCGCGACATCGGGCAGATAGGTCAATTCGCGCGCGGGCTCGAAGCCGGCGACGAAGCGCGCAAAACCCGCGCCATAGCGGATCAACACCGCGTCGCGCGGCTTCTCCTGCGCGATGTACGCGCGCGCCAAACCCTTGAAGAAATCGTCGCCGACGAGGCGGCGCACGACGGGAAAGCGGTTTTCCAACGAGGCGATCAGCCCGACCGCGACATTGTTGCGATAGACCGCGAAGCGCTTGGCGTCGGGCGCGCCTGAGCGCCCCCGCGTCTGGGGCGGCGGGGGCAAGTCGGAATCGCTCAGCGCCGCCGAAAAGGCGTCGATGCTCGCCTCAAACGGCATGGCGGCGGCCCTTGGCGGCCGCGGCGGCGGCCATCGCCCGGTCGGCGCGCTTCACTTCGCCAAACAGCGTCGGCCAATCCGGCACGTCATTGTCCCATTCCACCAGCGTCGGCACGCCGCCGCGCCGGGCGATGGCTTGGGAGTAAAGCGCCCAAACTTCGGCGCGCACCGGCGAATCGTGGGCGTCGATCAGCAGTCGCTGGCCGGCATCGTCCTCTGCCTCGGCATAGCCGGCCAGATGGATCTCGCCGACATGCTCGAGGGGAAAGCGCGCGAGATAGGAATCCGCATCATAGCCATGGTTGGTGGCGGAGACGACGATGTTGTTGACGTCGAGCAGCAGGCCGCAGCCGGTGCGCTTGACGATCTCCTTGAGAAAATCCGTCTCCTCGATCACGCTCTCGGCGAAGATCACGTAGGTCGAGGGATTTTCCAGCAGCATTTTGCGCCCGACCGCTTCTTGCGTCTCATCGATATGGTCGCACACGCGGGCCAAGGTTTCGAGCGTGTAGGGCAGGGGCAAGAGGTCGTTGAGAAAGCCTTCATTGTGGCTCGACCACGCGAGATGTTCGGAAAATAGGCCGGGCTCATAGCGTTTGTTCAGGACGGCGAGGCGCTTGAGGTGCTCCTTGTCGAGCGGCCCGGGCGAGCCGATCGACAGGCCGACGCCGTGGAGCGAGAGGGGATAGAGCGCCCGCAACGCCTCGAGCCGGCGGTGGGGCGGGCCGCCGTCGCCCATGTAGTTCTCGGCGTGGATCTCGAAAAAGCCGAGGTCGGGCCGTTCGGCGAGGATCGCCTCGAAATGCTCGGGCTTGAAGCCGGTCCCGGCCCGGTCGGGCAGGGGGGCGGCGACGCGCAAAGGCTGGGCGGCGTTCGGCATTTCTGGGCTTCCGGCGGGGGTGTCGCCTGGTCTTCGCGCCCCCGGAGCCGCATGTTACAGGATGCCCGCGCCGGATTCGAGCCGGGCATCCTCAAGCCGTCTTGCCTTTGTAACAATCGGCCGAATTCGGCGAAATCGTCTGGAAGGGCTCCTTGGTCGCAACCGAAAAGACCGATCCATGGACGCCCCTGATGCGGGCGGCGATCGCCGGCGATCAAGCGGCCTATCGCCGTTTGCTGGCCGATATCGGCCGTTCGGTGCGCGCCATGGCGCGCTCGGCGTTTTCCCGGGCGCGCGTGGGCGACGCGGATGTCGAGGATGTCGTGCAAGA
>Ga0209698_10005291_pt1 | contig 13990 bp, 3 predicted proteins | sample LitLauG_LLR_2012_FD_187203 | JGI IMG/M metagenome (GOLD analysis project Ga0209698, IMG submission 187203) | Freshwater sediment microbial communities from Pennsylvania, USA - Little Laurel Run_MetaG_LLR_2012 (SPAdes) (version 2) | ecosystem: Environmental > Aquatic > Freshwater > Creek >... | reverse complement strand
GGCAATGGAACAGGCACGCCTTCCGCCGCATGCTTGGCGTCCAAATAGCCGCACTTCCAGCCCTTGCTGAGTCCCTGGATAATCCTGGAAGAAAGCGCCTGAATTACCGAACAGGCGGCGCCATGGATCGCCCATTCGTTCCGATGAAAAGTGCCCAGCAGGGGCCGGGCGATATCGGTATGTTTCTTATGTGCTTTTGAATTCATGGGTCCCTCCAGTTTTTTCTAACAGCTTTGTTTCGGAAATGACGATATCATGACTGAGTGCCTTACACATATCGTAGACCGTTAGTGCCGCCAGCGATGCACCAACAAGTGCTTCCATTTCCACGCCGGTTTTTGCTGTAATGCAAGTGGTACAATCTATAACCAGTTTATTTCCCCTGATACTGATGTCAATCTTGCAATCATCGAGACCCAGCGGATGGCACAAGGGAATGAGGTCGCTGGTTTTTTTTGCTGCCATAATTCCTGCAATGATAGCTGCCTGCATCACCGATCCTTTTTTCGTTTGAATGTCTCCGCTGGTCAATTTTTCCATCACTGCTGCGGGTAACACCACCACGCTGCGAGCCACGGCCGTGCGCCGGGTGATCTTTTTTTCACTGACATCGACCATTAGGGCCAGCCCGTTTTTGTCAATATGAGATAATTCCGCCATCTTATGATTTAAATTTTAGACTACTACCCTACTACCTCGTTAAATGGCCATATAGTATAGGCCGTTGCTTTCCCAAAGATATTTTGTTCCAGTGGAAGTTCCATGAATGCATCCGCGTTCGCCAAATTGGCAAAATCACCTGACCCGTTTCCCGCTGCAGGCATAGCCCATATTTGACCAGAGGCGTCCAGGCGAAGTCTTACCTGCAGGAAATACTGGAGCGACCAGGGAAACGAAAAATCCTCCTGCAAAAGCGCTGTGACCATTTGCGGTTGGGAAACATCCAGGCAAGATTTCAGCCAGGGAATACAATACCTGGTCACACAAAGGAACGCTGAGACAGGGTTTCCGGGCAAAGCGAAGATCAATGCTCCGGATGCATGCTTGCCAAACCAGAAAGGTTTTCCAGGCCGTTGCCGGATTTTATGAAATAACTTTTCAACCGACAGTTCCTCGAGTGCCCGGTACACAAAATCAAATTTTCCCATGGAGACCCCACCACTCATGATAATGACGTCGTAACTACCAAGTGCCTCGCTGATCCTCGCTTTGGTGACAGCCATGTTATCGGGGATGTGCCAGATGTCCGAAGTCACGTGATATTTGGCTAGCGCTGCGGCCATCATGTAACTGTTCGACCGCCGTATTTGCTGGGGGAAAGGCTTTTGGTCCACGGCCACCAATTCGTCCCCGGAAGTGATGATGACTACTCGGGGAAGTTTTTTTACCTGCACTCTTGTCTTACCAATAGAGGCGGCCAAACTGATCGTAACAGGGCTGATCAGTTGCCCTGTTGCCACAAGGAGCTCCATTGCCTTTTTGTCGGAGCCCAGGTAGTGAATCCCATTACCCTTTTTCAAATCGCGTTTGGTAACCGTAGCGACCCGGCCGTTAATATCCAGATCCTCATAGCCGATCACGGTATCGAGGGAATCCGGCAATACGGCGCCGGTCATGATCTCAATGCATTCATCTTCATCGGCAATGGCTAATGGCCGCTCTCCTGCCGACTGGATGCCCTTGATCCGAAAAACGAAATGTCCCCTTGCAAAAACTGCATATTGAATAGCAATACCATCTAGCGTCACCCGGTTAAACGGCGGCATATCCCGGTCAGCCAACAAATCTTCCGCCAAAATTCTTCCAAGGGAATGTTGGAAACCGATGGATTCCGCACCATAATCACGAGCATAGGACCGTATGATTGTATCGGCTTCGGCGACGAGTATCATGGTACATTTTTTTTCGGTAATATATAGGTGGCGCAACCCACATTCATTTTGGCCCAGCCATGGCTTTGGTCCGCCATAGGAGTTTCTTATCCCGGTGCTTATCCGCCAATGGTTGCCATCGATTCATGCACGGGATTTCGTCCGTTGCGCTTGCGTTCTGCTTCAAAGCCATCTTTCGCCCTTTGGCCAAATGCGGCCAATAGTTCACTCCTAATAGCCTCGTCGCTCGATCCATTTCTTATCAGATCCTTAATGTTTAAGACGCCGTCGTCATACAAACACGTCTTCAGCTGTCCAACCGGTGTCAGCCTAATCCGGTTGCAACTACCGCAAAAGGAGCGGGAATACGCCGCGATGATGCCTATATTACCCTGGTGGCCGGGTATCTGATAATTATACGAGGTGCTAAATGGAGGATCGGGAATCTTTGTAATATCCGGATACCGATCTTTCAGCGTCTGAAGGATCTTGATGTAGTTCCATTCGATACCTGGTTGATGGCTCTCCCCGCCATTGAATGGCATCTCTTCAATGAATCGAACGCTGACAGGAATATCCCTGGTAAAATCAGCCAGCGACCCAATATCCTGCGTATTTTTTCCATCCATGACTACCGCGTTGATTTTGGTTTCCACTTTATGAAATAATAACGCGTCCAATGTCTTCAGTACATTGGGTAATTCATCACGGCGGGTAATGCTAAAAAACCGGTCACGATCCAGTGTATCTATGCTGAGATTCACCGAAGTAATACCGAATTTCTTAAAATCCTTCACATGAGGCGCGGTCAGTACCCCGTTGGTCGTCAGGGTCAGGGCTTCCAATTTCTCCATCGCTGCCAGGTTGGTCAATAGTTCCATAATGTCTTTGCGCACAAACGGTTCTCCGCCCGTGATCCTTATTTTGGAAATGCCCATATGGACGAGCAATGAACATATATGAGTCATCTCCTCCAGGGTCATTAATTCATTGCGGGCCGTCCAATGCAGCCCATTTTCCGGCATGCAATAAAAGCAGCGCAGATTGCATTTATCAGTAACCGCCAATCGTAAATAGTTGATTTTCCTTCCGTGATTATCTTTCAGCACTGGGTATCATTAAATGTTTACTCAACAAAGTTCAGTAATATGACCGACTTATTTTAAAATTTATCAAAGGGGCGACAATTTCAAACTGGTTTGGTATTGAGTTCATTCTTGAAAATAAACCTGCAATCGCACCTGATAAAAAACGAACCCCGCGCTCTTGCACAGGGTCCAGTTTTATCATAGAAAATCTTTTGGTTGGCTTTTAATTGGTCATTTGATATTCAATTAATATAAAACGTTGATATCCTTCAGCGTTCCGTCCGGACGGGTAATTTCCAACTGGTACATGCCATGGGCCAGGTTGTAATCCCAGCTAATGAAATCAGTTGCAGTGCCACCGGCATGGTTAAACTGCTGCTGCAGGATGACTTGACCCAGTTTATCGAGCAACCGGATCTTATACCTGCCCTGCGGTTCATTCTTAAACTGCAGGTGAATCATGCCGTCTGTAATCGGATTCGGGAAGATGCTGATGGATTGGGACAGATCGCCGATCAATACTTTCACGACAGAGGTAAAGCCGGTTTGTCCGTTCACGTCCACACTCTTCACCCGGTAGTAATTGTATCCCTGAACCGGTTTGTCATCTGCTACGAAGTATACGGAGTTGCCACCGTTATTGGCTGTTGGTGCTGTCACGTTGATCGTCGTGAAGAGATTTCCATCGGTAGATTTTTGTACTTCATATTGCTTCATGTTGACTTCGTTGGCCACTCTCCATTGTACATCGATATTCTTATCTTGCTTAAATGCCGCAATTGACGTGAAAGTCAGCGGTAATGCTTCCAGTGGTTCAAATACGATCATGAACCTGTTGGCTGCTGTCGATCCTGCTACATTCACTACGGTAAAGTTGACGGTCGTTACACCAGACATGCTTATTGGCGTGCGGGTATTTGCAAACGCGTCCACAAGGACACCTTGCAGTGTCGAAGTCAAGTTTTGAGCATTAAAGCTGAGCTGGTATGTCTGTGCCCTGACACCGGTGAGATTTAGATAAATGGTGTCCAGCGCGGTCAGCGTATGCCTGCTTTGGACTGCCAGGAGCACATTGCCTACCTTAATTGAAAGGTTTTCGGCTCCGTTGGCTGCTTTTCGGGCATCCAAATCATTCAATGTGTTCGTATAGCTGTCGTCAAACCGTTGCAGTACCCCGTCTACCAGGTTAGTGTTCCCGGAAGGAAGCACCTGTGAAAGATTGGTGATCAGTAATCGCAGGTCAGAATTGCTGCTGACCGGATTCGGTGTCGTAAACAGTAGGTTATTGCCACCAGCTTTAACAGATTCACTGAAGGTAACATTACCTCCTACGGCGCCACCGGACTGGACTAAAAATGCCTGGCCGCTCTGCACGTAATTAACCACGGTTCCTACCGGGCCATAACTTCCTCCTCCCGGACTCACTGTATAATCATTGCCAGGATTGGAAGGATCTAACTGAAACAATATTTGGTAAGCACCGAACCCGTTTTGGCTACCCAATCTTGGATCCCAAACCGTGAAGAAGGGGCCCACATCTCCACTTCTGCCGATTTTGCGCAGATCAATAGCGGATGCATAAGGATTACCGACAGACTCAAACTGGTTCGGTTGTACCACCGTTGTTGGCGGCAAATTGGCCGGTGTAAACAGTGTGCCAGAAGTTCTAAGGACAGTCGGCAATGCGGGTACAAACGGCCCATTCACGCTTCGGTCACCTCGGACGAAGATAAAATATCCCTTCTGGTTGTATATCGGGATATTGGTTCCTGACACACCGACATAATTGGTGGTAAGATAGTTATAGATTTCCATGGACGGCGCAGATGTAAAGAGGTCGAATCCTGCGGGGACACCACCGTTACCAGTGATTTGGGTACCAAAGCCCGAATGGCAGTTAATATTCGGCCCGCAACCTTCTTGCCATGATTGGTTGATCGTTTGGCCTTGTGTAGGAATGCCCAGGAATTGCCATGACTTTGGATGGTTCGGTGACGCAGTTCCAGTAGCAATATATCTTTCTACCGTTACATTACCGTTGATCGTATTGCCTGCGGCAAGTATGCCTACGCTTGCCGTAGCAGTAATGCCTGATTTAAGTGTGATATTTCCACCGGTATTTAAACCTGCTGTTGCATTTCCAAATGATAATGATTCCAGGATGTTCAGGGTATCGCCCGCTGCATTGGAAACAGTAAGCCCTGTTCCGCCGCTGGTTACAATGAGATCCCTGACGCTCCTGTTTTTAAGTATGCTTCCTGAAACAGATTGTGATGTTCCGTTAAATTCTAACGTTCCGTCGGTTACATCAAATGTACCCAGGTTGGAAATCGTTCCTCCTATTTGTATATGGCCTAACCCGGTAACCGTTAGGGTGGCGCCTGCAAAAATATTGAGCGTTCCAATCGTTGCCACCGGCCCGCCATTTAATACGGGACTATTGGCTGTATTAGGTATATATACATTAGGGCAACTCGGGGATGGCACCTGGTTGTCTGACCAGTTACCTGCTGTATTCCAATCGGTGCTTATTGTGCCCACCCAATAGTTATGGATAGCTACTAAAGCAACTGAAGAGTATACACCGACGCAGCTTCCACTTTTTACAAGCGCCCTGTATTGGGTTGGCACGGTTACATTGGTATAAGGCAGCGTGGTGGTTGTATTGGCAATATTAGCCCAGGTAGTACCGCCATCTGTTGAGCTTTCCCAACGCTGCACATTCCCGGTATTTCCCGTAAGATTTAATGTGCCGCCTCCGTTTCCGCATATTACTACCATTGCAGGTAAAGAACCACCTACGGAACCATTGTTTACTATTATAGTTCCGTTTACAGATGCCGGAGTAACACAACCTCCTGTTGTAGTTAGAGTATAATTAAATGATCCTAAGGCTGATGGCGTTCCACTTATTGTATAAGTATTGCCACTGAGAGTTCCTGTAACACTTGGCGGGAAGGAACCTGTCATAGTCACACCCGTTGCACCACCACTGATAGTATACACAATATTGGTTAAGGTCGAACCTAGGCACAATGTAGGTGATGCAGTTCCTGAAGTTAAAATGATAGCAGGCGATTGTACTGTAATCGATCCGGAAACAGTCGTTGATGCACAGGTTCCAGTAGCTGTAATAGTATAATTAAATACGCCGGTTACAGTAGGTGTTCCGCTAATGTTAAATGTCTTGGTTCCTGCGTTATAGCTACCTGTAACACCTGCAGGCAAAGCACCTGAAGTTAAAGAAGCTGCCGTACCACTACCAGTTATATTATAAACTATGGAAGTTAATGGCGAATTGGTACAAACAGTCTGTCCATCAGTTCCTGGTGCAGAGGCGAGAGCAATTCTTGCACTATCATTCACTGTTATAATGCCTGTTGTTGTAATGCCAGGGTTGCAGGATCCACTTGTCGTAACCGTATAATGGAAGATTCCCGGCACAGAAGGCAGCCCACTTATAATGTAAGACGTACCGCTTACAAATCCTGTTACGCCGGCAGGTAGCCCGGCTACCGTTGCCCCGGTTGCTGTTCCGCTTAAGGTATAAGTTATACCGGTTATGCCATTATTAATACATACAGTTTGAATTGTGTCTGCAGGATTAATGGCAATTATGTTTTGATTTTGCACCGTAATAGTACCGTAGGCTGTATCAGGTCGGCAGCTACCGATTGTTATTAGCGTGTCTTTAAATACTCCGGCCGCGGTTGGCGAGCCAGATACGGTAATGGTTTTTGTTGACGTACTATATGTACTTGCTGTAATACCGACAGGCAATCCTTTCACTGTAACATTGGTAACAGCCGTCCCATCAGTATTTGCGGCAGTATATACAATATTGGTAATAGGATTATTAATACATAGGGTTTGATTAGCACTGCCTGATGTTAATGTTAATTTTTGTTGATTGACCATTATAGTTCCTGTAGCTGTTGAAGGCTGACAACTTCCGGTTGTGCTAACTGTATAGGAGTAACTGCCTGCAACTGTAGGCGTTCCGCTAATTGTGAATAACACTCCATTCCAGGTTGATGTGACACCCGGCGGTAATGGTGTAACAACTGGGGCGGAGGCGCCAGTTCCAGCTGAATAAACAATATTAACAATTGGACTATTTACACAAACTTTTTGGGCATCAGTTCCCGGCGCCGATTCAATATTAAGGAATGTAGAAAGTGTACTAAATGAAATATCGTCCAACCCAAAATCATTACCACCGGTTGCTGTTTGCAAATCAGTGATTGATATAACTGCGGTAGTAGTTGTCGGACCAGATGTCCAGTTTCCATAAAATTGACTCCACCCATTGTTGGAATTATTATTTACGCCAGGTGTAAGCAAATCCGTTGTTCCCACCTGACTACCATTTATATTGAATTGAAGAGTGGCAAAAGGACCAGCATTATTTAAGCTCATGCCCCATGCAGAAAAATAATATTTTGTATTTGGCAGCACAGTTACAGTTTCCTGCCAAACTTGTGCGGCAGAAGGGCTACCATTAATAATCATATAATTGCCGTGCCCGGTTGTATGATCATGTCCCCAGAAATTTGGGTGATAACCTATACCATTGGCAGGGCTGTTAGCGATGGTATCCACCGCATAATAACCTTCCGGATACAGCCCGGATGTACCACTACCATTATAAAAACTACCGGTACGTGAACTATATTGACTTGTGAAACCAACATCCCCCGCCTCAAAATTGCCGTTGGTTACCAGCTCATTAGCCACATCTATAGTGGAAGTGGCTGAGCAACCATTGGCTCCTGTTACTATTGCGTAATAATTCCCGGCTACATTTATTTGAATGGTATCGCTGTTAGCTTTTCCGGTATTCCACAATATGGAACCCGCACTATGCGTAGCTGTTAATACTACTTTATTAGGAACTGAGCAATAATCTGCACTAATTGAAATAGTTGGCGATGGGTTAACTGTAACAGTTATAGGCGGACTGGTTGAAGTGCAACCAGACGCGTTAGTAAGAGTGGCCCTATACGTATAGCTTCCACTCGCAGTAGGAGTAACCACAATATTTGAATTAGAATTGGCAGGTGTTCCCGCACCTGACGGTAATCCGGCGTTTGCAGCAGGTGATGCTGTCCAGGAATAGTTGTTTGGAGTACTGGTCGCTGCAAGAAGAATATCGTCTATTGCCCAATACCAGTCATTATTTTCATTGTATCTGAACCTCACGATTAATGACGATTGATTGATATAATTATTCAGGTTGAGATTTTGAGTTGAAAAATTTGTAGGCGTACCAATAGATGCATTCGCATCTACCTCCTGAATAGTAGTCCAGCTTGCACCCCCGTTAGTCGAAACTTCTACCACTGCTACATCGGGCGGCCCCGTCGGCGCAAGCCCGCGATAATAAGTCCGGTAGCTCAAATTCAAACCCGTATAACCAACCGTACTGAAAGAAGGAGATGTTAATGCAGTATTAACAATATTATTTGTAACATTTGGTTTGTCGCTGACAGTAACCAGGTAATGACCAGAACCTCCATTACTAATAAAAGGTTGCTGATTACTACAAAAATAAGTGCCAAAAAAGTTAAAATAGGCTGAACAATGTTGCGTCCCATCCGCCTCTTTGGTCCATCCCGAAGAAGCTCCGGTACTGGTAATTGTAAATGAACTGCTTGCGCCTTCAAAGTTTTCAGATAGCAGGTTGGTTGAAACTGTAGAGCTCGCTATAAGATTACTTGTATTCCCCAGGCAGATAGTAGACGGTGTAGCCCCGAAAGTAGTAATCGGTGTTGGCGTATTGACAGTAACTGTCGCACTGCCTGAAAGAGTAGCAGTGCACCCCGTAGCATCATTAAGTGAAGCTATGGTGTAAGTAGTGGTAGATGCAGGAGTTACACTGACTGTAATTGTGCCAGCCGTACCGCTAAATGGAATAGCACCCGGAGACAAAGTGCCGGTTATAGTGCCCGAACCAGTTGCTGTAATAGTAAGCATAGCTGTACCTCCCGTACAAATTTGCTGCGCACCACTCAAAACTCCTGTCGGATGAGCATTAATAGTCACTGCCACGCTACCAGTCATATTGCTGGTACAAGATGTGGCCCCATTTTTTGCCACAACTGTATAAGTTCCGGCAGCTGCCTGATTGCCGAAAGTAATAGCAGCACCAGATCCGCTTACAGGTGCCCCTACAGTACTTGCACCGTTATATAATTGGTAGTTTACACCCGATTGTGACCCTGATAATCCGATAACAACTCCCGCTCCGCCACTACAGTATACTCCACCACCCGTTACGTTAAATGTTGTTGGCAGAGGATTGATCGTTATAATCGCATTCCCGGTCATGTTGGCCGTACAAGACGTAGTTGAATTGGTTGCTACCACTGTATAAGTTCCTGCTGCAGCCTGATTGCCGAAATTTACAGATGATCCTGTTCCGCTAACAGGAGAACCCACCGTAGCAGCACCATTATATAATTGATAATTTACGCCCGATTGTGACCCTGATAATCCCACAAGAACGCCTGAACCACCACTACAATATCCACCGCCTCCTGTTACATTAAATGTTGTTGGTAAAGGATTGATGCTTATCGCCACGCTACCGGTCATATTGCTGGTACAGGATGTGGTGCCATTTGTTGCCACAACTGTATAAGTTCCCGCAGCTACCTGGTTGCCGAAAGTGACAGCAGCACCAGACCCGCTTACCGGTGCCCCTACTGTGCTTGCACCGTTATATAACTGGTAGTTTACACCCGATTGTGACCCTGACAATCCGATAACCACTCCCGCTCCCCCACTACAATATGCTCCACCACCAGTGACGCTAAATGTTGATGGTAAAGGATTGATCGTTATAGTTGCATTACCGGTCATATTGGCCGTACAAGACGTAGTTGCATTCACTGCTACCACTGTATAAGTTCCTGCTGCTGTTTGATTACCAAAACTTATCGATGCACCTGTTCCGCTGACAGGTGAACCCACAGTTGCAGCCCCATTATATAATTGATAGTTTACACCCGACTCTGAATTAGATAATCCAATAGCTACTCCTGTTCCACCATTGCAATATGCTCCACCACCTGTAACATTGAATGCTATTGGTAAAGCGTGCACTACTACCATCTGGGTATCTGCTACTGTTCCGTAACAAGGCGGATCAATAGTATATACAATACCTACGGTTCCATTTGCCACACCAGTAACAAGACCGGAGGCGCTTACCGTCGCTATTAACGGATTTACGGAGCTCCAAACGCCGCTCGGAGTGGCATCTTTTACCTGTATGGTGCTTCCCACACAAACATCAAAAGATGGCGCCGTGGTAGTAATCGACGCAACGGTTGGCGTCGACGCTACAATTATATCAGCAGTGACAACAGTTTGGCATCCGTTTGCGTTAGTAACGGTATAGCTTATCGTTGCAGTTCCCGGAGTGGGTCCCGACGTTACTAATCCAAAATTATCGACTGTGGCAATACCGGTGTTGCTGCTTTGCCAAACACCTCCGGGGGTTGTATCCGCAAGAGGTGAAGTACTATTAGTACATAAGTTAAAATTGCCCGTGATCGCACCCACAACCGGCAGGTCATTTACAGTAACAGACATGCTTACGGTAGTACTGCAACCAGCGGTAGTAAGAGTATAATCTATATTCACAGCACCGGCAGCTACACCCGTCACCAGTCCCGTAGATGAATTTACCGTAGCAATAGCCGTATTTTCACTGCTCCATACGCCTGACGGAGTACCGTCGGAAAGCGAAATGGTGCTGTTGACGCAAACATTGTTGGCGCCGGTGATTGCAACAACGACCGGCAAAGGATTCACCGTCATTGTTGCTGTGTTGAAGGAAGCCACGCAACCTGAAGCGCTGGTAACCTCAACGGTTACGACGTCACCATTTTTGAGCGTATCAGTGGGATACGTGTTAGATGCGCTGTATAAAACAGTGGTTCCGTTCAATTTAAAGTTATAGTTCGAATACCCGGTTGTAGCTGTAAACACCACGTGAGCACCTGCACAAATAATACTGTCATTGGCGGCCACCCCTGAGTTTTCGACAGGTATCAGTGAACCTGTTGGCAGAGGATTGACGGTGATGGTTAAGGAATTGAAGGTAGCAAGACATGTTTGCGCATTGGAAACATCTACCGTTACCACGTCATTGTTGTTAAAGGTAGAATAGCTGGCCGTATTAGCTGGGCCGTTTTGGAAGGATACCCCGTTTACTTTGAAATTGTAATTTGCAAATCCCGCATCTGCAGTAAAGTCTATATTGCCATTTTTACAAATGGTAGTTGCAGATGCAGATAACGTACCAGTGGGCAGGGCCACTACAGCAATATTTGGCGAAGTAAATGTAGCCGTACAACTAGTGCCATTAGTAACCACTACTGTAAGGTGATCACCGTTATTTAACGAGGAAGTTGAATAAGTATTTATAGCACCATTTTGCAAGGGGGCACCGCTACCATTAAGATAAAATGCATAATTAGCATATCCTGATGTAGCCGTAAAGGTGACACTTCCACCAGCACAAATGGTATTATCGTTGGGCGCTACGCCTGAATTTTCGGTTGCAACCAGTGTTCCTGCGGGAAGCGGGTTTACCGTTACGGTTATCGCAGGCGTATATGAGGCGGTACAACCGTTAGAGTTTGTAACGTCAACCGTAACTACCTGGCCATTTGTTAATGAATTTGTTGTATACGTAGCTGTACCATTATTTTGCACAGAGACGCCATTTACTTTAAAATTGTAAGTGGCACCTGCACCGCCACTTGACGCAGAAAACGTTACGCTTGTTCCCGCGCAAAACGTTTTACCGGGTGCAACCGTTAATGTTCCTGAAGGAGGTGTATATACCGCTGCTGTAACAGGAGATGAGGTAGCCACACAGCCGTTGCTGTTTATTACATCCGCTGTTACCACATCCCCATTATTTAATGAAGTTGTATTGTAAGTAGTGGACGCGCTGCTTTGCACAGAGGATCCATTTACTTTGAAAGTATAGGTTGCGCCCGCTCCGCCACCGCCTGCCGTAAATGTAACACTAGTACCTGGACAAACTGGTGTTGTAGGGCTAACGATAAGAGTCGGTGTCGGTAACGGATTTACTGTAATAGCAGGAGCCGTAAAAGTAGTGCCACAGTTAAGGCTGTTAGCAACATCTACCGTGACTATTTCTCCACCTGTTAACGCCGTTGTGCTATACGTACTATCAGTACTTGGCCCCTGTACAATAGTTCCGTTTATTTTAAATGTATAAGATCCATAACCAGCAGGCGCATGGAAATTAACCGCTGCTCCAACACAAATAATATTATCATTAGAAGTAGTACCGGAATTTTCTGTAGCGTTAACACTACCTGTTGGTACTGCTAAGACAGTAATGCTATTTGAAGTAGGTGCTACAGCTGTGCAACCATTACCATTGTTATAGTTTACCGTTACTGTTTTAGTGCCAGGAGTTATCCAACTCACTACGGCAGTATTACTGGTGCTATTACCACCTGAAACTAATGTATAACCTGTTCCGGATGTTCCGCTGAATGTCCAAACATAGTTGGTTTGTCCCGCATCGGTAGTGTAGGTGACGTTTGTGTTAGCACAAACAGGGCTAGCCGGATTATTGGTTAAAGACGGAGTTGGTAAAGCATTAATTGTAATACTTACAGACACACCATTACTTATACAGCCATTGGCATTTTTTACTGTAAGGGTTCCTGTATATGTGCCTGGTGCAGTGCCTGCTGGAATAGGAATTGTAATCGGGCTTGCAGGTAATGCAGCATTAACTACATCAGTAATGCCACTTACCCAATTAATACTGTACGTAGTCGGTGATTGTGTGGTCGCTGTATAAGGTAAAGAAGAATTTTGTGCAGCAGCACTAAAGCATTGCGGTGCTACGACTCCCGTTGTAGTTATTGTTGGTAATAAATTTATATTAACCGTTAAAACATTAGAGCTAACGGTGCCACACGCTCCTGAAGTTTCATTTCTGCGGAAATAGGTGATGGCGGTTAAGGCTCCCGATGTATAAGTCGCCGCAGTTGCCCCGGGAATATTGTTAAATGTGATATTATCAGGAGAAGATTGCCATTGATAGCTATAACTGCCAGTTCCACCTGTCGGAGAAGTGACGTTCGTAAAGGTTGCCGGGGCAGTATTGTAGCAAATTGTCTGTGATCCAGCAATCGTGCCAGCTACCAGGTTCGCCCGAACATTAACAGTTATAACATTAGAGCTGGCCGTAGTGCCGCATGTAGTTGAAGTTGCATTTCTTCTGAAATACGTAGTGGACGTTAAAGCACCTGATGTATAGGTTGTAGCCGTTGCACCTGCGATATTAGTGAACGTTATATTGTCAGGAGATGATTGCCACTGGTAAGTATATATTCCGTCAGCCCCTGTTGGAAGTGCAGAACTTGTAAATGCCGAAGGAGCCGTATTATAACAAATAGTCTGGGGTGTTGTTGCCACCGTTCCACCTGTAAGAACATTATAAACAGTAATAGTAATAACATTGGAACTAACCGTTCCGCAAGTACCAGATGTTTCCTGCCTGCGATAATAAGTAGTTGCAGTGAGCGCACCTGGTGCATAAGTGGTAGCAGTTGCGCCTACAATATTATTATATGGGCCTGCCAAAGCAGCGGCTGACTGCCATTGGTATGTATATGAGCCGGTACCACCTGAGGGAAGCGGAGTGCTAGTGAATGCTGCCGGGGTGGTATTATAACAAATAGTCTGGGAGGCAGCCACTGTGCCCGCTACCAGGTTAGCATTAACTGTAACCGTTATAACATTAGAACTAACAGTTCCGCAAGTGCCTGAAGTTTCATTTCTGCGATAATAAGTGGTTGCTGTTAGTGCCCCAGGCGCATAGGTAGTGGTCGTAGCACCTCCGATGTTGGTAAATGTGACGCCATCCGGTGAATTCTGCCATTGGTAAGTATAAGATCCCGTACCTCCTGTTGGCAGGCTAAGACTGGTAAATGCTGCCGGGACAGTATTGTAGCATATAGTTTGAGA
>Ga0209698_10005289_pt1 | contig 13992 bp, 11 predicted proteins | sample LitLauG_LLR_2012_FD_187203 | JGI IMG/M metagenome (GOLD analysis project Ga0209698, IMG submission 187203) | Freshwater sediment microbial communities from Pennsylvania, USA - Little Laurel Run_MetaG_LLR_2012 (SPAdes) (version 2) | ecosystem: Environmental > Aquatic > Freshwater > Creek >... | reverse complement strand
AGCCGGTATTTTGGAGCGGCCGCGTGGAAGACGACGGCAAAGGTCCAGTGGAGCCGGGCGCCCACTTTTTCCGCGCCGTGCAGTTGGATGGCGCAGGTAACCCGATCAACAAACGGAATGCGTGGCAATCCCGGAGTCTTTTGTATGCACATCTGATTCCGCCTGGGGCGGCCGACGTGGCGCATTTCCTGGTGAGGGTGCCGCTTGGCGCGAAGGGGAAACTGCATTTCACGGCGAAGATGAATTATCGGAAATTCAGTTGGTATTACACTCACTTTGCCTATGCGGGCGAGCCGAAGGCCGGTCAAGACATGAAGCTCCTACTAGCCAAGAGCTTTAACAGTCTCGAATATAGCTTCGACAAGACAAATATTCCGCACAACGTGTCGGGCGCAATTAAGGACGAGGTTCCGACCTTGCCGGTGATCACACTTTCGAAGGCAGAATTGGCCCTACCCATTTCGGACCAGGCACCCGCCTGGAAGACTGTGGCAAAAACCGGCACTCGGGAACGTTGGAACGATTGGGGAATCGGCTTATTGCTACAAGGTGACTTGAAGGGCGCGGAGTTTGCGTTCAAGAAAGCCACCGAAGCCGAGCCGAGCTATGCGGATGCGTGGCTCAACGTGGCTCGCGCTCTCGTGCAAGAAGGCGAAACGGACGCAGCTAAGCCTTACTTAGAGAAGGCGCTGCAGCTCAATCCTTCGCTCGGCCGCATTTACTATTTCCGCGGGTTAGTAGAGAAGACGGAAGGGCGGTATGACGACGCGCTGGTTTCCCTACAGAAAGCGGAAGCGCAGTATCCGAGAGATCGAGTCGTCTTGAATCAAATTGCGCGCATTCTGTTGTTGAAGCGCGAATACGCAAAGGCTATCGACTATTGCCAGCGTGTTTGCGACATCGATACGGAGGATGTGCAGATGCATTACACTGCCATGCTTTGCTATCGGGGCTTGGGAGATTTAGAGAAAGCGAACCATGAGCAAGCGCTGTTCCAACGTTTCAAAGCGGACGAAGCAGCGCAGTCGATCACAGCCAAACGCAGACTGGCGAGCCCTGAAGATAATAATGAGCGGCAGGCAGTACATGCACATGAATCGGTGCCCTTACCTTAGCTATGAAAACAATTTTTGTGTGTTCAGCAGTTGTTGCTTTGCTGGTGGGCGGCGCCACAAGCGCCTATGTGCCTGAGGCGGGCGTGAGTTTTGTAGACGTAACAGCCAAGGCCGGCATCCATTTCCAACACAACACCGGCGCAACGGGCAAGCGTTACTTGCCGGAAACGCTGGGATCTGGCGTGGCGTTCGTCGATTTGGATGGCGACGGGTGGGCCGACATTCTGTTTATCAATAGTAAAGACTTCACACCGCGCGGCCATCGTACGACGATGGCGCTCTACCGCAACAACCACGACGGAACTTTCACCGATGTCACGCGCGGCAGCGGCCTAGATGTGGAGATGTATGGGTTCGGCGTAGCAGCAGCGGATTACGACAACGACGGGCGGGTTGACGTTTACGTTACGGCACTCGATGGCGACCATCTGTTCCACAACGAAGGGAATTGCCATTTCCGCGACGTGACGGCCCAAAGCGGCATTCATAACGTTAACTTCGGCACCAGTGCAGCGTGGTTCGATTACGACAAAGACGGCAAGGCTGATTTGATTGTGGCGAACTATGCGACTTGGAGTCAGAAGGCGGATCAATGGTGTTCGCTTGATGGTTCTTCCAAGTCTTACTGCACGCCTGAGTCATATAAAGGAACGTCCGCGCGGCTGTATCACAACCTGGGCGGGGGCAAGTTTGAGGATGTAACGGAACAGGCCGGGCTCATCGACAACACGAGCAAGTCTTTGGGCGTGTTGATCTTCGACTACAACGGCGATGGCTGGCCGGATATTTTTCTTTCGAACGATACGCAGCCCAATAAGCTTTATCGCAATTTAGGAGATGGCAAATTCAAAGAAGAAGGCATGCAGGCCGGCGTGGCTTACGGTGAAGATGGCGTGGCGCGCGGAGCCATGGGCGTTGATGCTTCCGACTACGACCACTGCGGGCGGCCGCATTTACTGGTAGGGAACTTTGCCAATCAGATGCTCGGCCTTTACCACAATGAGGGAAAAGGATTCTTCGTAGACGAAGCACCGTCTTCCACCGTGGGTCGGTCGAGTTTGTTGAGTTTGACGTTTGCCGCGTTTTTCCTGGATTATAACCTCGACGGCTGGGACGACATTCTCGCGGCCAACGGACACATTGAACCGGAGATCAGCCGAGTTCAACCAAAGGTGCAGTACAAGGAACCGCCGTTGATGTTTCGTAACCTTGGGCACGGCAAGTTTGAAGACGCAAGCAATATGTTGGGTCCGGATTTTCAAAAGCCGATGGTAGCGCGCGGTGCGGCCGCGGCGGATTTCGATCACGATGGCGATGTAGATCTCGTTTTTAACAACAACAATGGCGCTGCCTTGCTTTACAAGAACGAGGGCGGGAACAAGAACAACTGGCTGAACGTGCGGCTCGTCGGCACAAAATCGAACCGAAGCGGTTTGGACGCGGTCGTGCGAGTGGAAAGCGCGCTGGGCAAACAGTGGAAGACAGTGCATAGCGGATCGAGCTACTGTTCGCAGAGCGACTTGGCACTGACTTTTGGATTCGCGCAAGACAAGACTGCGTCAAGCGTCAGCGTAGAATGGCCGAGTGGCGCTAAACAACAATTCAAGAACGTTCCTGTTAACCAGTTCATTGTCATTGACGAAAGCAAGGGCATTGTAAAGTGACGCGCGTCATTTTGGCAACTTTGTTTCTAGCCTCGTGCGCGGAGGCACAGACCAAGCCGGCGATTACCGCCCAGCAGATCGTGGATCGTATTCAGAAAGAAGTCGGCGTGCCTTGGCATGCACAGACAGTGGATACGTTTAAAGCCGGCGATCCTAATACGGTGGTCACGGGCGTCGCCGTTACCATGATGGCAACGCTCGATGTATTGCAGCGCGCGGCGGCAGAGGGAAAGAACTTCGTGATCACGCATGAGCCTACCTTTTACAGCCATTTAGACGGCATTGCGGATCTGAAGAAGGACAGCGACCCCGTCTTGGCGGCGAAAGAGGCTTTCATTCGCGAACATCACATGGTTGTGTGGCGTTTTCACGATCACTGGCATATGCGGCACCCGGATGGCATTCAGATTGGGATGGAGCGAGCGCTGGGGTGGGAGAAGTTTCAGAACCCTGACAACCCTCACTTATTCACTCTGCCTTCGACGACGCTAGGAGATCTAGCGGCGAGCCTGAAACAAAAACTGAACTTACAAGTGATGCGCGTGGTCGGTGATCGGAACATGAGAGTCACGAAGATTGCACTCATTCCCGGCGCCGCCGGAAGTCTAACACATATCAAAGCGCTGGAACGCGGAGATGTGGAAGTTCTGGTGATTGGCGAAGTGCCTGAGTGGGAGACGGTGGAGTATGTGGATGATGCAAACGCCGCGAAGCAGCACAAGGCGCTGATTATGCTGACGCACATCCCATCGGAGCAGGCGGGCATGGAGGAGTGCACGCGCTGGCTCAGAGGGTTTGTGAGCGAAGTGCCGGTTGAGTTTGTGGCGGCGAAACAGCCGTTTTGGGAACCGAAGTAGAGCGCGACTACTGATTAATCACCGTGCCATCCGGCGTGCGCACCACGCCCCAGCCGCCATTCAAATCTTTCCGTTCGCCCTTTTCAGATGCTCCAAACGGGTACTTCGCAGCAGCCTTCTCGTTGATCTCTACGCCCCAACCGGGCTTTTCGTTGGCGAGCAGATAGCCATCTTTCATCTGCGGGTAGCCATCGAAAACCTCGTCGAGACGCTCGTTCGACGGACTCCATTCTTGAATGCCGAAATTCCGGCAAACCAGATCAAGCGTCACATTCGCACAATGGCCAATGGGTGAAACGTCACCGGGCCCGTGCCACGCGGTACGCACTTGGAACGCTTCGGCCATAGTCGCCAGCTTCCACGCCGGCGTTAAACCGCCGGCTTGCGTAACATGGACGCGGATGTAGTCAATCAGCCGTTCACGAATGAGCATGTTCCATTCATGTGGGTTGTTGAACAATTCACCCATGGCGAGAGGCGTCGTGCAATTCTTGCGAATCTCGCGGAAGTAATCGATATCTTCGGGCGCCAAGGCGTCTTCCATGAAAAAGAGGTTGTACTGCTCCAGAGCTTTGGCGAATTGAACTGCCAGCCGAGGCGGCACGCGCTCGTGAACATCATGCAAAAGATGCACTTCGGCGCCTAGTTCCTTGCGCGCCGTTTCAAACAACTGCAGGGTGCGGCGGACATAGGCGTAGGGATCAAAGACAGGGTCGCCGGATTCAGGGCGGCGCTGTCCAGCCGCACCGTAGGCCGCATAACCAGGAACCGAAACCTGCAGACGAACAGCTTTGATGCCGCGAGCCATTATCTTGCGGGCGGAATCAATCGTATCAGCAATCTCGGCGCCGCTGGCGTGCGAATAGATCATGGCGCCCTGGCGCTGCTTGCCGCCGAGCAGTTCGTAAACAGGCATGCCCGCTTGCCGCCCTTTGATATCCCAGAGAGCTTGATCAACACCGCTGATGGCGTTGTTCAGCACAGGCCCATTTCGCCAATAAGAGGAGTTGTACATCACCTCCCACAGATCGCCGATAGCGTCTGCTGGACGACCTACCAGGAGCGGCCGCAGATAGCGATTCACCGCTTCGACAACTAAGTCTGCCCGCTGTGTGAAAGTGCCGCAGCCGTATCCGTAAAGGCCGTCCTGATCGGTAAGAACCTTAACGACAACCAGCCGGAGGCCGCCTGGAGCAGTAGCAATCACAGACACATCTTTGATCTTGGGCGTGGGCATGCCGCGCATAAGGGCAGGGGCTGCCAACAAGCCGAGAAATTCGCGACGGCGTAACGACATAGTTCCTTAGCTCCTCAATTCTTCCGAATGCGATTCTATCGGATTCACAAACAACCAAGCGACGGCTCCGCAGGCGCACAAGGCCGCAGCCACAAGAAATGAAGCATTCCAACCAAAGTGGTCACCGATCCAAGGAGTGAGGGTGGCGGTGATGGCGCTGGCGCTCTGCGCGCCCATGTTCATAACACCCGAGACGGAGCCTGCGGAGTTCTTGCCAATGTCGGCGCTTATGCTCCAGAATGAACTCTGAGAAATGTAGAGAGCGCCTGCACCTGCGGCCAGATAGAAGACGGCGGAAGTGGTATCCGCAACGCGCGTGCCTAGAGCGAGGAGAATGGCGCAGAGACCTATGGCGGCGGAAGCTAGGTAGCAGCGCCCTACGCGTTTACCGTAAGCCTTAGACAGGGCATCGCTAAGCCAGCCACCGAGTGAAGAGCCAAGTGCCATGCAAAAAGGCGGCAGGGTAGTGAGGACCGCGCTTCGATGAGAATCGAGGCCGCGCACCTTATTCAAGTAAATGAAGAACCAAGTAAAGAAGATAAACGCGGTGTAGCCATACGAGAAGTAGCTCATGGTGACGACCATGAGATTCTTATTTGAAAAAATTTCGGACCAAGCGAGGCGAGGTTTGGACGACGGCTCGGGAGCGGGAAGACCGCGTTCGATCAAAGAAGATTCGGCTGAGTTGACCCATGGATGGGCGCTTGGTGTGTCGCGGCCGATCAAATACCAGACCACGCCCGCGATGAGCCCGATGAGCGAACTGATCCAAAACGAAGCGTGCCAGCCCCAGTGGGTGATGATCCAGTTGATGAAAAGTGGAGCGACGGCTGAGCCGCATCCTACGCCTGCGAAGATCAAGCCATTAGCTAGACCACGTTCGCGAGAAGGAATCCAGGCAGCAACGATCTTGTTTGCGGCGGGATACATCACGGCCTCACCGACGCCGAGGCCGAAGCGGATGGCCATGATGACGAAGAGGGCTGTCGCGATAACGGGAACGATGGTGATGAGCGAAGTGAAAAGGCCCCACCAAACCACAGCAAGCGCAAGGATGATCCGCGGGCCGAGGCGGTCGGCCAGACGGCCGGCGGGCGCTTGAAAGGCGGCGTAAGCGATGGCGAAGGAAGTTTGGACCCAACCGAAGTGAACGTTATCGAGATGAAAATCCCGCATGATGGAAACGCCGGCTATGCCGATGTTGGCGCGGTCGAGATAGCCTACGGCGCTTAGCACGAAAATCCAACCAATCAAGAGCCAGCGAATACGCGTGCTTGGGGATTCATTCATCTCGCCTATCCTATAACGTCGGCTCGTATTTGTATGCTAGTGGGAGTTATGAAAAGAACATTAACCGTTTTGACCGCACTCGGCCTGTGCGTAATTCCGATGGCCGCAAAGAAAGCAACAAGCTCAAAGGTCGTAGTCGCGCTGGCGGATGGTAAAGGCGAAAGCGTCGGCTCCGCCGTCATCACGGCTACTGGCGAAAAAGGTGTTGCAATTAAGCTGAACTTGAAGAACCTGCCCCCGGGCGACCACGCGATTCATTTTCATTCCGTGGCCAAGTGCGACGGTCCCGATTTCAAATCCGCAGGCGGACACTTCAATCCAGAAAAGAAACATCACGGCCTTGAAAATCCCGAGGGCCATCATGCGGGCGACATGCTGAATTTCACAGTGGATGCCAAGGGCAAGTCCAAAGCCACTGTTACAAATACCAGCGTTGACTTGAATGCAGATGATGTTTCGCTCTTCCGTGACGGTGGAACGGCGCTTGTCATCCATGCCAAGGTCGATGATATGAAGTCGGACCCCGCCGGTAACGCAGGCGACCGTATCGCTTGTGGAGTAATTCAAAAGCCTAGCAAGTAGTACTTCCCTTTGAATCATCGAAGGGCTCCAAAGTGCGAGTGGGGTCCTTCGTGCCTCTCTGTCAAATCTCCTTCCTCCTTTTAGCCCCAAGCATTATCCTTCGTGTTCACAGAACCTTCAGCTTTCGGTTCAACGGAGAGTGCGCTTTGCTATCGAAAGCCATTAGAAAACACCCCTAAATCACAGCAAATCGGTTCGAAGGCGCATTGGCGCGATAAACGCAAATAGGAAAGACGTAAAGATCAAGAAGCAAGGAACAAAGGAGACGCCATGAAAATTCTTTCAGAACGCATTCTGCTGTTAATCGGCATCACCGGTCCTTGCGTGGCTCATTTGTCCGCGTAAACCAGTCTTGATCTTCATTTCCTCGGAGGGGGGCCCACTGACATTCGGAGGCAGTGGGCCATATTTCTTGCCTTAAGCTTTATCTACCCGCAGCCGATGAGTTGGGTGAGGAAGAACGGATGTTTCAACTTGTGCGCCGCAAGCGGCCCGAAACGCCAACCCAGCGAGCAAGAACAGTAGTGGAAACGGTCACATCGCGCGAACAGTTTCTATCAAAAGCGCTGATAACGCTTTTATCAATCAATGTTTTCATGGTCGCAACCGTAGTCTCTTTTTGCACGTTTACGTTCTGGTATCCCGCACCCTAGCGCTGCGGCTCCAAAAGAGGCAACACCCGGCCTGACGAACCGCTGGGCGTTTGAATATCAAGCAGCGTTGCGAGAGTAGGCGCAATGTCGTTCACCTCAACGTTTTCGTCGTAGCGCCCAGGCTTGATTCCGGGTCCCATCAAAAGCATAGGAACGTGGCGATCATAAGCCCACGGCGAGAAGTGGGTGGTCCCAGGGCCAGAACCTGGAATATAACCGGGCTCAAAAACGATGAAAATGTCGCCGCTGCGCTTCGGATTGAAGCCATTCATCATCGCTTGCGCTACAAAATCGCCAACCTCGCCGTTTTCCAACTCGGGCCGGGTGTAGACACGGGCAACATGCAAATCCGGCGAAGCCATCAACGCGCTCGTCGCTACTCGATATAGGTCGTCTTCCTCAATGGGCTCGTTCGACGTCCCTTTCTTGGCTTTCAGTACTGTGTCCCAATTCAGATAGAGAGTCGTTTCGCCCGAACCGGGAATCAGCCATAAGCCTTCCACGCCAAAGGTTTTGGCCAAGGCATTTTGCACAACCTCTTCTGGATTTCCACGAACGTTGCCCCCAGGCATGCGCGTTTCCTGGTCGTGCTTTACAGTCGCAGCGACGCCATGGTCGGCGGAGAACACCACAACTGTCTCGCTCAAGCCCACGCTCTTGTCAATTAAGGTAAACAAGTTGCCAAGCAATTGATCTGTCCGAATCGCCATATCGCGAACCTCAGGAGCATTGGGTCCGACAGAGTGGCCTACATAGTCGTTCGACGAGAACGAGACAGTGAGTAAATCTGTCACACCCGCGCGCTGCCCAAGCTTTTCGCCGGTAATGGCCGCTTCGGCAAACCGCTCAATCAACTCGTTGCCCCAAGGGCTGGCGGGCAACTTGGCGTATGTGGCTCCGGATTTGGAGTGGAAATCCCAGGTCGGGAAACCATCCCACTTCTGGTCGACATATTTCGCCGCTAATTTCTGGTTATTGAAATCGTCGGCCCACGTTGGCAGCTTTTCCATGTAATAGCTGCTGGTGACAAACGCGCCGTTTTGGTCGTCGAACCAGAAAGCTCCGTTGGCGCTGTGGCCCGAGGGCAAAATGGCTCCGCGAGCTTTGATCGAAATGCCGATGACTTTCGAATCCGGATGGGCGTCCTTCAGCTCGTCGCCCAGAGTGGAAACAAGCAGACGCCGAGGCGAAGCAGGGTCGGAATCGGAACACTTCTCCCCCTGCGATGGCTGGGCGGCGCCGACCACTTTGACCGTCCAATCGCAAACGCTGGTAACAGTCTTATTTTCAGCGCGGTCGAACCACGAATTGCCCACAATGCCGCTTGTGGCGGGCATGGCGCCCGAAAGCATAATGCTGTGCCCCACGGCCGTTACCGTTGGGATTTGCGCGTAGAAACCGTTAGTGAAGTCGGCGCCTTTGTTGAGCATGCGCGAAAGGCCGGCATGGTAATCATCGCGGAAACGTGTCAGGTAGTCGTAGCGGAACTGATCCACCACAACCACCACCACAAGCTTAGGCTTTGGTTTCGGTGGAGTCTGTGCCTCGCTCTTTACGGGAAGCAGCACAGTCAAGAAGCAAAAAGCAGCACTTAGGATTCGATGACGCAGCATTCGGCCATAGAGTAACATTCTTAAAGAAGTGCAAACGGTTCTGGAGCTGCGAGCGCTCACCAAACATTTCCCCACTCATCGCGCGGTGAATGGCGTGTCGTTTTCCATTGGCCGCGGCGAGTTCTTCTCGTTGGTCGGCCCTTCGGGCTGCGGTAAGACGACCACCCTACGCCTGATTGCCGGCTTCGAAGAACCCACGAGTGGTCACTTGCTGCTCGACGGCCAGTCGGTGGAAGGGCTGCCCGCGTACCGCCGCGATGTCAGCACAGTTTTCCAAAACTATGCGCTCTTTCCTCACCTGACCGTAGCGAAGAATGTTGCCTTTGGCTTGGAACGGCGCGGACGTCCGGCTAGCGAAATCGTCGAGAGAACGGCGCGTGCTTTGGAACTGGTGCATCTGAATGGCAAGGAAGATCGGCTTCCCAACCAGATTTCCGGCGGTGAGCGGCAGCGCGCTGCGTTGGCGCGGTCGATTGTGCTTGAACCCAAAGTCTTGCTGCTCGATGAACCGCTCTCGGCTCTGGATGCCAAGTTGCGGAAAGAAGTCCGCCAAGAATTGAAGAGTCTCCAGCGGCGAACAGGTATCGCGTTTCTGTTCGTGACTCATGACCAGGAAGAAGCGCTGTCCCTATCCGACCGGGTGGCCATTATGAACGGCGGCGTTCTGGAGCAAGTGGGTACACCGCAAGAAGTCTATCGTTCGCCCAAGACGCGTTTTGTTGCCGAATTCCTGGGAAATGTGAATTGGCTGAGCGGGGCGGGCGTCAGGCCCGAGGCGATCCGCATCTCGCGGAATGCATCGGCGGGCGCGAGTCGGGCGACCGTGGAGGGCCAAACATTCCTGGGGAATTGCGTTCACTTGGCCGCAAAACTGCCAGATGGCTCAGCTTGCACGATTGAGATGGCACAACAGCACTGCGATTTCCAGACGGGAGAGAACGTTTATCTGTCATGGGAAGCGGCTGATGAGTTTCGCGTGCCATGAAGCTGCGGGCAATCTTCTTGGCTCCCGGGGCGGTAGTGATGTTGAGCCTGTTCTTCCTGCCGCTGCTGATTGTGGTAGCGTACAGCTTTTTGACGCGTGGACCCTACGGCGGTGTGGTGCCGCCTTGGACAGCGGAGAGTTACGCGCGCATCGTCGATCGGCTCTATCTAGCTATTCTGTGGCGCTCCATCTGGATTGCGGCCATATCAACAGCCATCTGCCTGGTGCTGGCTTTTCCCTTGGCGCTCTACATCTCGCGCGCTGGCCTTCACAAGAATCTCCTGCTCAATCTGGTAATGCTGCCGTTTTGGACTAGCTTTCTCATCCGTACATACGCGTGGATGTTCTTGTTGCGCGATACAGGCCTACTAAATAGTCTGCTTCAAACTCTGCATATCATTCGCGAACCTTTGCCGCTATTGTTCAATACTTCAGCGGTGATTCTTGGATTGGTGTATGGCTATTTGCCGTTTATGGTGCTTCCGCTTTATGCCACTCTCGAAAAGCTTGATCCGGCGCTACTCGATGCGGCGGCAGATCTCGGTGCCTCGCCGGCGGTCGCGGTTTGGCGAGTAGTTGTGCCCATCAGCCGACCAGGCATGATTGCCGGATGCTTGCTGGTCTTCATCCCTTGCTTGGGTTCTTACCTTACGCCCGATCTCATGGGAGGCGGAAAAACAGTCATGATCGGCAATCTGGTTCAGAATCAGTTCACCACATCGCGCGATTGGCCTTTTGGCGCAGCAATTTCTCTCCTTCTCATGGCGATGGTCCTCCTGGTGATGCGCGTTCTAGGCGATAAGGGGGAAGAATTGCTGTGAAACGCTTCCTCCCCGTTTACGCTTGCGCCGCGTACCTGTTTTTGTATCTCCCATTACTCGCATTAGGCGCATTCAGCTTTAACGATTCGAAAATTGCAGTCTGGCACGGCTTCACGTTGGCTTGGTACAGCCGCGTTTTTCAGAATTCGGAACTGATGGAAGGGACCCTCAATAGCTTGCTCATCGCAGTAGTCGCTACGGTGGCTGCAACCGTGATTGGCACCCTGGCGGCTTATGCAATTTGGCAGAAGAAGCTTCCGTGGCTCACCGGGTCACTGTATTTGTCTTTGCTTTCGCCGGAGATCGTGACCGGTGTTTCGTTGCTCGTGTTCTTTCAGTGGATCTTCCATTTTCTGAAGTTGCAACTCGGCATGCATACGGTGATCCTGGCGCACATTTCATTCTCGTTGGCCTACGTCGTGATCGTCATTTTGGCTCGCCTGCGAACCTTTGATCGCAGTTTAGAAGAAGCGGCGCTCGATCTCGGCGCTAACGATTGGCAGGTCTTCCGATACGTGACAGCGCCTTTGCTCTTGCCCGGCATTGTGGCGGCGGCACTGTTGTGCTTTACCGTTTCGTTTGACGATTACGTAATTACCAGCCTGGTAGCCGGAGTGAATTCCGAAACGCTACCTATGATCATTTATGCTATGGCTCGCAAAGGTGTGAGCCCAGAAGTGAATGCGCTGTCTGTCATGATCACCGCAGGCCTTGGAGTTTTAGTGCTGATCTCCGGCCGCCTGGAGAGCAAGCGGTGAACCGGCGCATCTTCCTGATGGGCTCGGCCACCGCGCTAGCGAGTTGTAGTCGCGCAAGAGAACGGCGGCTAAACGTCTATAACTGGGAGAATTACGTCGCGGCCTCAACCATCCCCGATTTCGAACGTGAGTTTCACTGCAAAGTCCGCTATGCCACCTACGAAAGCGCGGAAGAATTGCTGGCCAAGGTTTTCAGCGGCAACTCGGGTTGGGACGTGGCATTCCCTTCCAACAGCTTTATTCAACCAATGCGCGAATTGGATCTGCTACTCCAACTCGACCGCAGCCAACTTCCGAACCTCAAAAACCTCGATGCGCGCTTTGAGCAACCGGAGTGGGATCCAAAACTCGAAGTATCCGTCCCGTACATGCATAGCGCCACTGGCATCTTGTACGCTAAGTCGGTTTCGCACGCTCCGTTGGCATGGGCCGATCTGTGGTCTAATTCATACTCCCATCGGGTCACCATGCTTGACGACCCGGCAGAGGTTCTCGGCGCTTGCTTGAAGCGTATCGGGGCGTCTGTCAATTCAACCGATGAACCGCATCTAAGGGCGGCGCGCGACCTCGCCATTCAGCAGAAGCCTTTGCTACGCGCCTACTTGAATGAAGAAGTGCGTGATCAAGTCATCGCTGGCGACGTGTTGGTCGCACAGATGTGGGCACAGGTTGGGCAAGTCGCCATAGACAATGCACCCGGGCTCGGCTTTGCGTTCCCGAGTGAAGGATTTCCACTCTACGCGGATAGCTCAGTGATTCTCCGCGAAAGCAAACACCAAGAACTGGCCTACAGCTTCATCAACTATCTTCTTCGGCCCGAAGTAGCGGCGAAGATCGCTATTGAAATGCGCACTGCAACTGCGAACTCGGCGGCAAGAGCACTTTTGCCTGCGGCGCAACGCGACAACACCGTTCTCTATCCGTCGCCGGAGATTCTTGCCCGCGGCGAATGGTTCCGCGCGCTACCGGGATCTGCACAGCGGTTACGAGACAGGTTTTGGACTGAGATTAAGTCGTCGTAAATAGATCGTCAATGCCTTGGCATCGATGCGATCCGCACGACGTTCAGCCTAGAATGAATCATGCTTCGGTCCGGACTTGGTTCCGTTATGATGCTCGTCTCGGCTCTATCTGTCTTCGGGCAAATTGGCGGCAATTTAGAGATCACAGCGAAGGTGGTGTTGGAAGACGGATCGGCAATGAAAACATCTCCGATGGTTTCGTTGTTGGTGCCTGGAGCCCTGGATCTGTGCTCGGCACGAGAACTGTTTATGGACGGGACTCTGCGCTTGCGGGTACCCCCTCGCCTGATCCAAGGCGAGCGGCAGATGGGCTGTCATATTTCGATTGCGCTGACTGGGTACAAAACTTTCACGGGTTACGTAAAAGACGGAACCCTAATTACCCTACAGCGAGTGGGACCTCACGAAGGAGTTTCCGTTTCAGCCGCTCAACTCAACATACCCGCCGACGCAAAGAAGGAGTACGAGAATGGCGAAGCATCTGCGGCAAAACGAAAGTGGCCAAGGGCAGAAGAGCATTTCAAGGCTGCCTTAGCGTTGTATCCGCAATATGCAATGGCGTGGAGCGAGTTGGGGCAAGCCTTAATGGAACAGGATCGCCTTGACGATGCCCGAGGCGCATTGGAGAAGGCGTTGTTGGCGGACGCAAGTTATGGCAAAGCGATGGTACAACTAGCCGCCGTGAGTGGCCTGCAAAATCGCTGGGACGACGAGAGGCGAGACAGCGAGGAGGCGATACGCCTCAATCCTGCTGAATTTCCTGCAGCTTACTATTACCAGGCAGAGGCCACCTATCATATCGGCAAGTTGGAAGATGCCGAGCGATTCACGCGCCGCGCTCTGCAATTGGACCCGGCAATCACTTGCCCGGAGTCGCTGGTTTTGTTGGGGCAGATTTTCGAAAAGCAAGGCAATCCGAAAGACGCCGCGATTGAATACCGAAACTATTTAAAGATCGCTCCCAAAGGCACAAGGGCGTCAGAAGCAAAAGAAAAGCTGGCCCAGTGGAAGGGCGCATATTAAATCGAGGTTCGCGGTCTAAATCAAACGTCTCGCTCGCGGCTTTGCTAGGCGCCGTTTGAGCCTTTCACACCTATTCAGAAGCGATTCCGTCCGTTCAAACTCCAAAGCCTGACGAGCGAATTCCAAAGCAATACTGTAGTTTTTCTCTTCATGCTCGTAGTATTTTGACAACTCTTCCAATGAAGCAACCCGGTGGTCGTTGCGGCAACCCGCCAATTCGGTGTAGATTTTCAAGGCAGCATCGGTGCGAGCGAGCTTTTTTTCAATCGTGGCCACATCCCAGAGCGAGCGGAATAGTAGCTTGTCGGGTAA
>Ga0209698_10005286_pt1 | contig 13995 bp, 14 predicted proteins | sample LitLauG_LLR_2012_FD_187203 | JGI IMG/M metagenome (GOLD analysis project Ga0209698, IMG submission 187203) | Freshwater sediment microbial communities from Pennsylvania, USA - Little Laurel Run_MetaG_LLR_2012 (SPAdes) (version 2) | ecosystem: Environmental > Aquatic > Freshwater > Creek >... | reverse complement strand
CCTGCTCCGCCGCCTTCGCCTTCGCCTCGGCCACCCGACGGCGCTCCTCGGCATCGCGCTGCTTCTTGGCCCGACGGGCCTCGCGCTGCTCGTCGGTCGCGGTGACCGGGGCCTTCGGCCCGGACGGAGCCGACCCGACCCGCTCGAACCGGGCCCAGTCCGTCAGGCCGAACCGCTCATCGGTGTCGAGGACGTCGAAGCACAGGTCGGACGCAGCCATGTCGCCGTCGGCCACGGACGCCAGCATCACCGCCAGCATGACGTCGTCGTACTCGCCACCAACCGCGTCCACCGCCGCGAGCAGCTGCTCGCGGGTCGGGTCGTCGGCGTCGTCGCCCAGGGCCTCGATCACCGCGGCCAGACACGGCTCGGCCAGCACGGCGGCCGCGTAGGGAAGTGCGACACGGTACTGGGCACGGCCGAGCACCGACACCGGGTCCCGGTGCTTGCGCAGGGCCGCCAGCGCGTTGGCGATCGGCTTGGCGATCGGGAACCGCGGGTCGGCCACCGCCTGCAGCGACTCGCGCAGCTGCCGGACGTCGACCCGGGACAGGGCCGCCTGGAGCATCGCCTCACGGGCGCCGTCGGTGATGGGACCTTCCATGCTTCCGATCCTCCGGGGTCCGATCGGCCCCTGGCGGGCACGATCGCGGACGGTCATCATCGCAGAGGAACGGGGGCCCGGAGGCCCGGCACGGGCTCGGGTCGACCCGGCGCCCGGTCACGGCGGCCACCGTCGGCGCGCCCCGCACCTTCGTCGTCGGTTGCAGTCGGGTGACGGATCGGTGGCATGCGGATGAAATGTCGCTTCGGGGGTGTTGAATGGGAGTACACCGACGCATCGGCGCCGGGTGGACCAGGAAAGGCAGAGGACCATGGACCACGAGCAGGCAGAGGACACCGTGACCAACGCACCGGCGACGCCCGGCGACGCACTGCGCGCCCTCCCGGCGGAGGCCGCCGACCGCGGGACCCGCTTCGTCTCCGCCCAGGCCATGCAGGCACGCCTGTTCTCGGTGTACGACGCCGCCACCGCCGCCGAGGACGCCCTCGCCCTGGTCCAGAACCAGCTGACGCTCACCCTCAACCGCAGCTACTACGAGGCGGACGAGATCGAGCGGATGGCCTCCCAGCTCGACACGCTGCTGGCCCTCGACACGGTGCCGCGACCGTCCGGCGAGCTCGTCGCCGACGAGTAGTCCCGGACCGTCCCGGAGGGGACCACCGCCTGGACCTGCCGCCCCACCGCAGTAGAACGTGCCGCGGCGGTCAGGGCACCGGTCGTCCGGACCTCAGCCGATCATCTCCTTGACCTGTGCGATGACGTCGACCTGGGTCTGATCGCCCGTGGGAACCGGCATCACCTGGAGGTGACTGACGCCGGCCTCCTTGAAGGCGGCGATCCGCTCGGCGACGTAGCTCGCGGGACCGCACAGCGACATCGACTCCAGGAGCTCGTCGGGGACGAGGGCCTCCGCCTCCGACTTCTTGCCGTCGAGGTAGAGGTCCTGGATCTTTTCGGCCTCCTCCTCGTACCCGTAGCGTCGGACCACGTCGTTGTAGAAATTCCGACCCTTTGCGCCCATACCGCCCACGTAGAGCGCCACCATCGGTCGGGCCATGTTCCGGAGCTCGACGACGTCGTCGCCCTCGCCGATGGCCACCATGCCCCCCACCGTGATCTGGAGCGGGCCGAGGGCGGGGTCCCGCTTGGCCCTGCCCTCCTCGAGCGACTCGCCCCACACCTCGTGTGCCTTCTCGGGCACGAACAGCATGGGGATCCATCCGTCGGCGATCTCCGCCGTCATCGCCACGTTCTTGTGGCCGAGGGACGCCACCCAGACGGGGATGCTCGGCCGGACCGGCCGCCCGATGATCTTCAACGCCTTGCCCAGTCCGGTGCCCGTGCCTTCGGGAAGCGGCATTTCGTAGTAGCGGCCGTGGTGCTCGAGCGGGGCCTCCCGGGCCCACACGGTCCGACAGATGTCGACGATCTCGCGGGTCCGGCCGAGCGGTGCGTCGAACGGCACCCCGTGCCACCCCTCGATGACCTGTGGGCCGGACGACCCGAGCCCGAGGTGGAACCGTCCCTCGGACAGGGCGTCGACCCCCGCCGCCGTCATGGCCAGGAGGGTCGGTGTCCGGGTGAAGATCGGGAGGATCGCCGATCCGATCTCGACCGTCTCGGTCAGGGCCGCCAGATAGCCCATCTGGCTGGGACTGTCGATCCCGTAGGCCTCGGCCACCCACACCAGGTCGAGCCCGGCCTTCTCCATCTCCGCCACCTGGGCTGCCGCCTTGCGGAAGCCACCGGCATAGCTGAGCATCGTGCTGATCTTCATCGGGGTCCCCTGTCGGTTCGGGTGCGGAGTGTCTGCCAGGAGACTAGGGGACCGCGGGCCGGCACTCCGCCGGGACGCGACGACGGCAGCGCCCCGGAGGGTGCTGCCGTCGTCGCTGACCCCGGGGGGCCGGGGGTCAGGCCTTGGGTGCCGTGACCGCCACGGCGAGGGCGTCGATGCTCCCCGTCGTGTCGTTGCCGATCACGACCGCCTTGTCGCCCACGCAGACGTTGGCGAACGTCGCACCGGCAACCGCCTTGTCGAAGAAGGACGTGGCGGTCGACACGTTGACCGTCCGGGTCACCAGCGACGGCGGCACGGTGTTGTTGTCCGTGTAGGTCACCGAGAAGGCTCCGGCGGTGGAGGCCTGGCCGCATGCGCCCGACGCCGTGCTGCCGTTGACCGCGGTCACGTTGCCGTTGACCTTGAGGGGCTTCGGAGGCTTGGGGACGTGGATGATGACGAGGCCGGCGGCAACGGTGCCGTCCGGGTTGGGACCGACGGCCTCGGCGAAGTACCCGACGCACACATCGGCGAAGGTGGCGCCACTGACCTTGGGCTCGTAGAACAAGGTGTCCTTGGTCACGGCGACGTGCTTGGCGACCGTCGTGCCGCCGTTGGTGACGTTGATGGTGAACTCACCGGAGGCGCCGGCGACACCGCAGGTGCCCGTGATCAGGCTGCCGTTCACCTCGGTCACCTTGCCGCCGTCGTGCTCGGGCTTGGCGGCGTGCGGCGCCTTGAAGTCGATGGCGGATGCCGTGACGACCCCTGCCGTGTTGGATCCGATGGCGGTGGCCGAGTCGCCGACGCACAGGTTCGCGAACGTGGGTGAGGACAGCTTGTGGTTGACGAAAGCGGTGGTCGGGGTCACCTCGACGTTGACCGAGGTGAGCACGGGCGGCGTGGCGCCGTTGGCGGAGGTGACGGTGAACTCGCCGGACGTGCCGACGCCGCACGTGCCCGGCGTGGTCACGCCACCCACGGCGGTGACGGTGCCGTGGGCGACCGGGGACGTCGACGGCCCGGAGGACGCGCCGGCCACTCCGGACGTGAGGGCGAGCGCCCCGATGGTCAGTGCGGCAATCCGCGCCACACCGTTGCGATAGGTCATGGGTGTCTCCTGGTTCGATGGCGTCGCCCACGGGGGAGCCCCCGGGACGTGCACGACATGTGCGTACTCGTCTGCTGGTCGGACCGGTACTCCTGCCCTGCGGCGCCGGTCACATCTCTAGGAACGTGGCACGACCGGATCCCGTTACGGAATCGTCGACACCGGCGACACGGGTGGCGACCGGCCAGGAGGTGGACGGCGTGCGCGAGCGCTACTCCATCGGCGGCGCGTACCGCACGCTCATCGACTGGCTGGCCGTGGCCAGGAGTCGGCCCGACTCGGACCACAGGAACGCGGTGCCCTGGCCGTAGCCACCGGCCAACGCCTGGATCCGGATGTCGCACAGGACCCACTCGGTCGGCTCCAGCCGGACCACCCGCAGCGTGTTGTCGAGGCTCCTCGAGAACACCCGTCGGCCGATGGGTTGGGCCATGCCGCCGGTGACGTAGTCGCCGAGTATGGCCAGGGTGGCCGCCGACGGCTCGAGGTGTCCGGGCACCCGTGCCCACAGGGCACTGTCCGGCTCGCCCGGGGACCCGTCCCCCGAGCTGATCTCCTCGAACGTACGGCCCTTGGCCACCCGGACGTCGATCTGGTCGAAGACCGACGTGGTGAGGAACGAGGGCAGCCGGCGCGGCGGGCACTCGTCGGGCCCCGGCACCTCGGGGGGTGCGTCCCACACCCCCTCGGCGTCGAGGGACGCCGGCATCCCGAGCGCGGCGTTGACCGTGAGGATCTCGGTGTCGCCGACCGTCCCGACGGCACGCGCCTGCGTCACCCGGTGGCCCTCGGCGGCGAGCGTCACCTCCAGGTCCAGGACGGACCCCGTCGGCGCGAACGACAGGTACTGGGCCGTCGACCACACGGTCGGGCGGCCCGACGCCGCCTCGAGCGCCACCAGCGCCGCGCCGAGCCCGCACCCGCCGAACAGGAAGTCGCCGGGCGTGGCCACCTCGGGCACGACCTCGAGCCGCCAGTGCAGCGGGTCGCCCTGCTCCACCATGCCGAGGAACTGCCTGGCATCGGTCATCGTGGCCCCCCGGCGGGGGAGGCGCTCAACTGCGGGGGACCTTCGACCAGGGCAGCTCCTTGTCGACCCGGACGTCACCGGGCAGCCCGAGGATGCGCTCGCCCAGGATGTTGCGCTGGATCTCGGAGGTCCCGCCCTCGATCGAGTTGGCCCGCGACCGGAGGAAGAACTTGCGGGACGTGCCGGGAGGACCGGTCAGGCCGAGCACGTCGGACCGGCGCATGGCGTAGTCGTAGCCCACGAGGGCGTCGGCGCCCTGCATGTCGATGCACAGCTCGAAGATGTCCTTGTTGAGCTCGGCGAACTTGAGCTTGGCGATCGACCCCTCGGGACCGGGATTTCCCACCTTGCGGTTCTGGCCGGCCCGCACGTTGGTCAGGCGCAGGACCTCCGTCTCGACCCAGAGCTGCATCAGGCGGTCCCGCTCGACCGCGGTGGCCCGGTCACCCTTGGCCTGGAAGATGCGGACGGCCTCGGCGATGGAGCCCGATCCCCGCGGTGGGGCACCGCCGCCGCCGCCGATGGTGGTGCGCTCGTTCGACAGGGTGGTCATGGCCACACGCCAGCCCTCGCCCACGTCGCCGATCCGGTCGGCGTCGGGCACCCGCACCTCGGTCATGTAGACCTCGTTGAACTCGGCCTCGCCCGTCATCTGGCGCAGCGGCCGCACCTCGACACCAGGGGCGTGCATGTCGAGCGCGAAGTAGGTGAGCCCCTTGTGCTTGGGTGCGTCGGGGTCGGTCCGTGCGACCAGCATGCCCCGGTCGGCGATGTGGGCCAGCGTGTTCCACACCTTCTGCCCGGTGATGACCCACTCGTCGCCGTCCCGCACCGCCCGCGTGGCCAGGCCGGCGAGGTCCGACCCGGAGCCGGGCTCGCTGAACAGCTGGCACCAGGACGCCTCGCCGGTGAACGTCTGGCGCAGGAGGCGGCCACGCAGCTCGTCCGATCCGTGGGTCACCACGGTGGGGCCGGCCATGGTGAGGCCGAAGAACTCGCGGGCGCCCATGGGGGTGGCGCCGGCCTCGGACACCCGGCGGTCGACGATGCGCTGGAGGTTGGGCGGCAGGCCGAGTCCGCCGAGGCCCTCGGGAAACGAGATCCAGGCCAGCCCCAGGTCGAACTGGCGGCCACGGAACTCCTCGACGCTCACCGCCTTCGGGTCGAGCTCCTCCAGGAGCTGGGTGGTCCGTTCCTCTACGAGCGCGCTGTCGTCAGCCATGGTGACAACATACCGCCCGACGCTCGCCCCGTCCCAGGTGACCGGGACCGCCCGAACCGGCCGCCCGACGTCAGGGCTGCAGACGCTGCAGACGCCACCCGACGGTGTCGGTGTCGGTGTCGGTGTCATAGCGGACACGGTCGTGGAGCCGGTTCCTGCCCTGCTGCCAGAATTCGTAGGCCCGGGGCCTGACCCGCCAGCCGCCCCACCACGGGGGGCGGGGCACGTCACCGTCACCGAAGTCGTCCTCCCAGTAGGCCATCCGTGCGTCCAGGGCGGCGCGGTCGGCGACCGGGTGGCTCTGATGCGAGGCGTGGGCACCGATCCGGCTCCGGAGGTCCCGGGTGTCGTAGTAGGCGTCGGACTCGGCGTCGGAGGTCCGGGTGACCGGGCCCTCGATCCGCACCTGGCGGCCCAGCGACTCCCAGTAGAAGAGGAGCGCCGCCTCGGGATTGGCGGTGAGGTCGTGGCTCTTCCGTCCGTCGAAGTTGGTGAAGAACACGAATCCGTCGGCATCCCACGACTTGAGCAGCACCATGCGCACCGACGGGCGTCCGGCCGCGTCGGCGGTGGCGAGCGCCATGGCCTCCGGTTGGTCCACCTCCTCGGCCGCCCGGGCGAACCAGCGTCCGAACTGGACCAGGGGATCCGGGTCGACCGTTCGCTCGTCCGCCGTCCCGTCACCGGCCCGCAGCGACCGGCCCGGACCCTTGGGTGGAACGTCGGGGGAGGTCGACTGCATGGTTCCCAACCTAGCGACGCCCGCCGTCCCGCGACGCGTGCCGGCGCGCCCCGGGTAGCGTCGCCGGGGTGTCCACGCCCATCGACGTCGCCGCCGAACGGGCCGCCACCCCCGGATGCGCCACGGTGGTGCACCTGAACAGTGCCGGGGCGGCGCTGCCCACCGCCGCCACCCTGGCCACCGTCGTGGCCCATCTCGAACTCGAGGCGGTGCGGGGCGGGTACGAGGCGGAGGCCGCCGTGTCGGACCGCATCGACGGTGTGGTCGCGTCGGCGGCGCGCCTCCTCGGGGCCCGTGCCGACGAGGTGGCGCTCACCGGCTCCGACACCGAGGGGTGGACGAAGGCACTGTGGGGACTGGCCCTCGGGGGCGGGCTCCCGGCGGGCCGCCGCATCCTGGTGGACCGGCAGTCCTACGACAGCCACTACATGGGCCTCCTGCAGGTGTGCGCGGTGACGGGGGCGTCGATCAGCGTCGTCCCTGCGGTCGCCGACGGCACCATCGACCTCGACGCGCTGTCCGCCGAGCTCGCCGTGGGTGACGTGGCCATGGTGAGCGCCACCCACGTGGGCACCCACCGGGGCCTGGTCAACCCGGTCGAGGACGTCGGAGCCTGCTGCCTCGAGGCCGCGGTGCCGCTGTTCTTGGATGCGTGCCAGAGCCTCGGGCAGCTACCCGTGGACGTGGGGCGCATCGGGTGCGCGGTGGCCACCGCCACCGGACGCAAGTGGCTGCGCGGCCCCCGGGGCACCGGCCTCCTCTTCGTCCGCGCCGACATCGTCGACTCGCTCCGGCCACCCGGCCTCGACGGGACGTCCGCCAGCTGGCAGGACGCCGGGAGCTACCGGCTCGCCGACGGGGCGGCCCGCTTCATGCCCTTCGAGTCCGCGGTGGCACTGCGCCTCGGCCTGGGCACGGCCGTCGACCACGCGCTCGACCTCGGGATCGAGGCCATCGCCGACCAGGTGGGTCGCATCGCCGAGCACATGCGGGCCACGCTGTCGACGGTCGACGGCGTGGACGTCCACGACGGGGGGGAGCACCGGAGCGGCATCGTGACCTTCACCGTCTCGGGAGTGCCGCCCGCCGACGTCAAGGCGGCCGCGGCGGCTGCCGGGGTCAACGTGTCGGTGACCGAGGCCGCCGCCGCCCGGTTCGACATGGGCGGGTCCCGGCCCGAGGCGGTCGTGCGGGCATCGCCCCACTACACCTCGACCGAGGAGGAGTGCGCCCGACTGGTCGAGGTGGTGGCCGGACTCACCCCCGCCTGACGGCGTCACCCCCGCCTGACGGCGACCGCCCCGTTCGACGGACGACCGCTCAGGCCGCGCCGCTCAGGCAGCGCCGCTCAGGCAGCGCCGCTCAGGCCGCGCCGCTCAGGCAGCGCCGCTCAGGCCGGTGCGGCCGCCGGGCAGCCGGCGACGTGGTCGTCGACCACGCCGACCGCCTGCAGGTAGGCGTAGACGATGGTCGGGCCCACGAAGGTGAACCCTCGGCGCTTGAGGTCCCGACTCACCCGCCCGGCCAGGTCGGTGGTGGCGGGCGGCGGGTCGTCCGGGGCCCGCCGGGTGACGATCGGGGTCCCGTCCACCCAGGACCACAGATACGCGTCGAACGACCCGGCCTCTTCCTGGACGGCCAGGAACGCGCGGGCGTTTCCCACCGTGCTCTGCACCTTCAGGCGGTTGCGCACGATGCCCGGATCGGCGAGGAGCGCCCCGAGCCTGGCCTCGTCGAACCGGGCGACACGCTCCGGGTCGAAGCCGTCCAGGACGGTCCGGTACCGGGCCCGCTTGGCCAGCACGGTCGACCACGACAGCCCCGCCTGTGCGCCTTCGAGGACCAGCAGTTCGAACAGGTGGCGATCGTCGTGGGACGGGACGCCCCATTCGGTGTCGTGGTAGTCCCGTAGGTCCTCGCTGCCCTCGGCCCACGGGCAGCGGGCAGCGGTCGTCGCAGAGCCACGGGTCACGGGCGCACCCTACCGGGGGTGCGCCGGCGCGGGCCGGGTCGCCCGGGGACTAGGCGGCGGACTCCCCCGCCGGACCCAGGAGCGCCCGCACGGCCTGCAGGTGCGTCCGGCGCTCCTTCAGGGCCAGCCGGAACGACGGGTTGTCGGTGTCGGCGATCTCACTCGACAGGTCGCCGAGCGATCCGTCGAGCAGGGTGCGCAGCTCGTTCGCCTCGGCCTCGTTCAGCGTCAGTTCCATGGGCGTGCCCTCCTCGTGTGCGACGCGGCCCCACCGGGGCTCGGGTCCATCATCGGGCCGGTGCCGGTCGGTCGGACAGGGCCGAAGGTCCCTTGGGCGGCGCGGCGGGCCCGGTTCTGCTATCGGTGCGGGCGATTGACACCCCCGGCGCCGACCCGATAGACGGGTGCGATGATCCTCCAAGGCAAGACAGTTGTGGTGACCGGCGTCGGTGCGGGCCTGGGGCGCGAGTGCGCCTCGGCCGCCCTCCGCGAAGGGGCGAACGTGGTGATCGCGGCACGCAGTGCCGACGTGCTCGAGTCCACCGCCGCCGAACTCGACCCGACCGGCGAGCGCGTGAGTGCGCACGCCACGGACATCACCGACGCCGAGTCGTGCGACGCGCTGGTGGCGCACGCACTCGACCGGTTCGGCTCGGTCGACGCCCTGGCCCAGGTGGCCGCCTACGAGAACGTGTGGGGCGGGCTGCACGACCTCCGGTTCGACGCCTGGCGCAAGGCGTTCGAGACCAACGTGCTGGGTGCCCTGACGGTGCTCCGACCGGTGTCGCTGGCCATGAAGGACGGGAGCGGGGGGTCGGTGGTGCTGATCGGATCCCAGTCCATGTTCCAACCGGCGCTGCCACAGAGCGGGTACGCCGCGTCGAAGGGTGCCCTCCTGTCGGCCATGTACTACCTGGCCGACGAGCTCGGCGCCGACAACATCCGGGTCAACATGGTGGTGCCGTCCTGGATGTGGGGGCCCAACGTGGAGATGTACGTCAACGGAACCGCCGCCAACCAGGGCGTGGAGCCGGCCGAGGTCCTCGACGGCATCGCCGGCAAGTTCCCCCTCCGGCGCATGACCGAGGACGGCGAGGTGGCCGACGTGGTCGCCTTCTTCGCCTCCGACCTCGCCAAGGCCGTCACCGGCCAGCACCTGATGGTCAACTCCGGGGAGATGATGCGATGAGCACCGGGCCCAAGAAGGTGGTCGTCTGGGGAACCGGCTTCGTCGGCAAGATGGTCATCCCCGAAATCGTCCGCCATCCCGGATTCGAGCTGGTCGGTGTGGGCGTCTCCAACCCGGACAAGGTCGGGGTGGACGTAGGCACCATCTGCGGGACCGACCCGGTGGGCATCGTCGCCACCGACGACATCGACGCGCTGATCGCCCTGTCGCCCGACGCCCTGGTGCACTACGGGCCGACCGCCGCCAGGGCCGACGTGAACATCGCCCAGATGGGGGCCTTCCTGCGCGCCGGCATCGACGTCTGCTCGACGGCCATGACGCCGTGGGTGTGGCCGCACATGGCCCAGAACCCGCCGTCGTGGATCGACCCGATCACCGAGGCGTGCGCCGAGGGTGGGGCCTCGTGCTTCACCACCGGCATCGACCCCGGGTTCGCCAACGACCTCTTCCCCATGACGCTGATGGGCCTGTGCAGCGAGGTCCGCCAGGTACGGGCGCTCGAGATCCTCGACTACATCAACTACGAGGGCGACTACGAGGTGGAGATGGGGATCGGCATGCCCCCGGACTACACCCCGATGCTCGAGCACACCGAGATCCTGGCCATGTCCTGGGGCGGGACCGTCCCGATGATGGCCCACGCCGTCGGGGTCGAGCTCGAGGGGATCACGTCGACGTGGGAGAAGTGGGTCACCCCCGTGGCCATCACCACGGCCAAGGGCGTCATCGAGCCGGGCAACGTCGCCGCCATCCGGTTCACGATCAACGGCATGGTCGGCGGCGAGCCACGGATCTGCCTGGAGCACATCAACCGGGTGGGCCAGGATGCGGCCCCGGACTGGCCCCGCGGCAACGAGAACGACGTGTACCGGGTCGTCGTCGAAGGCACCCCGTCGATCACCCAGGAGACCGCCTTCCGGTTCACGGACGGGAGCGGGCGCGATGCGGCGGCCGCCGGCTGCCTGGCCACCGGGCTCCGGGCCCTCAACGCGGTCCCCTATGTCAACGACCTGCCCGCCGGCTGGGTGACCGCACTCGACCTGCCGCTGATCCCCGGGGTCGGCACCATCCGCTGACCGTTCGGGCGACCGTCCTCCCGACGCACCCGTCCACGCCGTCCACCGCCGCAACCGCGACGACCACGAACCCACCACACAGGAGCACACCATGACCCCCGAGGACCTCGTCCAGATCGAGCTCATCAAGCGGCTGAAGTACCGCTACCTCCGCTCCATCGACCAGAAGCTGTGGGACGAGCTGGAGACCTGCTTCGTCCCCGAAGCAACCGCCCGCTACGGCGGCGGGCTCTACGAGTTCTCGAGCCGGGACGACATCCTGGCGTTCTGCCGCGAGTCCATGGGAGCCACCACGTTCCTGAGCAGCCACCGGTGCCACCATCCCGAGATCGACCTGGTCGGGGACGACGAGGCCACCGGCACCTGGGCCCTGGAGGACACCGTGATCCTCACCGACTTCCAGCTGAACATCCAGGGAGCCGCGTTCTACGAGGACCGCTACGTGAAGCGGGACGGCGAGTGGAAGATCCTCCACACCGGGTACAAGCGCTCCTTCGAGGAGCTCGTGCCCAGGACCTCGATCGCGGGCATCAAGCTGACCGCCGAGTGGTGGGCCACCGAAGGACGCTCGACGCTCGGTTCGTAAATCGGGCACGCCCCACCCGCGTCGGCGGGGGCGTCGGCTAGGACAGGGTCGCGCCGTCCATGCGCAGGTCGGCCCCGTTCATGTGGGCCGCCTCGTCGGAGGCGATGAAGGCGATCGCGGCGGCGATCCCCTCGGGGGTGCCGAACGGGCCGAGTGGGGTGACCCGACGCAGCAGCTTCGGGTTGGCTCCCTCGGGCAACGAGAACGACAGGGTGATCGGCGTGTCGATGGCGCCCGGGCTGACGCTGTTGCACCGCAGACCCTGTTCGGCGTACTCGACGGCCAGCTCCCGGGTCATGGCCAGCACACCGCCCTTGGTGGCCGAGTAGGCGACGGCCCACGGCTGACCAGCGTGGGACGCCGTCGAGGCCAGGTTCACGATGTTGCCCTTGGTGGCGAGCAGGTGCGGGAGCGACTCCCGGCACATGAGGAAGGTGCCGGTCAGGTTGACGGCGAGCAGGCGGTTCCACTCGTCGAGGGTGACCTCGTGGGCATGGCTGAACGACAGGATGCCGGCCACGTTGACCAGGACGTCGAGGGATCCGAGGGCACCGAGGGCGCCGGACACGATGGCCCGCACCCCGCCCTCGGTCGACACGTCGCCCGGCAGGGCGGTGACCGATCCCGACAGACCGCCCGCCTCCGCCGCCACGGCGGTCAGCGCCTCGGCGTTGACGTCGACGGCCACGACCGCCGCGCCCTCCTCGGCCAGCCGGAGCACCGTGCACCGTCCGATGCCCGATGCGCCACCGGTCACCAGCGCGTGCCGTCCCCTGAATCGTTCCATCGTCATGGCGGCACTGTAGGACGGATCGCGGATCCGTACCGGCGCGGTGGCACCGGAGGGACCCCTGCCGTGCCGGGTGTCGGCGACGCCGGGGCGGGCTCCCGTGCGATGCTGTCCGACGCCACGTCCGCAGCGCGCACCGTCCACACGGGTGCGTCCCCACGCCTGCCAGGAGACCGGTTTGCCCACCGTCCGCGTCGACCACACCGAGCTGGCCTACGAGCTGTCCGGCTCCGGCCCCCGGGTGCTCTTCTGCAACGGCTCCGGGGCCACCCTCGAGGGCTCGCGGCCACTGGTGTCGGCCATGGGGAGCGGAGTGACCCTGCTGGCCTACGACCAGCGCGGGCTCGGTGCGAGCGCGCCGGTGACGGGGCCCTACGACATGGCCCGCCTGGCCTCCGACGCCCTCGGGCTCCTGGACTCCGTGGGCTGGGACACCGCCGCCGTGGTCGGCGTGAGCTTCGGCGGCATGGTGGCCCAGGAGCTTGCCGTGTCCCACCCCGACCGGGTGGAGCGCCTGGCCCTGCTGTGCACCTCGGCTGGGGGTGCGGGTGGTGCCTCTTACCCGCTCCACGAACTCGAGGCACTGGGCCCTGACGAGCGCGCCGCCGCCCGGGCCGGCCTGCTCGACACCCGGTTCGACCGGGCGTGGCTCGACGCCCACCCCGCGGACCGTGCCCTGGTCGGGTTCCTGACGGCCGCCGGGCCCGAACCGTCGCCCGACGAGGAGGCGGGACGGCTCGCCCAGCTCGAGGCACGGCGCCACCACGACGTATGGGACCGGCTGGGTTCCGTCACGTGCCCGACGTTCGTGGCGTGCGGGCGCTACGACCCGATCGCCCCGGAGGCGAACTCCCGTGCGATCGCCTCGCGCATCCCCGGTGCCGACCTCCACGTCTACGAGGGGGGCCACGCCTTCTTCGTCCAGGACCGCTCCGCACTCCCCGACCTCCGCACGTTCCTGTGCGGGGCCGGCACGTGACCCGGGGGGCGGACGGCGACGGTGCACCGCACCGGGAGGCCGACGTACCGGTGTCGGGCCGGTGCGCAGAACAGTTCGCGCCCGTGCGCCACGAGTTCGTCCGCAACTTCCTCGAGCGGGGCGAGGTCGGGGCCGCGGTGACGGTCGTCGTCGGCGGTGAGGTCGTCGTCGACCTCGTCGGCGGCTGGGCCGACGGGGCGCGGACCCGACCGTGGCGGTCGGACACCCTGGTGGACGTCTACTCCGTGGGCAAGGCGATCGTGGCCGTGCTGGCCCTGCAACTGGTCGACCGGGGGCTCCTCGGCCTCGACGATCCGGTGGCCTCGGTGTGGCCCGAGTTCGCCCGAGGCGGAAAGGGGGCGGCCACGGTGCGGCACGCACTGTGCCACCGGGCCGGAGTGCCGGCGATCCGTCGGCCACTGACCAACGACGACCTCTGGGACTTCGACGTCATGACCGACGCCCTGGCCGCCACCGAACCGTGGTGGGTGCCCGGGACCCGCCACGCCTACCACACCAATACCTACGGCCACCTGATCGGCGGCCTCGTCCACCGGACGACGGGCGAGCTGCCCGGAGCGCGCCTGCGTCCCGTGGCCGACCTCGTCGGCGCCGACGTGTGGTTCGGCGTACCCGAGGCGGAGCAGGCCCGGTGCGCGGAGGTGCTGTGGGCGCTGGGTGGCGAGCCCCCCGTGGTCGACGCCGACGCCCTCTCGGGCGACGAGCTCATGGTCCAGCTCAGCTACTTCAACCCGCCCGGGTACTCGTCGATGGGCGTGGTCAACACCCCGCAGTGGCGGGCCACCCAGATCCCGTCGACCAACGCCCACGCCACCGCGGCCGGAGTGGCCGCCGTGTACCGGGGGCTCCTCGAGCCGGGGCTCCTGCTGTCGTCCGGGCTGCTGGCCGAGGCGACCTCGCCCCAGTCGGTGGGCTTCTGCCCGGTGCTGGGT
>Ga0209698_10005285_pt1 | contig 13999 bp, 13 predicted proteins | sample LitLauG_LLR_2012_FD_187203 | JGI IMG/M metagenome (GOLD analysis project Ga0209698, IMG submission 187203) | Freshwater sediment microbial communities from Pennsylvania, USA - Little Laurel Run_MetaG_LLR_2012 (SPAdes) (version 2) | ecosystem: Environmental > Aquatic > Freshwater > Creek >... | reverse complement strand
ACGAACCTAGGAACGCGGCTCACGCGCCGCATCCCCCTGCAGTTGCCGCTGGTGTCGGCGGCCATGGACACCGTCACCGACGCCCGCCTGGCAATCGCCCTGGCGCAGGAGGGCGGAATCGGCATCATCCACAAGAACCTGCCACCGGCCCAACAGGCGGCCGAGGTTCTCAAGGTGAAGCGCCATGAGGCCGGGGTCCTGCGGGACCCGATCACCATACCGCCGGAAATGAGCGTGGGGGAGGTGATCAGCCTGACCCGCGCCCACAAGATTTCCGGGCTACCGGTGATCGATCCGGGCGGCCGCGTCGTGGGCATCGTCACCAATCGCGACCTGCGCTTCGAGACCCGGCTTGATATTCCCGTGCGCGAAATCATGACCCCGCGCGACCGCCTGGTAACGGTGCCCGAAGGCGCCAGCCTGGAGGAAGCCAAGGCGCTGATGCACCGTCATCGCCTGGAGCGGGTGGTGGTCATCGATGGCGATTTTGTGTTGCGCGGGCTGGTTACGGTCAAGGACATAACACGCACGACCGAACATCCCCTGGCGGCCAAGGACGAACTGGGCAAACTGCGCGTGGGCGCGGCGGTGGGCACCGGAGACGCGGACCAGGAACGGGTTGCCGCGCTGGTGCAGGCCGGCGTGGACCTTGTCGTGGTCGATACGGCCCATGGCCACACCAAGGGCGTGCTCGACCGGGTGCGTTGGATCAAGAAAACCTTCCCGGGCATCGATGTGGTTGGCGGCAACATCGCCACCGGCGCCGCAGCCCTCGCCCTGGTGGAACACGGCGCCGACGCGGTGAAGGTAGGCATTGGGCCAGGCTCGATCTGTACCACGCGCATCATTGCCGGCGTGGGCGTGCCGCAGATCAGCGCAATCGACAACGTGGCGCGCGCGCTTGAGGGCACAGGCGTGCCGATCATCGCCGACGGCGGTGTGCGCTATTCGGGCGATATCGCCAAGGCCCTGGCAGCGGGCGCCTCGACCGTCATGATGGGCAGCATTTTTGCCGGTACGGAAGAGGCGCCCGGCGAACTGGTGCTCTACGAGGGGCGCTCGTACAAGACCTATCGTGGAATGGGCAGCCTGGGCGCCATGAAGCGCGGCGCTGCCGACCGGTATTTCCAGGACAACGAGGCCAACGTCGACAAGCTGGTGCCCGAGGGTATCGAGGGCATGGTGCCCTTCAAGGGCAGCGTCGTCGCCATCGTCTTCCAACTGGCCGGTGGCGTGCGCGCCGCGATGGGCTACTGTGGCTGCCGCAGCATCGAGGAGTTGCGCGCGCGCGCCGAGTTTGTCGAGATCACCAACGCTGGCATGCGCGAATCGCACGTGCATGATGTGCGCATCACCAAGGAAGCACCCAATTACCGCGTCGAATAGGGCGCTTGCAGGCACCGCGCCATGCAACACGATCGCATACTGATACTCGATTTTGGTTCGCAACTCACCCAGCTGATTGCCCGGCGGGTACGCGAGGCGCAGGTCTACTGCGAGATCCACCCTTGCGATATGGCGTCGCAGGCAATCCGCGACTTTGCGCCGCGCGGCGTTATCCTTTCGGGCAGCCACCAATCGGCGTACGAGCAAAGCACCGACCGCGCGCCCCAGGCTGTTTTCGATCTGGGCGTGCCGGTGCTGGGTATCTGCTACGGCATGCAGTCCATGGCCCAGGAGCTGGGCGGGCGCGTCACGCTCGGGCACAAGCGCGAGTTTGGCTTTGCCCAAGTGCGCGCCCGGGGCCACACCCGTTTGCTCGAGGGCCTGCAGGACGCCACCGGACCGGAGGGTCAAGGCCTGCTCAATGTCTGGATGAGCCATGGCGACAAGGTGGACGAGCTGCCTCCCGGCTTCACGCTCATGGCCTCGACCGACAGCTGCCCCATTGCGGGCATGGCCGATGAAGCGCGCCGGTACTACGGCGTGCAGTTTCATCCGGAGGTCACCCATACGACCCAGGGCCAGGCAATCCTGACGCGTTTCGTGCGCGAGATCTGCGGCTGCCGGGGCGACTGGAACATGCCCGACTACGTCGCCGAAGCCGTCGCACGCATACGCGAGCAGGTGGGCAGCGAGGAGGTAATCCTGGGGCTGTCGGGCGGTGTGGACTCCTCGGTTGCCGCGCTCCTGATTCATCGGGCGATCGGCCGCCAGCTCACCTGTGTGTTCGTCGACAATGGCCTGTTGCGCAAGGATGAGGCCACGCAAGTAGTCGACACCTTCGATCGGCACTTGGGCCTGCAGTTGGTTGCCGTGGATGCGTCCGAGCGTTTCCTTGCCAAGCTTGCGGGCGTGAGCGATCCGGAGGCCAAGCGCAAGATTATCGGCCGCGAATTTGTTGAAGTATTTCAGCACGAGGCCGCCAAGCGCTGCCAGGCGCGCTGGCTGGCCCAGGGCACCATCTACCCCGACGTAATCGAATCGGCCGGCGCCTCCTCCAAAAAAGCCGTGACGATCAAATCGCACCACAACGTGGGCGGTCTGCCGGAGAGCCTGCACTTAAAACTGCTCGAGCCGCTGCGCGAGCTTTTCAAGGACGAAGTGCGCTCGCTGGGCATTGCCTTGGGATTGCCAGGGCAGATGGTGCACCGACACCCTTTTCCGGGGCCGGGTCTGGGCGTGCGCATACTGGGCGAGGTCAAGCGCGAATACGCGGAACTGCTGCGCCGGGCCGATGCCATCTTCATCGAGGAGCTTCATGCCAGCGGCTGGTACGAGCGCACCAGCCAGGCCTTCGCGGTATTCCTGCCCGTACGCAGCGTGGGCGTGATGGGCGATGGCCGAACGTACGAGTGGGTCGTAGCGCTGCGTGCCGTTCAGACGCAGGACTTCATGACCGCGCATTGGGCGCCGTTGCCGCACGAGCTGCTGGCCAGGGTATCCAACCGCATCATCAACGAAGTGCGTGGTATCAATCGGGTGGTGTACGACATCTCAGGCAAGCCACCAGCGACCATTGAGTGGGAGTAGTGCCATCCCTCGGCGGTCTTTGCTCCGAGAGGCAGTTACGCCAAAATTTTGGCGCTTCGGGTAGAGGCCTCCCCGGCGTCGCCATGTAAGTGTCCTTGAGCGGCTGCGTTACGGCCGGCCCAGCCCGCGGGAATCGGCTGCTGACGGGTGCTTGACATAATTGTAAGCAATGGTTTACCGTAAGTCATGGCTAACCAAAAAGTTGCGCGCGCGAGCTTCTCCGCTCTGGGTGACCCGACACGACGGGAAATCTTCGAGCGCGTCGCCGAAAGGCCCCGAGCCGTCGGTGAACTTGCGCGCGGCCTGCCGGTGAGCCGCCCGGCCGTGTCACAACACTTGAAGGTACTCAAGGAGGCAGGCCTGGTCCGAGAAGTCGCGGCCGGCACGCGGCGCATCTACTCCATCGATCCCCGGGGCATCGGTGCGATGCGTGATTGGCTGGACAAACACTGGCGCGGTGCGCTCACCGCGTTTCAGGAATTTGCTGACGCACAAATCGAAAACGAAAAGGAGTAGTCCCTATGAGCATCGCTCCCGTGAAATGCAGTGTCGACGTGGAGGCTTCCACAACGCGGGCCTTTGAACTTTTTGCCCAAAGAATGGGCGCGTGGTGGCCGCGAGGCAAAACCCCAGGCGCGCGCCCGCACGCCGACCTCGTGATCGAACCACACAAGAACGGACGGTGGTTTGAGCGCGACGCGGAGGGTCAGGAGACGCCGTGGGGCACGGTCCTCTCCTGGGAGCCGCCATGTCGCCTGCTACTTGGCTGGCAGCTCGACCAAAATTTCCGCTATGACGCCGCATTGCTGATGGAGGTCGAAATACTTTTCGAGGAACTGGGCACCGGCGGGACGCGCGTGAGCCTTGAACATCGCAATCTGGAGCGCTTGGGTGCAGAGGCCGAGAACTTCGCTGGAAAGGTCCGCTCGGGTTGGCCCGATAGATTGGGCAATTTCGCGCAACATGCCGCTGCCCAGCTCTGAGGTTTCCAGAATGTCGAACTTCGACGTTTACACCATTCCGGGCAGCCCCGCTGCACGGGCGGTGAAAACTGCGCCGATCAACGCGGGTAACCGCAGATCTGGGGACAGCAAGACAGTGGATGGTATTAACCGCTTCTTTGCAACGCAACATAACCCGTAGCGGCACAAAAAGGGTGCGGGCGGGATTACGTGTCAACGTCGGCGTAGGGAGTTTCCGAGCGGTCACTACGCGGCGGCGTCCCGCGATTGGCACGGCATGGGCACGGCGCTTGCGGTATATCAAGGCCTGTATTGCGTAGACACGGATGATTTGACGGTCCGCGCGAGACGGGGTGCCGATTTGGCGTTTCGCGGGCAGTCTGGGTTTCGCTAATCGCCATTCCGAAAGCCGTTATGACCAAGGCGAACAACAGTTCGCCACCCATGGGCCGCCAATGGCGCCTGTGGGTGACGGCTGTCCTGGCGGCCGCGCTGGCTTCGGCCAGCGCCCTTGCCTGGTTGCGCGGGCAGCTGGGCGCGCCCCAGGGAACCGTGACACTTCCTCTTGCCTTGCTTGCCGCCATGGGGGCCTTGCTCCCCTTGGCGCTGGCTGCGGCGGCGTTCGGCTTGCTCCGGCGTCAATCGCACCTTGCGCAACGGCAAGCGCGCGAACTCGAGCAGGTCCGCACACAGCTGCAAGTCACGCTGGAATCGTCCGATGAAGGAGTCCTCATCGTCGATTCGGCGAGTCAGGTAATTTCGATCAATCCGCGATTCGTACAGCTTTGGCGGGTCCCGGCGGACCTGGCGCGCAGTGGCCAGGACCAGGCATTGCTCGACTTTGTGCTCGAGCAACTTGTTGCGCCGGAAAAGTTCATTTCCCTCGTGCGCCAGCTTTATGGCAGCGACGCGGAGTCGCGCGACACGCTGTTATTCAAGGATGGCCGGGTATTTTCTCGCTACACCCGCGCAATCGACGTTGGCGGTCAGCGCGGGCGCATCTGGTGCTTCAAGGACATAACCGAACAGCAACAGGCGCATGCCGATCTGGCAGCAACGCTCCAGGCCATCCCCGACCTGCTTTTCGAAGTGGACGGCAACGGCACCTACCTGCAGGTGTGGGCGCGGCGCCCCGAACTGCTCGCAGCGCCCAAGGAGGAATTGTTGGGCCGCACCGTTGCGCAGATTCTTCCATCCGAGGCGGCGACCACGGTCATGCAGGCACTGCGCGCAGCGGAATTTCACGGCTTGAGCGAAGGCCAGGTGATTTGCCTGGCCGCGCCCGACGGACCGCGCTGGTTCGAATTGTCGACCTCACGCAAGGCCGGCGTCGGCGCCGGTGCAAATACCTTCATCATCGTTTCGCGCAACATAACCGAGCGCAAGCTGGCCGAGGAGCGCCTGGCGGCGCGCGAACGCGAATTTCGCACGTTATCGGAGAATTCGCCCGACCACATCGCGCGCTTTGACCGGTCGGCGCGGCTCCTGTATGCCAATCCCGCATTGGAACGCGCACTCGGTAAACGCCTGCACGCGATACGCGGCAAGACACCCATGGAAGTTTCGACCCGGCCCGCGATTTTTGAAAAATTTCAAAAGGCAATCCTCGAAGTCGCTACCAGCGGCAAGGGCCAGCAGTTGGAACAGCTTCTGCCCCTGCACGGGGGCGCCGTGCAGACCCACTTCATCCGGCTGGTTGCGGAACTGGACACGGATAGCGTGCCTTGCGGCGTCTTGGCTGTCGGGCGAGATGTGACCGAGATCCGCGCAGCGGCCGAGAATTTGCTCATCACCGCGAGCGTCTTTGACAACAGCCAGGAAGGGATTCTGATCACCGATGCGAACAATCGCATCATCAAAGTGAACGAGGCATTTACACGCATCACCGGGTATCGCAGCGAGGAAGTTCTACAGCGCAATCCCCGCATCCTGCGCTCGGGGCGCCAGGACCAAGCCTTTTACGCGGCTCTGTGGCAATCGCTGGAGGAGAAGCGCTCCTGGCGCGGGGAAATCTGGAACCGGCGCAAATCGGGCGAAATCTATCCCGAGCTGCTGTCGATTTCCGTGATTTGCGACGCCCACGGCGACGTGCAGCGGTACGTCGGGGTGTTCTCCGATATCACCACAGTCAAGGCGCATGAGGCCGAATTGCGCCGGATCGCACAATTTGATGCGTTGACCGGCATACCCAACCGCCTGCTGCTGGCCGACCGCCTGGGCCAGTCGATTATTCGCGCGCAACGCGCCGCGCGACTGTTGGCGGTCTGTTTCCTGGATCTGGACGGGTTCAAACATGTCAACGACCAGCACGGCCACGAAGCCGGCGACCAGATGCTCGTCGAGCTCACCCAGCGCCTCTTGCGCATCGTGCGTGCCGGCGACACCGTGGCGCGCATGGGCGGCGACGAGTTCGTGATTCTGTTCAACGAGCTGGCGCGACCCGAGGAATGTTTTCCCGTGCTCGATCGAATCTTGCAAAGCCTCGCGCAGCCGGTGCCGCTGCCAGCGCAGGAGGTCGCCATTTCGGCAAGCATCGGTGTGAGCTTCCACCCCGTCGACGGGGTGGACGCCGACACCTTACTGCGCAACGCGGACCACGCGATGTACCTCGCAAAGCAAATGGGCAAGAACCGCTACCATTGCTATGCTGGCAACCGCTCGTCGCGCGGGAACACGCTGCGCACCGCGCAGGAATCCCGGAACGACGGTGCGCAAGAAGAAAAACGCGAGCAGCAATAGCCTTGACGAACGAAGGGGTGGTGGCGTTTAGCATAGGAGTCCCGCTCGTGCCCTGGGATTCGACGCCATGGACCAAAAAATGACCACCAAGAATTCGCCGCCCCCGCCTTCGACAGATACCGGCGCGCCCGTGTCGCGGCGCATTCGCGAGCGGATCCGTCGCGCGCGCGAACGGTTTCACGCCAATGACAACATCGCCCGTTTCGTCGAACCCGCGGAGCTGCCCTTGCTCCTGGATGAGGTAACCGAGAAGATGCAGGCGGTGCTCGAATCGCTGGTGATCGATACCGAGAGCGATCACAACACCCAGGGAACGGCGCGCCGTGTGGCCAAGATGTATCTCAATGAAGTGTTTCGCGGGCGCTACGTACCCACGCCACCGGTCACGGAATTTCCCAACCTGGAGCGCCTGAACGAGCTGATGATCGTCGGTCCGGTAACGGTGCGCAGCGCCTGCTCGCATCATCTGTGCCCGATCATCGGGCGCGTCTGGATCGGCGTGATGCCCAATGAACATTCGAACTTGATCGGACTGTCCAAGTACACGCGCCTTTGCGACTGGATCATGAGCCGCCCCCAGATCCAGGAAGAAGCGGTTACGCGCCTGGCCGACCTGCTGCAGGAGCGCATGCACCCGGACGGGCTTGCCGTCGTGATGGAGGCGGATCACTTCTGCATGCAGTGGCGCGGCGTCAAGGACAGCGAATCCAAGATGATCAACAGCGTAATGCGCGGCTCCTTTCTTAAGGATGCGAACCTGCGCCGCGAATTTCTTTCCCTGCTGCAAAAAAAGAACGTCTAGGAGTTGCCGATGCTCGTCCGCCTGCTCTACGCCAGCCATGCCGCCAAGCCCATCGGAGCCGGCGACGTGGAGTCGATCCTCGCCCAATCGCGCCGCCACAACCCGGAGCTGGGCATCACTGGCATCCTGTGCCAGAGCGGCGAAACTTTCCTGCAGGTGCTCGAAGGCGGGCGTACGGCGGTCAACGAGTTGTACAACCAGATCGTGCGCGACGCGCGCCACCGTGAGGTGGTCATCCTGCATTTTGAGGAAGTGCAGGAGCGGCGCTTTGCCGGGTGGACCATGGGCCAGGTCAACCTTGCCAGCGTCAACCCGTCGCTGCTGCTCAAGTACTGCGAAAAGCCCGCGCTCGATCCCTACGCGATGCCGGGGCGGGCGGCAATGGCCCTGGTCGAGGAACTCATCGCCACGGCACAGATCATTGGGCGGGCGGGCTAGCCGCGCGCAACAAGGGCCGATCCGGCTGCGCCGCCTTGGGCTGGCTTCAGCGCGGCGTCAGGGGTTGCCCGCCGCTCTTGGGATCCTTCTTCATCTTCTTGGCGGCACGTTTTTCCTTAAGCGACATGGTCGCCGGCTTCTTGCTTTCCTTGGTACTTTGGCGCTCCTTGCCCATGATGTGATCTCCCGTTGTGCCGCCACTGGGACGGCATTGCTGACGTGGAATCTGTGGCCGGGCAAGTATAGACCGCCATCCCCAACAGGGCAGTAGTATTGCGCCAGCCACCCGGTTCGAGCGGGGTGCGCGTGCGGGAAATTTGCGGAGTGCCGGTGCCAGTGGACGAAGCGGAGGAACGGGAAGAGGCCTATATGCGCCTCGCGCTGGACCAGGCGCATAACGCCTGGGTTCTGGGCGAGGTGCCCGTGGGCGCCATTGTCGTGCGCGCCGGGCGGGTCATCGCTACGGGCTTTAACCACCCGGTGGGCAGTGCCGATCCGACCGCCCACGCGGAGATTCGCGCGCTGCGTGCTGCCGCCGAGGTCCTGGGAAACTATCGCCTCCCCGAATGCTCGCTGTACGTGACGTTGGAGCCCTGCGCAATGTGCGCGGGCGCGATCCAGCACGCGCGGATCAATCGCGTGGTGTACGGCGCGGCCGATCCCAAGACGGGGGCTTGCGGCAGCGTGGTGGACCTGTTTGCGGAAAAGCGCCTGAATCACCACGCGAGTGTGCGCGGTGGGCTGCTGGCCGAGGCCAGCGCGAACATGCTAGCCGAATTTTTTGCCGCGCGGCGCCAGCAAAAGAAGGATACGCAGGGGCCTGACGAGGTCGAGGAGATCGTGCTTGGCTGAACCGGCACGTTCCGCGGGATTTTTTGCGCCCTCCGGGTGCCTGCCCGACCCGGGCGTGATGGACCGCGCCGCGCAATACCTGGCGGCGCGCAACTGGCGCGTGAGCGCTGGGGAAAGCGTCTTTGCACGTGAATTGCGCTTTGCCGGCGACGATGATTTGCGCGCCGCGGATCTGCAGCGCATGGCCACGGACCACACCTTGGACGTGGCCATCGCCGCACGCGGGGGATACGGCCTGTCGCGCATCCTGGACCGCATCGATTACGCCGCCATTGCCGCGGCGCGCGTACCGCTGGTGGGCTACAGCGACTTCACGGCCTTCAACCTGGCGCTGCTCGCGCGCGCCGGTGGCGTAAGTTTCCAGGGTCCGTCGGCCGCCGATTTTGCGCGCGGCGCGGAAGAAGAATTCACGGTTGGGCAGTTCTTTGCCGCGCTATCGCAAGAAGAGCACAGCGTGGAGTTCGAAACAGGGGAAACCCGCCCCGAGCTCGCTGCGCTAGACGTGCGTGGCCGGCTCTGGGGCGGCAACCTGTCGATGGTATGCGCACTGCTGGGCACCCCGTACTTTCCGCGTGTCCGCGGCGGCATCCTGTTCCTGGAGGACGTCAATGAACCGGCCTACCGCGTGGAACGCATGTTGCTCCAACTATGGCAGACCGGAGTCCTAGAGCGCCAGAAAGCGATTGTCCTGGGCGACTTCGAGCCGATGCCAGTGCTGCCCAACGACAACGGCTACGATCTGGCCGCGGCCCTGCAGGCGGTCCGTGCGCGCAGCGCGACACCAATGGTCATGGGTTTACCCTTTGGGCACGGGCGGCACCGCGCCACGCTTGCCGTTGGGGCGGCAGGACGTTTGCAGATCACGGGTTCACGTGCCCGCCTGCGCTTTCATGGGCACCCAACGTTGCGGCGGCGTTAGTGGCAGGCGGCCCGATCACCCGGCTGGGCCTGCTCGACGAATCGCCCGAGCAGCGCCAGGAGAGGATTCTCCTGGCGGTCTTTGCCGCCATCTTCCGCCAGATTCCCCAGGCGGTCCTGGTGAGCATCGTGGGCGCCGTTACCCTGGTGGCGGTCTTCTGGCGCGCCCATGAACCGAGCGAACTCATCGTCTGGTTCATCCTGGTCCTTCTGGAATCGCTCTGGCGCCTGCGCTCGGTACGGGCTTTTCGCCAGAGGGGCGCAACGGCGCCGCAGGCCTCGAGCCTGACCGCGCGCTGGATCGCCATGTCAGCCACGGCCGGCATCCTCTGGGGTGTCGCGGGCTACCACCTGTATTCGCCCGAATCGGCCACCCTGCAACTGGCTTTCGTGGCGGTGATCCTGGGTGTGGCCTTTGGTTCGCTGTCGCTGTACGCCTCGTATGGGCCGGCGCTGTTTCTTTTCCTGCCGCTTGCGCTCCTGCCGCTGGTGGCACGCATGCTGATGCAGCACGACTCGGCCTACTACGCCGGTGCGGCGTTCGTGCTGGCGGTGCTAGGGTTCACGCTCTTTTTTGGGCGCAATTTTGGCCGCACGATCAATGAGTCGGTAAAAAGCAACCTGGAAAACGAGATGCTGGTGCGCCAGTTGCTAGCCGAGAAAAAGACGGCCGAAGACGCACGCAAAGCGGCGGAAGACGCAACGCGCTCCAAGACCCAGTTCTTTGCCGGCGCCAGCCACGACCTGCGCCAGCCGCTGCAGGCCATCGGCATCTATTGCGCTTTGTTGCGCAAGCGCGCCCAGGGACCCCTGGTGCCGTTGGTGCGCAATCTGTCCACGGGCGTGGAGACCTTATCCAAGCTGGTCGAGGAACTTCTGGAGATTTCGCGTCTGGATTCCGGCGTAATCAAAGCCCAGGTCACGTCCACGCCCCTGGAGGAAATCTTCGTTGTCCTGCAGCGCGAGTTCCTGCCCCTGGCGGCGGCCAAGCGATTGGACCTGCGCGTACGCCATTCGGATCTCTCCATCAGTACCGATCCCCTGCTGCTCTCGCGTGTCTTGCGCAACCTGATGGCCAATGCCATCCGCTACACCACGCGTGGTGGTGTTTTGCTGGCGGCGCGGCGCCGCGGCGCATTGGTCTATTTGGAGGTTTGGGACACCGGGCCCGGCATCCACGAACAGGAGCTCAAGCGGGTATTCGAGGAGTTCTATCGGGGCGAAAGCTCCAAGCACGAAACCACCGAAACGGGAAACAAGGGATTTGGCCTGGGACTGTCGATCGTGCGCCGCATTTGCAGCGTGCTCGGGCACGCCCTGACCGTGCGCACGAGCCCGGGCGCTGGCACCATGTTTCGCGTGGCCGTGCCGTATTCGGCGCGCAAGCATGCACCGCGCGGCGACCTGCACCTGGGCGCCGAATCTCTGATTCATCCGATTGCCGGGCAGTGCATCGTGCTGCTGGAGGACGATGAATCCATCCTCAACAGCCTGGCGCGCCTGCTGCGCTCCTGGGGGGCGGACGTGATATCCGCGACCGGGTTCACCGGCCCCCTGGTCAAGCGCCTGGGGACCGACCGGCGCGTCGATCTGATCATCGCCGACCAGAATCTTGCCGGCCCCATCAACGGGGCCGAAGCGGTGTTTCGCATACGCGAAATCATCGGCGTTCCGGTGCCGGTGATCATGCTAACCGCCGTGAACACCCTGGAATTGCTCGCCGAGTTTCAACGCCAGATGAACAATCGCATGCAGCGCAACCCCGAGGCCGAAAATATCATCGCCCGCAGCCGGGTGGAAGAGCCGATCGTGCTGACCAAGCCTGCAGAAGCTGCCGTGCTCAATGCGCGCATTGTCACGGCACTGGGCATCAAACCCATGGATCCGGAAGCCCTGGCCCGCGCCCCGCAAGTGGAGGAGGGGCAGGAGGAACGGATCCGCTGAGGCAAGGGCCTGGGTTCAGCTGATGTCGTATCCGTTGCGACGCGCAGCCAGCAGGGCCTCGGTACGGTTCGAGGCGCCAAAGGCGCGGTAAATGGCCGTGACGTGCGTCTTGACCGTGCCTTCCGACAGATTGAGTTCGCGGCAGATCACCTTGATTGGCGCGCCACGCGCGAGCAGCTGCAACACCTGCTCCTGGCGTTCGGTAAGGGCAACCCGGGCGACGCCCGGCTGCGCCTGCTGTACCCGTAGGGGAGGCCCGGACAAGGGGCCCAGGCGTTGGGCATCGTCGAGCAGGCCACTGGGAATGTAGACGCCGCCGGAAAGCACAAACTTGATGGCCGAAACCAAGGTGTCGGTGGCCATCGATTTGGGAACAAAGCCGGCCGCGCCCAGCTGCAATACCTGCAGGACACTGCGCTGGTCGGTCACCCCAGAAAGCACAAGTATCTTGAGATCGGGTTGGCGCTCGACTACTGTTTCCAGCAGGGAGGTGCCGGTGACCCCGGGCAGACCCAGGTCCAGCAGCAGCAGATCCGCATCGGCATGCTGCTCGAGCAGGCGCAAGGCGCTATCGGCGTCGTTGGCGGTATGCAGCTCGACACCGGGATCGACGTCCAGGAGCAGGGCGCTCAAGGCGTCGGTGATCAGTGCGTGGTCGTCAACGAGCAGGATCTTCATGAGTACCCGGCGCAATTCGGCCCGGCAGTACTTTGCCGGTACCGCTGCGTGCTTTTCCTACTGAAATTAGGGGGGCAATTGTACTGCGGGGGATGGAACGGCTGCGCAAATGCGTCCGATAAAGAAAAATTCAGAAATCGTTAATAAATTTATATTTCTTAATGGTTGCGTGGGAGCAACGAAAATTGAGCGATGAAAAAACAAAGGGCCCGCGGTGGCGGGCCCTTTCCAACATATCGAACTAAAAAAACTTACAGCGTTGTGGCGACTGTTCCGCCACCAATCTTGTCAAGCAAACTCAGAGGCAACTCGATAACCTGCTCGTCTTCTACGATTTCCACGCTCTCGATGACTGCTTGTTCCATGTGCTCCGCTCCGCGAAAGTAAAGTTGCATTTGGGCCTAAAGTCTCCCGGAAATCTGTCGATTACCGGGATGGCCGGGGGATTAGCCTCTATATTGGGCCTTACCTGGGATCGAAAATAGACGGTACCTATGGGAACGTCAATTACCGAATATGCGTCTGCGCTGCCCCTGGGTGATTCGTCGGGCATTTCAGAACGTTTGGGAACGCTCGTCGGCATCCTGCGCGCGGCGCCCATGACACAGGAGAATGCGGGCCTATTTGAGCGCGCCGGATCGGAATTGGCTGCGTTACCGGACGAGCCCGTCTGCCCCGATAGGGTGATGTGCCTGCTGTTTGTCGCCCGACATGCTTACCATTCTGGTAATTCGCTTTCTGGCTTGACGCCTGCCACGCAAGCCGTGGCGATGTCGAGGAAGCTGGACGACCCCATTTTGCTGGCGAAGGCACTCAAAATGCTGGGTGTCGTCTATTTGGAATCTGGCTCCTATCCTGACACGGTGAGCGCCTTGACAGCTGCGTTAGTGGCGGCGCGGGAGGCGCAAGATTTTGTTCAAGAAGTCGAAATCCTCTCCAACCTTGGTCTGGCGCACCAATATGCGGGCCATTACAGCGCGGCCATCCCTTGTTATGAGCGTGCCGTGGAGTTGGCAGAATCCGCCGGGACGGCAGATGTGGGAAGAGCGGTAGCACTATCAAATATTGCGCTGGCCTGCCTGCATTTACGGGATTTTTCTCCCGGGCTAACTGCCGCCGAGAAGGCAATTGCTGTGCTGGAGGGAAGTGGAATCGGTGTTGGCCGAAGCGACGCAAGCGATAATTCTGTACGCACCTTGGTAGAGTGCTATTACTCGAGGCTGCTTTTGGAAGTGCGCAACGTAACCAAAGCGCGCGAGCGCACCGCGCTGGCGCGGCGCTTTGCTGCCGCTTCCAGCGAAATCGCCAAACTTTCCGCCGACATGACCCAAGGTCTGGTCGACGCCTACGACCCCGCCACGCGTGACATCGGCCTCTCCCGCCTGCAGCGTGCCGTGAACCAGGCGCGCAAGGGCGCCCCGGGCGCCCTGCGCGACGCGCTAGCCATGATCGTGCGCGGCTACCAGGCAGCCGGCCAGCCCAATGCCGCCTTGGTCTATCTGCACGAGGTGGTGCAGTTGAACGGCGACAGCCGGGTGCGCAACGTCTTGCAACATCACCACCTGCACTTGCAAAAGCACCGGGGCTACCTGGACCAGCGCGCCCGGGCCGTGATCGACCAGCAGAAGGAAGATTTGCGCTATCAGCGCCTGTCCATGGACGCCTTGCGCGAGTGCATGCTGGTGCTGGAGAA
>Ga0209698_10005284_pt1 | contig 14000 bp, 18 predicted proteins | sample LitLauG_LLR_2012_FD_187203 | JGI IMG/M metagenome (GOLD analysis project Ga0209698, IMG submission 187203) | Freshwater sediment microbial communities from Pennsylvania, USA - Little Laurel Run_MetaG_LLR_2012 (SPAdes) (version 2) | ecosystem: Environmental > Aquatic > Freshwater > Creek >... | reverse complement strand
GCCCCCCAGCCCTTCCGGAAGGAATTCGAGCAAGCGGCAAGGCCGCCCATCGATCTCACGGAAGAATTCAACCGCGAGGTCGAGAACCGGCGCAGCCGCGAAGATCGCGAACGGGACCTCGACGACGGCCCCGATCGCACTTTCGATCCGACAGATCCCAAGCGGTAGAGGCTCTGCTTAAAGCTTCGGGGGCATGATGGGGCGGTGCCCCTGCACCTTGCGGATATCGTTGAGCTGGGCGTAATCCTTGCGCTTCCGCTGTTCGCAGTAGCCGATATCCCGGCGGATTTCCGCCGTCAGCGCATCCAGCCGGCGGTTGTTCACTCTCCACAAATCTGCGTTAGACATCAGTCTCATTTTTTCCTCCTGTGTTGAGGCCCCGGCATGGAGCCTTTGATAAGGAAGCGGACGCCCGGAGCACAGCCGGACTGTCAACGGATTGCACGGTCGCTCGGTGCGGTCTGTTCGTTGCACAGGCCCGGATGGCTTCGGGCAGCGTAGATCCTGAAAAGGCCCTGACGGCCAAGACACGGAGGGAAAATGTTTTTACTGATTTCTAACGGTAGAGTTTGTGCGCCCCGACCGTTCCGGTCGTGCGGTGACGATCCCTGGCACGGGAACCAACAGCAGCACATTCCGTAAATCCCGAAGCTTGACCCGAGCACGCGGGCCGTGCAGGCTGAAGCGGGATTCTGGCGGCAGCGGAGAAATGATCGATCATGAGATTAGCGACTGTTGTATTTCTGGTTCTCCTGTTGCTCCCTGCCGTCGCCGTTGCCGGGCCGCTTGAGGATGGTAGCTTTACCTACGTCAAACCCACGATCGAGAATCTTTCGAAACTGTATTGGGCTTTGGGCATGCTGGATTTGAAGGATGATAATGCGATTGAGCAGTACCTGTTCATTACCGAATGCGATCACAAATACCTGCATAACACGCTTGAGTGGAACACAATTTTACAGGACGCCCGTAAAACGCTCGGTGAGAGCATTGAGAAGTTTCCCACACACTTCGAAATCATGCGTACTCTTTCCGTCGGTGGCTACGATGACGAAACACACCGGTTCGAACTGGAACCTGACTCGGTCATGAACAATGTTGAGAAACTGAGTGTTTCACCGAATATCGGCGAACCCATCTGTGGAAGCCACGAAGACATGAAAAGCTACCCACGAAGCATCGTCTTGGTCCTGGACAGGCCGTTTACTTTTAAGGCCATTCCCGCAAGGCCGCAAAGTGCCATACCGTATATCCATGAGACACATAAGGATCACGAGCAGCGTTACGGCCTTGGAGATAGCTTGGTATTACATGAATACAAACGGTATGCCTATATGCGCTTGAAAATCAAACTAGTGAAGTATCTTGAAACTGTAGACTTCAAGGGCCACTGGGGCGCTGTTGTATCCGGCAGTGTGGAAGGCATAGAAGTCTATGCTGACCGCGGCAAGCAAAAGCTTCTTTACACTGATGGAAACCCTCCAGCCAAGGCAGAAACCAAGTAACGCCCCCCCATTAGAGATTTGGGCGCATGATCCGGTGATGCCCCTCAAGGCTCGTATGATTGCATGCGCACCGCGCGCGCCAGGCTGATATTTTCCAGCGAGGCGAGAGCGTTTCGGCGCTCGGGCGATTGCCTCCCTGTGCGAACCAGACCTTGCGAGATTGTACAGAACAACGCAGTCAATTCTCTTTCAGTCAGTTTCTCTAATTCGTGATTTGTAATTAGTTTCATGTTTTCCTCCCGTGTTGAGGCCCCGGAACGGAGCCTTTCATGAGGAAGCGGACGCCCGGAGCACAGCCGGACTGTCAACGAATTGCACGGTCGCTCGGTGCGGTCTGTTCGTTGCACCGGACGGATGGCTTCGGCCAGCGTACATCCTGCAAAGGCCCTGACGGCCAAGACCATGAGGGAAAATGTTTTTACTGATTGTTAACGCCAAGGTTGTAGTATTGATAAAACACAACCGGATCGGGGATCGGGATGACAATTCAGCTTGTGAGAAAACCGCCGATCGGCCACATCAAGAGCGAGCGGCTGAAGATCACGCTCCTGGGTAATCACACCATGAAGCAGAAAGCCTGCATGCTGATGCAGGTCAAATTCTGGCTGCATCAGGAACACGGCATCGACAATGCCGGACCCACCGATGTTTACCTGTCCCTGCTCGATCCGAACGGCTATCCCCTGACCACTTTCCGCGACGAGCTTTCGATCTCGGACTACAACCTCGTTATCGATTCTCCCTATCACTGCGCGGCTGATTCGTACCAGCCCTGATCACTTTTTCTTCTTCATCGTCCCAGGTTTCGCCGTCTTCGAGGATGATCGTCTCCGTACCGGCGGCGACACACTCGCTCCACATCAGGAAGTTGAAAACTTCTTCCCACCACTTCTCGCCGTCCGCGTCCCCCGCCGCATGGCACGCGTGCACCTTCTCCCGTGCGTTCTCGAAAGCCGGTCCGCCCGGCCCCGCCTTCACTTCGGCCTCCAGCTTCATTCCCGCGTCGTAGACAGGCCGCCTTACCACTACCGGCCCTTCCGGTACGTCGTTCGTGTCGTTGTAGAGCATAGTTCCGGTTCAGCAATTTCCCGGTTGCGGCCATCATAACCGATTACGGACCCGACCGGAGGCGTACGTTTCTGCGGCTTTGGTCGTGATCGTAGACATTGTTTCCTTGGTCGCGCCGGTATCGATCAATGCCAGCCTTTATCGTGAATCCTGCTTCAAAACCGGCCCCGAGGGACGTGCGTGCTGACGCACCAAGAAAAAAAACGGCTGTCCCCGGCGGGCGCATCCCTTCCGTTTTTTATTCTTGCGTCCCGTCCGGATTTCTCGCGGACGGACATCACAAGGCAGGCAATGAAGCCGGCCCGACAGAAAAGGAAACAAATTATGTCTTTCAAGAACACGAACAAAAACGAACCCGCCGAAACGAAGAACCCCCCGGTCGCCAAGGTCCGCGTCGGCCTGATTACCGGCAGCATCTGGGAAAACAAGACGGACAAGGGAAACTTCTACAACGTGACCTTCGAGCGCCGCTACAAGGACGGCGACCAGTGGAAAAGCTCTCATAGCTACAACACGGGCGACCTGCTCGAACTGGCCAAGGCGGCTGACCTTGCCCACACGAAAATCCTCGAAGCCACGGCCAAGGATGAATAACCGCACGGCGGCGGCTCAATACCGGGCCGCCGCCTTCAACCCTCAAAAGATGGAGACAATCATGAACCGCATCCTCGAAGTCACCGACGAAGACGAAACCCTCGTGCTCGAATACATCGACCTTCAAGATCTAAAGGACGAAAGAATATTACCGCAGCTCATTGATATCCATGACGGTCCGTAACTCTCGCTGGCGGCGGCTCTTGACGGGGCCGCCGCCTTCGCGCAACATCCAAACATCTTATGGAGCAAAACAATGAAGACCAGCCAGAATAAGTCAACCCCTCAGAGCAACCCGGAAATATGCGACCGCTGTCACGCCAAGCTAGACGTGTCGATCATGTCCAAGTTCAACGTGGATACGCTGTGCGACCGTTGCGCCGATGACGAGCGTTTGGCACCGGGCTATGCAGAAGCCAACAAGGCCGAAATGGCTGCTGTCAGGCAAGGCGACCTCAACTTTCCTGGTATCGGATTATCCAGCGAAGATAGTGCTTTTCTCGCCAACCGTCGCAAGGCACGAAGCCAGCATTAGTAATTAGCACTCTAAGACCGTACGCGGAAACAGCCTTGAGAGAGGCTGTTTTCCTCTTTCAGTCCCACCCCTCCCGGTTCGGGACTCGCGCCCTCACCCCCTGAAGAACGGCACGCTGCGCTTGCGAAGAAAGGCGCCATGATCGTCCCAAAGCCGTGTACATCTGCCCACAGTGCAACCAGCCCGTGCCTGACCCAGTCGAGCGCAAGTGCCAGCGCGGCCACCTGCTTTCTGACCGGTATCTCCTCGGCTCCACGCGGGAGCAGTCTTTCGCGGCGTCGTTCTTCAACACCCTGATCGTCTGCGTCGTTATTTTCCTCGCCACGACGGCCGCCCTCGCCCGGCTCAAGAAACCCGGCAGCTCGGCCGGGTATATCCTTGTGGTCTTCATCGTCGCCGGAATTCTCGTTCTCTTCCGGGGACTGAAGTGGAAAAGGCAGGGCGGCGCGGTCGCCCGGCTTGTGCCGCGCGCCACCGGCATGGCCGTGGCGTGCATCCTCGCCGGGGGCGGGTTGTTCGCCCTCGGCATCGCGCTTAACCTGACCCGCTAGAAGAACACCATTTCGCCGACCTTCGGAATATCGTCCTTCTCGAAGATCGTGAGATCGACCTTCTTTGTTCTCGCGGCCAGCCGTGCCGCCTGTCGCCCGAGGCATTCATCGAAGATATTCCGCACGGTGCGGCCGTTGCCGAAGCCCTTCTTGCCGGTCTCAAGCGACTCCATCAGCTTCGCAATCGCAGTCTGCGCATCGAGCGACGGCCTGATCCCGGCCTCAGACCCCATGTGAAGGAATATCTTGAACAATGCTGCCGGGTCGTAATCCTTGAATTCGATCTTGTTCTTGAACTGCGACTCCGTGCCGGGATTCGCCTTGATGAAGTGGTCCATTTTATCCGTGTACCCCGCCACGATCACCACCAGGCGGTCGCGGTAATCCTCCATCGCCTTTATCAGGGTCGGGATGACCTCGGTCACCCCGAAATCCCGCGCTATGTCAGCAGGCACGAGACTGTAGGCTTCGTCGATGAACAGCACCCCGTCCATCGCCTCATCGATAACCTGCTTGGTTTTTAGCGCGGACTGCCCGACATATCCCTCGACCAGCCCGTTACGATCCGTCTCCACCATGTGGCCTTTCTTCAGAAGCCCGATCTCTTTGTAGATCCGCCCCAAGATTCGCGCGACCGTCGTCTTTCCGGTGCCCGGATTGCCTGTGAACACCAGGTGATGGGTAAAGACGAAGGGCCGCAATCCGGCCTTTTCCCGCTCCCGGCCCAGCCCCACCATATTGATCGTCTTTCTCACCTGCGCCTTGACGCCCTCCAGCCCGATCATGCCGTCAAGCTCCACGAGGACATCGTCCAGCCCCTTCCCGCCACCGGGCGGATTCGCCGGTGTCGGGGGCGGCAGGACTGGCTCGCGCGGTTTCTCGGGAGGCTTTGACGGTGGTGTTATAAAAGGCTCGCCGCGCTTCCCGAAAACTTCCTCCAGTCCGGGCGCGCCCTGAGATCCTTCCGCTTTTTTCCGTTTCGAAGAATCTGCCACTTCGATCTCCCTCCGCATGAAATTCGTCACGGCCTGACTCCATGTCGCCTTCGTCCCCGGCACGTTGTCGGATGGCTTCACAGCACCACCGGCATGGCCGTGGCGTGCATCTTCGCCGGGGGCGGGCTGTTCGCCCTTGGCCTCGCGCTTGACCTCATCCGCTAGAAGAATTTCATTTGAACTTCATTTCTCCGACCTTTGGAATATCCTCTTTCTCCAACATCGTGAGATCGACCTTGTTTTTTCTGTCGGCCAGCCGTGCCGCCTGCCGCCTCACGCATTTACCGAAGATATTCCGCACCGTGCGCCCGTTTCCGAAGCCCTTTTTGCCGGTCTCAAGCGATTCCATCAGCGTTCGAATCGCAGTCTGCGCATCAAGCGCCGGCCTGACCCCGTATTGAGATCCGAGGTGAAGGAATATCTTGTACAGCTCCTCCGCGTTGTAGTCCTCGAAGTCAATGTACGTAGTGAAGCGCGATTGCAGGCCGGGGTTGGAGTCGATGAATCGGTCCATTTCGTCCTTATAGCCCGCCACGATAACCACCAGCCGGTCGCCGTGATCCTCCATCGCCTTGACCAGGGTCGGGATGACCTCGGTTACCCCGTAATCCCGCGCTACGTCAGGAGGCACGAGACTGTAGGCTTCGTCGATGAACAGCACTCCGTCCATCGCCTTGTCGATCGCCTCCTGGGTCTTCAGCGCGGATTGCCCGATATACCCGCCGACCAGATCAACCCGCCCTACCTCGACCATAACGCCCGATTTCAGGACGCCCATTTCCTTGTAAATACGCCCTACCATGCGCGCCACCGTCGTCTTGCCGGTGCCGGGGTTGCCCCTGAATACCAGATGATGGGGCGCTTCATAGTGGGGCATTCGCTTTCTGTCACGCTCCCGGTTCCACCGCTCCATATTGATAGCCTCTCTCACCTCCGCCTTAACGGCGGCGAGCCCGATCATCCCGTCCAGTTCCGTGAGGATCTCCTCCGGTCCCTTCCCGCCACCGGGCGGTTTCGGCGGTGTCGGGGGCGGCAGGACTGGATCGCGCGGTTTCTCGGGAGGCTTTGACGGTGTTATAAAAGGCTCGCCGCGCTTCCACCTCCCGTAAGCGTCGGTGTCGTGCTTCCCGAAAACTTCCTCCAGATCAACCGTGCCCTGGATTCCTTCCGCTTTTTTCTGTTCCGAAGAATCCGCCGCTTCGATCTCCCGCCGCATGAAATTCGTCACGGCTTCGCTCCATGTCGCCTTCGTCCCCGGCACGTTGTCGGATAGCTTCACATCCGCTCCCGGCTCCTGGAGCAAATAGGATTCCAGCGACACCTTCCCCTGGGGGAAGATATTCAGGGCGTCAGGGACCTCGTCCGAAGAATAGGAACGAATCTCCTCCTTCTTCTCGGGCGGCGGATACAAACGACGCTCCGGTGGTGGCGGTGGTGGCGGCGGCTTTGGGGGCGGCGCGATGTCGCCATCCCAACCCCGCCAAATCGAGCGGTTCCATTTTTCTGGAAAGCGCGGATCGCGCGAGTAATACCACCACGGCATGTACTCGAAATACGGGCAGATCTTCAGCAGCATCGCGCGTTCGTTGCCCCGCCAGATGATCTGGTTCTTTTTCTTGGGGGACAGCATGCGGGCAATCTGGTCGGGGTCGCGCAACGCCCGCTCCGAAGGGATTGCCCGGACTTCGCGCCCCGTCTTCTGGTAGTCCACGACGACGTGCCGGCCCAGTCTCTCGGCCAGCCACGCGACCGTCGGGGGATGGACGATGCCCATGAACTGCACGGCCTGTGCCCCGCTGATGAAACTGCCCCAGGAATCCGGGTAGACCCTCTCGAATTGTTCGAGGTCCTGCCCGACCAGCCACAGACGCACACCGTAACTCCTGGCTGTGGGCGCCATCGTTTCTATCGTGTCGAGTTTTCCAAGAGACGGGAATTCGTCTATGGCGATCAGCAGGGGCGGATTCGGGGCCTTGCTCGCCCGCATCATCATGTCCCCGGTCAGCATGACGAACATGCGCAGCCAGTGCCCCTCGATGCCGCTGACGGCGTTCAAAGGCAGGCAGAGATACACAGAAATGTAGCGGGTCTTCAGGTCCTCCAGCAGGAAATCCGACTTCATGCTGATGCGGCGGATCTCCGGCATGTCAAGGAACGAAGTATGTTCCATCGCGGTCGTCAGGACCGAGCCGCGCTGAGGCCCGGCCATACGCTCTACCGAATGCGCCGATCCTGCGATGACATGCCGGTACGGCCCTTCCGGACAGTTCTTCATCATGGTCATCAGGGCGTCGAACGCATCGCCACGGCGATCGCCTCCGCCCTTCGTCAGAGTTTGATAACTCTCCTTATCGCCCTCCATAAGCAACTCACGCAGGCGCACCAGATTGCGCTGTTCTTTCGGCCCCTGAAAGACGTACAGGATTAGCCCATTAAGAAAGGTGCGGGCCGCGTTGTCCCAGTACGGGTCCCTGCTGGCGGTGGTGGGGGGGACCAGGGCTTGCGAAATCTGGCTGGCATAACTCACGGGGCGGTCGGCATCGTACTGCGCCACGCGCTCCATTTCGTCATAGACGTTATACGACGCGCGGCCCAGCCCTTTCAGAATGGGAAGATCGAACGGATTGAGAACGAAAACATCCTGTCCCATGCCCCGGACGCCGCCCCCTCCGTTGCCCCTTCTCCTTGCTGTGATGGCCGCAAGTTCGCCCTTGGGATCGACGCACAACAGTGAACCTTCGTGAATGCAAAGGTTCGGGACCAGCCCCCCGGTGCTCTTTCCGGAGCCGGTACTGGCGATGGTAACGATGTGTTTTTCTGTCGGAATTCCGATAGGCCGGAGCATACCGCCTAAAAGCAGCTTGGGGCGCCCGAGGAAGATATCGCCGTGCTTGAACTCGTTCGAGAGAACGCCGAGAAGACTGGCGAAGCCGCCTGTCACCTGCCGCCCGAATTTAAACTCCGTCTCCCACCAGTCGGCCAGATTTCCATAGGCCCTGAGGAATAGCGGGCGCATGCGGTAGGTCTTCCACCCGAACGGATTCCACCGCCCCGTCAGCTTCCAGAAGCGCGAGAGGAGGATGAGCCAGAAGAAGTACGAAAAGACGAGGGCGAAGGTCCAGGCGAACACGGCGATGAGGGTCGCGCCCAGACCGGCACCATGGAAGAACTGCGTCCAGGTGAGGCTGAAGAAGCCGGACCAGATATGGAGCAGCACCCACCGCCCCGGCAAGGCGAATACGCTGAAATACAACCAGCCGATGAGGTCATAGATCTGATGGGGAACGAGGTGGAAAAAAGGCGCAAGGATCGCGGGTGGCCCGACGATGATGAGCCAGGCCCCGAGGACGACGAGCACGACGATGGTCCAGCCGCGCATAGTTGATACTCAAATCTGCCACAATTTCGGGTTGTAAGACTTCCTTAAGTTTTGCATGTTCTGATGGATTGCATTTGAGGCTAATTTTATCTATGATGCGATTACGTCAACCACAGGTTGGTAGAGCGTGGTTCACCCGCAGGGTGAATAGCGAAGACGAAGTCATCGCTATAGCGCTCGCAAGATGTGCGCGGGCAGACCGCGCCACCGCTCGCCTGACGGCTCCCTCATCTTGGCAAGGGGGCAGCTTCGCCCCCCGTTGCATCCCCCGGACCAGGAGCGTCGCTCCGTGGACCTCACCAGACGCGCTTCGCCTTCTGGACTTCCGACCGGGAGGCGTTTCACCCTCCGGCCACCTGACCGCTGTTTCGACAGCGGCTTCGACCAGGAGAGCCTTCGTGCCCTCCATGGACCTCCAGACCGAGGGAGACTTCGCTCTCCCTCTGGACACCCATCGACCTGCCGTCCGCCGTCTGGACCAGCGCCAGGGCTTTCGCGCCCGTGGACCACGACGAGGGGGCGTCCCCTGCCCTCGACCCCCGGCCAACCCTGGGCGGGTTGGATGCCCCCCGAGCGGGCGAAACACACGAGAGGCAACAGGAGCGGCGGCATGAGCGACGACGGCAAGGACACACGTAGCGGCAGCGAAACCCGCCAGCGGACAAAGCGCCGGACCATCCGTTTCAGCGACGAAGAGGATGCCCAGATCGAGAAACTGGTTGAGGCAACCAGGCAGTCTCCGGGCGCCCTGCTCCGGGCTGCCTTACTGAAAATACCCCTTCCCCGCCACCGGCGATCCACCGTCGACGAGAAAAGGCTGGGCAAGTTCCTTGCCGCCGCCGCAAGGGTCTCCGACGATCTGAGGGCCAGCCGTGCCGAGCTGGGGAAGTCGGGATCGAATCTCAACCAGATTGCCCACATGCTCAACGCCAACACCGACCCTTCCCGGATCATGAACATTATCGAAAGCGGCGTTAGTAACCACACCGCGCTCACCGCCACGTATCATCGGGCCATAGAGGACGACCTGAAGGAATTGCGTACGATGGCCATGGATGCCCTTGGCCTTGAGCGTTGAAAACGACCTGCTCGGAGCACCGCTATGTGACTACGCTTTCATATGCGGGTTCACCCTTGACAGTTCGCCTCCGGGGGCGCACATTAGCGGGAGTTCAATCGAAGGTTGTACAGGGAGCGACGGCATGAGCCACGACGGCAAGCAGAAACGCAGGGGCGGAAAAAGCGGGCAAGGTACTAAGCCGCGAACAAGCGCCCTGCTCCGTGAAGCCCGGCCAAACGCGCCCCTGTCCCTCCTCCGGCAGCCCGGCATTAACGACGGGAAGAGGGCGTCCTGTATGGCCGCCGCCGCAGAGTTCGCGGACGCCCTTGAGCATGACCGGGCTGAACTCCGGAAGTCCGGATCGAAACTTGAAGAGATCGTCCACTTGCTGAACACCGGTACCGACCCTGCCAGTATCCGCAACATTATCGAAAGCGCCGTTGATGAATTCCGGCTGACCTTAGCAAAGGGCAAGGAAACACTCGACGGTTTGAAAGAATTGTTCGCGACGGCCGAGGTAGCTCCAGGGCCTGAGCGCTGAACTGCAAACCACTTGAACACGCCTCCCCCCACCTTCTCATTCCGCCCCCAGGGGCGGACGCCGGGGCGGGATGGTTCCCCCCACGGCGGCGGAGACAGCCGCCTCCCCCCGCCAGAGGGATTTCAAAACGCAGCCGCTGAAATCCCCCTCGCGGCTCCCCCTTTTCGCCCTGACAGTTCGTAACGACGATACCTAAGTTCATCAAATCAGCGCGTGCGAACATTCAAGCATGCTAGCCTCTCAGCCCTCACGCATGCCAGCATGCCCGCATAGACCGGATACCGAGCCTAATACCCTCAAGATTGGCTATTACTTCCCGACCCAGATTAGTTTTGCCCCCGAAGTGCTGAAATTGGCACACGGCCCTTTACTCATGCTCTCCTGACTGAGCATGCCAGCATGATGGGTTGCTAGCCGTTTTGCATTCGCGCCTTCCAGCATTCTCGCCTCCTGGCCTCCTAGCCCTTCAGCCTTCCCGCATGCGCGCATGCCAGCATTAAACCGTCAGACAGAGCATGCCCGCATGGTGGAGTGCCAGCAGTTTCGCATTCTCGCCTTCCGGCATTCTGGCCACCCAGCCTCCGTGCTCGCTCGCATGCCAGCATGCCCGACAAGCCCTCTTGAACAGAGCATGCCCGCATGGTAGAGTGCTAGCAACTTCACATTCTCGCCTCCCGGACTTCCCGCCTCCTAGCCTTTCCGCCTTCTCGCATGCCAGCATGCCCACATTAACCAACAGAGAGAGGTCATCATGCCCGTCAAGATCGCTATTGCCTCACAAAAGGGGGGCGTCGGAAAATCAAGCTGCGCTCGCCTGATCGCCCGCGAATTCGCCGACAACGGATGGAAAGTGAAGATCGCCGACATGGATATCCAGCAAGGCACCAGCTTTCACTGGTGCAAGGAACGCGCAGCCAACGAGATCCTTCCCGAGATAAGGACGGAGACATTCTCCAGTATCAAACAAGCCCTCAAGGATGCTGACAACTTCGATTTATTCATCATGGATGGCGCACCGGCCGCCTCCGCTGCCACGCGTGAAATGGCGAAGGCCGCCGACCTTGTTCTTCTGCCAACCGGGCTATCGAATGACGATCTGCGCCCCCAGGTTCTTCTTGGCCACGAGCTGATCAAGGCCGGTGTGAGCCCCCAGAAGCTATTCTTCGTTCTTTGGAGGGTAGGGGACAGCGACGCCGAAATACAGGATGCCCGCGAGTACATTACAAAGGCCGGTTACCGCGTTCTTGCCGGCGAAGTTCCTGATCGTACCCTGTACCGTCGGGCGAGCGATCGAGGCAAGGCATTCACCGAGACCACGTCTGCCAGTCTCAACCAACGCGCCGACAAGGTAGTCCAGAGCGTTGTTAACGCTATCGAGAAAATTTCCAAGAGGAGGGCTGCCTAATGGCCAACATCAGCGCCCTTCATAAACCAGCTCGCAAGGGCGAACCGCCCAAGCCCACCGAAACCGTGCAGAATCTGGCCAAGCCACCGGCAGGAAACAAAGTGCCCCTGCAATTGAAGATCTCGCCCGAAATGCGCCGCGACTTCAAAACGTATGCCCTGGCTCACGACCGGGACGCCAACGACCTCTTTGAGGAAGTGTGGGCCTACTACAAGGACAAACACGGCTAGCATGCTCGCATGCCTGCCACTCAGCCTACGGAATGAACGCCTGAATCCTCCTGACCGCGGGCTGTATCCGATCCGGCCTAAAATGGATCGGAGCCCTCTATGGCTGGCGAACCCGCCCAGCACACGACAATCACCGTGCCGGAGATCGCAAGACGCCTCGATGTGTGCGAGGAAACCGTCTACCAGATGCTCAAGTCTCACGAGATCCCGAACCTTCGCCACGGCCACCGCTTCATCGTTTCCCGCACCGCCTATGAGCATTGGGAAGCGACGATTGGCCAGACCGTCAGCGATATCCACGGCAAGAACGACGAGAGCTGCGCCTTCAACCGTGAACGCCTGAAACTGATGGGCCTTAAAGATTTGTTAAATCCGGAAAACTAACGGGTTTTGTGTGTACAATCGGGTATGGCCATCCGCAAGAGAAAGTGGAAGACAGCCGAAGGTGTAAAGATAGCCTGGGCCTACGTCTTCGACGCCCCCGGTTCCACCCGCGCCAACAGGAAACAGATTTTTGAGAGCGGCTTTGCGTCCAAGAAGGAAGCGCAGGACGCCGAGACCGCCCGCCGCGTCAAGGCGCAGCGGGATTTTGAGCTGCAATCCGCCACGCCGACGGCGATCCCCGGCACGCTCGCGGGGCTCCTGAAGGAGTTTTTCAGCGAGCACGGGGCGAAAGCTCTCGCGGCCAAGACGCTGCAGCGCTACCGCGAGATGGCGGACTATCTGGACGCGGATCTTCTCGCCATGCCGCTGCCCAAAATCAAACCGATTCACCTCTCGCGCGAATGGAACCGTCTGCTCACCAGCGGGGGCAGGGGGCGCAAACTGGGAAAGCCGCTCAGCCGCAAGACCGTCCGCAATATCGCGGGGCTTGTGTCGAGCGCCTACACGCGTGGCATGCGTTGGGGCATCGCCGAACTGAACCCTGTGCAGGCGAGCGAGCCGCCGGTGCCAAAGAAGAAGGAAGGCATCGCCCTGTCGGTCGAGCAGCAGGAACAACTGATCGCCGGTGCTACCGCGCCGTGGGGCATGGATGTTTTTCTTGAACTCGATGCCGCCACCGGGGCGCGTCGCGGCGAGCTGCTGGGGCTGCAATGGCCGGACCTGCAGGGCAACCAGCTCATGATTGGCCACTCGCTCTCGCAGGTCGGGCAGGGCGTGTTCCTGAAAGAACCGAAGAACAAGAAATTTCGGACCATCACGATTCCGCCGTCAGCCCTGAAGAAGCTGCACGCGCACCGCAAGAAGCAGCAGCCGTACCGCGAACATTTCGGTGACAGCTACCAGGGCGATTTCATTTTCTGCAACCCGGACGGCTCGCCGCTGAAGCCGGATACCATCTCCGCGTCCGTCTCGCTGCTGTTCCGCAGCCAAAAACTGCCCAAGGGCGCCAGCCTTCACTCACTGCGCCACACCCACGGCTCGCACCTGCTGGCGGCCGGCGTGCCGCTGACTGATGTCAGCAAGCGGCTCGGTCATTCCAGTCCGCATGTCACAGCCATGATTTATGCTCACGCACTGGAGGGCAGGGACGATCTCGCCGCGAAGGCGTGGGAGAAGTTTCAGAGCGAGGGCAAGCAGCCTGTTAAACCGGTGCGCGCTCGAAAGACCGCATGAAACGCCCGCTGTTCCCAAAGCAGGCTATGCAGCACGATGAGACATCGACGCAAAAACGAACCTCCTGATCCGCTGCCGGAGATCATGGCCAAGGCTGAGGAAGTCGCTGCGGGAGGCACCGAAGCATTTAAGGCCGCGTCCGATGCTCTGCAGAAAGCAGTCGATGAGAAAGATGCCGAAGCGGAAAACTATTGGCGGCAGGTGTTCGATGGCTACACCATCGTCGTGCAGCGTCATAGCCTCACGATGGATGACTGGAACAGCGTCCATACCGCCGGCATGTATGCCCTCGGCGATAATCCGCGCGGCGAGGCACTAACCCCCGAACAGCAGCACGAACTGGACAAGGACAATCGGCGATGGCAGGAAGAACAGCAAAAGCTCGGCGAAACAGCCGCAGAACCGATTGCGGACAAGCCAGACGACGAACTTCCTTTTTGAAAATGTGTGAGCAGGTGTGAGCAAAGCGGCTGTAACTCTATGAAAACATGGTAGCGCTAACGGGAATCGAACCCGTATT